>Ga0102931_1000137_pt1 | contig 34305 bp, 33 predicted proteins | sample SalPonR1_C_D1_MG_FD_79282 | JGI IMG/M metagenome (GOLD analysis project Ga0102931, IMG submission 79282) | Salt pond soil microbial communities from South San Francisco under conditions of wetland restoration - Salt Pond MetaG R1_C_D1_MG | ecosystem: Environmental > Aquatic > Marine > Intertidal... | reverse complement strand
GAAGGAAACCAGACAATCTCTTTCGCAGCGCGCGCCCTCTTCTCGCGCAAGGCGATGTCCCGCCCCAACTGGTCATCTTCCCGGCTCGTTTGGTGACACGGGCGCCGCGCGCCGGATCCCGCCGCCGATGTCGGTGGGCGCGACCGAGACGGTCTTGACGATCGCATGGGCGGCAACGCCGGGACCAAGCCCCAGCGCGTCGGCGGACCGGCGGGTGATGCGGGCGAGCAGACGGCCTGCATAGGTGTCGAGGGCAACGATGGCGCCGGGCCCTTCGCCCGGACGGACCTCTTTCACAGTACCCGACAGGATGTTGAGCGCCGACAGGCCCTCTGGACGCGTGCGCGACAGGATGACGTCGTGGGCCGCGATCCGCACGCGGACAACCGTGCCGGGGGCCAGAGCAATTCGCGGCAGAAACAGAGGCGCACCGCCCGCATCGAGTTCCGTGAGTCCGTCGTGGTGATGGGAAACGACGGTGGCGATCAAGAGCGCGCCGGCTTCGCGCGCCCCGGCAGGCAGGACCGCGGGATCGCCCAACACCTCAGCGGCAGTACCCTGCGCGACTATGCGCCCCCCCTCCAGCGCGACGACGCTGGTTGCGAGACGCGCGACTTCCGAAGCGGAATGGCTGACATAGAGGATCGGCACCGAAACCTCGTCGCGCAGCCGCTCGAAGTAGGGCAGGATCTCCGACTTGCGTGCCTCGTCGAGCGCGGCGAGCGGTTCGTCGGCGAGGATGAGGCGCGGGGCCGAAAGGAGAGCGCGTCCGATGGCGATGCGCTGCTTCTCGCCGCCTGACAGCGCGCCGGGCCGGCGTTCGAGCAGGTGGCCGATGCCGAGCAGGTCGACAACCTTCCCCATGTCCTCGCGCGGCGCGTCCTTCGGCGCGAACCACGCGCCGTACGTCAGGTTCTGGCGCACGGTCAGGTGCGGAAAGAGCCGGCCTTCCTGAAAGATGTAACCGAGCCGACGGCGATGAGGCGGCAGGCGCGTGCCGCGTTCGGTATCGAGCAGCACCCAGTCTCCCGCCGCGATCCGACCCGCGTCGGGTGTCAGAAGGCCGGCCACCGCGTTCACGATGGTCGTCTTGCCCGAGCCCGAGCGGCCGAACAGGACCGTAATGCCCGGAGGCGCCTCGAATGTCGCGTCGAGCGTGAAGTCCGCGAACGCATGGCGCAGGGCGACCTTCAGCCTCATTGGCCGCCCACGCGCGCGGCGACACGCCGGCCAACGATTTCGGACAGCAGCAGCGCACCCATCGCCACGACGACCGAAACGATCACCAGCTTCATCGCGGAGCTTTCACCGCCCGGCACTTGCAGGAAGGCATAGATTGCGGAGGGGATGGTACGGGTCTGTCCCGGGATGTTCGAGACGAACGTGATGGTGGCGCCGAATTCGCCCATTGCCTTGGCGAAGGCCAGAATCGCGCCCGCAACGATCCCCGGCAGGGTCATCGGCAGGGTGACGGTCAGGAAGACCCAGAGTGGCGATGCGCCGAGTGTCGACGACGCCTGCTCCAGCTTCGGATCCACCGCCTCGATCGACAGCCGGATCGCGCGCACCATGAGAGGGAAGGCCATGACACCGGCGGCAAGCGCCGCACCGGTCCAGCGAAAGGCGAAGACGATGCCGAACTCCGCCAGCACGCTGCCAACGGGTCCGCGCGTGCCGAAGGTCAGCAGCAGCAGATAGCCCGTCACCACCGGCGGCAGGATCAGTGGCAGGTGGACAAGTCCGTTGAGCAGTTGCTTGCCCGGGAAGGACCAACGCGCCAGTGCATAGGCCACAAAGACACCAATCGGCAGGCTCACCAGCGTCGCCCAGAAGGAGACCTGGAGGGAAAGCGTAACCGCCCGCCATTCCTCGGGACCGAGCCAATCCATGGGATCAGGTTATCGCGGCACGACCACGAAGCCCTGACGCTCGAAGGCCTCCCGCGCCTCGAGGCTGCTGAGGAATTCGAGGAAGGTGTGGTTCAGCGGGTTGTCGCTCTCGGCCAATGCGGCGGCGGGATAGACGATGGGCGGATGCGTGTCGGCCGGAAAGGTGTCGACGACGCTCACCTTGTCCTCGGCCACCACATCGGTGGCATAGACGATGCCATAGGGTGCCTCGCCGATCGCCACGAAGGCCAGCGCGGCGCGGACATTGTCGGCCTGCGCCACCTGTGCCGCGACGTCGCCCCATAGGCCGAGGCTCTCAAGCGCCGCCTTGCCGTAGATGCCGGCGGGCACGGAATCGACCAGCGCCATGGCAAGCCGCCCGTCGCCCAAGAGACCCGCGAGGTCCATGTCCGGCCTGATCTCGACGGGCGCTGCGTTGGCGCCGGCCGCGATCAGAACGACGGAGTTGCTCAGAAGGTCGAAGCGCGTGCCCTCGTCGACCAGCCCGTCGGCCTCCAGCGTGTCCATCCAGCCCGGGTTGGCAGAGATGTAGACATCCGCCGGCGCCCCTTGCTGGATCTGCCGGGCGAGTGCGGAGGAGCCGGCGAGGGACACGACGAGATCGTGCCCGGTGGCGGCTTCGAACCGTTCCTCGATCTCGGCCATGGCATTGGTCATGCTGGCCGCGGCGAACACGGTGATGTCGTCTGCCAGGGCCATAGCCGGGGCGGCGACGGCGAGCACGGTGGCGCGGGAAAGGGCTGGCTTGAACACGGACGACACTTCCTGATGGTGATATGTTTCTTGAAACATATCGCAGCGGGCCATTCTTCCGGTCAAGCGTTATTTTTCTCTGGGAATATCCCTCAGGAGCCCCCGCAGCACCGCCAGACGATCTGCGCCGCGCGCGGCCGCCTCCGTCTCGAGGGCGCGATACTGCGAAAGGACCTCGCGCCCGAGATCGGTCAGCCTCGCGCCGCCGCCGCTGGGCCCACCGCGCGTGGAGGCGACGACTGGATCCCGGAATGCATTGTTCATTTCATCGACCAGAGACCAAGCACGCTTGTAACTCATGGACATCGAGCGCCCGGCCGCCGCGATCGATCCGGTCTCGCGGATACGCTCCAGCAGGTCCGCCTTGCCGGGCCCGAGCATCGCGTCCTCGCCGAAAACGATGCGGATCCGGAGATCTGGAGTGTCCTTCAGATGCGGGCGGGGGTCGTTCATGACGTCTTTATGGCAGCGGGCCGATAGGTCGCGCAAGCGAGATCGCCTGCCGCAACACGCGCCCCTTCGGCTCTCGAGAAGGCGCTTGCGGACGGTTTCTCTGCCAGAGGATTTTCCAAAGAAGGAAACCCTCGGCAAGACTCGGCGTTGGAGCGTCATGGAACGTCGAACCTTCATCGCCCTGTCCGCCGCCGGCATCTTGGCCGGTCGCGGCGCGAGAGCGCAAACCTCCGCCCTTCCGCTTCCGGAGGAGTGGGCTCCCCGTTACGTCCCGACGCGAAACACGAGACCCTACGAGATCCATGTGTTGCCTGACCGGTTCTCGCTACTCTGGTCGCTGCCGGAAAACCGTGCAATTCGCTATACCGTCGGGATCGGTCGTCCCGGACTCTATGAACCGGGCGTTTTCGAGGTCGGAGCAAAAAAGGAATGGCCATCCTGGACACCGACCGACGAGATGATCGAGCGCGAGCCCGAAACCTACGCCCGGTTCGAGGACGGTATGCCCGGCGGACCCGACAATCCGCTCGGCGCACGGGCGCTCTACCTGTTCACCCGGAACGGTCGCGACACCTTTCTCAGGGTGCACGGCACACGCGATCCCAGCGGTCTGGGACGGCGCGTGTCGAACGGATGCGTCCGGATGATGAACGGTCACGTCGCCCATCTCTATGAGCAGGTTCCGATCGGAACGCCGGTCTACCTGCACGCATCCCGCGCCTGACAGCCGATCCCAGGAGCCCCGATCCGGAATGTATTTGTTCCCGACGGGGCTTGTCCGGCCTTGTCACGGCGGCACCGGGACCTGACCGGCAAGGAACATTTCCGGCGGCCAGCGTCTTATGGTCGGAAGCGGCTTCGCCGCGCCCGGACAACGGTGCGGCTGCAGTCCGAAAGTTGCCCTGGAAGGACAGACGACATGCGACGAGAGGATTCCTCAAGACCGGCCCCAGCTTCGTCCGGAAACCACGCAAGAAGATGGACGGAGGAGAGGAATCTGCCGAACCCGTGGCTGGCGCTGGGCGCAGGCGTCCTTGTCGCCGCGGCTGGGGTCGCCCTCTACCAGCAACAGACCCGGAACACCGTCGATCATCGCATTGCGGACAGTGCGCCGGGCCGGGCGGCGCGACGGCGCCGCCGGGATCCCTATGCGGTGGTGGGACGCACCGTGACGATCAACAAACCCCGGTCCGAGCTCTTCGCCTTCTGGCGCGACTTCAGCAACCTGCCGCAGTTCATGGAAAACGTCCGCGACGTCAGCGTCACGGGCGACGTTTCGCGCTGGACGATTTCGGCGCCGATGAACGAGGTTCATGTCGAGACCCGGATCGTGAACGAGAAGCCGGACGAGCAGATCGCCTGGCGCTCCACCGACGCGTCCGAGATCCGGACACGGGGCAAGGTGATGTTCCGCGACGCCCCCGCCGGGCGCGGCACGGAGGTGACGGCGCTCGTGTCGTACGTCCCACCTTACGGCGCCCTTGGCCGCTGGATCGCCACCGCGTTCCAGCGTGAACCGTCGATGCAGGGCCGGCGGGAGCTAAAGCGCCTGAAGATGCTGATGGAAGCCGGCGAAATCGCCACGAACCACAACCGGAAAACCGCCTGAGGAGGCCACGATGCGCGCACTCACCTGGCACGGCAAGCACGACGTCCGCGTGGATACCGTGCCCGATCCGGAGATCGTCAATCCCCGCGACGCGGTCATCGAGGTCACTTCGACGGCGATCTGCGGCTCCGACCTCCATCTCTACGACGGGGTCATTCCCGGGATGCGCTCGGGCGACATCCTCGGCCACGAATTCATGGGGCGCGTGGTCGAGACAGGCCCCAGGAGCACGCTTCGGACGGGACAGCGGGTCGTCGTCCCGTTCACGATTTCCTGCGGCGCATGCTTCTTCTGCGAGAAGCAGCTCTACTCGGCTTGCGACAATTCCAATCCTGCCGAGAAGCAGGATCTGACCGAGACGCTCTACGGGCACGCACTGTCGGCCCTGTTCGGCTATTCGCATCTGACGGGTGGCTATCCGGGCGGGCAAGCGGAATACGTCCGCGTCCCATTCTCGGACGTCGGTCCGATCGTCATCCCGGACGGTCTGGACGATGACGCCGTGCTCTTTCTCTCGGATATTCTCCCGACCGGCTGGATGGCGGCCGAGAATGCCGAGATCGAAGAGGGCGACACCGTCGCGGTCTGGGGCTGTGGCCCCGTCGGTCTCTTCGCGATCCAATCGGCCCTCGTCATGGGGGCGGGCAAGGTCATCGCAATCGACGAGTATCCCACACGCCTCGACCTTGCGCGGCAACTCGGCGCCGAGATCATCGACTTCAAGCAGACGCGTGTGCTCGAGGCGCTGATGGAGATGTCGGGCGGCCTCGGCCCCGACGCGGTGATCGACGCCGTCGGCATGGAGAGCCACGGCTTCGCGCCGGATGCGATCGCTGACAACATCAAGCAGACCGTGGGCGTCGGCGCCGACAGCGCACATGCCCTCCGCGAGGCGATCCTCGCGGTCCGGAAAGGTGGACGGGTGTCGATGCCCGGCGTCTACGGCGGCTTCGTCGACAAGTTTCCGTTGGGTGCCCTGATGGAGAAGGGACTGCAGGTCAGGACCGGACAGACCCATGTCCAGCGCTACCTGCCGACGCTTCTGGAGAAGATCGGCCAAGGCGAGATAGACACGACATTCCTGATATCGCACCGGCTTCCGCTCGAGGAGGCGCCCCGAGGCTACCGGAACTTCCGCTACAAGCAGAACGAATGGACCAAAGTGGTTCTGAAGCCCGGCACGGAGATGGCGGCATGAGAAAGAGAGATCTTGCCGTAGTCACCGGCGCGTCTTCCGGGATCGGATTCGAGCTCGCCCGCTGCGCCGCTCAGGATGGATGCGATGTCGTCCTGGTGGCGGATGAGCACGAGATCCGCACAGCCGCCGCCGCACTGGAGGACGGCGGCAGCGACGTGACGGCGATCGAAGCCGATCTCGGCACCGAGCATGGCGTCGCCATTCTCTGGCAGGAGATCGCCGACCGCCATGTCGACTACTTTGCCGCAAACGCCGGCCGCGGACTGGGCGGCGCTTTCCTCGATCAGGACTGGGAGGAGATCGAGGCCGTGATCCATACGAACGTCACCGGAAGCACCGCGCTCCTGCACCGAGCCACCAAGAAGATGCGCGATCAGGGCGAGGGTCGCATCCTCATCACCGGTGCGATCGCGGGCGAGGTGCCCGGTGCGTTTCGGGCGGTCTACAATGCCACCACGGCCTACCTCGATACGCTCTCCTGGGGCATACGGGAAGAGCTGAAGGACGACGGCGTCACCGTGACCTGCCTCATGCCCGGTCCGACCGACACAGAGTTCTTTGATCGCGCGCAGATGGATGACACTCCGGTCGGACAGGACCACGGAAAGGCCGACCCCGCGAAGGTCGCCCGCGCCGGATGGGACGCGATGAAGCGCGGGTCCTCTGGCGTCACCCCCGGCTTCATGAACAAGCTCCAGCGGCAGCTCACCGGCGTGATCCCGGACACCGTCCTGGCCCGCGTGCATCGCAACCTCGCCGAACCTCGAGGAGCAGGCAATGGCTGAGCGGCTTGCAATAGTCACCGGTGCCTCGTCCGGCATCGGCTACGAACTTGCCCGCCGGGCCGTCGAGGACGGATATGCACTCTTCATCTGTGCCGACGAACCCGATATCGAGCGCGCGGCCAAGAAGCTCAGGCGCCTTGGCGGCACAGTCGAAACCATGCAGGCCGACCTGTCCTCACGGCATGGCGTCGACGCGTTCTGGCGCGCGATCGAAGACCGCGACATCGACCTCTTCTTCGCGAACGCAGGGCGCGCGCTCGGCGATGCGTTCGCCGATCAGGACTGGTCGGACATCAAGCAGTTGATCGATCTCAACGTTCTTCAGACGACATCGGTCGTGCACAAGGTCGGACTCAGGATGTGCGCGCGCGGGACGGGCCGGATCCTTGTCACAGGGTCCATCGGGGGCTTCGTGCCAGGTCCGTTCGACGCTGTCTACGACGCGACGAAGGCCTATCTCGACAGCCTGTGCTACGCCCTTCAGGAAGAATGGCGTGACAGCGCCGTCACCATCACCTGCCTCATGCCCGGGCCGGCGGAGACGCCGATCTTCACTCGGGAGGAGAACGACCTTGAAGAGGCCCCGATCACCTCTCGGGAAAAGCAGGATCCCGCCGAAATCGCCCGCGCGGGCTATGACGCGATGATGGCGGGAGATCCGGGCATCGTTCCCGGGCTTCCGGTGAAGGTTATCGCCATGCTCTCGCGCATCGCGCCCGAATCGTTAAAGGCCCGGATCCACAGATCAGGTGCCGAACCGCAGTAGGCGTCGCGCGATGTCCGACACCCCCGGCACCACGGCACGCTCTCCGGCGTCACGCGATCTTCGCGGCAAGATACGGCACGGCCTTGTCGAGCGTGGCGATGGAGGGGTACTCCGCCTCGGGGATGTCGACACCCAGCTTTTCGTGGAGCGCCGTGACGAAATTCAGCACGTCCATAGAATCGAGTTCGAGATCGTCCTGAAGATGGTCGGTCGGACCGACCGTGCCGGGGTCGATGTCGGGCGCGACGTTGGCGAGTTCCTCGAGGTAGACGGCGCGGATATCTTCGTTTGTCATAGGGCCTCCGGATCGGATACGAGATCTTCGAATTCGGCAAGATACTTTGCGATCACGCGTCCGTCCGCCACCCGATGATCGGCGGAGACGGTCACCGTGACAACGGTGCGCGGGACGACCGAGTTGTCCACCACCCAGGGGCGGGTCTGCGGCGCGCCCAGGCCGACGAGCGCGACCTGCGGCGGGAAGATCACGCCGCTCATCGCCTCGGCCCCCGTCTCGCCAAGCATGGATACCGTGAGCGTACCCTTCGTCATCTCGGAGCTTCTCAGTCGTCCCGCCCGGGCGCGCGTGACCAGGTCGCGCATCCCGGCCATGGTCTGCTCAAGGCTCATCTTCGCGGCATCCATCATTGCGGGCGCCACAAGGCCACCCCCACGCAGCGCAACGGCGACGCCGGGATTGACCTCCTCAGAAGAGTGGAGCGCGTCATCGGTGTAATGACCGTTCAGAACCTTCACGCGCGAGGCGGCGATCGTGGCCGCACGGACGAAAAGCGCCCCGAGGAGGAGACGCTCCGTTGGCGGGCGGTCGGCGTTCCGGGCGGCAAGCCAGTCTGTCGCGTCCTGAATGTCCATCGTCTGGGTCAGATAGACATGCGGGATGGTCTGCTTCGACCGCGTCATTGCCGCCGCGATGGCTTTGCGCATCTCCTCGATCGGAGACCCGACCGCCTTCTTCGCCGGGACCGCCCGTTGCGCCGGTTGCGCGGGTGCTGAACCTTGCTCGACATCCTGCAGCACGATGACGCCGCCCGGTCCGGTGCCCTTCACCGTCGCGAGGTCGACACCTAGCTCGTGCGCCCGTACCCGGGCCGCCGGCGACGCCGCGACCGCGCCAGGCGCGACCGCGGAAGGCGCGGCCGGGGCGGGCTTCGGTGGGGGAGCGGGCGCCGCAACAGGCTCAGGCTCTTTCTCCTCCGGTTCGGGTGTTGGTGGTGGCGCAGTTTCCCGCTTCGGCGCCTCCGCCTCGGCCGGAGGCGCCTCACCCTCGCCAAGGACGACCGCGAGCGGCGCCCCGACCGGAAGCTCCTGCCCGACCTCCGCCTTCAACGCGTGAACCGTTCCCTCCTCGAAGACCTCGATCTCGATGGCGCCCTTCTGGGTCTCGACCACCGCGACGATGTCGCCACGCTTCACCGTATCGCCCGGCTTCACCAGCCACTCGGCCAGCTTGCCCGCCTCCATGTCCGCTCCGAGCGAGGGCATCGCGAACACGCCCATCAGGCTTTCCCCAGCGCGGCCTTCGCCGCCGCGACGATCTTCGGGACCTGCGGAATGGAGGCGTCCTCGAGGTGCTTCGGATAGGGGATCGGCACCTCCTCCGAACACACACGGCCCACCGGCCCATCGAGCGACCAGAACGCCTGCTCGTTGATCCGTGCGATGATTTCACCAGAAATAGAGCCTGTTTTCCACCCTTCGTCGATGATGATCGCCCGCCGGGTTTTCTCGACCGAGCCCATGATCGTCGCGTCGTCGAGCGGGCGCAGCGTCCGAAGGTCGATCACCTCCGCGTCGATGCCATCCTTCGCCAGCTCCTCCGCCGCCTCCAGCGTCTTGAACAGAGATCCGCCGTAGGTGATAAGGCTGATGTCGGCCCCCTCCCGCCGCACTGCAGCCCTCGAGATGTCGACCGACCCGGCATTGGTGTCGATCCGACCGGTCATGTTGTAGAGCATCACGTTCTCGAAGATCAGGACCGGGTCGGGATCCTCCAGCGCCGTCCACAGCATCCCCCGCGCGTCCTCGAGCGTGGCCGGGGCAAGCACCTTCAGTCCGGGAATGTGCCCGTACCATCCTTCGAGGCTGTGCGAATGCTGCGCGGCAAGCTGCTTGCCCGCCCCGGTCGCCATGCGGATCACCACCGGCACGCCGAACTGGCCGCCCGACATGTGCCGGATCGTCGCCGCCGTGTTCATGATCTGGTCGAGAGCGAGGAGCGAGAAGTTGACCGTCATCAACTCCACGATCGGCCGCATCCCCGCCGCCGCCGCGCCGATGCCCGCGCCGGTGAACCCCGACTCCGACAGCGGCGTGTCGCGGATCCGGTCCTCGCCGAACTCGGCCATCAGGCCCTTCGACACCGCATAGCAGCCGCCGTAGGCGCCCACATCCTCGCCCATCAGGAACACCCCCTCGTCGCGGATCATCGCGTCGCGGATCGCCTGCTTCACCGCCTCGCGGTAGGTCATCTCGACCGTCTCGCCGGACGGCTCCGCAGGCGCGGGCGGATCCGGCTGCGGCCCCAGAACGTGGTGCGTCAGGGTCTCGACCGGCTCCCAGGTGCCCGCCTCGGCGAATTCAACCGCCTTGGCGATCTCGGCGTCCACCCGGCGTTCGATCTCGTCCACGTCTTCTGCGTGGATCAGGTTGTTGGTCAGCAGCCATTCCTTGAACCGCACGATAGGGCCGCGCTCGCGCCATTCCTGGACCTCTATCTTCTCCCGGTAGAGCTGCGCATCGAACATCGAATGCGCCCGGAACCGGTAGGTCTTGCACTCCAGAAGCGCCGGCTTGCCGGTCTCGCGAATGCGCTGGACCGCCCTGCGCGTCGCGGCCTCCACGGCGACCACGTCCATCCCGTCGACCTGTTCGGCCTCCATCCCGTAGGACGCCGCCTTCTGCCGGATATCGGTCAGCGCCTCGGTCCGCGCGACCGCCGACCCCATGGCGTAGCCGTTGTTCTCGTTGACGAACAGCACCGGCAGAGACCAGAGCTGCGCAAGGTTCATCGTCTCGTGGAACTCGCCCTCGGCAACCGCCCCTTCGCCGAAGAAACAAGCCGTGACGTTTGCCTCGCTCCGCATCCGGTCGGCCAGCCCCAGCCCCCCGGCAAGCGGCAGCCCCCCACCCACGATCGCGTTCCCGCCGTAGAAGTTCGTGGCCGCGTCGAACAGGTGCATCGACCCGCCGCGCCCGCCGGAACACCCCTCGGCCTTGCCGTACATCTCGGCCATCACGGTGTTCATCGGCACGCCGCGCACCAGCGCATGACCATGCTCGCGGTAGGTCGCGACGACCCGGTCGGCCTCGGTCAGCACCGGAATCACGCCCGCCGCGATGGCCTCTTCCCCGTCATAGAGATGCAGGAAGCCCCGGATCTTCTGCCGGGTGTAAAGCTCTGCGCACTTGTCTTCGAACTTCCGGATCCGGATCATGTCTGCCAGAAGCTTCAGCACGTGGGTCCGGTCCAGCCGGGGCTTGTCTATCGCGGTCATGTCTCGTCCGTCTCCAATGTCGAGATGTCGCCTTCGGGCAGACCGAGTTCGCGCGCCTTCAGAAGCCGGCGCATGATCTTCCCCGATCGGGTCTTGGGCAGCGTGTTGCGGAATACGATCTCGCGCGGCGCGACGGCGGGGCCAAGCTTCTTCCGCGCATGCCCCCGGATCTCCCGTTCAAGGCCCTCGGAGGCCTCGAAGCCGGGAATCAGTGTCACATAGGCCTTCACGACCTCGCCCGCGGTTTCGTCGGGGATGCCGATCACGCCTGCCTCCGCGACCGCATCGTGCTCGATCAGCGCGCTCTCGACCTCGAAGGGTCCGATCAGATGGCCAGATGTCTTGATAAGGTCGTCCGCGCGGCCCACGAACCAGAAGTAGCCGTCGGCGTCCCGCATCGCGAGGTCGCCCGAGAGATACCAGCCGCCCATGAACGCCTTCTTGTAGCGCGCCTCCTCGTAGAGGTAGGCCCGCATCATCGACGGCCATCCCGGCCGCAGTGCCAGTTCGCCGATCTCGCCCGTCTTCGCCTCGATGACGATCCCCTCCTCCCTCTCGACGATACCCGCCTCTATCCCCGGCATCGGCTTGCCCATCGAGCCGGGCTTGACCTTCATGCCGGGGCGATTGGCGATCATGATCCCCCCGGTCTCCGTCTGCCACCAGTTGTCGTGGAACGGCTGGCCGAACACCTCCTCCGACCAGACGACGGCCTCGGGATTCAATGGTTCGCCCACGCTGGCGAGAAACTTCAGCGACGAGAAATCATAGGGCTTCGCCGCCTCGGCCCCGCTCCGCATCATCATGCGGATCGCGGTGGGCGCGGAGTACCATACCTCGACCTTCTCGCGCTCGACCGTCCCGTACCATCGGTCGAGGTCGAATTCTGCTTCGTCGATCAGCATCTTCACCCGGTTCACGAGCGGCGAGATGATGCCGTAGGATGTCCCCGTGACCCAGCCGGGATCGGCCGTGCACCAGTAGATCGTGCCCGGCGTCAGCCCCAGCGCCTCGCGCCCGGAGAACGCGTGGTAGAGCACGGCATTGTGCACGTGGACCGCGCCCTTGGGCTTGCCGGTTGTGCCGGAGGTGAAATGGATGAGCGCGGGGTCGTCGGGCCCCGTGCGCGCCGTCTCGAACTCCGGCGCGGCCTCGGCCATCGCGGGGTCGAGCGCCACGCATCCCTCCGGCGCGTCGTCGCCCACGATGAGCACCAGTTTCAGCGACCCGATGGCCTCGCGCCACGCCGCGATCTTGCGCCGGTAGAGCGATTCCGTCGTCACCAGCACGTTCGCCGCCCCGATCTCCATCCGCGTCTGGATCGGCTCCGGCCCAAAGGCGGAAAACAGCGGCGTGAACACACACCCCGCCTTAAGCGTCCCGAGCGCCGTGATGTAGAGGTCCGGGACCCGGCCCATCAGCGCGAAGACGCTGTCGCCCCGTTCCACCCCATGGGCCTGAAGGACGTTGGCGAAGCGTGACGATGCCCCGCAAAGGTCGCTGTAGGTGAATTCCCGACGCGTGTCGTCCTTCCCGAACCAGACGATCGCCGTTTCGCCACCGTGGCCGTTCCGCACGTGACGGTCGACCGCCTCGTGTGCGATGTTGATGCCCCCGTCGAGGCCATCGATCAGGGCGCGGGCCGCTGCCCACGGATCGTCCCCTTCCGCTACAGACTGGCGTGTTTCGTCGTCCTGTTTCATGTCTCTCCTCCTCGCACCGAAGAATGACAGAGCGGACGAACCGCAGAATGACGCATGTCAATCCGCGGCCGTTCGGGTCCGGCATGGGCGGATTCGCAGTAACTGGTGGATGTTATGCTCGCGGGACAAATCGTGGTAGTCGATGCCAAACGTGACTCCGGAGGTGCCCCGCGGGCAGCCCATGACGACAGCCGGTCTCTCACTTTCCAGCGCGCGCGTGCGCGGTCTCGTCGCCGCCGCGATCTTCTTCAGCGTCTTCAGCAACCTCCTGATGCTGACAGGGCCGCTGTTCATGCTGCAGATCTACGACCGGGTTCTCATCTCGCGCTCCGAGGAGACGCTCGTTGCCCTCTTCGGTCTCGTCGCGGTGCTCTATGTCTTCTACTGGCTGCTCGAGTTCGCCCGAGGCCGGGTCATGGGACGCGTCGCTTCCAGAGTCTATTCTGCCCTGAATGCGCGAGTCTTCCGCGCCGGCCTCGACCGCGCGGTGGCGGGCAAGAGCGGGACCGCCGCGCTCCACGATCTCGAGGCGGTCCGCACCTTCCTCGGCTCGCCGGTCCTGCTCGCGATGTTCGACATGCCGTGGACGGCGGCCTTCCTCGCCGCGATCTTCCTCTTTCATCCTTGGCTCGGCTGGCTCGCAATGGCCGGCGGCGGCCTGCTGATCGTGATCGCACTTCTCAATCAGCGCCTGACCGCGCGCCGCGCCGCCGGGGCGCATCGCCTCTCGCTCGAAGCGCTGTCGTTCGCCCGAAATGCCGAAACCGGCTCGGAACTCATCGCCGCGCAAAGCATGGGTCCCGCGATGACCCGACGGTGGTCGGCGATACAGGACGCCTACCTTGCGGACGCCGCCCGCACCGGCGACTGGACCGGCGCCTTCACCTCGTTCACCCGCGCCTTCCGCTTCTTCCTGCAATCGGCGCTTCTCGCGCTCGGCGCGTGGCTGGTTCTGCGGGGCGAGATCACGGCAGGTGCAATGATCGCCGCGTCGATCCTTCTCGGGCGCGCGCTCGCGCCCATCGAGACAGGCGTCTCCCAATGGAACCTTGTCCAGCGGGCGCGCTCCGGCTGGCGCAATCTCGCCTCGCTGCTTGCCGAGACACCCGCGCCAGCCGTCCCGACCGAACTCCCGGCGCCACGTCCGAGGCTTGAGGTTAGCGGTGTGTCGGTCGCGCCGCAGCGCGGCCATCCGCCGGTTCTCAGCCAGATCACCTTTTCGCTCAAGGAAGGCCAGGCGCTTGGCGTCATCGGGCGCAGCGGCGCCGGAAAGTCGACCCTTGCCCGCGTGATCACGGGACTGCTCCGTCCCCAGGTTGGAGAGGTCCGCCTCGACGGCGCGACCCTGCCGCAATACGGGGCCGACCGACTCGGACGATACATCGGCGTCCTGCCGCAGGATGTCCGGTTCTTCGACGGGACCATCGCCGAGAACATCGCGCATATGGCGGACACTCCCGATCCCGAAAAGGTAGTCGCAGCAGCCCGCAAGGCGCATATCCACGATATCGTCCTGAAGCTTCCGCACGGCTACGACACCCGGATCGGCGCCTCCGACGCGTATTTGTCCGGCGGCCAGAAGCAGCGTCTCGCGCTGGCGCGGGCGCTTCATGGCGATCCGGTGCTTCTGGTTCTCGATGAACCGAACTCGGCGCTCGACGCCGAAGGAAGCGAGGCCCTGAACGCTGCCGTCAACGAGGCCAAGAACGACGGCCGCGCCGTCATCATCATGACGCATCGGCCCACGGCGATTTCGACATGCGACTCTCTCCTCGTCCTCGACGGGGGACGTGTCACGGCGTATGGCCCGCGTGACGAAGTCGTCCGCAAAATGCTGAAGAACGCAGGCGATGTGCAGCGCGTGGTCGGAAAGGGGCAGGCGTCATGAGCGGGAAGGACTGGAGCGCGCGGATTCCGCTCGCCGTAGGTTTCACGGCGGTCGGTCTTCTCGTCGGCGGCCTCGGCGCATGGAGCGTCGGCACCGAAATCGCGGGTGCCGTCGTGGCGTCGGGGACGGTGCAGGTCGAAAGCGACCGCCAGGTGATCCAGCACCCCGACGGCGGCGTGGTGGGCGAGATCCTCGCGCGGGACGGCGATACCGTGGGGACGGGGGCCATCCTGATCCGGCTGGACGGAACGTTCCTCAGGTCGGAGCTGGGGCTGCTCGAGCAGCAACTCGCCGAGGTCTTCGCCCGGAAGGCAAGGCTCGAGGCCGAACAGCAGGGGCTCGAGGAGCCCGACTTCGGTGAACCTCCGGAGTTCACGGAGATCGGAGACGGAGACGTCGCCGACCAGATCGACGGTCAGAGGCGCCTTTTCTTCGCCCGCCGCGCGTCGGTCGAACAGGAGCGCCGACAGATCGCCGAGCAGCAAGCGCAGATCGAGCGCCAGATCGAGGGAACGGAAGCGCAACTCACCGCTCAGCGCCGCCAGCTCGACATCGCCGACCAGGAACGTGCCGACGTTCAGGGCCTTTTCGACCGGGGCCTCGTGCAGGCCCAGCGCCTCTTGGCCCTCAAGCGCGAGCAGGCAAGCCTTCAGGGGGAAGTCGGCCGGCTGACCTCCGCCATCGCGGAGGCGCGCAACCGGATCGCGGGTCTAGAGATCGAGAGGCTGCGGCTCAGCGACACGCGCCGCGAAGAGGCGATCACGCGGCTGCGCGACCTTCGCTACAACGAGATCGAACTGGAACAGCGGCGGATCAATCTTCTCGAACGCCTTGCCCGGCTCGACATCCGGGCCCCGGTCGACGGTGTCGTCTTCGGCTCGCGCGTCGCGGCTGTGCGGTCCGTCGTTCAGGCGGCCGAGCCGCTGATGTATCTTGTGCCTGGCGACCAGCCGCTCCAGGTGTCTGCCCGTATCGAGCCGATCGACATCGACGAAGTATATCCGGGACAGGAGGCCAACCTGTCCTTCCCGACCTTCAACATGCGCACGACGCCCTCCATCACGGGGACGGTCCTGCGCGTTTCTCCCGACGCGACGCGCGACGAGACGACGGGCCAGACGTTCTACGAGGCGGTGGTTCTTCCCGATGAAGCTTCGCTTGGCGAAGTCCCCGGGCTGATGCTGCTGCCGGGGATGCCGGTCGAGACCTATCTCCGGACCCGGGACCGGACTCCGCTTTCCTACCTCACGCAGCCGCTGACGGTGTATTTCAACCGTGCATTTCGCGAAAGCTGAAGACTTGCGCTCGCGCGGAGTTCGCTTAACGTCCGCGTCGTGATCACGCCCGACCCGACCACCCTTCCATACCGCCCCTGCGTGGGGGTGATGCTCGTGAACCGCGAGGGCTGCATATTCGCGGGCGAACGGATCGATACACCCGGCGCATGGCAGATGCCGCAGGGCGGCATCGACGCGGACGAAACCCCGCGGGAGGCCGCCCTTCGCGAACTACTGGAGGAGACCGGTGTTCCGGCAGACCTCGTCTCCGTCGAGGCGGAAACCGGCGATTGGGTTCGGTACGATCTGCCCGGACATCTCCTCGGCAAGGTCTGGAACGGAAAGTACCGCGGACAGGAGCAGAAATGGTTCCTCCTGCGCTTCGATGGCGACGACGGCGACATCCGGACCGAGACCGAGCACCCGGAATTCTCGCGCTGGACCTGGCTCAAGCCCGAAGCCGTGCTCGACCTGATCGTCCCCTTCAAGCGCGAAGTCTACGCAAGAGTTCTGATGGAATTTCACGACCGTCTCGCACCTTCGGGCGATGCGCGCCCGTGACCGGACGGAGGCGATTGCCTCCCTCCGCACCCGCCGCTAAACCCCGCCCATGTCAGACACGCTCGACACCAAGGCCATCGGCCTCGACGTTGGCCTCGGCTTCATCCGGTGGCTCACCGGTGCCGAGAACCTGCATTACGGGCTCTGGACCGGCCTCGACGTCTCGGCCGAGAATCTCGGACGCGCCCAAGCGGCCTATACCGAAAAGCTCTTCAGTCTCTTGCCCGGTGCCGGGCTCCGCATCCTCGATATCGGCGGCGGCGCGGGCGAAACGGCTAGGAAACTTACCGCTCTCGGCCACGAGGTCGAAATCGTCGTCCCCTCCACGCTCCTCGCCGCGCACTGCCGCGCAAACGCGCCCGGCGCGAAAGTGCACGAGACGACTTTCGAGGAGTTCCGATCCGAGGATCGCTTCAACCTCTGCCTCTTCTCGGAAAGCTTCCAGTACATTCCCCTCGACCAATCGCTGCCCAAAGCGCTTGGCCTCCTCGCCGAAGGCGGTCATGTCCTCATCGCAGACTGCTTCCGGTCCGAGAGCTTCAGGGGCGGCGGCAAGGTCCGCATCGTCGGCGGCGGCCATTCGATCCGACGGTTCCATGACGCGCTTGCCGAACTTCCCGTCGAGGTCCTCTACGACGAGGACATCACCGAAGCCGTCGCCCCCTCGATCGATCTCGAGGCCGCGCTCTTCCGCGTCTTCGGGCAGGCGATCACCCGAATCGACGACGAACTCGCCGCCAGCCGCCCCAAGACGCGCTGGCTCCTGATCCGTGCATTCAGGACACTGGTCAGCGACCGCCGCCGCCGCCGTCTCGACGAGCGCCTGCGCGGCGATGGACGCACCTCCGAAGCCTTCCTCGCCAACAACCGCTACCTGATGCTCAAGCTCCGCAAGACCGGCTGATCTACTCACGCAGTCGCGACTCCACGCGGGAACAAAACGTGAATATAGTCGCGAGTCCCATGTTTGCAGAACTCGATATCACCTCGAACTTCACGTTCCTCACCGGCGGCTCCCACCCCGAGGAGTATGTCGAGCGCGCTGCCCTTCTCGGCCTCCCTGCCCTCTGCATCGCCGACGAGAACTCGGTCGCCGGCATCGTCCGTGCCCATACCCACGCCCGCGAGATCGCCCGGCAGGTCCGGCTCCGAGATGAGGCGGAGGTGGACGGCCCCATCGGCCCGGCCCTCCCCAACGGCTGGCGTCCCCGAGGGCCGGCCGACGACTACCCCGGCGGCACGCTCCGCCGGAAATCCGGCACCTCCTTTGACGAGGACACTCCCCAGCCAATCGCCGGATTCGAGACTGTTCCGCCCAAACCGGCTCCCTCCGCCGACATCCGCACCGCCACCCGGCTGATCCCCGGCGCCCGCATTGTTCTCCGCTGCGGCTTTGCCGCAACCGCCCTCCCCCATGATCGCGCCGCCTGGGGAGGGCTCTGCCGACTGATCTCCGAGGGCAGGCTCCGCTCTCGAAAAGGCACCTGCGATCTCGGGATGGAGGACCTGCTCGATCGGGGCGAGGGAATGGAACTTCTCATCCACCCGCCCCGCACCGGCCTCCGCGACTGGACCCCGCAGGCGAAGCGCCTCGTGCGCCGCTTCCCCGGACAGTGCCACCTCCTCATGGTCCCCCGCTACGACGGGCAGGACCCGGCCCGCTTCGCCGGCCTCGCCCGGACCGCCCGCGAACTCGGCATCCCCGTCACGGCCTCCGCCTCGCCCCTCATGCACCACGGCCGCCGCCGCCGCCTCACCGACGTCCTGACAGCCATCCGCACCGGCCGCCGGGTCGACGATCTCGGCCGCGCCGCACTCACGAACGGCGAATGCCGCCTCCGCTCCGAGGCCGAGATGCTGCGCCTCTTCCAAGGCTATGAGGACGCCGTCCATCGGGCCGGAGAGATCGCGACCCGTTGCACATTCTCCCTCGACGAATTGCGCTACGAATACCCCTCGGAAGTCGCTCCCGGCGAAAGCGCCGCCCAGCGCCTCCGCCGCCTCGCCGAAGAGGGTCTCGCGTGGCGCTACCCCTCCGGCGCCCCCGACAAGGTGCGGACCCTGCTCGAACACGAACTGACCCTCATCGGAAAGCTCCGCTACGAACCCTACTTTCTTACCGTCCAGGACGTCGTGCAGTTCGCCCGCTCACGCGGCATCCTCTGCCAGGGCCGCGGGTCGGCCGCGAACTCGGTCGTCTGCTACTGCCTCGGCGTCACCTCCGTCTCCCCCGAGATCGGCACGATGGTCTTCGAGCGTTTCGTCTCCGAGGCCCGGAACGAGCCTCCCGACATCGACGTCGATTTCGAGCACGAGCGGCGCGAGGAGGTGATTCAGCACATCTACGAACGCTACGGCCGCCACCGGGCCGGCCTCTGCGCCACAGTGATCCATTACCGCGGCAAGCGCGCGATCCGCGAGGTGGGCCGCGCCATGGGGCTGACAGAAGATACCATCGCCGCGATCTCATCCCAGCTCTGGGGCTTCTTCTCGACCGAAGGGCTCGAGGGCCAGCGTCTGCGCGAGATCGGCCTCGACCCCTGCGACCGCCGCCTCGCGCAGACGATGGCGCTCATCAAGGAGATACAGGGCTTCCCCCGCCACCTCTCCCAGCACGTCGGCGGCTTCATCATGACCGAGGGCCGCCTCGACGAACTCGTGCCGATCGAGAACGCGACGATGGAGGACCGCACCGTCATCTGCTGGGACAAGGACGACATCGACGCGCTCGGCATCCTGAAGGTGGACGTGCTCGCCCTCGGCATGCTCACCTGCATTCGCAAGGCCTTCGACCTGATCCGCCTGCATCACGGTACGGAGTGGACGCTCGCCACGCTCCCGCCCGAGGACCCCGCGACCTACGCCATGCTCTGCAAGGCCGACAGCCTCGGCGTCTTCCAGGTGGAAAGCCGGGCGCAGATGAACTTCCTGCCCCGGATGCGCCCACGCACCTTCTACGACCTCGTCATCCAGGTGGCGATCATCCGCCCGGGCCCGATCCAGGGCGACATGGTCCACCCCTTCATCCGCCGCAGGAACGGCGAGGAGGATGTGAGCTTTCCCTCCGACGAACTGGGCCAGGTACTTGGCAAGACGCTCGGCGTGCCGCTCTTTCAGGAACAGGCGATGCAGATCGCAATCGTCGGCGCGGGCTTCACGCCCGAAGAGGCCGACCGGCTACGGCGGGCGCTCGCCACCTTCAAGAAGCACGGGAACGTCAGTGAATTCCACGACCGCTTCATGAAGGGCATGCTGACGAACGGCTACGACGCCGAGTTCGCCGAGCGCTGCTTCTCCCAGATCGAGGGCTTCGGCTCCTACGGCTTCCCCGAAAGCCACGCCGCTTCCTTCGCGCTTCTCGTCTACGCCTCGGCCTGGCTCAAGCGCCACCATCCCGGCATCTTCGCCTGCGCCCTCCTCAACGCCCAGCCGATGGGCTTCTACGCCCCGGCCCAGATCGTCCGCGACGCGCGCGAGCACGGGGTCGCGGTGCTGCCGGTCTGCATCAACGCGAGCTACTGGGACAACGTCATGGAACGAATGCCGGACGGACAGTTGGCGCTCCGTCTCGGCTTCCGCCAGATCAAGTCGATGCGCGAGGAGGAGAGCAGTTGGATTTCCGCCGCGCGCGGCAACGGCTACCGCACGGTCGAGGATGTCTGGCGTCGCGCGGGCCTCGAGCCGCGGCTGCTTCGCGCCCTCGCCGAGGCCGACGCCTTCGCCACCCTCGGGCTCTCCCGGCGCGAGGCGCTCTGGGATGCCCGCGCGCTTACCTCCGACAAGCCACTCCCTCTCTTCGGCGGCGACATGGACGGGGAAGGAATCGTGGAGCCCGTCGCTCTCCTGCCCGCGATGACCGAGGGCGAGGAGGTCGTCGAGGACTACGTGTCGATGCGCCTCACCCTCCGCAAGCATCCGATGGCCTTCCTGCGCGAAAGGCTCTCAGGGGGCCTTCCAGCCCCGCGCGTGGCGCGGCCCGAGGGCTTCTCCCGCGCCACCGGCCTCACCCGCTCGGACGCCTGGAACTTCTCCGACGGCGGACACCGCCCCCGGTCGGAAAGCACGCGCACCTGAAAACGTCCGGGACAATATGCCAGTGATAGCATAACTCGAAACAACGCCTTGACCCGCCGTCCGGACCCGGACATTCCCGGCTCACGGCTTCATCTCGGCCCAAATACTCCCGCCGGAGGCGGCCGGCGCAGCCGGCACCAGCCCGCCCCCACCCCCACGAAGTCCGCCCCGAGGGTGGAAGACCGTCCTCCCGATGTGCCATTGAGGATCCGACTCGCCAGGAACAGCCGGACATCGCCGTGGTCAGATCGATTCTCCCCATCAGCGCGCTCCTTCTCGGTTCGTTCTTTCTCCTCTTCGCCGGCGGCATCCACGGCCTGATCCTGCCCGTCCGCGGCACCGCCGAGGGCTTCTCGGCCTTCTCCCTCGGCCTCCTCGGCACCGGCTGGGCGCTGGGCTACGTGCTGGGCTGCTTCTACACCGCCCGCCTCGTCGCCCGCGTCGGCCACATCCGGTCCTTCAGCGTGATGGCGAGCCTCGCCGCGGTCACCATCCTGGCTCAGCTTCTCCTGATCGACGTCTGGTCCTGGATCGCGCTCCGCGCCCTCTCGGGCTTCTGCTTCGCGGGCGCGGCTATGATCGTGGAAAGCTGGCTGTCGGAGCGCGCCGAACCGCAGACGCGGGGCCGCGTCTTCGGCATCTACACGATGGTCAACCTCGTGGCCTCCACCGCCGGACAGCTTACCCTGACCATGGGCGACACAAGCGGCTACCTCTTCTTCGTTCTCTCCGCGATCTTCTACGCGCTCGCCCTCATTCCGACCGCGATTTCGTCGACCGCCTCGCCACAACCGCTCGTTTCGGTCCGCATCGACCTCCGCGCTCTCTGGAAGAACTCTCCCGTCGCCGTCTTCGCGGTCTTCATGGTCGGCGTGGCGAACAGCTCCTTCGGAACCCTCGCGGCGGTCTACGGCGGGCAGATCGGCCTCGCCGTCGCGGCCATCGCCTTTTTCAACGCCCTGCCGATCCTTCTCGGCGCGGTGGCTCAGATCCCGGTGGGCACGCTCTCGGACAGGGTGGACCGGCGGAAGGTTCTGATCGGGATCGCCGTCCTCGCGCTCGCGGCCGACGCCGCCTTCATCGTGGTGCAGCCCGAAAGCCGCGACCTCAACCTCGTGTTCGTGGCCATCTTCGGCGCGGCGATCTACTCGATGTACCCGGTCATCATCGCCCATGCGAACGACAACGCGGACGGCAACTTCATCATCATCAGCGGTGGCCTGCTGATGGTCTTCGGGATCGGCTCAATCGTCGGCCCCATTGCCGCGGGCGCGGCCATGTCCACCGTCGGACCCATAGGGCTCTTCATGACGATGGCGGCGGCCCATGTTCTGATCATCCTCCAGGCGATCTACCGCATCAGCCGGCGGCCGCCGGTCGCTCAGGAAGAGAAGGTCGATTTCACGCCCGTCCCCGGCGTGCGCACGACCACCCCCGAGACCATCGCGCTGGCCGCGACGGAGGAAGAGGTGACGCAGGTTCTCGAGGACCAGGCGGCCGAGCAGTCGCGCGGCGACCATCAGCCGAGGTGATCCTCTCCCCTGGCGGCGGCGAGATCGACCTGCCTCTGCCTCTCGCGAAACCTCTCCCGGTCGGCCTCGGTATACTCTCCGATGCACCGGTGACAGCTCGTTCCCGCCTCATAGTCCGGCCGGGCCCGGTCCTCTCGGGACAGGGGACGGCGGCAGGCGTGACAAAGAACGTGTGAGCCGGCGCGAAGCCCGTGGTTCACCGACACCCTTCGATCGAAGACGAAGCATTCGCCCTGCCAGAGGCTCTCGGTTTCGGGCACGTCCTCGAGATATTTCAGGATCCCGCCCCTGAGGTGAAACACCTCGTCGACACCGAGGGCCCTGAGGTAGTTCGTCGACTTCTCGCACCGGATCCCGCCGGTGCAGAACATCGCGATTCTCTTGTCATGAAATCGGGCCTTGTTGGCCTCCCACCAGGCCGGGAAGTCGCTGAAGCTGGATGTACCGGGATCGACGGCGCCCTCGAACGTTCCTATCGCGACTTCGTAGGCGTTGCGGGTGTCGATGACCGCCACGTCGGGAGACGAGATGAGCTTGTTCCAGTCGGACGGATCTACGTAGGTTCCAACCGATCTGGTCGGGTCGACGTCGGACTGCCTCATCGTCACGATCTCGCGCTTCAGCCGGACCTTGATCCGATTGAAGGGCATCTGCGCCGCCGGGCTCTCCTTCCATTCTACGTCCGCGCATCCCGGCAGGCCGCGAATGTGCGAGAGCACGGCGTCGATCCCCTGGCGCGTCCCCGCGATCGTTCCATTGATCCCCTCGCGCGCGAGAAGGAGCGTGCCTTTTACTCCGCACGACACGCAGAGCTCGCGCAGCGGTTTGCGCAGCGCGCCCGGATCTTCGAATCGCGTGAACCTGTAGAGGGCGGCAACCGTTGGCATGGGTCGGGTCTACGCCGGGCGTGGCCAGCGTCGCAAGGCCCGGTTGACCGGCGCCCACGGGCGACCTACGCAATGGCAACCGTCGGAGGACACTCATGCGCAAAGCCAACGAAGCCCTGATCGTCATCGATGTGCAGAACGATTTCTGCCCGGGCGGGCGGCTTGCCGTCGCGCAGGGCGACGAGATCGTCGCTCCGATCAACGCACTTCTGCCGGAATTTCCGGTCCGCGTGCTGACCCAGGACTGGCATCCCGAGGGCCATTCCTCGTTCGCCTCCTCGCACAAGGGCAAGGCGCCGTTCGAGATGATCGACATGCCCTACGGGCCGCAGGTTCTCTGGCCCGATCACTGCACCATCGGCAGCGACGGCACCGCCTTCCATCCGACGCTCGACACCGACAAGGCCGATCTGATCGTCCGCAAGGGCTTCCGGCCTCACATCGACAGCTACTCGGCCTTCTTCGAGAACGATCACGAGACGCCGACCGGGCTCGAGGGTTATCTCCGCACGCGCGGCGTCGACACGGTGACCTTCGTCGGCCTCGCCACCGACTTTTGCGTGAACTTTTCAGCGGTTGATGCGGCCGCCCTAGGCTTTGAGGTCCGGGTGGTGGAAAGCCTGTGCCGTGCCATCGACCTCGACGGCTCCCTCGCCTCCGCGAGGCATGGCATGAGGCAGGCAGGGGTGGAACTGGTCTGACCCGCAATCTGGACAACCCGCAAGGCCATGCTTTAGCAACGTTCTGCCTCATGGGAGTCCCGGCATGGTCGACCTCGCCGCGCGCGTCTGGAACCACAAGTGGAAGATCGACCCGATCGTCCGGTCCCTGATCGACAACGATTTCTACAAGCTCCTTATGTGCCAGTCGGTCTTTCACAACAATTCCGGCGTCGACGTCACATTCAGCCTGATCAATCGCACGACGTCGGTCCGGCTTGCAGACCTGATCGACGAAGGCGAGCTTCGCGAACAACTCGACCACATCCGATCCCTGTCGCTCGCGCGCGGCGAGTCCACGTGGCTGCGCGGCAACACCTTCTACGGCAAGCGGCAGATGTTCAGGTCGGACTTCATGGAGTGGTTCGAGAACCTGCGCCTGCCGCCCTATCATCTCGAGAAGAAGGACGGGCAGTACGAACTGGCCTTCGAGGGGAAGTGGCACGAGGTCATGCTGTGGGAGATTCCGGCCCTTGCCGTCCTGATGGAACTGCGCGGCCGCGCTGTGCTTCGCGACATGGGGCGGTTCGAGCTTCAGGTGCTCTACGCCCGCGCGATGACCAAGCTCTGGGAGAAAGTCGAACTCCTTCGCGGCGAGACCGGCCTGCGGATCGCCGACTTCGGCACCCGCCGCCGCCATTCGTTCCTGTGGCAGGACTGGTGCGTGCAGGCGATGATGGAAGGTCTGGGCGATGCCTTCATCGGCACCTCGAACTGCCTCATCGCCATGCGGCGCGACATCGAGGCGATCGGGACGAACGCGCACGAATTGCCGATGGTCTACGCCGCGCTCGCCGATAACGACGAGGACCTGGCGCAGGCACCTTATCAAGTACTGGCCGACTGGCACCGGGAGCATGACGGCAATCTTCGGATCATACTGCCGGACACCTACGGTTCGAAGGGGTTCCTGCGCCACGCGCCGGACTGGCTCGCACAGTGGACCGGGGTCCGCATCGATTCGGGGGATCCGGTTAAGGGCGCGGAGATCGCCATCGACTGGTGGAGACGTCGCGGGGAGAATCCGAAGGAGAAGCTGGTGATCTTCTCAGACGGACTTGACGCCGACAAGATCGTCTCGCTTCACCGGCGCTTCGCCGGAAGGGTACGGGACAGCTACGGCTGGGGCACGCTTCTGACGAACGATTTCCGGGGGCTGGTTCAGGACGATGCCCTCGCCCCATTCAGTCTGGTCTGCAAGGCGGTCGCCGCGAACGGGCGGCCGACGGTCAAGCTTTCGGACAACCCGAACAAGGCGATGGGTCCGAAGGACGAGGTCGAGCGCTACAAACGGGTCTTCGGAGTGGGCGCGCAGGACGCGCTGGAAGTCGTCGTCTGACCTAAGACCGCCCGACCTTGTCGGCGGCGCTTTCGTGGATGAACCGCTTGTCGCAATAGCCGCAGTCGATCCAGCCGCGATCGTGGGGAATCGACAGCCAGACGCGGGGATGGCCGAGCGCGCCTTCGCCGCCGTCGCAGGCCACGCGCCAGGCCGATACGATCTCTGATTCCGGCGGCTCTTGCGTCATTTCTCTCATGCTACTCGCGTGACTTTCCGGGGCTTCGCTATCGGACACTCGCATGATACGCAACGGCCCATTGCGGACAAGACGGACGACGGAAGCGATGAGCGCGAACGCGATCGAGATCGAAGGACTGAGGAAGGTCTACAGCGGAAGCGGCAAGCTCGCTCCGAAAGAGGCGCTGAAGGACGTCGACCTCGAGGTGCCGAAGGGATCGATCTTCGGCCTTCTCGGGCCGAACGGCGCAGGCAAGTCGACGCTCATCAACATCATGGCAGGTCTCGTCCTCAAGACGGCCGGGCGGGTGCGGATATGGGGTTTCGATCAGGATGTGAATCCGCGCCAGTCCCGCGCCGCGATCGGCGTGATGCCGCAGGAACTCAACATCGACCCCTTCTTCAGCCCGCGCGCCGCGCTCGACGTGCAGGCGGGGCTCTACGGGGTGCCGAAGGCGCAGCGCCGCACCGACGAGATCCTCGAGATGATCGGCCTCGCAGACAAGGCCGACGCCTATTCGCGCACCCTTTCGGGCGGCATGCGGCGGCGCCTGCTTCTTGGCAAGGCTCTGGTTCACCGGCCGCAGGTCCTCGTGCTCGACGAGCCCACGGCGGGCGTCGATATCGAGTTGCGCCAGATGCTCTGGGAGAACGTGCGGCAACTGAACGCGCGGGGCATGACGATCATCCTGACGACGCACTACCTTGAGGAGGCCGAGGAGATGTGCGACGAGATCGCCATCATCAACCACGGCGCAGTCGTGGCCCGTGACACGAAGGCGGCGCTGATCGGGCGGCTCGACGCAAAGACGCTCGTCATCCATCCCGAGAAGTTGCCCGCGCGTGACCCCGATCTTCCCGAGGGCGTCGAGGTCGAGCGTCGCCCGAACGGGGCACTCGCCTTCTCCTACCGCCGCTCGAAGACCTCGCCGGGCGACATCCTCGAGGCCGTCCGGGACGCGGGGCTTCGCATCCGTGACGTCGCGACCGAGGAGGCCGATCTGCAGGACGTGTTCCTCGACCTCACGCGCGCCCCTAAGGATGCAGCCTGAGCGTCGCGCCGTCCCGCGTGATCAGCACGCGCTTTCCTTTCAGCCCTGCTGATGCGAGAACCTCACGAATTCCTGTCGTTGTCCTGATCGCGCCGCCGCAAGAGCGCCTCGGCGACGGCGCTCGCCGCGGCCACGAAGATGCCCAGCCCGACGAGGATGTAGAACATGGCGAACAGCTTTCCCGGGACGGTCTGCGGCACCAGTTCGCCGTAGCCCACGGTCGAGATCGTGACGACGGAGAAGAACGCCGCATCGAGAAGTGACCAGCCCTCGAGCAGCCAGAAAGTGATCGTCGCCAGCGCGATCATCGAGAAGACGAAAACCAGAAGACCGCGCACCCGGGCATCGCGCCAGACGTCGCGCAGGCCGCGGAAGATCGTAACGATCAGGCGCATGTGAACCGATCCGCGGTCAGGTCGGGAAGGCGCGGTGCGCCGGCATGTTCCGGCGGCGGGCGCATCATGGGCAGGCGTCGAGAGCGAGCTCGCCGTCGCGCCAGGTCAGGCTTCCATCGCGCACCATCGCGGCCACCGCCGCCTCGGCACGGGCCGAAAGCGCCGCGCGGGCGCGGTCGATGGTCTCGGGCGACACGCCGTTGGCCTCGGCCGCCGCCGCCAATACATCGGCCACGGCGCCGAGCGCCGACAGCCGGCAGTCCGCGTCGAGCATCGTGTCGCGCACAAGCGCCTTCCAGTCATCCTCGGTGAGCCCCGAGAGTACGGCAACGGCGTCTTCATCCGCGGCGCTCCGCGGCTGGCAGTCGCCAAGCTCGACCGCCGCCGACCCCGACAGGAGGGCGCAATCGAAGGTAGTTTCGCCGCTCCGCACAAGGATGCGGCCCTCTCCAGTCACGGACACCGCCTCGGCGCCGAGCGACGGATCGAGATCCTGCGCGGCGACCGGTGCCGCCGCGATCGCGACCATGAAACCGATCGCCCCTGCAAGAAAGCGGCCCGGTCTTCTGTTTCTCAGTTTCATGATGTCCTCCGAGTTGGTTTGCACTAGAGATGTCCTCCCCTCTGAACCGCGCCCTGCCGGCTGCCTCACTCCTGCGGTTGGAGCCGCCAGAGGTTCAGCCCGGCCTGGCGCAGGTTCGGGCGCTCCGAGGCGCTCAGACCCTGGTTCAGCAGCAGGTCCATGTCCGCCCCGACCAGCGCATCGTAGACGTGGTAGAGATGGCCCGTGGGGCTGCGCACCGGCAGGTCGCTCAGGTCGATCACCTCGACGCCCTCGAGACGCGAGACATCGTTGCCGGCCTGGCCGAGACGCGGATAGCCGTGCACCTGCTCGGACAGGGCCAGGGGGCGGTCGGCCCGGGCGACATAGACCGTGATGCTCCGCACGATCGGCCGGATCCGCGGCAGGAGCCGGGAGAAGACGTCGAAATCCATGTCGGGCGCCAGCAGGACGACGTCGCCCAGCCTGACATCGGGACGCTGGGCGCCGACGTCGTGTATCCCCAGGACCATCCCCCGTGCGCCCAGGCTGTGTCCGGCCAGGTTCACGCGTTCTGGGCCGAAGCGGCCTTCGAGATCGAGGATCGCGTCGGCGAGGTCCAGAACGCTCCAGTAGAGGTCGGCCTCGTCATGGGTGTAATTGAAGAGCCCCCCGTCCGAGGGCCAGCTAAACCAGAGGAAGCGCCCTTCGAGGCGGGCGTTTTCCTGAAGGATCGTCGCCCGACGGCAGCCCTTCTCGAAATCGATGTAGAAGCCGTGCGTGTAAAGGAGCGGTGCGCCGTCGCCGCTACGGGCCTTGAAATCGGCCATGAGGTCGGCGACGGGGACCGGGCGCACACTCTCGACACGGAGGATTTCCTCGGGGATGTAGAACGGTGCGGCCTCGGCGGCTGACGACAGGAACTCGAACCGCCGTTCGGCGATGTCGCAATGGCCCGCCTCGAGCGTGCCGCGCTCTTCGCCGTAGAAGCGGCCGGGGTCGGTGTCGCCGGTACGGTTGCGGGTCGTCAGGTAGGGGACGCCCCGCGTGACGCCCGCCTGGTCCTGTGCCGTGGCCGGCATGGGGCGGGCGAGAACGGTGGCGGCCGCGAGGACCGCTGCCAGACACGTCACCTTCGCCAGTCTGGAGCCGTACTGCATGCGATCCCCCGCTTGTGTCCTCGCCGCTCGCGTGCCCAATCGGGCTTCGGCTCCCGCCTCCGACGGGGGCCGTTCGATCAGGTCAGGCCGTCTCGGGGTCCTTGCGGTCGAGCGCCACGAAGATCAGCGAAATGCCGTTCGAGATCAATTCGATCGCAAGGAACAGGCCGAGAACCACGGCCCCGGACCACGGGAAGCTGGTCAGGATCATCACCGCAAGGACGACCGACAGGAGCCCCGCCACGATCAGGAACCCGCGGGCGCCCGCCGCCATCGGCGTGAAGGCGATGATGACCCGGAAAACGCCCATGATCAGCATCAGGACTCCTACGATGAGCGTCAGCTGGAAAACCCCTTCAAGCGGGTTGGCGATCAGGTTGATGCCGAACAGCGTGATGAGCACGCCGAGCAGGATGGCCCAGACACGCGCGCCCCACCCCTGGTCCTGGAAAGCGGACAGGAGCGTGAGAATGCCGATCGCTGTGAACATGTAGCCCGCCAGAAGCTCGGCCGTCAGGGTGGCAGCAAACGGGTTGGCGAGCGCGATGATGCCCGCGACGACCGAGGCGATCCCGGCCAAGAGCCAGAGAAACCAGTATTTCATGAACTCCTCCCTCAAAAAATTTTCGATTTGGCTGGCACCGGGAATTCCCGGTCCGAACCGATCCACTCTAATACCGACCCTAGAACCCCATAATGACAGGCGTTTCAAATAAAATCGGACAGTGTCCGTCACCCCTGCGCCACAGGCCCGGCGACCTGTGGCCGGCGCGCGTCACCCGCCATGCGCGGTGGCGCCTTCGCGCAGAGAGACCGGCAGGAGGCGCAGCACGCCCCATCCGACCAGGGTCCCGACGAACACCGGAACCGCCAGGCCGCCGCCGAGGATGAACAGCATCACGAGACCGGCGACCAGCGGCCGCGCCATGCCGACGGCCGCGGCGCTGGCCATCCCCGCCGCCACCCCCAGCACGGGATCGGCGCCGGGCAGCACGAACAGCGTCGCCGCCCCGAGCGCGGCGCCTGCGAAACACATCGGGAAGACCACGCCGCCGCGCCATCCCGCGGCCACGCAGACGGCGCAGGCGAGCGCCTTGCCCGCTGCGAGCAGGATCAGCGGGGCCGGGCCCTGTTCGAGGCCGATGGCCAGCACGTCCCGGATCTCGCCATGTCCCGAAAACAGGAGGAGCGGCGACACTGTGCAGATCAGGCCGAGGGCGATGCCGCCGGCAACCGGCTGCCAGATCGGTACGGCGAAGTGTCTGTCCAGCATCTTCGACAGGCGCTGCCGCAAGACGAGATAGAGGCCGCCCACGGTCGCACCGGCGGCGGCGGGAAAGAGCGCGATCAGCGTGTCCCATGCGCCCGTCTCCGCGTCTAGGCGGGGCAGGCGCATGAGCGCGAGGACGCCGGGCCGGAGCGTCTCGGCCACGAGCACGAAGGCGGCGAATCCGGCGATGCCCGAGGCGAAGATGATCACCCTGGGGATGTCGCCCTCGCGCTCGGCATGGACAGGGCCGCCGGCGGGCGAGCCGTAGGTGCCGGCCAGCGCGCCCGACACGCCCGCCCCTGCCAGCATCCCGCGCTCGGTGGCCGTGCGTCCGAGCCGGACCGCGACGAAGGCGGAAAGCTGGGTCGTGACGGCGATGACCCCCGCTTCGGGCCCGATCGCGCCGCCGAAACCGACGGCGATGATGGCGCCGACGGCGACCCAGAAGGTTTCGCGCAGGTGCGTCCGTTCGGGGCGGCGGGCTTGCGCGATCTGCGCCTCGAGCGCCGATCCGCGCGATTTCAGCCGCGTCAGTCCGATCAGGACGCCGCCGAGTGCCGTGATCGGCAGGATCAGCCGGCGCAGGTCAAAGGCACGCGACCAGATCGCCTCCTGCAGGAGTATCATGGCGAGGTAAGTCACCGAGGCGATCGCGCCGGATGCCGCGCCGAGCGCGATCGCGGTAGCCGCAAGCAACAGCCGATCTCGGTTCACGCAGTCCACCGTCGCATCGGCTTGCCGCACCAGACCGGCACAATCACGGGGATCTCCGGCAACACCGGCGCCTTGCGCCGGATCAGGCGTTACGCCCTTTCTCTGCCAGTTCCTTGAAGACGTAAATCGGCAGGAGGATCGACGCCACGAGACTTCCGATCCAGACCAGCAAGGTCGCGGCCAGCCAGTTGGCGATGCCCCCGATTTCCATCGAGGCCATGAAGATGTCCGTCACGAACAGCCCCACGAAGATCGTCACGAGCGCGATGCCGCCCATCAGCTGGGGGAAGTTCTTGAACGAGACCTTGGTGATCAGCGGGCCGAGCACGGTCTGCACGAGAGAAAAGATCGCGACGGCGACAATGAAGGCCAGCGGGTCGATCGTGAAACCGGGCAGCAGGAGCACGGCCACCAGCAGGCCGACGGCGTTGGCGATGAGATATGCGACGGTCGAAAGAAGAAAACGGATCAATGCGATGGTCTCCGTATCTTGGATGCAAGCACCCCTTCGCATAGACGAGTTGTCCCAACCTGACAACTCTAGCCGTGTGCTGTTGACTCGCCGGCCACGGTCGATTCGGGGCGGTGCGCGGGGCGCTTTGTTTTCGCGGAACGAGCGGGCACTCTGGCGTGGAAAGCGGGGGATTCGCGGGGTGTTCGGATGGAGGCTGCGGACATGGCGCTCGGCGCGATCGCCGTCTCCTGTGCCGTGGCGCTGGCGGCGCTGATCCCGGCGCTGTTGCGACTCGCGATTCTTCCCGCCGTTGTTCTGGAAATCTGCTTCGGCGTGGTGATCGGACCGCAGGGCCTGGGGCTGATCGGCGAGAACCTGATCCTCAATACGCTCGCCGAGTTGGGCCTGGCGATCCTGTTCCTGATCGCGGGACTCGAGATCAACCCGAGCCAGGTTCGCGGCGAGCCGACGCGGCTGGCGCTGCGTGGGTGGATTCTCTCGCTGCTGATCGCGCTGGTGCTGGCCTATGGCGGGCAGGCGCTCGGGCTTTTCCCGGCGGCGGGCTTCGTTGCCATCGCGATCGCCACCACGGCCATCGGCGCGCTGATGCCGATCCTCAAGGATGACGGGCTCCTTAAGCCGCCATACGGGCCGTACGTGCTTGCCTCGGGCGCGGTGGGCGAGGCGCTGCCGCTGGTGGCGCTGTCGCTGATCCTCGCCGGCGTGTCGGGCTTCGGCATGCAGAGCGTCATCCTTGTCGCGTTCGCGCTGACGGCGGTGCTGGCGATCTCGATGGCTGACAGGCTTCGGCGCTTCACCCTGCCGCCCGTGTTCCACGACACGATGGCGAGTTCAGGCCAGTTCCCGATCCGGCTGGCGATCTTCCTGGCCATCACCTTCGCGCTTTTTGGCGAAAGCTTAGGCCTCGACCTAGTGCTCGGCGCGTTCGTCGCGGGGGCGGTGCTGCGCGCGCTCCTGCCAGAAGATCTGCACGACGCGCTCTTGGACAGGCTGTCGGCAGTGGGCTACGGGTTCCTGATCCCGATCTTCTTCGTCAAGTCAGGCGCGGAAATGGACGTCGGCGGGCTGGCGGGATCGGCGGCGGCCATCGCGCTCGTGCCGGTCTTCGCGCTGATGATGCTCGCCACGCGTGGGGTCCCGGCCTTATGGCTCTACCGCAACGTATTGCCGATGCGCGAGCGGGTCGCCCTTGCGTTCCACTCGGGCACGCAGTTGCCACTGGTGGTCGCCGTCACCGCGCTCGCCGTCGAGCGTGGGGCGATGCCGGGATGGTGTGGGGCGTCGCTGGTGGTTGCGGCCGTTCTGACGGTGATGCTGTTTCCTGCGATCGCAGCGCGTGTGATAAGGGAGGGAACGGTACCGGGGAGCTGAATGGCGAAATGCCACGCTTCAGCGGCGACCGGTACCGTACGGATACGAAGGAGAAGGAGGTCATGGCCGAGAGACGTCTGGGGCGAACGGTGGGGAACCTCGTTCTTGCGCTTTTGAACGCCACACTCATCCTGGCGATCGTCTGTCTCTGGATGGCGTGGAGCGCCCTTTCCGCGGCCGAACGTGTCAGCGAAACCCTCGGCACCGCGGCCCGGACGGTCGTACCGCTGCGCTCAGAGATCGTCAGTCTCACGGACGAGATCGCGGCCGCACGCGCCGACCTTGCCGCCCGCCGTGACGACGGTGCGCAGAACACCGCCGCGCTGGAGGCGCGCATCGCCGGCGTCGAGGCGCAGCTGGCTGACCTGACCGCAGCCGTCACCGATCTGGGCGCAGACCCCGAGGCGCTGATCGAGCAGGCGGTGTCGTCGGCCTTCGAGGGCCTTGGCGAGACCGTGGCTGACATCTTGTCCGGCCTGCGCGGCGCTCCGGCCACCTCCGCCGATTGAGCCGTCCTCAGAGCAGGGGGGCGAAGAGCCGCGCGACGGGCGCGCCGTAGCGGACGCGGACGGCCTGCTCGGCCAGCGGTTTGTCAAGAAGCGTCGCGTGGGCGAAATCCTCCTCGAGAAAGGAAGCGACGGTGGCGGCGAAATCGTCGTCGAAGCCCATCACCATCGCCTCGAAGTTCAAGCGGAAGGACCGGTTGTCGAGGTTTGTCGTGCCGATGGCGGCACAGGCGTCGTCGATCAGCACGACCTTCTGGTGCATGAAGCCGCGCTGGTAGCGCCAGATCTGCACCCCGGCCTCGCGCAGCTCGTCGAAATAGGCGAAGGCGGCGAGCCAGGGGATATGGTGGTCGATCATCTCGGGCAAGAGAAGCCGCACGTCGCGCCCGGCCAGCGCGGCGTGCTTGAGCGCCGTCAGGATATCGGTGTCGGGCACGCAATAGGGCGAGGCGATCCAGATCCGCTCGCGCGCGGCGGCGATGGCGGAGAAGAAGAAGAGCGCGCCGGTCTCCATGCTGTCGCCCGGCCCGGTGGGCACCAGGAGCGCGGCCGTATCCTCGTCGGCCCTGGCCGCTTTCCAGTCGACCTGCTCGCCCAGCGCCTCGCCGGAGGCCCAGTGCCAGTCCTCGGCGAAGATCAGCTGAAGCTGCGCCACGACCGGGCCGCGCATCTCGAGGTGCGTGTCGCGCCAAGGACCGAAACGCGGATCGCGCCCCATGTACTCGTCACCGACGTTCAGGCCGCCGGTGAAGCCGACTTTGCCGTCGACGACCACGGTCTTTCGGTGGTTGCGGAAATTGATCTGAAACCGGTTGCGCGGCCCTTTTCCCGCGGTCGGATCGGCGACCTTTACCCCGGCGCGGCGCAGCGCCTCCCGGTATGACTCGGGCAGCGACTTGCTCCCCACGGCGTCGGCCATAAAGCGCACTGTGACGCCGCGCTCCGCGGCGGCGGTCAGCCTGTCACGGAAGGCGCGACCGATCCGGTCGTCGTGCACGATGAAGAACTGGATCAGGACATAGTGCTCGGCGGCGTCGATGGCGGCGAAGATCGCATCGAAGGTGGCCTGCCCGTCGATCAGCGGCGCGAGCGCATTGCCGCGGACCACCGGCAGGTCAGCGATCCGTTCGAAGGGCGCGGGATCAACGCGCGGCGGCGCCTCGGGCGCGTTGGCGGCGCCGAGTTGACGCACCCCGTCGATCACGCGCTCGCTCGTGCGGCGCGAGATCAGGTAGCCCCGGTAGCGGTGATGCCCGAGGAACAGGTAAAGCAGCACGCCGATATAGGGCGCTGACAGCAAGAACACGACCCAGCCGACCGCTCCCTGTGGCGTGCGCGCCGAGGTGACGGCGCGCCAGGCACAATAGAAGGCGGCGACCTGAAGGACGGCGACCGCACTCACGATGCCGGTGACGATCACGATAAACCTCCCTCGTCCGCTTCCGGACACGGCTGCTTATAGAAGAACTGCCTCGCAGATCCATCCCGCATCGCAGGCCACCGCGCCGGCACGGAGCTGACTCCGCGCGGGATTGATCGCAGCTTGACACCAACCGCCCGTCCCGATCCGGACCGCCCCTTGAAGAACGCCCCGTTTCTGAACCTCGTTCTCGCCGTGGTCTTGGTGATCGCGGTCGGCTGGCTTCTGGTGGCCGGGCGGACGATCATCCTG
>Ga0102931_1000134_pt1 | contig 34529 bp, 31 predicted proteins | sample SalPonR1_C_D1_MG_FD_79282 | JGI IMG/M metagenome (GOLD analysis project Ga0102931, IMG submission 79282) | Salt pond soil microbial communities from South San Francisco under conditions of wetland restoration - Salt Pond MetaG R1_C_D1_MG | ecosystem: Environmental > Aquatic > Marine > Intertidal... | reverse complement strand
GAGCGTCCGCATGTCCGCGACGACCGCGTCGGCACCCGGCACGTATCTCCGGAAGAGGTCGATCATCGCGGGCGCCCCGTCGACGCCCGTGACGCGGCAGCGGCGGTCGACGAGATACTGCGCGATGGGCCGTCCCGACCCGCTGCCGAGGTCGAGCACGGCGCGGCCCGGCGCGAAGGACAGCATCCGGTCGAGGTGCCGCCGCTCGAAGAGCGACCGGTCCCGCGTCCGGTCCCAGTCGGAGGCGACGGCGTCGTAGGTCGGAAGAATCGCGTCTGGTGTCATGGCGCGTGTATCGGGCTCCCGGTCGTGCAGGCGCAAGCGCTCTCGCGGGTGTGACCGGATTCCCGCCGATGGGACCCGAAGGCGGGCCGGGTTCGTTTTGACCGTGTCGCCCTGCCTGCGTATAAGGGGGGCCTCTTTGGCGTGGGGGTAAGGCCTGTGTTGCGGTTCATCCTGTCCTTCTTCGGGGCGGTCTTCAGCTGGATCACCAATGGTGCGGTGATGGGCGTTCTCGTCGTGACCGCCATCCTCTATGCCTACAGCCGCGATCTGCCGAACCACGAGCAGCTCGCCCAGTACACCCCGCCCACGATCAGCCGGATCTACTCCGTCGAGGGCCGGATCATCGATGAATTCGCGCAGGAACGGCGGATCTATGCGCCGATCGAGGAGGTGCCGGACCTCGTCAAGCAGGCCTTCATCTCGGCCGAGGACAAGAACTTCTACCAGCACGAGGGATTCGACGCGCGCGGTATCGGCGCGGCGGTCGTCGAGGCGGTCCAGACAAGGGGGGAGCGTTTGCGCGGCGCCTCCACCATCCCGCAGCAGGTGGTGAAGAACTTCCTGCTCTCCTCCGACCGCTCGGCGGAGCGCAAGCTCAAGGAGTTGATCCTCTCGGTCCGGCTCGACCGCACGCTGACGAAGGACAAGATCCTGGAGCTGTATCTCAACGAGATCTTTCTGGGGCAGAACTCCTATGGCGTGGCCGCGGCCGCGCAGACCTATTTCAACAAGACGCTGTCGGAACTCGATGTCGAGGAAGCAGCCTATCTCGCGGCGCTGCCGCAGCGCCCGGCCGCGCTTCACCCGGTCCGCGACATGGAGGATGCCGTCGGGCGACGCAACTACGTGCTGCGCCAGATGTGGGAGAACGGCTATATCGACGAGGACACGCTGCAGACGGCGCTGGGGCAGCCATTGCGGTCCGTGCAGAACGGCGACTACGAGGGCTTCCGCCAGCAGCTTCCGCCGCGCGACTACTTCACCGACGAGATCCGGCGCCAGCTCAGCCGCGACTTCGGCACGGGCGAGTTCCTCGGCGGGGGAATGACCGTCCGCGCGACGTTCGATCCCGAGCTTCAGGCCGAGGCACGGCGCGCGCTGCGCGCCGCGCTCGAGACCTATGACAGGAATCAGGGCGACTGGCGCGGAACGGGCGTTACGCTGCCCGAGGATGTTCTGGGAACCCCGGAGGCGTGGCGCGACGCGCTTGCCGCCGCGGAGGTGCCGCGCGACGTCGAGGGCTGGCGCCCGGCGGTGGTTCTGGAGCTTGCCGACACCGCGGCGCGGATCGGGATCGAAGGCCAGCCGATGGACGACGACGGCGACTGGATCCGGGCCGACGATCTGCGCTGGATCCGTGGCGCCTCGCGCGCCTCGGATATCCTCGGCCGCGGCGATGTGGTCCACGTGGCCGCCGCCGAGGGGCCCGAGGACGATCAGCAATGGACGTTGAAGCAGATCCCCGAGGTGCAGGGCGGCTTCATGGCGATGGACGTGGAGAACGGCCGTGTGCTCGCCATGCAGGGGGGGTTCTCCTACCAGCATTCCTCGTTCAACCGGGCGACCCAGGCGACGCGTCAGCCGGGCTCGGCGTTCAAGCCCTTCGTCTATGCCGCAGCCCTCGACAGCGGGTTCACGCCCGCCTCGATCATTCTCGACGCACCGATCGCGGTGGACACCGCACAGGGCGTCTGGCGGCCCCAGAACGCCTCGAACCAGTTCTATGGCCCGACGCCCCTTCGCACCGGCATCGAAGCGTCGCGGAACCTGATGACCGTGCGCCTCGCGCAGGAAGTGACGATGGACATCGTCGCGTCCTATGCCGAACGCTTCGGGGTCTACGACAGGATGGGGCGGTTTCTGGCGAATGCGCTCGGATCCGAGGAGACGACGCTGTTCAAGATGGTCGCGGCCTATGCCATGTTCGCCAATGGCGGAGAACGCGTCGAACCCACGCTCGTCGACCGGGTGCAGGATCGCTGGGGGCAGACGATCTATCGCCACGACGACCGCTCGTGCCCCGACTGCTCGAATGCGGCCCTTCCGCAGGGCGAGGCGCCGACGATCATCGCCAACCGCCGCCAGGTCATCAACCCGGTCACCGCCTATCAGATCACGTCGATGCTCGAAGGCGTCGTCCAGCGCGGCACCGCATCGAGCGTCGTGAACCTGCCGGTGCCGGCGGGCGGCAAGACCGGCACGACGAACGACGCCCGCGACGTCTGGTTCGTGGGCTTCACCTCGAATATCGCGGCGGGCTGCTACATCGGCTTCGACCAGCCGCGCAGCTTGGGATCGCGCGCTTTCGGGGGAACCCTCTGCGCGCCGGTCTTCCAAGACTTCATGACGAAGGCGGTCGAGAAGTACGGCGGCGGCGCGTTCGACGTGCCCGAAGGCGGACGCTTCATCCGGATCGACCGCTACACGGGCGAGCGCCTGCCCGACGGTGCCTTCGGCCCCAACGTCGTGGCCGAGTTCTTCCGCGATGGCGAAGAGCCGGTCTTCGGCGTGATGTACGACGGCGGCTTCGCGCTCGGTTCCGACCTGCCGATGGGGAACGAGGAGGGCTACGGCGAGAACGAGATGGTGACGATCGAGCGCAGCGACGGGGCGATCGTCCAGATTCCGAAGGCAAACTACGGAACGCTCTCCTCGGGCGGGCTCTACTGACCTTGCCCCGCCTCCGGGCGCTTGCTATCTCCCGCACCTGACCGCTTTCAGGGAATTGTCCATGCGTGCCGAGGCCGAAAACACGGTTGCCGCGATCAAGAAGTCGCTGTCGCTCCTCAAGCAGAGGATGGACTGGGACACCGCGGGTCATCGCCTCGAGGAATTCAACGCGATGACGGAGGACCCCAACATCTGGAACGATCCCGCACGGGCGCAGAAGCTGATGCGCGACCGGCAGATGCTGGCGGATTCGGTGGAGCGCGTGACGTCGATGAGCCGGGAACTCAGCGACAACGTCGAGCTGATCGAGCTTGGCGAGATGGAGGACGACGAGGAGATCGTCGAGGACGCCGAGAGCGCGCTGAAGCGGCTCAAGGAGAAGGCCGGGCAGGCCGAGATCGAGGCGCTGCTCGACGGCGAGGCGGACGGCAACGACACGTTCCTCGAGATCAACTCGGGCGCCGGAGGCACCGAAAGCTGCGACTGGGCGGCGATGCTCGCGCGGATGTACGTCCGCTGGGCCGAGAAGCACGGCTACACCGTCGAGCTGATCTCGGAGAGCCCGGGCGAAGAGGCCGGCATCAAATCGGCGGCCTACAAGATTTCCGGACCCAACGCCTACGGCTGGCTGAAGTCCGAAAGCGGCGTGCACCGGCTTGTCCGGATTTCGCCGTATGACAGTTCGGCACGGCGGCACACCTCGTTCTCGTCGGTCTGGGTCTATCCGGTGGTTGACGAGAACATCGAGATCGACATCCCGCCGAACGAGATCCGGATCGACACCTTCCGCGCATCCGGCGCGGGCGGGCAGCACGTGAACACGACGGATTCGGCCGTACGGATCACCCACATTCCGACGAACATCGTCGTGACGAGTTCCATGAAGTCGCAGCACCAGAACCGCGAGGCCGCGATGAACGCACTGCGCGCGCGGCTCTACCAGATGGAACTCGACCGCCGGAACGCCGAGATCAACGCCCAGCACGATGCCAAGGGCGAGGCGGGGTGGGGCAACCAGATCCGCTCCTACGTGCTCCAGCCCTACCAGATGGTGAAGGATCTGCGGACGGGCTACGAGACCTCCGACACCCAGGGCGTGCTGGACGGGGATCTCGACGGGCTGATGGCGGCGACGCTCGCGCTCGAGGTCTCGGGCAAGAGCCGGGCGGAGGCGCGCGCCGAGGATTGACGCCGGCGTCGTCCTCGCGGCACGATAGCTCCCGTGATCCCGAGAGGAGGAGGGAGCACCATGACCGACATACCCGTCGACCCGTCGCCGCTGCCGGAGATCGGCCACCTGACCCTGCGCGAGATCCTCGCGTCGCTGCGCTGCGGAGTGAGGGATTTCCAGCGGGCGCCGGCGTTCGGGCTGTTCTTCTCCGCCTTCTACGTGCTGATCGGGTTCGTGCTCCTGCTGATTGGCGCCAACACCTTCGTCTGGACCTTGGCGATGTCGCTCGGGTTTCCGCTCGTCGCGCCCTTTGCCGCGGTCGGGCTCTACGAGGTCAGTCGCCGGCTGGAGGCCGACCAACCGCTCGTCTGGTCCGAGATCCTCGGCGTCGTGGTGCGCGAGAAGGACCGGCAGATCCCGTGGATCGGGGCGATCCTCGTCATCGTCTTCCTGTTCTGGTCGTTCTTCGCCCACATGCTTTTCGCGCTCTTCATGGGCCTGTCCACGCTGACGAACATCAGCTCGTCCTACGAGGCCTTCCTGACCCCGACGGGCCTCACGATGATCGCAGCCCAGGTCGTCGTCGGCGCCGCCGTCGCTTTCTTCGTATTCGCGATCACAGTTGTGAGCCTGCCGCTTCTTCTCGAAAAGGAGATCGATTTCGTCACCGCGATGATCCTGTCGGTGCGGACCGTGGCGCAGAACCTCGCGGCGATGCTCGCCTGGGCCGGGCTCGTCGCAGCGCTCCTCTTCCTCGGCATGATCCCCTTGTTCCTGGGGCTTTTCGTCGTGCTGCCGGTGCTCGGCCACGCCACGTGGCACCTCTACCGGCGGGCCCTCTACGATCCAGTCTGAGACAGCACGGGAGGGCGAGGCATGGCATGCCGCGTCTCGACGGGACTGCCTTTGCCGCTCACGCGGGTTTTGCCCGGAAATGCGAAAGCGCCGCAGGGGGCTGCGGCGCTTTCAATTCCGGATGATCGGACTGCGTCAGGAGGCTTTGGTCTCCGCCGCCGTCCCGCTGGTGGCTTTCGCCGTAGGACGGGTCACGCCGCCCGACTGGCTCAGCGGGTCTTCCTGACGCTGCACCGAGCCCTCGAAATGGGCGCCGCTTTCGATGGCGAGCGTCTTGTGGATGATGTCGCCCTCGACACGCGCCGTCGAGGTCAGGCGGACCTTGAGCCCGCGCACCCGTCCGACGATCCGGCCATTGATCACCACGTCGTCGGCCATGCATTCGCCCTTGACCGTGGCGCCTTCGCCGATGGTCAGGAGATGGGCGCGAATGTCGCCCTCGACGGTGCCTTCGATCTGGATGTCGCCGGTCGTCTTGAGATTACCCTTGATGGTGAGGTCCGCGGAAAGAACCGACGCCGGCGGCTTCGCCTTCGGTTGGGACGGCGTGAAGTCGGTCGACGTCTTCGGGGCGGTGGACTCGGCCGGTTTGGGGGCTTCGGGGGCGTCCGGTTTCTGACCGGGCTCGTTCACTCTGCTTTTAGAAAACATCTCTCGCTGCCTTGATGTAGGTCATCGGGTTGACGGGCTTTCCGCCGATCCGCACCTCGTAGTGGAGATGGGTGCCAGTCGAGCGGCCGGAATTCCCCATATCACCGATCCGGTCCCCGCGCGAGACCCTTTGACCCACCTTCACGCGGATGTTCGACATATGCGCATAGCGCGTTTCGATTCCGAAGTCGTGCTTGATCTTGACCAGCCGGCCGTAGCCACCCTGCCAGCCCGCATGCGACACCACTCCGTCGGCGGTCGCGTGGATCGCCGTGCCGTAGGACGATGCGAAATCCGCGCCCTCGTGCATCCGCACGCCGCCTGTCTTGGGGTCGCGGCGGTTTCCGAACGGGCTCGTGAAGCGGTAGGCCGCCAGAACCGGCTGTGCGAACGGCGTCTTCTGCACCGCGATGCGGTAGAGGTTCAGCGCGTCCAGCCGCTGCAGGATCGAGTTGGCGCGCAGGCTGTCGGGATCGGGTGCCTGACCCTTCGTCGAGAGCGTGAGCGGTGTCAGCGGGCCGCCCTGTCCGGAATAGCCGCGGCGCACCGTCTCGATGATCGAATCGGACGGCAGACCGGCGGCCGAGAACATCTCGTCCAGCGGTTCGAGAGAGACGGCGACCGCTTCCTCGAGCTGCTTGAAGATGCGGTCGTTCCGCTCCTCCACGAGCTGCGCCTCGAGCTCCATGTCCTCGATGATGCGCGACGCCTCGCTGGCGGTAAGCGTGAGGCTGTCGCGCTCGGACGCGGTGTCGCCGAGCGCGGCGGTCAGGAATTCCACGGTCGCCTCGACGTCGCGGAGGCGGGCGAGTTCGTCGGCGACGGGCGCGGTCGCCTCGTCGAGCTGCACGGCGAGGAGTTCGGCCTCGCCGCGGGCCGTGTCGCGCTCCCTCATCGTCTCCCGCAGGGTCGCCTGTATGACCTCGATTCCCTTCTCGAATTCGCGGCGGCGGTTCTCCGACGCCAGAAGGAGGGTCTGCATGTCGGAGACTTCGGCAAGCGCGGAGGTGAAGCGCTCGTGGGCGAGGCGGGCCTCCTCGGCCCGCTCGTCGCGTTCGGCGGCGAGGGCGTTCAGGCGCTCCTCGTACATCTGCTGCTGGCGTTCGGCCTGTTCGCGGAAGTTCCCGGCGCCGAGAGCGTTCATCAGCACGACCGCCGAGGCGACGATCGCCCAGGCGACCAGGGTGATGCCGCCCGTGGCCGCGATGATCTGCGTGCCGGTCCCGAGCCGCACGAAACGCGTCTCGCTGTCGGATTTCAAGAAAAGGCGTCGTTCCGGAAAAGAGCGCTCAAGCCGCGCCGCGATCCTCGTCGCTATCGATGCTCGCAAGTGACCTGTCCGTTCTGCTGTCCCAACGTCCCCCGCGCTTTCCCCAGGCCGCACGAAGGTTCAGCACCGTTGTTAACGGCGGGGTCTGAATCGGGCAACAATTTTGACCGATTTTTTGGCTCTGTTGCGGCAACGCCCGGATTTTCGGCAGAAATTCGCCGAAACCTGTCAAGGATTCTGGGTGAGCGGCCAGTAAAAATCCGGTGGCAGTCCCGCTTCGGCGCGTTTTTCCTCGTTGAAGGGCGGCTTCAGCGTACCGTGGAAATACCGCCGGACGAGATCGTGAAAGACATCCTTCGGGTCAACGTTCTCGCGACCGCAGAGGAAGTGGAACCATTTCGATCCGTAGGCGACATGGGCCACCTCCTCGGCGTAGATCGTCTCGAGCGCCGCGACCGCCGGATCGTCGCCGGCCTTGCGGAAGATCTCGATCATGCCCGGGGTCACGTCGAGCCCGCGCGCCTCCAGCACCATCGGCACGACGGCGAGACGGCCCATCAGATCCTCCGCCGTGTCCTCGGCCGCGCGCCACATGCCGGCATGGGCGGACAGGGCGCCGTAGTGGCTGCCAAGGGCTTCAAGGCAATCGCACATCAGGTTGAAATGTTTCGATTCCTCGTCGGCCGCCTTCACCCAGTCGTCGTAGAACCCGGGCGGCATCCGCACGTCCGTGAAGCGCGCGATGATGTCCCAGTGCAGATCGACGGCGTTGAGCTCGATATGCGCGACAGCGTGAAGCAGCGCGATGCGCCCCTCGGGCGTTCCGGGACGCCGACGCGGCACGTCCCGTGGCGAGAGCAGCTCGGGCGTCTGCGGCCGGGCCGGGCGGAGTGGCGGTTCGGCCGATCCGACGGCGATTGTCCCCCCGGCCTCGCGCGCCGCCCGCCATCGCGCCGCGTGGTCCCGGCTGATTGCCGTCTTCGTGCGGCCGTCGGCTGTCGTCAGCACGTCGACGGCCATCTCCGCCAGCGAGATCACAGCGCCTTCGCGGCCTCGAGCACCTCGTCGGCATGTCCCGGCACCTTCACCTTGCGCCAGACGTTCCGGATCACCCCGTCCCGGTCGATCAGGAAGGTGGAGCGCTCTATCCCCATGAATTTCTTTCCATACATGCTCTTCTCGACCCAGACGCCGTAGGTCTCGCAGACATCGGAGGTCTCGTCCGACGCCAGGATCACGGCGAGATCGTACTTGGCGACGAACCTGTCGTGTTTCGCGACGCTGTCCTTCGACACGCCGATGACGACGGCACCAGCCGTGTCGAAGGCACCGGCATGTTCGGTGAAGGCCTGCGCCTCCTTCGTGCAGCCGGACGTATCGTCTTTCGGGTAGAAGTAGAGCACAACCGCCTTCGGCTTCATGGCCGAGAGCGTCACGTCGCCTCCGCCGTCCCGCGGCAGCGTGAAATCCGGGGCGGCTTGTCCCACGTCGGTCATGTTGAGTGCCTTTGACTGGTTGCTGTGCGGTTTTCGTTCTAGAACGCTCTGACCTAAGTTGTAACCCGAACTCCGCGCGAAGCCAGGCCGTGACAGACACACCTCCGGAAAAGACCGCAACGAGGCTGCGCCGCAGACGGCGCGGGCGGATCGGCGTTCTGCCGGTCCTCTGGGCTGTCACCGTCTCGGTCCTTCTCGGAGTGGCCCTGATGTCGGTCTCCGGCGTGCCTCTCAAGCTTCCGGGCGTTCTGACGGAGCGGATCGAGCGCGCGGTGAACGCGCAACTCGCCGGGGCGGGGCTGCGGCTCGGGAGCGTCGACTTCCAGGTCGACGAGGCCGGGCTCCCCCGGTTCCGGCTTCGCAACGTGGTGGTGACCGACGAGGCGGGGAACGGCATCGCGCATCTCAACGAACTCGGCGCGGGTCTGTCCTTTCCAGCTCTCCTCAGCGGCAGGCTCGAGCCCGCGGTCGTGCGCCTCGCGGGTGCGCAGATCACCATCAGGCGCAGCGCCGACGGCGCGTTCTCGCTCGCGTTCGGAGGCGCGGGACAGATCGCGGAGGGGGCGGGGATCGGTGACGTGCTCGACACCATCGACGCCTTCTTCGCGCGGCGGTCGATCGCCGCGACCCGGCGGGTCGAGGCGCGCGACCTGACGATCACCCTCGAGGATGCGCGATCCGGGCGGATCTGGCAGGCCACGGGCGGGACGCTCACCATTCTCAACGAGGATGACGCCATCGCGATCACCGTGGTCTCCGAGGTCTTCAACGGGACCGAGGAGCTTGCCGAGGTGGAGCTTTCCTTCCGCTCCGAGAAAGGCAGTCCCGCGGCCACGCTCGGGGTGCAGTTCGAGAACGCCGCGGCGGCCGATATCGCGTTGCAGTCTCCCGTGCTCTCTGTCCTCGGCATCCTGGACGCGCCGATCTCGGGGTCGATGCGCGTCTCCGTCGGACCCGACAGCGCCCTGTCCGCACTCGCGGCGACGCTTGAGATCGGCAAGGGCCGGCTCAGACCTGCGGCGGATGCGCGTCCCGTGGCGTTCGAGAGCGCCCGGGCGTACGTCACCTACGACCCGGAAAGGAACCGGCTTCGCATAGCCGAGCTTTCCGCGGAGAGCGAACTGGTGCAACTCGCGGGCGCGGGGCAGCTCTATCTCGGCACCCCCGAGGGCGGCTGGCCGGCGCAACTGGTCGGTCAACTGGCGCTGGACCGGCTCGAGATCGCGCCGGGGGATCTCTTCGATGCGTCGGTCACGATCGACGACGGCTCGGCTGATTTCCGGATTTCCCTCGATCCCTTCGTCGTCGACATCGGCGACACGGTGCTCCGCAGTGCGCATGGGCGACAGCGTCTCAGCGGACGCATCGCGGCCGCCGAGGACGGCTGGACCGTCGCGCTCGACCTCGCGTCGGACCGGCTGACGCCGGCCGCGGCCCTGGCGCTCTGGCCGGAGCGCTTCGCGCCCGGTGCGCGCAACTGGGTCTCCGAGAACGTGTCGGGCGGCACGGTGAACGACTTCGCGCTGTCGCTGCGGTTCGCGCCGGGCGCGCGGCCGACCGCAGCCTTCAGTTATACCTTCGACCGGGCCGAGGTGAAGGTGATGCGCCACATGCCGCCGATCCGCGAGGCCTCCGGCCGCGCCTCGCTGCAGCAATCGCGCTTCGCGCTGACGCTGAACGACGGCGTGATGTCGCCGGGGGAAGGGCCGCCGGCCGACCTCGCCGGGTCCAGCTTCATCGTGCCCGACACCCGCATCCGTTTCGCCCCGGCCGAGGTCCGGCTCGCCGCGGCCGCACCGCTGCCGTCGCTCCTGCGGCTTCTCGACAACCGGCCGTTCCGGGTGCTCGAAAGGTCGCCGCGCCCGGAGGACCTTCTGGCGACCGAGGGCGATGCCCGGCTCAGCGCCAACGTGCGGTTGTCCCTCAAGCGCGACATCGCGGCCGAAGACGTCGACTTCTACGCCGCGGGAACCCTCTCCGGCGTCTCGTCGGAGCGCCTCGTCCCTGGCCGACCGCTCGGCGCCGAGGAGCTGAGGGTGGTCGTCACCCCGGAAGACATAGAGATCGCCGGGCCGATGACGGTGGGTGGTCTGGACGTCGACGGAAGCTGGCGCCAGCCTCTCGCGCCGGACGCCGGTCGTGGTGGCGCGGTCGAGGCGCGGCTGGATCTGACGCAGGAGAACCTCGCGCGGCTCGGGGTGACGTTGCCGCCGGGCACGGTCTCGGGGGCGGCAGAGGGAAAGCTGACGCTCAGCCTGGAGCCGGACGAGGCGGCTGTCTTTCGGCTGACATCCGACCTTTCCGGCGCCCGCCTCTCGGTTCCGCCTCTGCGGTGGTCCAAGGCGGCGGGCACCGAGGGAACCCTCGTCGCGGAGGGGCGGATCGCCCAGGGGGGCGCCCTGGTGGAGCGGCTCGAGCTTTCCGCGCCGGGTCTGAGCGCGACCGGGCGCATCGAGCCGGGCGGCGGGGCCGGCCGCGCTGTCGCCATCTTCGACCGCGTCCGCGCCGGCACGTGGCTAGACGCGCCGGTGACGGTCGCGGGGCGAGGCGTCGGGAGACCGCCGAGAGTGAGTCTTCTGGGGGGTCGGGTGAACCTCTCGGCCTTGCCGCCGGGCGGTTCCGCGCGGGCCGGCGGGACCACGCCGCTCGATCTGCAACTCGACGCCCTTCGCGTGACCGAAGGCATCGACCTCGCCCCGTTTCGCGGCGAACTGCTTGCCGGGCAGGGCCTCAGCGGCAGCTTCGACGCGCGCGTCAACGGCCAGACGCCGGTTCGCGGCACGCTGGTGCCCGCCGCGGGCGGGACGGCGATCCGCGTGACCGCCGAGGATGGCGGCGCCGTCCTCGGTTCCGCCGGCATCTTCCCGAACGCGCGCGGGGGCGCCTTCGAGCTGATCCTCGTGCCGACCGGACAGGCCGGAGTCTTCGACGGCCAGCTCGATATCGAACGGACGCGGCTGCGCAACGCGCCGGGGCTTGCGAGCCTCCTCGACGCGGTCAGCATCATCGGCCTCCTCGACGAACTGCAGGGCCCGGGGATCCTGTTCGAGAAGGTGGACGCGCGGTTCCGTCTGTCGCCCGAGCGCGTGGTGGTGCAGGAAGGCGCCGCCGTCGGCGCCTCGCTCGGGCTTTCGATGGACGGCGTCTATGATGTCGCGACAAAACGCATGGACATGCAGGGCGTGATCTCTCCGATCTATATCCTGAACGGCATCGGCCAGATCTTCACCCGGAGAGGCGAGGGGCTCTTCGGTTTTGCCTACCGCATGACCGGAGCTCAGGGCGAGACGCGCGTGGAGGTGAATCCCCTCTCGATCCTGACGCCCGGCATGTTCCGGGAGATCTTCAGGCGGCCGCCCCCGACCGGGGCCTCGCAGGGCGGATGAGACTGTCGGATTTCGACTTCGATCTGCCCGAGCGGCTGATTGCGACGCGCCCCGCGCGCCCCCGGTCCTCGGCCCGCCTGCTCGTCGCGGACGGGGATCGGATCGTCGACGCGCAGGTGGTCGACCTGCCGTCGTTCCTGCGCCCCGGAGACCGGCTCGTTCTGAACGACACGCGGGTCATCCCGGCGCGGCTGACGGGGAGCCGGGCGCGCGAGGGCGAGGCGGGCCGGACCGAAGCCCGCATCGAAGCCACGCTCCTCGAGCCGCTGGCGTCCGGCGACTGGCGCGCCCTGCTCAAGCCGTTGAAGAAGGTCCGCGACGGCGAGGAGATCGTCTTCTCCGAGCGCCTGTCGGCAACCGTCACGGGACGGGCCGAAGGGACTGCCGCGCTCGCCTTCAATCTGAGCGGCGAAGACTTCGACCGCGCCCTCGCCGAGGCCGGCGACATGCCGCTGCCGCCCTACATCGCGCAGCGCCGCGGCGCGGACGACCGCGACAAGGACGACTACCAGACCGTCTGGGCGCGCCGGTCCGGCGCCGTCGCCGCGCCGACCGCGTCGCTCCATTTCGACGAACCGCTTCTCGACGGACTGGCCGCGCGCGGTGTGGGATTTACCCATGTCACGCTTCATGTCGGCGCGGGGACCTTCCTGCCGGTCAAGGTCGACGACGTGAGCGCGCACAAGATGCATGCCGAGTGGGGCGAGATCACGCCCGGGGCCGCCGCGGAGATCGCGGCGACGCGCGCGAAGGGCGGCCGCATCATCCCGGTCGGCACCACCGCCATGCGCCTCATCGAGAGCGCGGCGCGCGAGGACGGGACGGTGCGGCCCTGGATCGGCGAGACCGACATCTTCATCACGCCGGGCTTCGCGTTCCGCGCCTCGGACGCGCTGATGACGAATTTCCACCTCCCGAAGTCGACCCTGATGATGCTCGTCTCCGCGTTCATGGGCGCGGACCGGATCCGGGCGATATACGCCCACGCGATCGCCTCCGAATACCGGTTCTTCTCTTACGGCGACGCCTCGCTTCTGCTACCCGGCGACGCGAAGCGACAGGGGTGAGTCGCTGAGGCGCGAGACCTCGCTGTCAGAGAGCAGCTAATCCCTTGAACGAACGGCGCGGAGGCGATCATGTTGCAGGTGCTCAAAAGCTCCTGGGCGCTCTTGCTCGGCATGGGTCTCCTCATGGTCGGGAACGGCCTTCAGGCGACGCTGATGGGCGTTCGCGGCGCGATCGAGGGCTTCACCACGTTCGAGCTCTCGCTCATCACCTCCGCGTATTTCGTCGGGTTTCTCGGCGGCTCGCGCCTGACGCCCGCGTTCATCCGCCGGGTCGGCCACGTCCGCGTCTTCGCGGCACTCGGATCGTTCATCTCGGCGGCCGTGATCCTGTTCCCGGCGATCACCGATCCCTATGCCTGGATGATCCTGCGGGTGATCACCGGGTTCTGCTTCTGCGGCGTCTACGTGACGGCGGAGAGCTGGCTCAACAACGCCGCCTCGAACGAGAACAGGGGGCAGGCGCTCTCGGCCTACATGATCGTGCAGATGGCCGGCGTCATCGCCGCTCAGGGAATGCTGAACATCGCCGATCCGGCCGGATGGATCCTGTTCGTGCTGCCCTCCGTCCTCGTTTCGATCTCCTTCGCGCCGATCCTTCTGAGCGTGACGCCGACGCCGGCGTTCGCATCGACCAAGGCGATGAGTCTCCGGCAGGTCTTCGACAGTTCGCCGCTCACCTTCGTCGGGATGTTCCTTCTCGGCGGCGTCTTCGCCGCGCAGTTCGGCATGGCCGCGGTCTACGGCACCGAGGCGGGGCTGAGCGTGGCGCAGATCTCGACCTTCGTGGCGACGATCTTCGCCGGCTCGCTCGTGATGCAGTATCCCATCGGGTGGCTGTCGGACCGCATGGACCGGCGGGTTCTCATCCTTGGCGCGGCGCTGGTCGGCGGGCTCGCGGCGATCGTCGGCTTCCTGTTCGGAGAGAGCTTTCCCGTGCTCCTCGGCGTCGCCTTCCTGATGGGCGGCGTGTCGAACCCGCTCTACTCGCTGCTCATCGCCTATCTCAACGATTACCTCGACCCCGACGACATGGCCGGCGCGTCGGGCGGTCTGCTTTTCGTCAATGGCGTGGGCGCCATCGCGGGACCGCCGATCACCGCCTGGCTGATGGGCGTGGTGGGGCCGGGCGGCTTCTGGCTCTTCGTCGCCGTCCTGCTCCTCGCGGTGACGGGATACGCCGCCTACCGGATGACGCAACGCGCCTCGGCCCGGGTCGAGGAGGCCAGCGCCTATGTCAACATCATGCCGACCTCCTCTCCGGTCGCCGCCGAAGTCGCGCAGGAAGTCTATATCGACGCTGTCGCCGATGCTGGCGAAACGGACACGGCGGAACCTGCGGCCGAATCGCGTCATTGATCCACAGCACCGTTCGTGTAACGATTCGACGACAGGCTGTGCTGATTTTTGGTGCGAGGCAGGTGAAATGGCCAAACCTGAAGAAATCCTGGCTTTCTGGCTCGACGAGGTCGGGCCGAAGGGCTGGTACGAGGTGTCCGAGGATCTGGACGCGGACATCCTCGAGCGTTTCCTTCCCGACTGGACGCGGGCCCGAGACGGCGCATTGTCGCTCTGGCTGACCCATCCGACAGGCACGCTCGCCTACATCATCCTGACCGACCAGTTCCCCCGGAACATGTTTCGCGGCAGTGGCGCGGCGTTTTCGACCGATGCCATCGCGCGGGCGGCCGCGAAGATGGCGATCGATCGCAACTGGGATCTCAGGATCGACGAACCGGGGCGGCAGTTCTTCTACCTGCCGCTCATGCACTCCGAATGTCTCGCCGATCAGGAGCGCTGCGTGCGGCTGATGATGACCCGGATGCCGCAGTCGGGTGAGGACAACCTCATCCACGCGCGCGCCCATCGCGAGGTCATCCGGCGCTTCGGCCGCTTTCCGTACCGAAACGACGCGCTCGCGCGCGATACGCAGGGTGCGGAGGCGGCGTTCCTCGCCGCCGGCGGCTACGGGGCCATGGTGCGCGAGATCCGCGCGGCGTGACGAACCGCCGGCCGCCGTCGTCAGAAGCGCAGCGTCCGCGACTCCTCGATGCCACGTCCCAGGATCTCGATCCGGTCGTCGTGCACTTCGGCCACTGCATAGGCGGTGGTGTCGGGCGTCTCGACCATCCCCTTCACGTTCAGGAAGTGCACTGAGCCCGCCTGAGCGTAGTTGCCGGCGTGGTTGTGTCCGTTGAGATAGAGGACGGCGTTGTCCTGCGCGGTCAGCAGGTCGACCAGCCGGTTGTCATCCCACATGTTGTGCATGTCCTTGGGGAACACCGGGTAGTGGCCCATCACGATCACGCGCTCTCCCTTCGACCGGGCGTCCGCGAACACGTCCTCCGCCCACGCGAACTGGGCATCCGACATGCCGCCGTTCCAGCGCTTTGCGTTCTCGGCGCCCGCAGCCGCCAATGCGGCGAGCCTTTCCTCCGCCAGAGCATGATTCTCCGACCCGCGTTCGTTGGCGAAGAGACTGATCTCGTTTCCGTCGAGCACGACGAACCGGTAGCCGCCACCGGTGAAGTCGTAGTAGGCCCGGTCGAGACCCGTCCTCCTTTCGACCGATTCCAGGTAGTCCCGCGCGACCTCGTAGTCATGGTTGCCAAGCACGAAGACGTTCGGCGCGTCGAGGCGATCGTAGACGGGCAGGATATGCGCGTAACTCTCCCAGTGGCGGTCGATGATGTCGCCGAGCGTCACGGTGAACTCGACATCCTGCGCATTGAAATCGTCGACCGCCTCGGAAAGCTTCCAGAGCGAGTGCGCGTAGAACCGGGATCCGCGCGGGGGAACCGGCGCGTATTGCGGATCGGCGACGATGCCGAAGCGGAATAATCCCGACTGCGCCCGGGCCGCGAAGCCACCGAATGGCGTGACGAGCGCGCTTGCGGAGCTAGTTTGCAGAAACGTGCGACGGGTGAGCATCGTGGGTCTCCTGACAAATGGACTGCGGTCATCTATCGCGCGAGTCGGTCACAGGGATGCGACGATGCGTGGGTTCTTTTGACTCCGGTGGCCATGCAGCCATGGCAAGGCCGGTGTGCGCCCCCGGCGTTGTTCGACCGACCCATATGGTTTAACACTCAACCAATTCGCTGAGGAGGAGCGCGCATGGCAACCAGGTCTTTCGACATGATCGTCATAGGAGCGGGGCCGGGAGGTTACGTGTCCGCGATCAGGGGCGCGCAACTCGGCCTCGACGTCGCGATCGTCGAGCGTGAGCACATGGGCGGCATCTGCCTGAACTGGGGCTGCATCCCGACCAAGGCGATGCTGCGGTCGGCAGAGGTGTTCCACCTCATGGAGCGCGCGAAGGATTTCGGGCTCAAGGCCGACGGGATCGGCTATGACCTCGACGCGGTCATCAAGCGCAGCCGATCGATCGCCAAGCAGTTGAACTCCGGTGTCGGGCATCTGATGAAGAAGAACAAGGTGACCGTCCTCATGGGCGACGCGACGCTGTCCGGCAAGGGCAGGGTCAGCGTGAAGACCGACAAGGGCACCGAGGAGTTGACGGCCAAGAGCATCGTCCTCGCCACCGGCGCCCGGGCACGGGAGCTTCCGGGCCTCGAGGCGGACGGGGATCTGGTCTGGACCTACAAGCACGCGCTTCAGCCGCCGCGGATGCCGAAGAAGCTTCTCGTGATCGGCTCGGGCGCGATCGGAATCGAATTCGCGAGCTTCTACAACACGCTCGGCAGCGACACCACGGTCGTGGAGGTGATGGATCGCATCCTGCCGGTCGAGGACGCCGAGATTTCGGCCTTCGCGAAGAAGAGCTTCGAGAAGCAGGGCATGAGCCTGATGCAGAAGGCCACCGTCAAGCAACTCGACCGCGGCAAGGGGACCGTGACGGCGCATATCGAATCCGGTGGGAAAACGGAAAGGATCGACTTCGACACGGTCATTTCCGCGGTCGGAATCGTGGGAAATGTGGAAGGGCTCGGGCTCGAGGAACTGGGCGTGAAGATCGACCGCACCCATGTCGTGACCGACGAATACTGCCGGACCGGGGTGGAGGGGCTCTACGCCATAGGCGACATTGCCGGGGCGCCCTGGCTTGCCCACAAGGCCAGCCACGAGGGCACCATGGTGGCGGAGCTGATCGCGGGCAAGAACGACGTTCATCCGATCAAGCCCGAGTCCATCGCGGGCTGCACCTATTGCCACCCGCAGGTGGCGTCGGTCGGCTATTCCGAGGCGAAGGCGAAGGAACTGGGCTACGAGATCCGGGTCGGGCGGTTTCCCTTCATCGGAAACGGCAAGGCCATCGCGCTGGGCGAGTCCGAGGGACTGGTCAAGACCGTCTTCGACGCCAGGACCGGGGAGCTTCTGGGCGCCCACATGATCGGGGCCGAAGTGACCGAGCTGATCCAGGGTTACGTCGTGGGGCGGACGCTGGAGACGACGGAGGAAGACCTGATGAACTCGGTCTTCCCGCATCCGACGCTGAGCGAGATGATGCACGAAAGCGTTCTCGACGCCTACGACCGCGTGGTCCACATCTGAGGCCCTCAGGCGTAGCCGATCATCCGCCCGAGGATCAGCGCCGCGGGCCAGAGCGCGAGCGATGCGATGGCGGCCTGCCGGCGCTGGCGGATCGGCAGCCGGTCGAGCCGGAAATGGACGATAGCGTTCATCAGCGCGAGCACGATCACTCCCATTTTCGCGAGAAACCACCAGTTGCCGACATAGTCGGTCGCCTGCGTGACGAAGAGGAGGGCTCCGAAGCTCGCGGCGAGCGCGAAGCCGAGCACGCTCCACCAGCGCAGAAGGCCCACCGCCGCCGTCCGTCCGCGCAGGACCGAGACGTCCATCGGCATCACCGCGCCCACGAGGAGCGCGATGCCGAGAATGTGGCCCGCGTTCACGAGAGGGTAGACCCATCGCGACACCTTGAGGAACTGCGCGAGGCCGGTGGCCTCCAGCGCTGTGGCGATCTCGATCACATGCGATCGGGATAGAGGATGTAGGTCTCGCCCGCGATCGTCACGGCCTCGGCCTTGACGACCCGTCGGTCGGGATCGGCCGCGCGCTCGCCGAGGATCGTGATCTCGGTTCCGGGCGCCATCATGTCATCGCTCAGGCCCGCGCGCTCGTTGCGCCACGGCTGGCCGACCTCGGCGGTCCAGATCTCTCCGTCGGCGTCGATGGTCAGGACACCGTGCGGATTGCCGAGATCGGCGTCGGTGATCAGGCCGGTCAGTTCGAATTCGCCGGAATCCGTCCAGCGCCAGCCATGGTGGGCGAGGGCGGGCAGGGCGGCGGCCGCCAGCCCGGCCGCAAGGAGCGCGCGGCGTGTCAATCGCATGTCGGAACCTCCTCTGTGGCGTCCCCCGTCATATAGTCCCGCCACGGCGGAGACAAAACCGGCGCGCGGCGGGGCTCTTTCGGGGAGGCGTGTTCCACGTGCGCCGGAGGGGGCGGCGGGCGCGGTTGTCGCGCGTTGAAAGCCCCCGCGGGACGCGGCCGGACCGTCAGGTACAGCGCCGCCCCGGGTGGCTGGACCTGGATCAGGCCAAGGACGGCGACCAGAGCAGGCTGGCGGCGATCCCGAGGATCGCGCCCGCGAGGAACGCATAGTAGTCCGAGCTCCGCGCGAAGGTGCGCTCCACCTCGTCGGCCTCGGCCTTCGTCGTGTAGAGGCTCCCCAGCGAGGCGACGAGGCGGACGACGGATTTCATCTCGAACCCCATCAGCCTGTCGTTGACGCAGATGAGCGCGAAGACGAGGACGGCGAAGACGAGGCCCGCGATCCAGCCCGCGACGCCGGCGAAGTCGGCCATCCATGTCACGGCGGCGCCCACGATCGCCCCGATCAGGAACATCGCAACGGCGGTGAAGACGTCGAAGACGGACATTGGCATCCCTCGGTGGGCGGTGTCGTCGCCCGGCGTCCTAAACCAGCAATGGGGCAGGACCGTGGACCCTCCGCGAGGGCGGCGGGCGTCGCGCCGCGAACCGTCCGGGCCGTTCGCCGGACCGGCGCCGGGAACCGGGACGGCAGCGCTCGACCCGCCCGGAGGGCCGGGGAACCCTCGGACCCGCTTCGCGATGGACGCCCGCGCGCTTCCCCGCTAGAGCGGCGGCATGGCTGCGACCTCCTCCATTCCCGACGCCACGCGCACCGACTGGCTTCTCACGGGGCTTCTCTTCGCGGCCGGGCTGCTCGCGGCGGGACAGTTCGCGAAGATCTCGCTGACGCTCGGGCCGCTGTCCGAGGTCTACCCGGACAATCCGGACGCGCTGCCCTGGGCCGTCTCTGCGCTCAGCGCCATGGGCATCGTCTTCGGCGCGACGGCGGGGGTGATCGTGGCGCGGTTCGGAGTGCGGACGGTGCTGCTGTCCGGTCTCGTCGCCGGGGCGCTCCTGTCGGTGGCCGAGGCGCTTCTGCCCGCCTTCCCGGTCTTCATGGCGCTCAGGCTGGCCGAGGGCGCGGCGCATCTTTGCATCGTCGTCTCGGCGCCGACGCTGATGGCGGCGGTGGCCTCGGGGCGGGACCGGCCGGTGGTGATGGGGCTCTGGGGGACGTTCTTCGGGGTCGGTTTCGCCATAGCCGCGCTCGTCGCGCCGCCGCTTCTCGCCGCCTTCGGCGTGCCCGGCGTGTATCTCGCGCACGGCGCGGCGCTTCTGCTGCTCGCGCTCCTGCTGGCGCCGCGCCTGCCGGCCGCCGGTGTCCGCCCGCCGCCGGAGAGGGGATTCGTGGCCCGGCACGTCGCGATCTATCGCAATCCGCGCACCGTCGCCCCGGCGCTCGGATTTCTGTGGCACACGCTCATGTTCCTCGGCCTCCTGACGTACATGCCGGGGTTCCTCGGGACATGGACCGCGCCCGTCCTGCCGCTCGTCGCGCTCGTCGGCACGATGGCCGCCGGGGCGCTCGCGCGGAGCTTCTCGCCGCACCGGATCGCGATCACGGGATTCGCGCTGACCGTTCTCGGGGTCGCGGGTCTCCTCGCGGTGCCAGAAGCCGCACGGGTCTGGGTCGCGTTGCCGCTCTTCGCCGTGATCGGGCTGGCCCCGGGTGCGGCCTTCGCGATGGTGCCCGACCTCAACGAGAGGCTTCCCGACCAGGCCCGCGCCAACGGGGCGGTCGCGCAGCTCGGCAACATCGGGACGGCCAGCAGTACGCCGCTTTTCGCGCTGACGCTGGGGGCCGGATTGGCGGGGGCGGCGGTGCTCACGGCGGGGCTGGCCGCCGTCGGACTGGGCGTCGTCTGGCTTATCCACAGGAAGATCGCCACTTCGGCGTGATCTTGGCTTCATGTTCTGGTAATGTTCCAGAATCCGGTTGGAGACTCGGAGCCGGTCGATTATCTGTTACCCAATCCTTACCGAGGTGGGTCATGCCCGAGCTGAAGCAGATCGAGGTGCGCGGCGCGCGCGAGCACAATCTCAAGAACGTGGACGTCGACATCCCGCGCGACCGGCTCGTGGTGATCACCGGTCTGTCGGGGTCGGGCAAGTCCTCGCTCGCCTTCGACACGATCTATGCCGAGGGGCAGAGGCGGTATGTCGAGAGCCTTTCGGCCTACGCCCGGCAGTTCCTCGACATGATGGAGAAGCCGGACGTCGACCACATTTCGGGTCTCTCGCCCGCCATCTCCATCGAACAGAAGACGACCTCGAAGAACCCGCGCTCGACGGTCGGCACGGTCACCGAGATCTACGACTACATGCGGCTTCTCTTCGCCCGCGTCGGCACGCCCTACAGTCCCGCCACCGGTCTGCCCATCGAGGCGCAGCAGGTGCAGGACATGGTCGACCGGGTGATGGCGATGGAGGAGGGGACGCGGGCCTATCTCCTTGCGCCGATCGTGCGGGACCGGAAGGGCGAGTACCGCAAGGAATTCTTGGAGCTGCGCAAGCAGGGCTTCCAGCGGGTGAAGGTGGACGGGCAGTTCCACGAACTCGACGATCCGCCGGTGCTCGACAAGAAGTTCCGCCATGACGTCGACGTGGTGGTGGACCGGATCGTCGTGCGCGAGGGGCTGGAGACGCGGCTGGCGGATTCGTTCCGCACCGCGCTCGACCTCGCCGATGGAATCGCGATCCTCGAGACGGCGCCCGCCGATGCCGAACCCGAACGGATCACGTTTTCGGAGAACTTCGCCTGTCCCGTCTCGGGCTTCACGATCCCCGAGATCGAGCCGCGGCTCTTCTCCTTCAATGCGCCCTTCGGGGCCTGTCCGGCCTGCGACGGTCTGGGCGTGGAGCTGTTCTTCGACGAGAAGCTGATGGTCCCCGACGAGGCGCTGTCGCTGGCCAATGGCGCGATCGCGCCGTGGCGGAAGGGCAAGTCGCCGTATTTCCTCCAGACCATCGAGGCCATCGCCAAGCATTACGGCTTCGACCGGAACGCCAGGTGGAAGGATCTGCCGGACGCCGTCAAGCAGGTGTTCCTCCACGGCTCGGGCGAGGTGGAGATCCAGTTCCGCTTCGACGAGGGCGGGCGGGTCTACCAGGTGACGCGGCCCTTCGAGGGCGTGATCCCCAACATGGAGCGGCGCTACCGCGAGACCGACAGCCAGTGGATCCGCGAGGAATTCGAGCGCTACCAGAACAACCGCCCCTGCGGGGTCTGCGAGGGCTACCGGCTGCGGCCGGAAGCGCTGGCGGTCCGGATCGCGGGGCTTCACGTGGGCCAGGTCGTGCAGATGTCGATCCGCGAGGCCCATGCCTGGTGCGAGACAGTGCCGGGGCACCTGACGAAGCAGAGAAACGAGATCGCGCGGGCGATCCTGAAGGAGATCCGCGAGCGGCTCGGCTTTCTCAACAACGTGGGGCTGGACTACCTGACGCTCAGCCGGAACGCGGGGACGCTGTCGGGCGGCGAGAGCCAGCGCATCCGGCTGGCGAGCCAGATCGGGAGCGGGCTGACCGGCGTGCTCTACGTGCTCGACGAGCCGTCCATCGGCCTGCACCAGCGCGACAACGACCGGCTTCTGTCCACGCTCAAGAACCTGCGCGATCAGGGCAACACGGTCATCGTCGTCGAACACGACGAGGAGGCGATCCGCGAGGCGGACTACGTCTTCGATCTCGGTCCCGGAGCGGGTGTCCACGGCGGCAGCATCGTCTCGCAAGGCACACCCGATGAGATCGCGGCGGACCCCGCGTCGATCACCGGGCAGTACCTGACCGGCGCGCGGGAGATCGCCGTGCCGGTGGACCGGCGCACGGGGAACGGAAAGGCGCTGACCGTCGTCGGAGCGACCGGAAACAACCTGCGCGACGTGACGGTCGACTTCCCGCTGCGCAAGTTCGTCTGCGTCACCGGCGTTTCCGGCGGGGGCAAGTCGACGCTGACCATCGAGACGCTGTTCAAGACGGCGTCCATGCGGCTGAACGGCGCCCGCCAGACGCCCGCGCCCTGCGAGACGATCAAGGGGCTCGAGCATCTCGACAAGGTGATCGACATCGACCAGCGGCCGATCGGACGGACACCCCGTTCGAACCCGGCCACCTACACCGGGGCCTTCACCCCGATCCGCGATTGGTTCGCGGGGCTGCCGGAGGCCAAGGCGCGCGGCTACAAGCCGGGCCGGTTCTCCTTCAACGTCAAGGGCGGGCGCTGCGAGGCCTGCCAGGGCGACGGCGTCATCAAGATCGAGATGCACTTCCTGCCCGACGTCTACGTCACCTGCGAGACCTGCAAGGGCCAGCGCTACAACCGCGAGACCCTGGAAATCCGGTTCAAGGGCAAGAGTATCGCCGACGTGCTCGACATGACGGTCGAGGACGCGCAGGAGTTCTTCAAGGCCGTCCCCGCGATCCGCGAGAAGATGGACGCCCTGATGCGCGTGGGCCTCGGCTACATCAAGGTCGGCCAGCAGGCCACCACGCTCTCGGGCGGCGAGGCGCAGCGCGTGAAGCTGTCGAAGGAGCTGTCGAAACGGTCCACCGGCCGGACGCTCTACATCCTCGACGAACCCACGACGGGTCTCCATTTCGAGGACGTGCGCAAGCTTCTGGAGGTGCTGCACGAGCTGGTGGAACAGGGCAACACGGTCGTGGTGATCGAGCACAATCTCGACGTTATCAAGACCGCCGACTGGATCATCGACATCGGACCCGAAGGCGGCGACGGGGGCGGCGAAATCGTGGCCACAGGAACGCCCGAGGAAGTGGCGGAGGTCGGGCGCAGTCACACCGGGCAATATCTCGCGGACATCCTCGCCGTGGCCCGGAAACGGCGGGTGGCGGCGGAGTAGGGCGCCACAAGTCCGATCTGTCGCTCTCTCCGTCGACTCCGTCTAAGCTGCTGCCGGAGGAACGGCGGATAGCGGCATGGCGAAGCGGAAACGGCTGAAACTGGGGCTTGCGCTCGGATCGGGCGGGGCGCGCGGGTGGTGTCACATCGGAGCGCTGCGCGAGCTCGACGCGATGGGCGTGAAGCCCGATGTGATCGCGGGCGCGTCGATGGGATCGCTCGTGGGGGCGATCCACGCGGGCGGGGCGCTCGACAAGCTGGAGGAGTGGGCGCTCAAGCTCACGGCCCGAAGCTTTCTCGGCATGGTCGACATCCGGCTTTCCAACGGCGGTCTCGTGGAAGGCGGCGAGATCCTGAAGGTGATCCGCAAGCTCGATCTGCCCGACAAGCTCGAGGATTTCCCGATCCCGGTGGCACTCGTCGCGACGGACATGAGTTCCGGGCGCGAGGTCTGGCTCACGAAGGGACCCGCGGCGGAATCCGTGCGCGCCTCGGTCGCGCTGCCGGGGATCATAAGCCCGTTCTACCTCGGCGAGCGATGGCTGCTCGACGGCGGGCTTACCAACCCGGTTCCCGTCTCCGCCTGCCGGGTGCTCGGCGCGGACGTCGTCATCGCGATCAATCCGAACGGACGGTTCGACGGCACCTTCTGGGCCGAGCGTGAGCGGCGGACCAGCGCGCTCTTCGAGGGCTGGAGGGACCGGCTGCCCGAGCAGTTGGGTGGTCTTTTCCTGTCGCACGAGGACGCGCCGGCCGCGCCCGAGTATCTCGACGTGCTCTCGGCCGCGATCGATATCATGACGGACCACATCCGGCGCAGCCGTCTGGCCGGCGATCCGCCGCATGTGCTTCTCGACGCCCATCTCGCGGCGATGTCGGTGCTGGAGTTCCACCGGGCGGCCGAGGCGATCGAGGAGGGGCGGCGCGTCGTGCGCGACAACGCCGAGGCGATCGCGGGCGCCGCCGGGCTGTGACGCTCAGTTCGACAGGATCGCGTCGGTGAGCCTTATGATGTCGATGATGAGCTTCGTGTCGTCGTTCACCCGGATCATCACGTCGCCGACGCGCACCCAGTTCTCGTCGCGCCTCGGGCGGGGCAGTTCATAGCGCCGCCAGTCCACCGGCGCCCAGCGTCCGTCGTACCGGTCGCCGACGTGCCAATCTTGCGCCGTCACGCCTTTCTTCGCGAGGCCGGGCGGGACGCAGGCCGGCGTTTTCTTCGCGAGGCCCGGCGGGCAGCCCCCCGGCGGGGCGGCCGCGGCGGGCAGGGCCGTGACGGACAGGGCCGCCAGCATGGCGGAGAGAATCGCGGTCTTCATGACGTATCTCCTTCGCCTTCCGGTCTGCCACGCGGCGGCCTGATAGGCGATAGCGGCGGCGTCGCAGCTACCAGGCGCCGTTCGTCTCCAGGGTCATGTCCTCGAGAACCTCCAGACTGCCGGTCTCGACCCGGAGGACCCGGCCGTCGACCTCGTAGTAGCGCCATCCGGAGCCGGCGGCGGGAAGGCCATAGTATTCCGTGTTCAGGAGCACGTTGTAGCGACCCGGCGGCAACCGGTCGCCCGGCGCGAACCGCTGGGTCGAGGAGACCCCGTCGACACTCGCGCATCCTGCGCCGGTGTTTGCCGTGGCGCAGTTGGCGGTCGCGGCGGCTGGCGCGAGAGCCGCGAGGGCCGCCATCAGACAGGACAGTCTTTTCATCATGCGTCACCTCGGCACTCGAATGGCGAGGCAACGTCCTCCGCATCGGCGGGTTCCCGGCTAGGCGTCGAGGTTCACCCACACCGGCACGTGGTCGGACGGCTTGTCCCGGCCCCGGACCTCGCGGTCGATGTGGCAGTCGGTCAGGAGGTCGGCGCATTGAGGCGATAGGAGAAAATGATCGATCCGTATGCCGTTGTCCCGCTCCCACGCGCCGGCCTGATAGTCCCAGAAGGTGTAGTGTCCGGCCGCGGCGGTGCGGGCGCGGAGGGCATCCGTGAACCCCAGGTTGAGAACCCGGCGGAAGGCGCGGCGGCTCTCGGGAAGCGCCAGCGCGTCGTTTCGCCAGGCTTCGGGTTTCGCGGCGTCCTCGTCTTGCGGGATGACGTTGTAGTCTCCCGCCATGAGTACCGGTTGTTCCTCGGATAACAGGGCCCTGGCGCGTTCTCTCAAACGTTCCATCCAGGCGAGTTTATAGGCGTATTTGGGCCCCGGCGCGGGGTTTCCGTTGGGCAGGTAGAGACCGCAGATGCGGATCGCGTGCCGGCCCACCACGGTGGCCTCGATCCATCGGGCATGGTCGTCGGCGTCGTCTCCGGGCAGGCCCCTCGAGACGTCCTCGAGCGGGTATTTCGACAGGATGGCGACCCCGTTGAAGGACTTTTGCCCATGCGTTTCAACGTTGTATCCCTTGTCCTCGAAGTGCTCGCGCGGGAAGTTGGCGTCGATCGACTTGATCTCCTGGAGCACCACCACATCCGGCGCCGCCGCGTCGAGCCAAGCCGAAAGCGCCTCGATCCGGGCCTTGATCCCGTTGATGTTGAAGCTGGCGACTTTCACCGGACCCCTCCGAAACAGTGATAGGCAAAGAACGTGGCGCGGGTGTTTCGCCCATCTATGGCACGGGGTGTCATTGAGCACCACCTTACCCGTCGAAGCTCACCGCGCCCGTGTTGGCCCCGCAGAGCAGGACGCCCACGCGTTCGTCCGGCGCCGGGCGGTAAGCGCCGGCGAGAAGCGCGGCGAGGGCCGTGGCACCGCCGGGTTCGGTGACGATGCGGAGCCGGTCCCAGAGGAGCGCCTGTGCCTCGCGGATCGCGGCGTCGGGGACGAGGACCGCGTCGTCGACGAACGCGCGCGCGATCTCGAACACCAGATCGCCCGTCCGCCGCGCGCCGAGGCTGTCGGCGGCGACGCCCGAGACCTCGACGTCGACGGGATGCCCGGCGGCGAGAGCGGCGTGGAGGCAGGCGGAGGTTTCGGGCTCGACCGACACGATGCGCAGACGGCCCTCTGCCCAGGCGGCCATGCCGCCGATGAGCCCGCCGCCGCCGGTGGCCACCAGAAGCGTGTCGACACGGCCGTCCTCGGCGAACTCCCGGGCGGTGGTGCCCTGGCCGGCGAGGGTCTCGATCTGGTCGTAGGCATGGATGCCGATCGCGCCGGTCTCTGCCATGAACGTCTCGCAGGCCGCGAGCGCCTCGGCGTAGCGGGCGCCGCCCACGTGGAGCGTCGCGCCGTAGCTCTCGATTCGCGCGATCTTGGCGGGCGAGGCGATTTCGGGGACGAAGACGTTGGCGGGCACGCCTTTGCGCTCCGCCGCCCAGGCGACGGCGGCGCCGTGGTTGCCGCCCGAGGCGGCGGCGACGCCGGCCTCCGGCACGTCGCGGGTCAGAAGGTTCAGCATCGCGCCGCGCGCCTTGAAGCTGCCGGTATGCTGCAGAAACTCGAGCTTGAAGGTCACGGGGGAGCCCGGGAGGCCGAGGTCGGCCGCGTCGATCTCGATGACGGGCGTGCGCCGGACGAAGGGGCGGATCACCTCCCAGGCGGCGTCGACGTCGGCGCGGGTCACGGGCAGGGTCATCGGGACCTCCTTCGGTCGGGCGCGGCACGGTGGCCCATCCTGACGGGAGTGTCCATGACCCCGCTTTCACGGCGCGCCTGCGGTCGGGGCGTCACCGGATGCGGCGGAGTGCCCCGGTCGCGACGCCGCGGCGACCCGTCCCGGCTACATCGAGAACGACGTGCCGCAGCCGCAGGAAGACGAGGCGTTCGGGTTGTCGATGGTGAAGCGCGCGCCGATCAGTTCCTCGGTGAAGTCGATCGTCGCGTTCGCGAGGAAGGGAAGCGAGACCGAATCGACCACGACCTTCTGGCCCTCGCGTTCGAGCACGAGGTCGTCGTCGGCGGGGTCGTCGAGCACGATCTCGTACTGGAAGCCGGAACAGCCGCCGCCCTCGACAGCCACGCGGAGCGCCTTAGGGTCGCCCGCGGCTTCGTTGATTTCGGCGAGCCGTGCGAAGGCCCGCTCGGTGACTTTCGGGGGCAGGGTCAGGTCCATGGTCAATCTCGCGTCGCTTCTCACACAAGATAAGGGCCCGACCCGCCGCAGACAAGCGGAGTGTCCGAGCTCGGACGGGGTTGCAAGCTGCCGGGGTTGTTGCGGCGGACGCGACCAATCCCTCAGCCGGTGATGCGCCGCGCGTGCTCGAAGCCGGCGTCGACTTCGGCCCAGGCGCGTTCGAACTCCCACTTCGCGCTCTCCCAGTCGTCCCAGTCCGCGGCCTCCATCCGCGCGAGCGCGTCCTCGGCTTCGCCACGGTGCTGTCGCATCTCGTCGAGTTGCTGCTGGCGCACGAGGTTGGCATCGGCGTGATCGGCCCGCATCTCGGCCTGGAGGCGGCCGATCTCGGCGTTCCATTCCTCGATCTGCTCCTTTGCCTTCCGAACGTAGCTGTCGCGTTCTGCCATGGGGATTCTCTCCGTCCGTATCGATCTGCGTCGAAGGGAACGCGCGGGGCGGAAACGGGTTGCGCAGCGTTTTCAGTTCCGTGGCGGGAGCGGCCAGCGCCCGGGCCGATTTGCCCGGAACTTTCGGGGTCGGCCCTTGTTTTCGCGACACGGCACATGGCGGGTCCGGATCTTTGCAGCAGGACTGGTAAGTGGTGACCGGGTACGAGTGTACGGCGGCGCTCCCGGAGCGCCGCCGTGTCGTTCTCGTCGCTTCATCGTCGGACATGATTCACGCGCGGCGCTTGTTTCCGTGCGCGGGGAAAGGCGCTATACGGGCCCCGGGACAGGACGGGATCAGGCGAGGCCATGCTTGCGCCATACGCATCGGATCCGGGCCGCAGCCGGGGCAGGCTGCATCCGGAGGAGGAAAGCGTCTTTCGGTCGTGCTTTCAGCGCGACCGGGACCGGATCATCCATTCCTCGGCCTTCCGGCGGCTCAAGCACAAGACGCAGGTCTTCATAGAGCACGAGGGCGACTATTACCGGACCCGGCTCACCCATTCGATCGAGGTGGCGCAGGTGGCGCGGACGATCGCGGGGGCGCTCAGGCTGAACCCCGAACTGACCGAGGCGCTGGCGCTGGCGCACGACCTTGGCCATCCGCCCTTCGGGCATACCGGCGAGGACGCGCTGGGCCGTCTGATGGCGCCCTACGGCGGGTTCGACCACAACGCGCAGGCGATCCGGATCGTCACCCGGCTCGAGCGGCATTATGCCGAGTTCGACGGGCTGAACCTGACGTGGGAGACGCTGGAGGGGCTGGCCAAGCATAATGGGCCTGCCGCGCCCCTTCGGGGCGACGGTCCTGCCGCTCCCATTCGAAGCGACGGGCCGGTGACAGGCGAATTGCCCTACGCGCTGGCCGAGTACAACGCGCTCCACGATCTGGAGCTTGCGACCCATGCGAGCGCCGAGGCGCAGGTGGCGGCGATCTCGGACGACGTGGCCTACAACCACCACGATCTGCACGACGGTCTTCGGGCGGAGCTCTTTTCCACCGACGAACTCGCCGAGCTGCCGATCCTCGCGGGCTGCTTCGCCGAGGTCGACCGCCGATATCCGGGGCTCAACTACTACCGGCGGCGGCACGAGGCGCTCAGGCGCTTCTTCGGAGTGCTTGTGGAGGACGTGATCGCGGTTGCCAACCGGCGCATCGCCGAGATCGCGCCGGAAAGCGTCACCGACGTGCGGATGGCGGGGCGCTCGGTCATCCGGTTCTCGGACCCGGTGTTCGAGGATCTGAAGGTGATCCGGCGCTTCCTGTTCGAACGGATGTATCGCGCGCCAGAGGTGGTGGCGATGCGGACCGAGGTCACGCGGGTGATCGACAGCCTGTTTCCCTTCTTCATGGGGCATCCCGACCAGTTGCCCAAGCAATGGCGCAAGGACGTGGAGGAGGCCGAGGGCGAGACCGCGCTGGCGCGGATCGTGGCCGACTACATCGCGGGAATGACCGACCGCTTCGCGATCCAGTGCTACGAGCGGTTCACGGGCGGCCGGTTCGAAGGCAAGGCGCTGACGCACGACTGAGGAAAATCAAGGAGCACCCGACGAAGTGGTGCTTTCTCTTCTGGCCTGTGAGCAGGGAGAGCGCCATGTCCGAAACATCAGCGCAAACGCAAAGGACAACCGTCATCAAGGTGCCGGAGGCCGTCGGTGTCTTCGACAGTTACGATGCCCTTCAGGCGGCCTATTACGACCTGATGCTGGTGGGCTTCAGCCGCTATGACCTGAGCCTTCTGGGAAGCCACGAAGCCCTCAAGGAGACGCTCGGCGATGCCTTCTGGCACTCGGAGGATCTCGGGGACGATCCCCGCGCGCCGCGGGCGTCGTTCGTGTCCGAAGAGGCCATGGGAGAATTCGAAGGCGCGATCGCCGGCGGCTTCCTGTTCCTGGGCTCCTACATCGCGATGGCGGCGCTGCTGACGCCGGCGAGCACGCTCGCGGCGTCGATCGCGGCGATCGCCATCGGGGGTAGTCCCGGGGCGGTGATCGGCGCGATCCTCGCGCGGCGGGCGGCGATGCACCACCGTGACTATTACGAGGAGCAGATCGCGCACGGCGGCATCCTGCTCTGGGTGCGGGTGCCGGACGAGGAGAAGAAGCGGCTGGCTGTCGAGATCATGCAGGGGCATTCGGGGCGTGACGTGCATGTCCACGACTGGAGCGAGTAGGCACGCAGCGCAGCCTCGACGCTCTTGAAGTGTCGGGGCCGATTCCGCCCGAGGATTCTTCCGCCGCGTTGACGTGGGCCGCGTAAGTGCTACACCGCCGGGCGATCCGGAAGGTCCCGACAGATGAACATCTTCACCGATATCCGCGCGCTCGTCGTCGAAACGTTGAACGCCATGGTGGCCGAGGGGGCGCTGCCCTCGGGGCTCTCGTGGGGCGGCGTCACGGTCGAGCCGCCGCGCGACCCCGCGCATGGCGACATGGCGACGAACGCCGCGATGGTGCTGGCGAAGTCCGCCGGAATGCAGCCGCGCGAGATCGCGGGGGCGCTGGCCGAGCGGCTTCTGAGCGATCCGCGCGTGTCTGTGGCGGAGGTGGCGGGGCCGGGGTTCCTGAACCTGCGGCTCGCGCCCGAGGTCTGGACCGATGTCGTGACCGAGGCCATCGACGCAGGGCGCGCCTTCGGCCATTCGGGACTGGGCGCGGGCCTGAAGGTGAACGTCGAGTTCGTCTCGGCCAATCCCACCGGGCCCTTGCACGTGGGCCACACGCGAGGGGCGGTCTTCGGCGACGCGCTCTGTTCGCTTCTGGACTTCGCGGGCTACGACGTGTGCCGCGAGTACTACATCAACGACGGGGGCGCGCAGGTCGACGTGCTCGCGCGGTCGGCGTACGAGCGCTACCGCGAGGCCTGCGGTCACGAGCCCGAGATCGCCGAAGGCCTCTATCCCGGCGACTACCTCGTGCCGGTGGGCGCGGCGCTGAAGGAAGAGTTCGGCGACAGCCTCCTCGACCGGCCGGAATCCGACTGGCTCGATAAGGTGCGGGATTTCGCGACCGAGGCCATGATCAAGATGATCCGCGAGGATCTGGCGGCGCTCGGCGTGACGATGGACGTCTTCTTCTCGGAGAAAGCGCTCTACAACACCGGCCGGATCGAAGGAGCGCTGGAGCGGCTTCGGCAGAAGGGGCTGATCTACGAAGGCGTGCTGGAGCCACCCAAGGGCAAGACCCCCGAGGACTGGGAGCCGCGCGAGCAGACGCTGTTCCGCTCGACCGCGCATGGCGACGACGTGGACCGGCCGGTGAAGAAATCGGACGGAGCCTGGACCTACTTCGCGCCCGACATCGCCTATCACTTCGACAAGATCGAACGCGGCTTCGACGAGTTGATCGACGTCTTCGGCGCGGATCACGGCGGCTACGTCAAGCGGATGAAGGCGGCGGTCTCGGCGCTGTCGGATGGGTCGGTCCCGCTCGACATCAAGCTCACCCAGCTCGTGCGGCTCTTCAAGAACGGCGAGCCCTACAAGATGTCCAAGCGCGCGGGCAACTTCGTGACGCTGCGCGACGTGGTCGACCAGGTTGGCCCGGACGTGACCCGCTTCGTGATGCTGACGCGCAAGAACGACGCGCCGCTCGATTTCGATTTCGACAGGGTGACCGAGCAGTCGAAGGACAACCCGGTGTTCTACGTGCAGTACGCGCACGCGCGCATCCGGTCGGTGATCCGCAAGGCCGAAGCCGCCGGCCTGCCGATCTCGGACCATCCCGTCCTGACCGACGAGGCCGAGGTCGCGGTGGCGCGGAAGATCGCCGAATGGCCGCGGCTCGTCGAGATCGCGGCGCGCAACCACGAGCCGCACCGAGTGGCGTTCTACCTCTACGAACTGGCCTCGGATTTCCATACGCTCTGGAACCGCGGGAATGAAAAGCCCGCACTGCGCTTTCTCCACGAGGACGATCCCGAGCAGACGGCGGCGAAAATCGCCCTGCCCAGGGCCGTTGCCGTTGTTATTTCTGCCGGTCTTGGTATTCTGGGGGTGACGCCGGTCGAGGAAATGCGCTGAGAAAAGGCGCCCCGCCCGGGTCGAGCACAGGCAAGACAACGCCGGAGAGCACCGGCGGAGCAGTGAGGCAGTATGGCGGATCTGGATTACACCGATTATCGGGAGTCGTCCGGCGCGCCCCTTGGCGCGTCGGTTGCGGCCTTCATGAACTGGGCGGGTGCGGCGCTGTCGCTTGCGCTGATCGCGGGGCTTGGGCTCTGGGGCTATCAGCTTCTGGTGCGCGACGTGACCGGCGTGCCGGTGGTGCGGGCGCTCGAGGGGCCGATGCGGATCGCACCGGAGGATCCGGGCGGTCAGCGGGCGGCCTATCAGGGGCTCGCGGTGAACGAGATCGCGGCGGTGGGCACGGCGGCGGAGCCGGCCGACCTTGTGGTGCTCGCGCCGGCCGAGACCGACCTTGCCGAAGAGGACATGCCGATGGCCGCGCTCCTGCCGGACGCGCCCGAGGCGCCGATCGCGGAGGCGGCGGCCAAGCCGGTCTCGGCGACCGATCTCGCCGTCGCGGCGGCGCTCGGGGAATCGCCGCTGGTGACCCTGGCGTCCGCTTCTGCGGAGGATGTGCCCGAGGCCACGCCCGCCGCGGTCATCGAGGAGACGGTCGAGGATGGAAACGTGGCCACCTCGCCCCGGCCCGCGCCGCGCCCGGACCGGCGGCTGGCCTCGCTCGAGCCGGCGCCGGTCGCCATGTCCCGGACCGCCGGCATCGACGTCGCCCCGGCGACGATCCAGCCCGGCGAGCGGCTGGTCCAGCTTGGCGCCTACCCGACTCAGGATCTCGCCCGCGAGGAATGGGACCGGATCGCCGGGCGCTTCGCCGATTTCATGGAGGGCAAGGGCCGGGTGATCCAGGAGGCCGAGGCCGGCGGGCGCACGTTCTACCGCCTGCGGGTGCACGGCTTCGAGGACCTGTCGGATTCGCGCCGGTTCTGCGCGGTGCTCGTCGCCGGCGAGGCGAGCTGCATCCCGGTCGCCTGGCGGTAGGATCTTGTCGGGTCGGGGCGCCCACATCTTCGGCTGCGCCGGGCCCCGTCTGGGCGGGGACGAAGCCGCATTCCTCACCGATGCCGATCCGTGGGGCTTCATCCTTTTCGCGCGAAACGTCGAGACGCCGGATCAGGTGCGGGGGCTGGTTCACGATCTGAGGTCCGCCGTCGGCTGGAAGGCGCCCGTGCTGATCGACCAGGAGGGCGGGCGCGTGGCGCGGCTCCGCGGGCCGCACTGGCGCGAGTGGCTGCCGCCGCTCGACCAGGTGGAACGGGCCGGGCGCGATGCGGCACGGTCGATGTATCTGCGCTACCGGATCATCGCGGCGGAGCTGTCGGAGCTCGGCATCGACGTCAACTGCGTGCCCTGCGCGGATGTCGCGACGGAGGCGACGCACCCCTTCCTGAGAAACCGATGCTACGGGACGGAGCCGGAAACGGTCGGGCATCTCGCGCGGGCGGTGGCGACGGGCCTGATGGCCGGCGGCGTCCTTCCGGTTCTCAAGCACATTCCAGGGCATGGCCGCGCGGCCGTCGACAGCCACGAGGGCCTGCCCCAAGTGGGCGCGTCGCCGGAAGACCTCACGGCGACCGACTTCGAGGCGTTCCGGCGCCTGTCCGACTTGCCGCTCGGCATGACGGCGCACGTGGTCTACGGGGCCTTCGACGACCGGGCCGCGACGCTCTCTTCCCGGATGATCCGGCTGATCCGTGAGCAGATCGGGTTCCAGGGCCTGCTGATGACCGACGACATCTCGATGGGGGCTTTGGGCGGGTCGCTTGCCGAGACATGCCGGCGGTCGCTGGAGGCGGGCTGCGATCTGATCCTGCACTGCAACGGGGATCTGGCCGAGATGCGGATGGTCGCGGGAATGTCCGGCCGCCTGACGCCGGAGGCGCAGCTTCGCGCCGAGGGCGCGCTCAGACTGCGCGGAAGCCCTCAGCCGATTGACATCCCCGCCGCCGAGGCCGAACTTGAGGCCTTGTTGAGCGGGCAGGCGGATGGACGAAGCTGACAATGTCGTAAGCGTCGAGGCGCGGCTGTCGGCCGAGGCGCTGATCATCGACGTCGACGGGTTCGAGGGGCCGCTCGACCTGCTGCTGACGCTGTCGCGCACGCAGAAGGTTGACCTGCGGAAGATCTCGGTCCTGAAGCTGGCCGAGCAGTACCTGCAGTTCATCGAGACGGCGCGGGATCTGCGGATCGAGCTTGCCGCGGACTATCTGGTGATGGCGGCATGGCTCGCCTTCCTCAAGTCGCGGCTTCTCCTTCCGCCCGACCCCGCCGACGAGGGGCCGTCAGGCGAGGATCTCGCGGCGCACCTCGCCTTCCAGCTCGAACGGCTGCAGGCGATGCGCGAGGCGGCGGCGCAGCTCATGGGGCGCGACCAGCTCGGGCGGGAGGTCTTCGCGCGGGGCATTCCCGAAAGCGTCGAGCGGGTGCGGCGGGTCCGCCATACCGCGACGCTTCTCGACCTGATGCAGGCCTATTCCCGAATCCGGACGCGAGACGACTTCCGGCCCTATGTCATGGACCGGCACAACGTGCTGACGATGGAGCAGGCGCTCGACCGGATGCGGAGCCTCATCGGCTTCGCGGGCGACTGGACGGATCTGGCGAGCTACATGCCCGAGGGCTGGGAGGCCGACCCCGGCCGGCGGCGGTCGGCCACGGCCTCGACCTTTGCCGCGTCGCTCGAGCTTGCCAAGGAGGGCCGGATCGAGTTGAGACAGGGCGAGATGTTCGCACCAATCCAGATACGAAAGCGATCCGGCGCCGATGGCTGAAGGCGAGAGAGAGAGCCTTTTCGAGGCGCCGCCGCTGGCCGAGCAGGAGCGCATGGTCGAGGCGATCCTCTTCGCCTCGGCGGAGCCTGTGTCCGTCGCCGACATGAACGCGCGGATGCCGCACGGGGCCGATGCCGCCGTGGCCGTGGAGGAATTGCGCCGCCGCTACGAGGGG
>Ga0102931_1000133_pt1 | contig 34592 bp, 31 predicted proteins | sample SalPonR1_C_D1_MG_FD_79282 | JGI IMG/M metagenome (GOLD analysis project Ga0102931, IMG submission 79282) | Salt pond soil microbial communities from South San Francisco under conditions of wetland restoration - Salt Pond MetaG R1_C_D1_MG | ecosystem: Environmental > Aquatic > Marine > Intertidal... | reverse complement strand
CGTCTTCGGCTTGCGGGTGACGAGAAGATTGCGGCTTCGATCGTTATCGGAGCGGGGTTATCTCGATTCAACCCGCACCAATCAACTGCGGATGCTGAAGCGGGTTTCAGTTTGGGGTGGTGAGGAAGGTTCGGGCCTGGTGTCGGTCGGTATTCTTCTCCGGTGGCGGGCTTTGCGTTGCTGCCCGTTAAGTTGCTGTGGGCGTCGGCTCCGACCGCGGTCGGTGTTGAGTCCATCGGCGCCGGAGCCGCCGCCCACAAAAACATGGAACGGCAGGCTTTGTGGCCTCGCCCAACACCCCGTTGCGGATGCCGCCGCGACCTACGCGGGCCGAACTGGCGCCGTCGATTTCCAGACGAGCGGTGCCCGGCGCCAGACTTATGGCAGAAAACCCGGGACAGGAGAGTAGGTCGGCTTAGACCGCAGGTCGTAAGCCGACATCCATCAACGTTGGATTACGCTTCGCTAATCCAACCTACGCAAGCAGGCGCCCTCGATTTCCGGACCAGCGGTACCCGATACCAGGGATATGGCAGAAAATCCGGGATAACCGCTTGCAGGATCACGAAGCATCCCGGACCACCAGCCCCGCTCACCACCCCAATCTGGAACGCGCTTCAGCATCCACCAAAGCAGACATCGACCTCGATCGAAGCACCCCCGCTCCGATTACCATCGAAGCTGGAATTCATTCATCGCCCGTAAGCCGAAGCGGAACACACCGCACGGACAGGAAGATCTCCAGCCAGCACCGTGATCAAACACCTAACCACCACACCCATCAATCTGCACCATAAATCTCTGCCGCCTGTAAAAAGCGCTTTTGCCTACTTTTGTCGCGACTGACAAAAGTAGGTCGCCTGCAAGCGCGAAGCGCGTGGCGAAACGGTTCGAGAGGTTGAAGTTGGGCTTGGAACAAAAAGAAACGCCCGCATCCCGGAAGGGTGCCCTCATCAACGCGTGGCGAAATGGTTTTAGAAGTTGAAGTTGAAGGTGGAAGTTGCAATCAAAAGTTGCCCGCACCCGGCAAAGGTGCCTCATCAGCGCGTGGCGAAATGGCTTAGAAGTTAGTAGCTAGAAGTAAAAGCTGAAATCGAAAACTACAACCCGATTCAGCGTCTGAAACGCGCCAGATCGTCCAGCAACGCCCGGCCGTCGATGCTTTCGGGATCCGCCAGGAACGCGGCTACACGCTCGCGGCACTTGCCGGCGTCGGTTCGAACCAACGCTGCCTTGACCGAAGCCAGCTGGCCCGGCGGCAGGCTGAATTCCGTGATACCCAGGCCGAGCAACAGCCCTGCGTAGTCCGGATCGCCGGCCAGCTCACCGCAGATCTGGGCCGACCGCCCGGCGGCGCGCGCGCCGCGAACGACTGTCGCCAGCATCTCGATGACCGCCCGGCTGGAGGGATCGAAAAGATGGCTGACCAGTTCGTCCTGGCGATCCACCGCCAGGACGTACTGGATCAGGTCGTTGGTGCCGATGGAGACGAAATCGAGCACGCTGGCAAGCTGGCGGGTCAATAGCGCGGCGGCCGGGGTTTCGATCATGCCGCCGACCTCGATTTCCGGATCGGGACGAATGCCTCGCTGCTGCAACTGCTCGCGGCTTTGTGCGATCAGGTCGCGCGCCTGCTCCACCTCTTCCACCCGGCTGAGCATTGGCAGCAGAATCCGAACCGGCCCGTAGGCCGAAGCCCGCAGGATGGCACGAACCTGGGTCTGAAAATTATCCTGCATGGCCAGCGACATCCGGATGCCACGAAGCCCCAGCGCTGGATTGGGTCCGCTCAGGTGCTTGAGCTCATCGGGCAGCTTGTCGCCGCCGGCATCCAGCGTGCGAATGGTCAGCGGCTTGCCCTGGAGCAACTCCACGGCATTCCGATAAACCTCGAACTGGGCCTCTTCATCGGCCTTGTCGGCGCTGGCAAAAATGAATTCCGAGCGCATCAGGCCGACGCCCACGGCCCCGCTTTCGCGGCAGCGCTCGAGTTCAGCCGGTTGTTCGGCGTTACCGAACAACCGGAACCGTTCGCCGTCGGCGGATCGGTCCGGCTCCAACAGTACGCGCTCTAGATTGCGACGATTGCGCCGAAACAGCGCCATCTTTTCAGCGTAATGGCCGTGAAGTCGCTCGTCTCGGGTCGCCAGCAGGATGCCGTAATGACTGTCCAGAATCACCGACTCGCCTTCACGCAACAAACGTTGTGAGCGGTGTACGGCAACCACCATGGGGATACCCAACCCGCGCGCCACGATCGCGGCATGCGACCAGATGCTGCCATGCTCGGTGACCAGCCCCGCCACGCGGCGCTGGTGCAGGGCTGCAAGCTCGGCGGGACTGAGCGCATCAGCCAGCACCACGGTCTCGTCAAGCTGGTGAGGCACGCGGTCGTCGAGCACGCTTGCCGGCTGCTCGGCCAGCTGGCGCTGCAGCAGCCGTACCACCTGGTCGAGATCCTCGATCCGCAGGGCCAGGTAATCGTCCTCGATACGTCGGAATTCCCGGCGCAGCGCGGCCGCCTGGAGATCGAGCGCCCATTCGGCGTTGATCCTCTCGTCGCGAATCCGGCGCGAAGCCTCACCCAGCAGCATGTCGTCACGCGCCATCATCCTGTGGGCCTGGAGAAGCTCAGCGGCAGATCCACGGCGATCACTCCCCAAGTCCCTTTCCATCCGCGAGAGCTCGTCCTGGCAGCGCTGCGCGGCCTGCTGCAGCCGGTCGATCTCGGCCCCGACGTCACCGGCTTCCAGGTCGTATTCGGGCAGGTCCAGCTCACCGCTGGAGAACAGGTGCGCATGACCGATCGCAATACCGTCGGATACCCCGGTGCCGCTGAGAGAGAAGATCACTCGCCCTCTCCGAAACGGTCTTTTACCAGTGCCACCAGGGTCTTCAGAGCATCTTTCTCGTCCGGTCCGTCGCACTCGATCTCGAGTTCGGTTCCAACCGGCGCGGCCAGCATCAGTACACCCATGATGGACTTGGCATTGACGCGTCTGTCATCGCGTATCACGATGACGTCGCTCTGGAATTCAGCGGCCGTGCTCACAAGCTTGCTGGCGGCACGTGCGTGCAGGCCCAGCCGGTTGCACAGCGTCACGCGTTCAGTTTTCAAGATGCTCTCCGATAAACGTGGCCGCATGTGCCCCGTGCTCGGCAAGCTCGGCAAGCGTCACGGCAGGCTGCTGCTTGTGATTGAGCGCTCGCAGCAGCATCGGCAGGTTAAGCCCGGTCAGAACAGGCGCCCCGGTCAGGACGCGCGCGACCGCTTTCATCGCAAGGTTATGCGGCGTGGCTCCGGGAAGATCGGTGATGATAAGCGGCGGTTCGGCATTCCGCCAACGCTCCAGGGCCGCAACAAGCCGCTCCAGCGAATGATCCGGATCGTCGCCTTCCCTGACCGGCAAAACCACTACATCTACCTTGCGATCGAGGATGACCTCTGCCACTTCGCAAAGCGCCTCGCCAATACCCCGGTGCGCAACGATGACAACGTCGGTCATCGGATCAGCTCGCGATGGTGAGTGACCACGGCCAGATCCTGAGCGCGCCAGCGGCGGGCGAGTTCGTCGACGAGGTATACCGAACGATGCTTGCCCCCGGTACAACCGATGGCCACGGTGAGATGGCTGCGCTGCTCTTCGGCCCAGACCGGCAGCCAGCGTCGTACGAAGCGATCGATATCGTCGGTGAACTCGCGGACCAGCGGTGCACCAGCCAGGAAGTCGCGTACCGGCGCTTCCAGGCCGGTCGACGCTCTGAGTTCCGGCTGCCAGTGCGGATTGGGCAAACAGCGAGCGTCGAACACCAGGTCCACATCGCGAGGCACGCCCTTCTTGAACGCGAACGACTCGAGAACCAGGTTCGAGATCTTCGGCGTGCCGGCCGGCTTGATCAGGCTCCAGATCCGGCGCCGGAGCTCGTGGATATTACTTGCACTTGTATCGACCACATGCGCGGCCTGTTCGGCCAGCGGCCGCAGGATCTTGCGCTCTTCGGCGATGGCCTGGGCAAGGGTTCGATCGCCGCCCAACGGATGTCTCCGGCGCGTCTCGGAAAAGCGCCGAATGAGCACGTCGCTCTCGGCGGTCAGAAAGATCAGGTCGCACGGCAAGGAAAGATCCCGGATCAATTCCGGCAGTTGCGCCAGTTCCTCTGAGCCCGCGCGCGCGTCGATTCCCACGGCGAGTCGCTGATAGCGCTCGGGATTCGACTCGATCTGTCCGGCCAGCGCAGGCAGCATCGCACCGGGCAGGTTGTCGACGCAGTAGTAGCCATGATCCTCCAACGCGTTCAGGGCCACCGATTTGCCGCTGCCCGACAGCCCGCTGACCAGCACCAGCGGCTTTATGGACCGATCACTCATGACGCATCAGCCTGCCGTGGCGCTCAAGAAACTCGGCCGTGGCATCAAAGCCCTTCATTCGAAGCATGAAATTGCGCACCGCAGCCTCCGCGATCACCGCCAGGTTTCGGCCGGGCAGCACCGGCAGCAGGATGCGCGGAATTTCCAGATCCAGCACCCGGGATTTCTCGGACTGTCCCGACAGCCGGTCGATCTTGGCTTCGTCGCCGGGCTGGGGCTGGTGCAGATGCAGGATCAGGCGCAGGAACTTGTTCGACTTCACGGCGGCGTCGCCGAACATCCGGCGCACGTTCAGCACGCCTAGCCCGCGCACTTCGAGACAATCGCGCAGCACTTCCGGGCACGAGCCATCGATGATATCGGGCGTCATCTGGGTGAATTCCGGGCTGTCGTCGGCGATCAGCCTGTGACCGCGCGTGAGCAGCTCCAGCGCCAGCTCGCTCTTGCCGGCACCCGCATCACCGGTGATCAGGACCCCGAGCGTGAAAACTTCCATGAATACGCCGTGAACGACCACCGAATGGGCCAGCGCCCGCGCCACCTGGTACTGCAGCGTCGAGACAAGCTCCCACCCGGGTCGGGCCGAGCGCAGTAACGGCGTGTCGCTCTCGCGTGAGAGCTCTTCAAGGTCGTCCCCGACCTCTGCACCGCTGGCAACGATCAGGGCTGCTGGACGCTCCGCGCAGATTCCGGCAATGGTTTCCCAGCGCTTCTTGGCATCCAGCTGGTCAAGCCACAACAGTTCCTCGCGACCCAGCACCTGGATGCGATTGGGATGAATGAGGTTGAGGTAGCCCACCAGCGACGGTCGGGCGCGAAAGCTGGCCACCGAAAGAGTACGTTTGTCGGCATGGCGGCGGCCGCTGATCCAGCGCAACTCCAACCGCTCGCTGAACCGGTCGACCAGCTCGCTGACCGTCATTTCGTTCATCAGCAGGCTTTGAACCCGACAGGCACGGGTTCACCGTTACTGAGGCGCTTCGTGGCAAGTCGTCGTGCGCAGGGCATGGCCGGCGCCGGTGGCAACCACGGCGACGCCCCGGCGGATCGTCGCAGGAGCCCTACAGGAGCCCTGAATCCATACTCATCGGGTTGAAGCACTACCGCTGCCCGCTCTTGAAATCACCACTCAACACCGCCGCGAGTTGTTGGTAACCTTCGACGTGGCGAAGTTCCTCGCGCTGTTCCGGATCGCTGAACAACTCCGCGATGGAGGCCAGGAGTTTGAGGTGCGTATCGCTGCACTCTGCGGGCACCGCAAGCGCAAAAAACAGGTCGACGCTGGTTGCATCGGGGCTGTCAAAATCGATCGGTCGCGTGAGTCGGATGAAGGCAGCCGCCACGCTGGACTGCGCAACGCGGCAATGCGGAATCGCCACGCCGTGCCCCAGACCGGTTGAACCCAGCCGCTCGCGCTGGCACAGCGCTTCGAAAATGTCGCGGCTTTTCGCAGCCTGGTCGTCCTGAGCAAGCAGCTGAGCCGCTCTTTCGAGAACGGATTTCTTGCTCGCCAGGTTCTGATCCAGCACCACGCGATCGGCGCTGAGCAAATCGACAAGCGGGATGGGGGAAGCCATTACAGGGATTGTGGTTCCGCTTAGCCCGGGGGCGCGTCAGCCAGCTTCGGCCGGCCGATCGTTCCGGTGATGATCGGTGACCTTGCCCTTGTGCCGGCGAACCTGGCGGTCCAACCGGTCGGCAAGCTTGTCGATGGCTGCGTACATGTCCTCGGCAACTCCTTCGGCGTGGATGGGATTGGTTCGGCCACCTACGCCGACGGTTCCCTCTGCAGTGTGCTCGATCTTTTCCAAACGCAGGACCACATGAACACCGGTCAGGTTGTCGAAGTGCCGCTCGAGCTTCTCGAGCTTTTCGGTCACGTATGCACGCAGTGCCTGGGTGACTTCTACATTCTGTCCGCTGATGTCTATCTGCATCATCTGTTCTCCAGTTCCTGGGGATTGTTGCCCCTTGAGAATGCATTGCCGCTAGAGCTTCGCGACTCATTGCACGAAGGACAACTCTTCAACTGCAATGGTATACCACAGCGCTGAAGGATTCAGCCTGGCGTCCAGGGAAGCTCTGATTGAAACGCGCTCCGCGGGTATTCGATCAGAGCTTCGCTAGCTGGCAGCAGCGCGCCGGCGCCTCGACGAGTTTGGAATTCCGAGCTGCTCTCGATATTTCGCTACCGTCCGCCTGGCCAGCAACAGGCCGTCGCGCTCCAGCGCCTCGACCAGCGTCTGGTCGGACAGAGGACGCTGCGGGTCTTCCGACCGAATCAGATGATCGAGGCGGGCCCGCACCGAGGTGGCCGAAACCTCCCCGCCGTCCCGCGTGCCGATCGCCACCGAAAAGAAATATTTGAGCTCGAAGGTGCCGCGGGGCGTATGCAGGTACTTGCCGGTCGTCGCTCGGGAGACGGTCGATTCATGTACCTCGACCAATTCCGCGACTTCCTTCTGCAACAGTGGCCGCATGCCCACGTCGCCGTTTTCGAGGAACCCGGTCTGGCGTTGCACGATCGTGTGGATCACCGAGCGCAGCGTATGGTTCCTGAGTTCCAGCGAACTGATCAGCCACTGCGCCTCCTTCAGTTGGTCGCGCAGGTAGTCCCGGTCCTGGCCAGTGGTCGATTTGATCAATTCGCTGTAGGCACGGTTGACCTTCAACGCCGGCTCTGTCCCTCGGTTGAGCGTTACCCGCCAGCTTTCGCCGTCCGGGTGGACATAGGCGTCGGGAGTAATGTAGTCCTGGTCGTCACGCGAGAAGCGCAGGCCCGGTCGGGGATCGAGGCGGCGGATCACGGCCATGGCCTCGTCGATTTCCTGCTGACTGAAACCGGAACTGCGGCGAAGCAGCGCCGGATCGCCCGAGCTCAGGGCGTCCAGGTGGTGTTCAATCAAGTGTTCGGCGAGCCCCTGGCCGGGCGTCCCGGCAGGCAGGGTTCTGAGCTGTATGCACAGACACTCCTGCACCGAGCGAGCCGCCACACCGACCGGTTCGAAGTGCTGGATTCGCTCGAGTACCGCCAGAACCTCCTCGGCACTGACCAGGTATTCGGGCGCCAGCGAGGCTCTCAGGGTTTTAAGGTCGTCGTGCAGGAATCCGTCGTCGTCCAGCGCGTAAACGATCGCCCGTGCGATCGCCTCGTCGATTTCGGAAAATCCTGACAGGTTGACCTGCCATAACAGATGCTGGTAAAGCGAGTCCTCTCCCGGATCGCTGATGAAACGGTCGTAGTCGGGCGCTTCGGAGACCTCCGAAAAGCCTTCGGGGAGGTCATTCCAGCTGTAGTCATCATCGTTGAAATCGATGTCTTCCGAAGACCGGTCGAGTTCCTCGCCGTCTTGATCATCGGTCTGACCGTCGGGATCATCGTCAGAATCGGAGGTATCGCCCTCGCGCTCGAGCAGCGGGTTGGTTTCGAGTGCCAGCTCGATATGTTCGCGCAATTCCAGACGGTTGAGCTGGAGCAATGCAATGGCCTGCCGCAGCTGGGGCGCCAGTTTCAGTTTCTGGCCGAGTTTTAGCTTTAGACCGGTCGCCATTGCCATACCGGCATTGTAGGCCAAAGCGCTCGAATATCGCCAGTTCGGGCAGCCGGCCGGATGTCAGGCTGCCCCATGCCATCCAATACGTTGACTGGTCGCAGAGCCGGCGCAGGCGCGTCAGCTCGGTAGCCGCTCCAGGATTCGAGCGCGAATATCGGCCAATGGGTCGCGTTGGATGAAATCGGTCACCATCTCGAGGTAGCCGGGATGTCGTTCGAGCAATTTTCGCATGGCAGCGTCTCCGGGGCCAAGGCCCAGCGGGCCGAAGCTTGCGTTGCCCTCGTGCCCGACGAATGCATCGTCGCACAGGACATGGCGATACCCGGCCGCGGCGGCGCGCATGCACCAGTCGTTCTCCTCGCCGTAGCCGCGCCCGAAGGCGATTTCGTCGAACACGCCGATTCGATCTATACAGGCACGCCGCATATACATGCAGAACCCGACCGCGGTCGGAATCTCCGGGTAGCTCGGTTCGGCCGCTTGACGGCAGGCGAGGGCCCAGGCTTCGGAATCTTCCGGCACCTGAGACGCGTGACAGAACAACGGCAGCGAGGCGATCTCACCGTTGTTCGTGAAAGGCGTTATCGAGGCAATCCCTGAATCGGATTCGGCGCAGCGGCTGATTCGCTGCAGCCAATCACCGGCCGGAACGGTGTCGGAGTTGAGCAGAACCACGTCGCGCCGACCGGCTTCGAGCATCCCCCGATTGGCCGTTGCAACGAATCCAAGATTCTCGGACTGGCGAATCACGGTCCAGCCAGCGCAACGGGATTCGAGCAGTTCGGTGATTGCCGGGTCGGTTGACGCATCGTCGATCACCACCACATCGGCCGCAGTGCCTACCGTCTTGCGTACGGCGGCCAGACAGCGTCCGAGCTGTGCCCGCGCATTGAAGACCGGGATGACGACGACCGGCAGGCCGCTCATGAGAGGTCCGGATCAGGATCACGAGCCCCTGCATGCCATCGGTGCGGCATGTATACCAGGCCAAGCGCACGCGACTTGCCGCGCACGGTGAATTCGGTCTCGACGGTATCATGGACGCGCAGGCCTTCCGGATCCATCGCGTGGGCGCGAACCACGTACCCGCCGGGCAGCAGGTTCAGCTCGGGAAACTCCAGCACGATTTCAAAGCTGCCGTCGCGTGCAGGTTGTGCCTGAAAACCGTCATGATCGGAGGCCACACCGTAGACCGGCGTGCCGTCACCGCGAACCAGACCGACCAGCGCAACGGGCGCGCGATCGTCCGGCGAACGCAGTCTCATTCGGACGCTCAATCGGCCGCCCATCTCCAGGCTGTGGGGGCCGGATGCGCTCGGCGGCGCCAGCTCGAGGGTATCGATACGGCAAATCGATTGGGATGTCGAGGGGCGGGCCTGCTGTTCGCGCGAGTCCTTGCGCTCGTGCCACGCCAGGTAAGCCTGGGTGACGTCGAAAACATCGCCGACCGCTCGTGCAGAGCCCTCGTGCAGCCAGACCGCCTGCTTGCAGAGTTTCTGAACCTGGTACATGTTGTGCGAAACCATCAGGAGCGTACCGCCGCCACCGAGATAGTCCTCGACCCAGCGGATGCATTTTTTCTGGAACGACTCGTCGCCGACCGCCAGCACCTCGTCGGTGATCAGCAGATCCGGACGAACCGAGGCGACGATCGCAAAGCCCAGTCGAACGACCATCCCGGATGAATAGTGCTTGATCGGCTCGTCGATCGCCTTGCCGATGTCGGCGAACGTCAGGATGTCGTCCAGGCTCGCATCGATCTGGTCGCGCGAAAGACCGAGAAATCCCGCGTTCATCCGCAGGTTTTCCATCCCGGTGTATTCCGGCTGAAAACCCGCGCCCAGTTCCAGCAGGGCCGAAATGCTGCCGTGGACCTCGACACTGCCGGAACTCGGCGCCAGCACGCCGGTAATCATCTTCAGCAGCGTGGATTTACCGGCCCCGTTGGCCCCCACGATGCCCATCGATTCGCCTTGGCGCACCTCGAACGAGATCTCGTCGAGCACCCGGGTGCCGCCCTCGGCGCGGCCGCGCATGAGCAATTGCCAGAACGCGCGCATGCGCCCCGGTTGGGCGGCGGCCGGCGGATAGCGTTTCTCGACGCCGTTGACGCGCAACAGCGGCCGGCTCACAGGAAATCCTCGAAATACGGGGACATGCGTCGGAAGAACGCCAACCCCGTGGCATATACGGCCACAGAAACCACGAGCATTACCAGCGTAGTGGCGCCCGGGACCAGTTGCCCTTCAAACAGTGCTGCGCGCAGGTCGGTCATCAAGCCCGCCAACGGGTTTGCGTATACGAGGGTCTTGAGGTTTTCCGGAAGCAGCTCCGGGGCATACAGAATGGGAGTCAGGAAGAACCAAAGCATCATCAGCGTCGGCAGCAGCTGTTGGAAATCCTTGAAGAAAACACGCAGCGTGGCCGCCACCAGGCCCAGTGCATTGGAAAGGAGCAGCAGGACCGCCAGCACCAGGAGCGCGTTCGGCAGACCCGACGGCGTCAGGGGAATGCCCAACGCCGCCATGAGCAACAATACTGCGCCGTAACCCGCCAACTGCAGCACGAAAGAGGCGGTCGCGCTGCTCAGCACCAGCATTTCCCGACGCATCGGGACTTTGCTGATCAGGGCAGCGTGTTCCGGCATGCTCTCGCTGGCACGCATGATGCCTTCGGAAAAGCCCAGCCAGGGCCACAGCGCGACGGCCAGCCAGGCGACGAAGGGCATGTCCAGGTCGGCCGGCGCACGGGCATTGAATATCACACCAAAGACGATGGAATAGACGCCCAGGGTCAACAACGGATTGACGATCAGCCAAAGCCAACCTGCGGAGCTCCCGACAAAGCGGGAGCGAATTTCACGCTTGGTAAGTTGGAGCAGCACCTAGTCGTCAGTCGAATTCGTAACCCGGTCGATAATCTTGGCCACGGCCCCGTCTCTGAGCTGGAGATTATCCTCATAGAACGTTGCGGCATAGTTCTCGAAAATTTCCCTGGCATGGTCTGCGCGAGCCTGGGCGCGAAGCTGGTCTGCAACTTCCTCGAATGGTTGGACCCGAGACGCCATGCGTTGATCCACCTGAAGGACATGGAAACCGTAGGCCGAGCGTATCAAATCGATTTCCCCTTCCTCCAGTTTTTCGATACCAGCCCTGAACCCGGGCTCCAGATCCGCGGTGGGTACAGCGCGGAAATAACCGCCGTTGTCCTGGATGGACGGATCTTCCGAGTACTTCAATGCCAGCTCGGCAACAGCTTCACCGTTGCGGGCACGTTCGAGCAGCTCGTTCGCCCGTTCTTTCACTGCGGGGATGTCTGCGTCCGGGTCGTCGGTCCGCAACAGAAGGTGCGTGAAAGTGACCCGCTCGGGCTGCCTGAACGCCTCGGGCTCGAGCAGGTAGATTTCGCGCGCCTGGGACGTATAATCATCGAGAAGACGCTCCGCAACATATCTGTCACGTTCTTTTTTCGCCAGTATTTCCATTGCCGCCACGTGTATCTCGGCCTGAATTTTCGGATCGGCGAGCAGACCATGTTCTATCGCCGAGTCGGCGAGATACTGAGTCAGGAGGACGCCGTTCAATATGCCGGCAACGCGTTCCGGTGTCCCCACAACTTCCGATCGCTGGTCGTCGGGCAGATCCGCCAGCCGGCCATCGAGATCGCGCAGCGAGACGGCAACTCCGGAGCGCGTTGCAACGATCTCGCTTGTGTATGAAAGCTCCAGGTTCCGCTTGACATCGTCTGCCGGGAGTATTTGTTGAGCCGATGTGATTCCGAACCCCAGGATCAGGCTGAGTCCGACGATGAGCTGGCCTGGATTGACTGGTTTGAGCATTCTGCGTTCTCCTTGGGAATAGACTGTCAGGGGTGAAACACCACTGCATTTGACGTTACTCTAAAGCGCCTGCAACATCGCACGACTCTGGCGTGCACAGAAACATATTTCTATCGACACTGAGTTTAAAGGAATCATGAAAACGGTTAAGCGGCGCCTGATCGGATTTTCGGTTGCAAGTTATGCCATTTTAGGCGCGTGCAGCTCGATAAATGATGGAGAACCTGCACCGGCACGTCTTTACCAGAACGTTTTGGACAGGCTCGGCAGTGGAAGTTCCATACCACTATATGCTGGCGCAGCGGTTCATACACCGGAGGGCCTTTGGAATGTCTACATCATGTCGGCGCCACCCGACCGTCTTGTTTTTCGGCAGTCCCGTCAGAATGCGGAAATTGAATTCGGGATGAGCGAGACGCAAATCTGGCGCGAGAATGTGCTCACGGGACATGCACGTGCTCTGGGACGGGAGTGGCGGTATTTTATTCGTTCTTACGAGCTATTCAGGCTTGGCTCACAGCTCGAAAGATGGAAGATTCATGCGGCCCAGGCTGAATGCGAAAAAATCAATGAGGACCATGACCCGGGCGCGGACCTTTGCCTGATCGATGAATTCGATGCGCGAGTGAGCGTCGAGATCGGTGCCGAGGCAATGCCGATCCGCATTACGCGCGAACTTCCGGAAAAATTTGGTGGCGGCGTCAGCGTAATTCTGCCGACGGCCTGGACACCCAAGAATGGAGAGCTCCTGATGACCGGCTTTGAGCAGCGCAATGGCGCCGTGCTTTTCGACTGGGACATCCAGTTGGTGCGGCAGGTCCCGGAAGACGAGGTTTCGATTGAAGCTCCAGCTCAACTGAATTAGGGACCGGCAGCACTACCTGCCGGTCCATTTGGTTGATAGCCCTCTACCCTGCAGCCCGGTCACAAGGATCTAGCCCTATGCGCCCCCGCAGGCAGGCTTCGGCTGCGCTGCGGGCGCATCAGGAGTCAGTAGCCTCGGATCAGTCGGTGAACGTCTGCAATCTGTGGCCACAGGCATTGGTCGGATTGGCGGTGTCGCATTGCCAATCAAGTTGATTGGGATCCGGGTTGTTTTTAGTAGCGCTGGAGACATAAGCAACGTTGAAATAGTAGTCGGCATCGGGCGGAAGCTCGCACTGGAACGGCGTTTCGGCCGTCCGCGTCCACCGGAAAGCCGAAGCCAGCGTCCCAACATCGACCAAACGGCAATCGACGTCCTGCTGCGGCGTAAAGTCTCCAGGGCATGCGCTCATGGTGACCAGTGCGGGCCGGGTGGAAACATTGAGGACGTTGCCCCCCGGGTCCGAAAAGCCGACGCGTCCCGACGGCTCGGTGGTGGAGGTATTGAACGCGAGCGCAAGATACCTGTCAGGCCTGACCCGCATGTCAGCACCACCGCCCGCCGGGAAATCGTTACCGAAAAACTGCGTCCAGGTAAATACCTCGACCGTCGGCGAGTTGGGGCGCGGGTTCAGTTCGCGCTGCCATGAAGACGGTGCGAGACGACCCTCGTCTATACACACCTGTGGAATCGTCGAATCCGGCTCGGTGATGGCGATCGTCCGCGTGAGAGTGGCCAGCGCCGCCGGGTTTGAGGTGCCGTTACGGCACGTCAGCACGAGATCGTAATCCCCGGTGGCGAGCGTAGAGCCTACGTTTACGTTGATCACATTCGAGTCGGGATCCTGAAAACCGGCATTCCAGTTCGTTCCCGGCAGGCCCGTGCGCGAACATTCGTATGCGCCGCGTTCATCGAAGACGGCCCTGAAGGCGCCACCTTGTGTTATCGAGGCCGGGTCGATGGTAAACGACTCGATGGCAACCGTAGAGTCGCATTCGCCGCTTCCCGAGCAGACCGCCGAATCAACCGGAACTGCGATCAGGTCCCCCGTCATCGGGTTGATGGTAACTGAACTGGAGTCCAGAAGATCAATTGTGGTCAATGTCTGCCCCGCTTGATCCTGGAGTTCGATTGCGGTGCTTTGGGCAAGGACGCCGGCCGAACAAGAAAGCACGAAGAGGGCTCCGACGCAGCCAAGGCGCACGCGGGGCGAAATTTGATTGACGTTGAAATTATGCAGCATTCGCTTGTTGGTCCCGAAAAGGTGGGTTTCGGCCAGAGTTGACCTCAATAGCTATCATTCTATAGCTTTTTGATCGGCCCTGGCTAGAAAATATTTTGTGATTCAGCCGCTATTGGGCCGCGTGTTTTACGAGGATTGTCGCAACTTCCAGTCGCGGACCGCCTGCGGCAAAGAAAAAAAGAGCCGCGAAGTGCGGCTCTTTTTTTATTCAAGATTGACGCCGGAGGCCGACGTCAACTTTGCCAGGGATCAGAAAATCAGATCCTGATGGGCTTTTTAGTCTACCGCTAAATCGATGCGACGGCTGCCACGGTGGTTGAACGTTCCACCGTAGTTGGACAGCACGTTCTGACCATCGACCACCAGCGTAGAGTTGCTGACCGTCGTAGCCTGGAACCCGATCACCGGCAGACCGACGTAATCAACCTGGCCATTGGTAATCGTCCGAGCGTCAGCCGGGAAGTTCAATGCAGCAGGAATTTCTTCCGGTTCGAAGTTGAACTCGGTCCAACCAGCAATGAAGTTGTCGGCGAGCGGAAGCGTAATGAACCGGTTCTCACCGAGAATTTCCGTTCCCGCCGGGCTCGTATCGGTCGATGCCCGGGCGAAGCGAACTACGTTAGCTTCGTAGCAGAGATCGAAAGTGCTGATCTCCGGAGTCGGGTTCGGCGGCAGCGGCGAAGGCCGCGGCGGCTGGGTTCCCGGAGCTTCTTCGGTCCGCTCGAGTTCTTCACGATCCCAAAGACGGAAGGTCACCGGCTCGCACGAGGTTCCGGGGCGATCCGCATCAGAGTTGAAGACAACGCTGAACGGCGGAATCGCATCAACGACACCAACCAACGGGTCAACGCTGAAACGCTTGGTCGGGAAGGTCAGCACCCATTCGGTCAGACCGCCGATCGCCGGGTTGATCGCGTATTCGTTGGCAATCTTGTTGTTCATCAGAACGGCGTTGAATGCCTCGCGGCTGTCCCCCCAGGTCTGCGTGTCGACACTCTGCGAGTTCGACTGGAACACGGCACTGGTCAGAACACTGCCGTCGATGACACGCGGCGTCACGAAGCCCGAATTCGTATGACTGATCGATGTCGTCCAGTTATCGATTGCTGTGGCGTTGTAAGACAGCATCGTGCCTTCGGGGATATTGATGATCGAGGCGCTGCCGAACAGACCACCGCTCGGGGTGTCCTGATCAACCAGCGGATCCACGACCCAGTAAGACGTGACCGGATCTGCAGGGGTAACGCCGTCTTGCAGCGTGGTCCATGCATCTACCAACTGCTGGCAATCCGCGGGAACACCGGCGACGTGGGTTGCGGCTGTAGCCGAACCTTCTGTCTCGTCGGTCAGCACGCCCATTTCCAGAATTTCGAAATAGCCGGACTTCACACGCTCGATGCCGGTACCGGCACCGTCGACGTTTTCCGGGGTCAAACCTTCGAAATCGATGAATTCGAAATCACGAAGTTCGACTTCACCCACGCCACCGCCGTCACCGACGAAGTAGGGCACGGTACAGGTCTTGTCGGTCGTCACCAGCTTGGCGCCGTCACCTTCAGCCTGGAGGAAAGCCGTCCAGACGTCGAATTCGGACATGTAGATGTTGAAGTCGAGGACTTCTCGCGAGTTCCGGCCTTCAAGGAAGCGGATCTTCACGGATTTCGCTGCCGATGTCGTGTTGACAACGGAGATCAAGGTGTCGTTACCACCACGGGTTGTGTAGTACGGGTACAGGAGGACCTGACCGAGGCCGTCGGGGTTTACGTTGACAGCGTTCGCAACGCTCATCATCCCCGCCATGCCTGTCAGACCAGCCATCACCGCTGTCGTCAAGGTCGTTCTTTTCATTACAACACTCCTAAAATTGTTTTCACATACAGGGCAACTCAAGTACTGAGCATCCGAAACGGGTGTTTCGAACGCCCGCCAGCTGATTCTACACCAGCGGGCAAAGCCTTGTAAAGCCGGCGTCTCGAAAAAATGCCGGGTCCGGATTGGCAGCCGAAGCTACCGGGGATCCGTGTACCACCATTCATTCTCGATCAGAATCCAGGTTTCTTCAATCGGCCGACTTCCCTCAAGGCCAGACAGTACCCCTGGTGCACCATCTGCCCTGTAGCCTATCATAATCTCCACAGTGCATCTGTCCTCGGCGCATTCGGCGCCAAGCACATCCGCCGCTGTCCAGGTGATCTGGCGGCGGGAGAAACGGACCGCATGGTCCGTTACAGAAACTTTTTCACGGTAGCCAGGCGTCTGGTATTCGTAAGAGGATTCCGGATCACGGTCAATCACCGCATCCCACCGCGCCTGGGCGCGCTCGGTCACGATCTCCTCCGGCGAACGGGGCGGCTCGCTGCATGCGGCGAGCAGAAAAACCAAGCCGGTAATGCAACATAAGCGTCTGATATTCATGCTTTAATCAATCCTTGTGGCTTTGGGTTCGGTGAAATTCATGGGTCGTCGCGCGTTTCGGGATCATCGGTGTCCCTTCGCAACGGATCCAGTCCACGGAACTTGCGGCTGAACTCCCTCGAAACCCGCTCGAGCTTTGCCGTGCTTTCGACCACGGTCGGAGTGATCAGCACCAGAGTTTCGCTGCGGCTGAGGCTGTCGTTGCTGCTGCGGAACAGTGCGCCGAGGCCGGGAATGCGCTGCAGGAAAGGCACGCCGCTTCGGCCTTTGTTGGTGGTTTCTTCAATCAACCCGCCGAGCACGATGGTCTGGCCCGACTGGACCGCCACCTCGGTCTCTATCGTCCGCGTGTTGATCGCGGGATTGCTCTCGGGCGTGGCCCGCTCGCCGGGAGAAGAAACTTCCTGGCTGACCGTCATGTAGACCAGGCCGCCCGGATTGACACGCGGCGTCACTGACAGTATGACCCCGGTATTGAGGAACTGGGTGGAACCGAACACCCGGTCGGTGTTGCCGGTGAAGCTGGTGGACTGGATCGGGACCTGGGTCCCGACGTTGATCCGGGCGTCCGAATTGTTGCGAACCATCAGCGAGGGCGCCGAAATGGTCCTGACGTCGGAGACCGATTCCAGCGCATTGATCGTCGCGCTGACGAAGTCGCTCCCAACCGAATCGGCGATCGCACCGAGGAAACCGGTGCCGGCGCCGAACCTGAAGTTGTTGGCCTCCGGGGAGCCGACGAAGCCGCTGTCGGCGGGCAGACCGGGGAAGCCTTCCTCGTCAGGCAGCGAATTGGCCAGGAACCAGGACACGCCGTACTGCAGTTCGTCGGTCAGCGCGACAATAAGCACCTGAGCCTCGATGAGCACCTGCAGCGGCTCCTCGTCGAGACGCTCGATAGCATTGAGGATGGCGTCGTAGTCGCTCGGGGATGCCTGGATGAGAAGCGAATTGGTTTCCAGCACCGCCGTGATCCGCACGTCGCCGTCTTCACCCAGCGTCACGGTGCCGCCCCCGCCGCCGCCGGAACCTGAAGACGCGCGGTCGCGCGCCTGCGGACTGGTCTGGTTCTGGAATTCGCTGACCGAGCTGGCCTGTGCGGTCTCCAGCCCCGGCGCCAGCGAGCCGCGATCCTGGCGCGCCGTCGAACGACCGCCACCGCCCTCGCCGCCGAACACGTTGGCCAGGTAACCCGCCAGCACCTCGGCGTCGAGGTTCTTGACCCGGTAGACGTAGAGCCGGCTTCCCGCCTCGGGGCTGGAGCGATCGAGGCGCTCGATCCAGCTTTCGACCTCGTTCAGGTAGTGCTCGTTGGGCGTGATCACCATGATCGAGTTCAGCCGCTCCAGCGGCATGATGCGGAACATCCCGGCCAGCGGGCTGTCTTCGCCGCCCAGCAGTTCCTCCAGCTCGGTGATCAGGTCGGCCACCTCGACCCGCTGGATCTGGAACATGCCCACCGACATGCCCTTGAGCCAGTCGACGTCGAAGGTATCGACGATCTGCATGTAATTGCGCAGTTCGGCCCGAGTGCCGGCCAGCACCAGCATGCTGCGCGCGTTGTCCGCGTTGAGCACGGCGTCTTCCCGCGCGTAGGGCTCCAGCAGCAGCTGCATCTGCTCGGCGGAGATGTACTCCAGCGGCACTGCCACCACCTGGTAGCCACGCTGCAGCTCACCGCCGGAAGGCCGCAGGGTCAGATTGCCGCGAACCGCGTCGGACACCGGAAGCACGTGAAACCGATCGTCGCGCCAGACCAGCGTGGCGCCGTTCCAGCGCAGCAACATCTCGAGGATGGGCAGCACCTGGTCACTGGCCACCGGCCTTGCGGTCGAGAACGTGACTTCGCCTGAAATGCCGGGGGCGATGACGTAGTTCTCCTGGAGAATATCTCCGAGGATCGCATGGATGATCTCCTGAATGCCCTGGCCTTCGAAGTTCAGCGTGATTTCGCCTTCGCCGTCGACCGGGCGCGGTTCGCGCGCCGCCGCCTCGCGGTTGATGAACACGCCGCTGCCTGGAAACTTCTCGTTACCGGTGAAGGCCGAGTCCGTTTCTCCATCCCGGGCGCCTGGCAGATCGATCGGCCCGTCGGAACTTTCATCCTCTATCGCCGCCGGACCGGAAGGTCGTCCCGGGTTGGTCGGATCGTCTGGATCCGGGGTCGTCGCACATGCCCCCAGCAACGCTGCAAGCAGGATTGCCGACGCCAGCCGGGCCGCTTTTGATTGTTGATGATCACATGACATTCGAGAGAATTTCCGTTGATTCGTTATGAGTTGTTGTCGGTTGCAGTCAGCAATGCATTCGGTCGTCCGTTCAGCCGCCGTCATCCTGCTCGCGCGAGCGCCGCTCGGCCTCGGCCCTCAACTGCGCCCGCCTTTCCGCGACCCGCCGGCGAATTTCCTCTGCGCGCGCCCGCGCCTGGGCTTCGGCATCTTCACCGCCGGCCTGCTCGGCCGGCGCTTCCTGTTGCTGCTCCTGCTCGCCGGCCTGAGCGGTCTGGCGCCTGGGCTGGGCCCCGGTCTTGAGCGCAGCGGTTTCGACTTCCAGTTCCAGCGCCTCGGTACGTCCACCGTCGGTCTCGAACTCAACGCCGCGCGGTCGAATTTTCAAAATTCTCCACGCCGATTTATCGCCGGCCATAGCCATGCCTTCGCGCAACACCAGCGTTTCCTTGCTGGAATTGTCCGTGATCATCGCCAGCTTCGTTTCCGGCGTGATGATGATGCCTGCGACCGTCGCCTCCAGCTCCGGAATCTCGACTGGAGCAACCGGCTCGGGCACCTCCTCTTCGTCGCCGTCGCCTCCGCCAGCCAGCTCGATGACCGGTAGCTGACGGTCGGCGAAAAACAGCGGGCGCTCGGTGATGACCGCGTACTCGTCCAGCTCGGCCAACTCGGGGTTCTGCGAAACCGGACGATCGACCATGTGATCGGGCGCACGCGCCGGCCCGATGCTCTCGACATCGGCGCCGCCGAACAGCAGAAAGGCCACCAGGCCCAGCAGCACCAGAAACCCGATGCCGGCCATCAGCATCACGCTCAAAAGGTTGTTCCGGGTGTCGAGATTCATGGCTCCTCCCCGGCGCCCGGCTGGTTGATGTAGCCGTACATCTCGAAGCGAATGTCGAGCTGGCCGTAGGGCGTGGTGCCGCGCCGGTTTCGCTGATCGGGCGTGAGCCGTTGATTGATCATGATGTTGTCGATGAACACCAGCGGCACACCGCTTTCCATTTCGTAGAGCACACGCATGAAATCATCCAGGGGACACTGCATGCGCACGTTGACGCGCACCGAGCGGAAGCGCTCGGGATCGGTGTAGCGGCGCGGCGAAGTGTTGGTAATGTTGCAGAGTTCGGCGTCCGCAGCGCTCCGATCGACCCAGTCGCGAAGCATGCGGATCAGCTCGGCGGTCGCAATATTGGCGTCGCTGCCGTCGAGGAAAAGCGCGCTGTCCATCTGCGAGGCACGCAGTTCGTTGAGCCGCGCGCGCATGGGCTCGGCCATTTCCACCGTGCCCTTGTAGCGCGCAATCTGTCGCTCCAGGTCGCCGATCTCGCCGCTCAGGGAGACGTGGCGCATCACGAACCAGTGAAAGCCCACGAAATAAACCAGCATCACGGCGACGGCCAGAAGCCCGATGGCCAGCGGTCGGGACTGTTGCGGATCCGGCATCAGCTTCATGAGCCGGCCTCCCCGGATCCATCCTCGCCTGGACGGGGCTCGGTGACCACCCTGACCTGCGACCGGAAACGCTCCTGACCGCTTCTCGGATCGATGCTGATCGCGCCGGTTATTTCCGGCGAGTCGAAGAGTTCGGATTCGTTCAGCAGTCCGATGACGCGCTGCGAACCGTCGGCCTGACCCTGGATGCGCAGGTCGGAGCCCTGCAGCTGAAACTGCTGCAGCCATATATCGTCGGGCAGAAGTCGCGTGAGTTCTTCCATCAGTTCGATCACAGCAGGCTGCGAGGCGCGCTTTTCGGCCAGGAAATTGGCTGCCAGAAGGGTCTCCTCGAACGCCTGCTGCAGCTGCATCACGCGACGGGCCTCAACGCGCAACTCGTCGGCCTCGGCCCGCAAGCCCGACAAGGTGCGCTCGCGCAGAATCACGGTTTGCGCCATGACCAGCGCCAGCACCACCACAAGGCCCGCGCCCAACAGCATGTTGAAGCGTGCACGGGCATGCACGTAGCGCGGCCGGCGCGACTCCGGCAGCAGGTTGAACCCTTCGGGCCGGGGCGGATCCTCGACGGCCAGCGTATCCACCGCGTGGATCGCCGCACCGAATGCCCGAGCCCTGTTCAGAAGAGGTTCCAGGTCCTCGTTCGGCACGATCCTGAGCGTGACCGCTATCCTGCCGCGGTCCTGGTCACGGTGTTCAATGCGATGATCGAGCACTACCTGGTCAGCCCTAAACGGCGAGAGCTGATCGAGCTGGTAGCGCAGCGCCTGGTCGAGATTGCCCTCCACCGCGGCCGGCATTTCGACCGGCAGCGCAAGTGCCTGGTCTTCATGCAGACAAAGCCGCACTTCCGGCTGGCCGTCGCGGAACTCGGCCAGAATGTCGCGCCAACGCCCGCGCAGCAACTGAGGGTCCTCTCCGGCGCCGAATACATCCAGCACCTTCGGTTGGCCGTCGGCGCGCCAGATCCGGTAGTCGCCGCCGCCCGATTCGGCCGGCACGATCCAGAGCTGGGGTTTCGGCGGCATCAGCCGGGCCGACAGGGACTCGGGCACCAGCGTGCTGAGCTCGCGCCTCCACCAGGACAGGAACGCGGGAATCGGCGTTGCCCGGTACCTCTGGCGAACCCGTTCGCGGATGTTGTCGGCAAGCTGCTGCATCAATTCGATTCGGTTTGGTTTTCTTTCCAGCGCACAATGCGAAACGGCCGGCCCCGGCTGTCGGTACCCAGCCGGATGGTGGCCTCGATTTCGGTCCAGGTTCCGCTTTCCAGCGTCGCCCGACTCACGATGGTATGCGTTAATCCGCTCCCGCGCTGGTTCACAAGCGAACCGTCGGGCAGCGACAGCTGCATCTGATCCCCGGGATGATACTGCGAGCGCTCATCGATAAACAACTGCGCGGCCTGTTCATCCATGTCGGGAATGGTCCTGAGTACGCTGGGTGGCGCGAATGCAGGATTGAAATCCGCGCGTCCTGAATGGACAGTTAAACTGGCCTCGATGGCGCGAAAAAGTTCCCAACTCATGCCGATGACCTGCTGAATTTCCTCTATCGTTCCGAAAGGTTCGTTGGCCGGGCCGAACGGCAGGCCTTCGTTGGCGTATTCGCCGTCCTCCGCGCCCATGACCCGCGTTTCGTCGTCGCCGTCGACCCAGTCCTGAATCGCCGCGGTCATCAACTCTGCGTCCTGCTCGCTCAAGCCCACCGAATTGAACAGTCGGATCAGCAGGTCGGGGTTGCCCTGGGCGGCGGCATTGACGTCGATCAGTCCTGTTTCATCGGTAATGCGTACTTCGATCCGGGCATTGCCGAAGCCGAATTCGTACGGGCGGCCATCGGCCACCCAGCGCGTCTCCATGTCCGGGTTGCGCAATTCGACAACCGCCCGGTGCAGGCCGGCCTCGGCGGCGTAGCGGGCATCGGTCGTATCGAACAGGAAACGCGATTGCAGCGTTTCAGTGCGGGCCAGCACGGCGTAGGTGCCTATGATGATGGTCAACAGCGCCAGCATCCAGAGCACGACGATCAGCGCGATCCCCCTGCTGTTGCCCGATCCCGGGCCTTTCAGCAACTCGGGACTCATCAGCGCCGACTGCGCTGCCGGTCCACGCCCATCATCCGTGCTCGGATGTCGGCCGGGTCCACACTCCTGGGCGCGACCCCTCCGCCTGAGTCGATGATGACCGGCGTGACGAGTTGGGGAAAGAACAGCCCATTGTCGCGCTCCATGGAAAACCTGAGCGAAACCGACAGCGGCACCTGGTCAACCGGCTCCCAGAAATCGCTCCAGAATACCGATTCGCCGTCCTCGTCGTAACCAAGGAATTCGAAATTGGCCCTGCCGATATCCTCGAGCAATGTCACCGGCGGATCGCGATTCAGGTCTCCCGGCTCATAGCCGTTGAGCATCGCGAAAGCGAAGACCAGGTCCACCCCGACATCGCCGCGCTCGACCCGCAATTCCTGCACGTACGGACCGCCGAACCCGAGGTAGCCCGGCATCGGCGCAATGAAGCGAATTCGCTCCGACTCACCCTCGAAACGGATAACATCCTGGCCGTCCTGCTCGATGATCAGCGGCCGCGAATGGGCGATCTGGCGACGAATGAACTGGTGCACCACGCGCAGACGATTGGTCTCCTCGATGAGCTCCTCACCGGAAGACGTTGCGCGCACGCCGGCGCGGAATCCACCGTAGGCCATCGCCATGATCAGCGCGATCAGCGCCGTGGCCAGCAGCAGCTCGATCAGCGTGAAGCCCGACTGACTGCCGTAGCCTGGGGTCGAATCGCGGTGGGCCGCTTTGCAGGCGCGCCGGCTACGACCCGCCGTAGGAGGCGTCTCCCGGCGCCGAATCGTCCAATGCGCTGATCGCGGCCTGGAGACCGCTCCTACGAGCCGATCCGTCACGGCCGACCCGACCTGCCTCGTGCGGGCCATATTGATGTTGAATGCCATCATCCTCGCTGCGCCTCTCGCTCGGCGTAGAAGCGGTCAACCGAGCGCAACGTCTCGAAAAGCGCCGATCGTTCGTAGCGGCCTTCGCCCCAAAACACGGTCAGTCCCACGTAGTACAGGTCGATTGGCAGATCTTCGAAGAGCACACCGCGGTCGTCGGATATCTGGTAAGGCTCGATGATCAGCTCCCAGCTGTACTCGTCGTTGTAACGGCCGCTGGACTGGCCCGGTTGCGGCAGCGACTCGATGCCGATCATGTCGAGCTGGCTCTGGGCCAGCAGCGCGGCCTGCGTGAAATCGCCGGATCGCCGGGTGTTGCTGATAGATGTCGACAAAATCTGCAGCAACACGCCGAACAGGACCGCGAAGATGGCGAAGGCGGCCATGACTTCGATCAGGGTAAAGCCGCGCTGGCCGGAAGGCGCGGCATTCGGGACACCGCATGCTGGCCGGCCCGAACGGCCACCCGCGCCCGAGCGCTGGCGGCCGGAGACCGCTCCTGCGCAATTTCGGGCTGAGTGCCGAACCGGGCTCACCGGGCGTCCTCCGGCGGATCCTGGCTGATCTCACCGGTCAGCCAGCCGACGGTGACATACCACTTGCGGTCGTCTACCGAGAGCAGCACGCTGCCGCCGGTAGACGATCCGTCGGGAAAGAACCGAATGCCGCCGGCGTTCTCGCCGGTCATTTCCGAGCGTGCCGTGGTCAAGGTGATGTCCAGCCCGTCCGGCAGTTGCTGCCGCTCCCGTCCGGCCGCCTGCCAGGTCAGCTTGTCGGCATCGGCACGGAACACCATCTCGGTACGCTTGACGATGGCCTGCCCGCGCGTGTGGCGCAGACCGGCAATGATTTCGCGCACCTCGTTACGCAGCTCTGCGCCGCCCACGGAACGGGAAATGGAGGTGCCGACCAGGCCGAACAAACCGACCACCAGCACCATGACGACCATCAGCTCGATCAGGCTGAAGCCCGAATCAGGGCGCACGGTTCTTGTTCTGCACAGGGGTTGCGTCATTCGACGTCACGTGATCATGTAGACGTGAGCTGCGGGGGCCGAGGTCAAAGATTCCAGTTCGCGATGTCGCGATCAGGGCCCTCGCCGCCCGGCTGTCCGTCCCGGCCGGGACTGAAGATATCGAAGTCGCGGTGTTCGCCCGGGAACCGGTAAGTGTACTGGTTGCCCCAGGGGTCGTTCAGATTCGACTCGTTGATGTAGGGCCCGTTCCAGTTCGATACGTTGCCAGGTTTCTCGACCAGTTCGCGCAGTTCGCGCGGCGCCCGGCCGGTATCCAGGTAGAACTCGTCCACCGCCATGGACAGACGCTGGACTTCGGCAACCGCGGTACGCGACTTGGCGTCTTCTCCTCGGCCCATGATATTGGGTACGACGAGGCCGGCGATCAGGCCGAGGATGACCAGGACAACCAGCAGTTCGATCAGGGAAAAGCCCTGCGAAGTATTTTTCATGTTTGCAGCCTTGATTTGTTGCTTCATATGGAATTATGACAGCCAAGGGCCGAAAGATTCCCCCAATATCGCGCGCAAGGCAACCTTGTGGCCCGGAGAATGTGGCCCGGGAACCTCTGAACAACTCTGCGCGAAGCACGTTTCAGTCGGAAAATCCGCAGATCGTGTGGCGCGACCGAGCGAAACGCCGCAGCTGCAGGGCCCGGCTGCGCCGGATTAAAGCGGGTCGCAAACCAGGCGGGCTCCTCAGGCGACCAGTTCGTTGATGCTCAGGATCGCCATCAGAACCGACATGACGATGACGCCGATCAGCGCCGCCAACCCCAACGTGAGCGCCGGCACCAGCATGGCCATGATGCGGTCTATGGTGGTGCGTACTTCCCGGTCGTAGGTATCGGCCACCTTCAGCAGCATCTCGTCGAGCTGGCCGGTTTCCTCGCCGACGTTGATCATCTGTAACGCCAGGCGCGGAAAATTTCCGCTTTCGTTAAGCGCCCTGGCCAGCGGCGCACCGGTCTTGACCTTCTTCGCCGCCTCGCCGACGTCCTCGCGAAGAACCGTATTTGTCATCACGTTGCGCGCGATCGAAATCGCCGACAGAAGCGGCACGCCGTTGATCAGCAGCGTGCCGGTGGTGCGGGCCAGGCGTGCCATCTCGATCTTTGCGATCGCGTCGCCCACCCATTTGGTATTCAGAAAACGGCCGTCCCAGCGCAGCCGGGAGGCCGGCTTCTGCATCTGCCCGCGAAACCAGAGCACGGCCAGCACGGCGATCGCGATCAGACCCCACCAGAAGTTCTTCAGCGTGTCGCCGGCAAAGATCACCACCCGGGTCAGCCACGGCAATTCACCGCCGAAATCCTCGAACATCGGCGTGAACTGCGGAATCACGTAGACCATCAGCAGCATCAGCGAGGCAATCGCCAGAATCACCAGCAGCGCCGGGTAGATCAGCGCCGATACCACGCCGTCCTTGAGCTCCTTGGCCCGCTCGAGATATTCCGACATCCGGGCCAGGGTCTGGTCCAGTGCGCCGCCCATTTCGCCGGCCCGCACCATGTTGATGTAGAAGCGGGAGAACACGCCGTGACGCTCTTCCAGCGCCTCCGACAACGAAATACCCTCGCGCACGCGGTCGCGCACCTTGGACAGCATCTGCTCGACCCGCTCGTTCTCGGCGAGCTCGACCAGAATGCCCAGCGAACGGTCCAGCGGCAGACCGGCGCCCAACAGCGTTGCCAGCTGGCCGGTCAGGTCGCCGATCTCGCGCTGGGTCAGCCCCTGACGGCCGCGGAACAGCGTTTCCAGGCGGAACCCGGCCGAGACTTCCTTGGCCTGAATCGGGATATTGCCGGTCTCCTGGATGTGTTCGACGACCAGGTCTGCACTGGGCGCTTCCATTTCACCGGTCAGCATCTCGCCCGAGGGCGTGACCGCCTTGTAGGTGAACAATGCCATCAAGCTTCCTGGGTCACGCGCAGGACTTCCTCGGCGCTGGTCACGCCGAGCAGCGCCTTGCGCATGCCGTCCTGGTACATGGTGCGCATGCCTTCGGCCCGGGCCTGGCGCTCGATTTCCCCCGACGTGGCCTGGCGCATCACCATGCGGCGGATCTCGTCGGACATGGTCAGCAATTCGACGATGCTGGAGCGACCCTTGTACCCGGTCGGGTTGACTTCCGATGTGCCTGGTCGGTAGAGCGTGATCGGATCGGCGTCTGTGAGCGGGCGCAGGCCCAGTTCCTTGACCATTTCGGGCAACACCTCGAACGCCTCACGCGTGTCCGGATCCAGCCGGCGCACCAGCCGCTGGGCCATGATGGCGTTGACCGTGGAGGTCAGCAGATAATCTTCGACGCCCATGTCCAGCATTCGGGTCACGCCGCCGGCGGCGTCGTTGGTGTGCAACGTCGAGAGCACCAGGTGACCGGTCAGCGCCGACTGGATCGCGATCTTGGCAGTCTCCAGGTCGCGCATCTCGCCGATCATGATCACGTCCGGATCCTGGCGCACGATCGCGCGCAGCGCGGCGGCAAAGTTCAACCCGATCGACGACTTGGCCTGGATCTGGTTGACGCCCTCGAGCTGGTATTCGACCGGGTCCTCGACGGTAATGATCTTGCGCGCCGGCGAGTTCAGCTGGGAAAGCGCGGTATACAGCGTAGTGGTCTTGCCCGAACCCGTCGGACCTGTGACAAGAATGATGCCGTGCGGCATTTCAAGCGCGTGGATGAACGCATCGCGGGTATCGTCGGCGAAACCCAGGCTGCCGAAATCAAGGGTCACGGCTTCGCGGTCGAGAATACGCATGACGACGCTCTCGCCGTGCGACGTGGGCACGGTCGATACGCGCAGGTCGAGCTCCTTGCCCTGCACGCGATGCATGATGCGCCCGTCCTGCGGCAACCGGCGCTCGGCGATGTTGAGCTTGGCCATGATCTTGACCCGCGAGATTACCGCGGCGGTCGAGCGCGCCGGCGGCGCCTCGACTTCCTGCAGCACGCCGTCGATCCGGTAGCGCACCTTCAGCCGGTTCTCGAACGGCTCGATGTGAATATCGGAAGCCCGGGCCTCCACCGCACGCTGCAGGATCAGGTTGACCAGCCGGATGACCGGCGCCTCCGACGCCAGGTCGCGCAGATGTTCGACGTTCTCCTCGTCCTCGCCCTCGCCTTCGGTGCCCAGGCCTTCGGCGATCTGACCCATGGCGCTGCGGCCGCCGCCGAAGTACCTTTCAATCGTATTGTCGATTTCCGAAGCAATACCCACCCGCGGTCTCACCTCGAGGCCGGTCGCCATCTTCAGCGCCTTGAGCATGGCCGGGTTCTGGGGGTCTGCCATGACGACGTCCAGCGCATGCTCCTCGACCCGGATCGGCACCAGGTGCTGCTGCTTCATGAAGCGCACCGAAATCGAATCGATGGCCGGCGCCTGCTCCGGATAATCCTTGTCCATGCAAAGCGGAATATCGAGCAGTCCGGATTGCGCTACCGCCAGGTCACGTTCCGAGACCAGGCCCAGCCGTACCAGCAGCGTAAGCAGGTTGCCCCCGTTCTGCTCGCGATAGGCGCGCGCCCGGGCCAGGTCCTCGCTTCTGAGCCGGCCCTGATCGATCATCAGGCGGCACAGGTCGGCTGCCCGGTCCTCGAGATGGTCGCCGACGTGCGGCAGCAGGTCGGTCTGGTCTGTGGCGGTGATCGCTTCGGTTTCCATCGGCTGATTCTATGTGATGAACGGGCGCGGGCTTGCCGCAATTATCGACAGCATAAATGGTCTCGGGTTCAGCGGTGCCGGTTGAACGCGACCCGCTCGAGGAACGGTCGGTTCATCAAAATCCAGGTCGCCAGCGGCACCACCGCCGGCAGCATCAGGTAGCCCAGCTGGTAGCACAGCGCAATCAGCGTCGGCGAAGGCCCCGCCTGGGCAACCGCAGCAGCGGCCTCGGGACCGATTCGAAACGCCAGGTCGGTCCAGGTCTGCCAGAACACGCCCCAGGCGGTCACGACTGAAATCACCAGGTAGGCGACCAGCAATTGCACCGCGCGAATACGGGCGCGCATCGGTGTGGCCATGATCAGGCCGAACAACAACGCCATGCCCCAGGCATAGATCATCGGATTGACGTCATTGTTGAGAAGCGCCACGCGCCCCTCGACCATGCGCTCCATCCGGATCGCCGTCTGGATTTCGAGCTGATAACCGAACTGCACCACGCGTTCGAACAACTCCGGGTACAGACCGGTCAACGCCCACTCGGCAAGCTTCGAGGGAAACCACATCAGGGCGCTGCCGAAGGAGAACCAGAGGAAAAACCCCAGCGGCAGGTAGAGCGCCGCGAGCAGGAACATTTCCTTGACCGGGTTGCCCTCTTCTTCTTCCTCGTCGCTTTGATCCCCGCGGGATTCGTTGGTGTTTTCGCTCACGCCGCTTCCTTCGTCATGTATTCCGCCGGCCGTCAATCCAGCCAGGCGCGCGCATTTTCGAACATCCGCATCCATGGCGACCAGTCACGCCACTGCGGCGGCGCCCAGGAGTAGTTGACCGACCTCAAGAGCCGCTCCGGATGCGGCATCAGGATCGTAACCCGGCCGTCGGCGTTGCACAATCCGGTCACGCCTTCCGGAGAACCGTTGGGATTATCCGGGTAGGCCCGTGCCGGCGCCCCGCCAGCGTCGATGTAGCGAACGGCGACCGGGGTCTGCCCCGGGTCGGCGCTGCGGCCGAAATCGGCCCGGCCCTCGCCGTGGGCGGTCGCCACCGGCAGACGCGATCCGGCCATGCCGGCGAACATGATCGAAGGCGACTCGACGATTTCGACCAGGCTCAGCCGTGCCTCGAACTGGCGCGAGCGGTTGTGAACAAAGCGTGGCCAGTGGTCGGTTCCCGGAATGACGCCAGCCAGAGACGACAATACCTGACAGCCGTTGCAAACGCCGAGCGCGAACTTGCCGCGGTCTTCAAAAAAGCGCTGGAACCGGTCGCGCATCGCTTCGTTGAACAGGATCGAACGCGCCCAGCCGCGGCCCGCGCCCAGAACGTCGCCGAAGGAAAACCCGCCGCACACGGCCAGCCCGTGAAATTCGTCGAGGCGCCGGCGACCTGTCTCGAGATCGCTCATGTGCACGTCGACGGCTTCAAAACCGGCGGCGTGAAAGGCCATGGCCATCTCGCGCTGGCCATTGACACCCTGTTCCCGCAACACGGCCACTCTCGGCCGGGCACGACTACCGACCTCAGGCGCGGCGCGATCGAAGGTGACGACAGGCCGCAGGCCCGGGCGGTTCCAGTCAGCCAGTGCGGCGTATTCCTCGTCGGCACAGTCGGGATTGTCGCGCAGCCGCTGGAGCCTGTAGCTGGTGGCGGCCCAGAGCCGGTTCAGATCGGCCAGGTCGCGGTCCAGCACGGTTGCGCCGGCGTGCGTCACCGACAGCCTGCCGTCACCGGCCTGATTCCCGACGATGACGCGACCGATCCGGGTTGTCCACTGCGCCAACCCGGCCCGATCCAGCGCCTCGAGCAAGGACCCGGTTTCGGCAGCCCGGCATTGCACGACCAGGCCCGTTTCCTCGTTGAACAGTCCGGCGACAGGCTCGCAGTCATCCGGCAATTGCAGCGTTACGCCTGCATGACCGGCCAGCGCCATCTCGAGTACCGTGGTCAACAGCCCGCCGTCGGAACGATCGTGCAGCGCGAGCAGACGCTTTTCGGCCACCATCGACTGCACCGCATCGAACAATGCGGCCAGCATTCGAGGTTCCTCGACATCCGGCACCGCGCCCAGTGCGCGACCGAATGCCATGGCCAGGGCCGACCCGCCCATGCGCCGTGCCGGCGGGGCGAGCAGCAGCAAATCGGTCTCGCCGCAATCGCGTCGAAGTTCGGGAGTGATGCAAGCACGCACGTCCGGCACCGGCGAAAACGCCGTCACGTTGAGTGATACCGGGGCGGTCATCGCGTGGTCCGAACCGTCGGCTTCCCAGCGCGTCTGCATCGAGAGCGAATCCTTGCCGACGGGAATCGCCAGGGCCAGGGCCTGGCAGAAGTCGTCGGCGACGGCTTCCACGGTCGCCCGCAGCGCAGAATCCTGCCCAGGCGCGCGCGCGGCCGCCATCCAGTTGGCCGAAAGCTTGATCCTGTTGCGACCGCGCAGCGGCGTGCCGGCCAGGTTGAGCAACGCTTCGGCAACTGCCATGCGCCCGGAAGCCGGCGCGTTCCAGACGGCCAGCGGGGTGCGCTCGCCCACTGCCATTGCGGTACCGGTATAGCTTCGATAATCGGTCAGTGTCACGGCGCAGTCGGCCACCGGCACTTGCCACGGACCCACCATCTGGTCACGAACGCACAGTCCCCCGACGGTCCGGTCGCCGATCGTGATCAGGAACTGCTTGCTGCCGACGGCCGGTACCTGCAGCACGCGATCGACGGCTTCATTCAGGTCGATGCCCGCGATGCCTTCGTCGGGCGCGGGTGTCTCCAGGCTGGTCGCGCGGATTTCGAGCTTGGGCGTCTTGCCCAGCAGCACGTCCAGGTCCAGGTCGACCGGGGTGCCTGGCGCTTTGCAGTCGGCGACGTGCAGCACGTGCTCCGCGGTGGCCGAACCGAGATCCGCCATCGGACAGCGCTCGCGCCGGCAGATCGCTTCGAGCACGTCCAGGCCCGGCTCGGTAACGGCCAGGACGTAGCGTTCCTGAGACTCGTTGCACCAGATGGCCATAGGCGACATCGAAGGGTCGGCAGTCGGGATCGAACGAAGCTCAAGGCGTCCGCCGACACCACCGTCGTGCAGCAGTTCGGGGATTGCGTTGGACAGGCCGCCGGCACCCACATCATGGAGCGACGCGATCGGGTTGTCCTCGCCCAGCATCCAGCACTGGTCGATGACCTCCTGCGCGCGCCGCTGCATCTCCGGGTTGGCGCGCTGCACCGAAGCATAGTCGAGCTGCTCGGACGACTGGCCCGAATGCAGGCTGGAGGCGGCACCGCCGCCGAGCCCGATCATCATCGAGGGCCCGCCGAGCACGATCACGCGATAGCCGGCCGCGAGCGATCGCTTTTCGGTCTGGTCTTCTGCGATCGTCCCCATGCCGCCGGCCAGCATTATCGGCTTGAAATATCCCCACAGCCGATCATCTATCTGCTGGCTGAACGTACGGAAATAGCCGCAAAGATTGGGGCGACCGAATTCGTTGTTGAACCGTGCCGCGCCGATCGGACCTTCCAGCATGATGTCCAGCGGCGTTGCAATTCTGCCCGGCGGCAGCGGGGCACGCTCCCACGCCATCGGGTGGGCCGGTATCCTCAGGTCGCCCACCGCAAACCCGGCAAGACCGGCTACCGGCCGGCCGCCGCGGCCGGTGGCCGCCTCGTCGCGAATTTCGCCGCCGGCGCCGGTAGCAGCGCCAGGATCCGGCGAAATGGCGGTGGGGTGATTGTGCGTCTCCACCTTGATCTGAGCGTGCAGGCGGCGCGGCTGTTCGGTCCAGCTCGACGACTCGCGGACCGGACAGAAAAGAGTTGCATCGAAACCCTCGATAACCGCGGCGTTATCGTCATAAGCGGTAATCACGCCGTCCGGCGTCGCGGCGTGGGTACTTCGGATCATGCCGAAAAGGCTGTTGCCGCGCGTCTCGCCGTCGACCTGCCAGGTGGCGTTGAAGATCTTGTGGCGACAATGCTCCGAGTTGGCCTGGGCGAACATCATCAGTTCGGCATCGGTGGGGTTGCGACCGATCCGACGATAGGCGTCTGCCAGGTAATCGATTTCCTCATCGTTGAGTGCGAGACCGTAGTGCCGGTTGGCCGCAGCCAGCGCGCCGGTCGGATCGGAACCCAGCTCGATTTCGGCAAGCGTGTCGGTCGGCGGCGGATCGAACCAGTGCCGCAGCTCGGCCAGTGAATCGACGACCGTTTCGGTCATCCGGTCGTGCACGACTTCCCGCGCCGCAGGCGTCAGCTGCGCCGCACTCACCCCGCCGAGTTCGATCCTCAGACCGCGCTCGATGCGACCGGAACGCTCGAATCCGCAGCGCTTGAGGATATCGCCGGCCTTGCTTGACCAGGCGCTGCGCGTCCCGTGCCGGGGCACGACCAGGATGATGTTGCCATCGGAACCACCAGAAGGCATGGGCTCGGCGTGCAGTAGCCGGTTCAATCGCGCACGTGCCTGTTCATCCGGTTCTTCGGCGTCAAGCAGAAAGAACTCGCGAACCGTTAGCGAAACGCCACAGTCCAAAACGTCGCCGAGCGCGTCGGCCAGGCGCAGGGTTTGAAATGCAGGCAGGCCTTCCAGCCCGAGGAGGAAATGCATGAGGTTTACCGGACCCTGATCGCTACAGGGCCGTAAGTATAACGGCCAGAAAAGGCGCACACGACGAACGAAGCGAAAGGATAGCCCGGCGACACCGAGACGTCGCGGGCGTCGAGACGAAAGCCCGCGCGCGAGGCGGACTTTCGGAGGTCACGGCTTGGCGGGCAAGAGGCCCGCGACGACCTTCATGAATCGGGTCGGATTACTCCGCCTCCGCGTCTTGCGGCGCGGCAGTGTCCTCTTTAGCGGCGAGCTGCTCGAGGCGCACCCGAAGATCGTTGGGCGGCACGTAGCCGGGAATGAGGTCTCCGCCCGGCGTGATCAGGGCCGGCGTACCCGTAACCCCTACGGACTGCCCCAGCTGGTACTGCTCCGACACCGGCGCATCGCATTCGGCGGGCTTGGGGGTACCGCCGCCCTTGGCCAGGTCCATTGCCGCCTGCTGGTCGTCCGAACACCACACGGAAGTCATCTTGCGAAAGGTTTCCGAACCGACACCGGCGCGCGGAAATGCCGCGTAGCTGATCCGGATACCTGCATCGTTGTACTCCTCGACCTGCTGATGCAGCCGCCGGCAGTAACCACAGTCGACATCGGTGAACACTATGATCTCGAACTCGGAATCTTCCGGCCCGTAGGAGATCAGCTTTTCGTAGTCGATTCCGTCGATCAGCTCCTGGCGAATCTTGCTCTTGGCCCGGTCGGTGATGTCCTCCCGGGTATCGAGGTCGAGCACCCGCCCCTGCAGCAGGTAGCGTCCGTCGTCGGTCATATAGACGATGTCGGAGCCCAATCGCACCTGGAGAATGCCGGGTAACGGCGATTCTGCAATGCTGATGTTGGTTTCGCCGTTGACCAGCGAGCTGAGGCGCTCGCGCACCTGATCGTAGTCGTCGGCTGTAGCCAGCACTGGCGTCAGGAGCAGCGCCGAGACCATGCATTTCAATATCCGATTCACAAGTAGACTCTCCGTTGAATTATTAATCTCGCGCCGAAATACCCATTCGCACCGGCGCCGCGAACAGGCAGCATTGTAGCCGCTGACATCGCCAGCTTCAGGCCGAAACTTTACGCAGTGTTCGAACAGACAAATGAAATGAAGTTCCGAATAAAAACCGGGTTCTTGCCCGGCACAGAGACTCAACCCCGGGGATGATGCTGTTCGTGCAGTGATTTCATCCTGGCATTGGCAACGTGGGTATAGATCTGGGTGGTAGCGAGGTCGGCATGGCCCAGCAGGAGCTGCACAACCCGCAGGTCGGCGCCGTGATCCAGCAGATGAGTCGCAAAGGAATGCCGCAACTTGTGGGGTGATACCGGGGAAGTGATCCCGGCCTGCCTGGCGTGGGTACGGATCCGATGCCAGACGGCCTGCCGCGTCAGCGCGGTGCCGCGCGAACTGATGAACAGCGCGTCGCTGGGCGGCTGGCCGAGCCAGTTCCGACGGCGACCATCACACCACTGCTGCAGCCAATCGAGCGCCTGCTCGCCAAGCGGCGTCAGCCGATCCTTGCCACCCTTTCCAGTCACCCGAACCAGTCCCTGGCGAAAATTCATGTCCGGCATTTCGATTGCGGTCAGTTCACTGACCCGCATACCCGAGGCATACAGCACCTCGAGCATCGCGCGATCGCGCACGCCGAGGGGCGTGTCGGTATCCGGTGCATTCAGCAGCGCCTCGATCTCGCCTTCGCTGAGCACGCCGGGCAGGCGTCGCGGGAGCTTCGGCGGTTCCAGCGTGGCCAAGGGATCGACGGAAAGCCGCCCTTGCATTCGGAGCCATGCGCAGAACCGGCGCAGCGAACTGAACTGACGACGCAGCGTCGTGACACTGCCGCCGTCCCTGATCCTTTTTGCCAGAATGGCCGGCAGGCTTGCCGAATCGACCTCGAACCAAGCGGTATCCGAATCGTCCGAAACAAAAAGACCTGAACGGGCGAACCCGATCAGGTCGTTTCGGTAGGCGGCCAACGTGTTTTCTGCCAGACCGTCTTCAGCCCATGCGGCATCCAGAAACCGATCGATAGTGGCCATCGGCTCGGTCACGGGTTCATGCCGTCGCTATTTTCCGGTGATTCGAGCGATACCGCGTTCAGCCACCGACTCAAGGTTGGAAAGCTTTTCACGCGTGGCACCAACGAAATCGTCGATCGCCTGGCGCCCATGAGTGGCCTCCTGTTCCGCCAGCTCGAGAGCGGCGAGGCGCATATGTTCCGCAGCAAGGGCCAGGCGTTCCCAGGGAGAGGCCCCGGCAGATTTGCGAGACGCCTTTTTCTTGCCGCGCTTCTTGGATGATTTTTTCTTGGAAGCCTTCTTCTTGGAAGCCTTCTTCTTGGAAGCCTTCTTCTTGGAAGCCTTCTTCTTGGAAGCCTTCTTCTTGGAAGCCTT
>Ga0102931_1000130_pt1 | contig 34762 bp, 26 predicted proteins | sample SalPonR1_C_D1_MG_FD_79282 | JGI IMG/M metagenome (GOLD analysis project Ga0102931, IMG submission 79282) | Salt pond soil microbial communities from South San Francisco under conditions of wetland restoration - Salt Pond MetaG R1_C_D1_MG | ecosystem: Environmental > Aquatic > Marine > Intertidal... | reverse complement strand
TGTTGTCTTCAGACATTTCGTCCATTACATCTCCATTGATAACAAGGAACTGGTCCGAATACTGGATGTTGGCAAGAGTAAGATATTTCTGAACTTCGTAAAGACTTCCCATTTTGATATACATGGCAGGATTCATCTGACCATCAACGACTCCTGTTTTCAGGGCCATGTAAAGCTCCGTCCATGGTATGGGGGTACCACTTGCTCCAAAAGATTTGTACAGAGCTATCTGATCCTCAGCCATACCTCGGAATTTTAAACCTTCAAAATCCGAAGGAACACGGATCTCCTTTTTAGAGTTAGTAAAAGCAAGGAAACCCCCTTCTTCAACTACCTCGACCAGATAAGCGCCAGTCCTTTCCTTGAATTCATCCCTGGCCTTACTGATAAAAGCACTGGAATCGAAAAATATGTGAGCTGCTTTATAGCTGTCAAAAAGAAAGGGTATGTTACTTGCATACATTTCGGGGAAGAGAGGAGCAATACCAGCATATGATGCAACATTTATTATTGGCTGATTCATTCCTGATTTCATAAGAAGCTGCATTCTTTCCTCTTCGTTGCCCAACTGACTGTCAGGGAACAGCCTTACCAGGACCTCGCCATCTGTTTTTGCTTCAACTGCTTTTTTGAAATTACTTGCAAAAAGATGAACAGCATTGTTGTCTGGATCAGCTGGACCATTATATGACATTTTAAGCTCAAGAGCCGCCTCTGAAACTGAAAAACACGAAAAAAGCAGTATCAGAACAATCGCAGGAACTCCCAAAAACCAACCTGACTTAAACATCTTCACATTTATCACTCCCCGTTTTAATTATGGATCAAACCTGGACTTATATGAAATGTTTAACAATTTAATCCCTTACAGAAATAGTAAGTAACCCTCCCATTATTGTCAAACAGGGATCCATATTAAAAAACGTCCAATTATCTTAAAAGATCCCGCTTAAAAAACAGATCATTAAAGACCCATTCACCGTAAAGGTTTTCGCTAAGAAGTTTTTATATATCGGAAAAATGATCAGCCATTGGTAAAAAATAGTTATATTCACTACTTTGATTTACCTGTTCTTGATCAAACAACGCTCCGTTGTAATAATGTAGTAAAATGTTATCAGGCTCGAAATATAACAGATACCTGAAAGGATATGACTTTATGTATCACCCCATAAGTGATTACGGGATCATAGGAGATCTATATACGGTCGCCCTGATAAACAGGACAGGCTCTATGGAGTGGTTATGCCTTCCCTTTCTGGATTCCCCAGGCGTTTTTGGACCTCTCCTCAATTATGAGAGGATTTTCATCATGGAATCCGTTAAGACACTTAAAATATCTTATAGTGATTATGACTGGAGGTTGAACAGGTATGAAGAATAATGATCCTGATAAGATCATTGAAAGAACTTCCTTCGGTGAAATAGTCGTAAACGGGGAAAAATATGAAAAGGACATTTACATCAATATTTCCGGGAAGATCAGGAAAAGAAAGAAAAAACTTTCCAAAAAGAGATGCGGTACTTCCCATATTATTTCACTGGAAGAGGCAGAATATGTCTATGAAAAGGGATTGGAAGAACTGATAATTGGAACAGGCCAGGAAGGGCTGGTAACACTTTCACCGGAAGCCAGAAGTTTTTTCAGTGATATGGGCTGCAATGTAATGATGTCACCGACATGAAAGGCCATAGAGACATATAATAATTCCAAAAAAGTTAAAGCAGGACTCTTCCATATTACATGTTGAAAAAGGGTGCGGTATATATACCGCACCCTTTTTCAACAATCTGGCTATTTTGAGAAAAGATCATAAAGAACTAAAAGACCTTTTATGTTTTTTTTCTTCAGCGTTAAGTTCCTGCAAAACCTACACATAACGGCTTTCCCACTCCCCATTTTGCATCAAAAGCGCCTCTTCATGGGTCTCGAGGAACTTTTTTTCTTCAAGAAGATATCGTATTCTATCCAAAATTCCTCACTCCCCTGCCTTAAAAATATTTGAAACGCTATATGAAAAAGGGATATATCTTACACAGGAGTATATCGATCCTTCCTGAATTACACTTTCAGGAACTTGATTATAATACTTCACGAGCATAAAACTCAATACTAAAATCAATTGGAAGCCTGATTATAATGTATAATCACTCATCATCTTTAAGATATCTGTTTATGATCCATGTCCCACCATAATCCCGGGCTGACAAGGGCAACACAACAAACTTAAGGCCCTGGTAATTCCGGGTTAACAGTCAGTTCGATCCGTCCTGAAATACTGGTTGTTATATTATCAGCGAATCTGCACCGCTTTTTTGACTTTTTCCAGACTTTCCTCTGTCAGACCAAGTAGGGGACCGATCTCTTCCAGCTGAGGAAATGCTCCCCAACCTGCCAGAAAACCGTTGACCCTTGCAACTGCAGTTGAATTTATTAGATCATTATCATCAGGATAGTATTTTTTGAATTCTTCCAGTATGGCAGAATGCATTTTTAAACTGTATTTCTGATGATAATTTTCCGCCATATAGAATACTTTAAATGGGGTTACAAGAGTCTGTATCTTTTTTGAGTTTTCTTTTTCCCATTTCTCTATTGATCTCAATATTTCTGATTCTTGCAGATCATCGTGGGAAAATATGATGGACATATATTGTTTTGACCAGGTTTTTCTTGAAGGGTCATGACTTTTCCAGAAAATATCAAGAAGCTCACTGTAAGATATTTTCTTTGGGTCAAAATCTATCTGTATGGTCTCCGTATGATCTCCAAGTTCATAATAAGTAGGATTCTCTTTCGATCCTCCCGAATAACCAACTCTTGTTCTTATAACACCCGGGATGATACCAAACCTGGCATCAGGACCCCAGAATCAGCCAAGGGCAAAAGTAGCGGTTTCGTAATTATCGGGGATATTTTTGTCAATAGGCGGAACCAGTTGTGTCTTAACATCTGAATACTCCACAGAACATGCCTCCCTTTGCGGAAATATATGGAATACCAAAAAGAGAATAACTAAAACGACAGTTAGGTTTGTGAATATTTTATCGATACTCATAATATTTTACACCTCACAGGAAAATTATGAAAATCCTGTTGAACTAATAGACCTTTTTCTGTTTACTTTATCATTATATATCATCTCTCATAGTGGATATATATCAAATAAAAGGTTAAGATTACCCGGAAAACAGGGAGGAGATAAAATGCCTGTAAGTGACAATGTAATTTCGGATCAGATAAAGGAACTGAAAGATTTCCGCAACTGGCAGAACAGACCTGAAATATCCTTTCTGCCAAAGATAGTGGATGAAGGTGAAAAGATCTCAGCTATCACTGTAGGACTGTATATTGAATCAAAATGGCTCCTGACTCTCACTGACAGAAGGATCATCCTCATTCACAGGAAATTTTTAGAAGCATTGAGCGATGAAATATTATTAAAAGATATCTGTTCATTAACTTTAAAAAAAGGCCTTTTATTCTCTAGGATGGACATTTTAGCTAAAGATGACAGAGAATTAACTATCGAATCAATTATGAAAAAAGATGCAGACAAGATAATGGAGATCATTATATCAGAATGGCCAGACATCAAGATATCCTGAATCCCTGTATTTTATCCGCAACTTGAAATACATGGATCAAACACTTATACCAAGAAGGTCACCTATCTGCAGAAAAATATCGTAAATTTTACTGTCTACCCTGATATCAGTTTCACGGCTTTTACCCAGGATAATGTGCTTTATCTCGAAATAGAGATTTTGTGAATACCAGAGGTCAGGCTGGATAGAAGTATCTCTTAAAAATAGAAGAAAATCCCTCAAGGTCATCATTTTAACTATATCCTCCGAATTTTCCTTGAGTTCTTCCATTTTTTTATCAAGCCATTTAAGGGCCTCTGATGAAAATGCGGCTTTATCGAGGTCTATATCCCAACTCTCAGCTTTGACAATATCTGACCTGATCTTTTCAATATCAGGCAGTTCTTTTGATAATTCCTTCTGTAGATCGGAATTTATAACTATTTCTGCTGATCTGAGAAATTGTGGCGGTAACGGCATTCCTTCAGTTGAGATAAAGTTCATGAACATTTGATCATTTTCGAGAACATCTCCCAGAAAAGCATCGATCTTTTCAAGATCACCCTGGAGAAGAGTCTGGACTATCTCTTTCTGTTCATGTCTGAAAACATGACTGAGATTATAAAAATGATCCCCGAAATAACTTTCCGCAATATTTATCATTGAACTCATATCTCCATGTTCAAAAGTTCTTGTCATACTGTTAAACATCGATTCAGAGTCATTATCGGAGAGTGTATCAGAAACGGAACATAATACGTTGTGCCCTCCTAATCTCAGAGAGCAAAAGGAAAATTTACGTTCCTCAAGGGTTATACTGGAAATAACACTGAACTTTCCTATTCGTGCGATTCTGCCATCTTTACCAAGATCGACCATTTTAAGTATTTTAATTTCGTAGCAGTAAGATGGAATTGTATGTATATCCTTCGTAAAAAGGAATAAAACAGCGGTATGAGCAGCCACTCTGTAAAAATCATAGGAAAAAGGCTTGACATGTTCATTGTAAATATTCCTGCCATTCCCAAATTTATTTATGTTACTCTCAGCCTTTTCAAGGCGCATTAGAAATTCGTCCTCGAGTTCAAGTCCTTTAAGATCATATGCATACTCCATAGCCTGGCAGGCATAGCGAAGGATCTGCAAAGTCTCAATACCCGAAATATCATCAAAAAACCATCCGCAGCTTGTAAACATAAGCATGGACCTGTACTGCATCTCAAGAGACTTAAAGATCCTGACCTTGCCATCATGATCCAGATCCCTTGATAAATTATCTTTAAGAAATCTGGCCATATTCTCTGGATTCCTACGGAGAATTGTCATTATATAATTATCCCGGGCTCCCCATGGATCTTCCATTAACCCTTTCGAGGTCTCTTCATAGATCTCAGCCAGTTTATCCCTCAGCCAGTCAAGGCTTTCCCGGAGATGTTTCCTCCAGGCCTGGTTCCATGAAGGATTCATTCCAGTGGAACATCCGCAATGATCCTTCCATCGAGCTACCCCGTGTACACAACTCCAGGAAGAATTTTCTACGATGGCAACCTTATCCCTTGGAGGATATTTAGAAAGAAATTCTCCAAAGACGGTCAGGTCCGCTTCCTCGCTCTCCTTGATTCTCTCTACAGCATATGCAAGTGCCATGTCCCCATATTTATGGTGATGACCGAACGTCTCTCCATCCGCAGCTATGGATACCAGAACAGGTTCGCTTCCATACTGCCCCATGGAAATTAACCGCTCTGCCATTTTCTGGCCATTGTCAAGCAATTTCCCGAATGCAACATCCTGTGAGACTGCACCGTCATAGAAAAATATGGTTATGCTGTTGCCTGAAGGAAGATCACATATGTACGGCTTTTCTGAATCGACCTTTCCTCCTGCAACATCACTCCAGCGTGAAGAATCTTCACTCAGGACTTTATCTGCCTGCCCTGGAGAAAGGACTGTAAATCCTAAACCATGATCAGCAAGGACCTCCAGAGTTTCAATATCAACAGCAGCTTCCGGAAGCCACATCCCTTCAGGTTCTCTTCCAAACCTGAAGTTAAAGTCTCTTATTCCCCATTTGATCTGGGTAGTTTTATCTTTTATGGAGGCAAGAGGCATTATCATATGATTATAAGCCTGAGCTATGGCGGGGCCATGACCGGAAAAGTTCCTGGAACCTTCAAAGTCAGCTTTAAGGATAGCTTCATATATCCTGATATTATTTTTTTCAAGCCACGAAAGAAGAGTGGGACCAAAATTGAAACTTATATGCGAATAATTATTAACCACCCTGACTATTCTGCCTCTTTTGTCAAGAAGTCGGGCAGCCGTGTTTGGAGCATAGCACTCCGCTGTTATTCTTTCATTCCAATTGGAAAAAGGAGACGCAGATCTCTGTATTTCTATCCCCTCTAACCAGGGATTTTCCCTGGGAGGCTGGTAAAAATGACCGTGTATACATATTTTTGTTAAATTATTCATATTTATTCCCATCTTCCTGTCAAAAAAGTACTTTCCTGTAATTATATCAGGAACTTGTAGCTGCTCATTTTCAAGCTGTAATTTGTTCATTGGGTTAAGAAATGTTAGTGTAAAATATATCTATAAACGATTTACAGGAGGTAATGATGTTCACTGAACGAAAAAGCGGAATATTAATGCCTGTAGCTTCTCTCCCCTCCCGCTGGGGTATCGGTGATTTTGGATCAGAAGCAGGTGCATTTGTCGATTTTCTCAAACGGTCCTGCCAGAAATACTGGCAGATCCTTCCTCTTTCTGTAACCGATCCTGCAATAGGCAATTCTCCATATAACAGCCCATCGGCATTTGCGATAAACCCTCTGTACATAAACCCGGAACTCCTTTTTCAGGACGGGCTTCTTGACCAGGATAACATTGAACCGTTCAATGACACCCCGGTCGGAAGAATAGATTACGAACAAGTGGGAAAGATCAAAAACAATTTGAATACCATTGCTTATGAAAAGTTCAAAAGAGAAGGCCGGGATACATCCACTATATTTAAGGATTTCTGTGAAAAAAATGATTACTGGCTTGACGACTACTGCCTGTTTTATTCGATAAAACAAAAGCTGAATTTACAAACGTGGATACAATGGCCAGTTGAGTTGAGAGACAGAGATGAAAATGCCCTATCAAAAGCCCGGGAGGAGCTTTCGGATACGATACTTTTTCAGAAGTTCGTCCAGTTCACGGCAGATACTCAATGGCAGTCTATCAGGAAATTATGTCAGCAGGAAGGAATCGGACTGATTGGAGATATCCCCATATATGTTAGCCTTGACAGTTCAGATGTGTGGAGCAACCGAAGGCTTTATCAGCTCGACAGGAACGGCTCCCCCATCGAAGTAAGCGGGGTCCCGCCGGATTATTTCAGCGCAACCGGGCAGCTCTGGGGCAATCCCCTTTATGACTGGGAAAGAATGGAACAGGAAGATTTTGACTGGTGGAAACAGCGGATATACCGGAATCTTGATCTTTGTGACATCATAAGAATAGACCATTTCAGAGGGCTGGTCCAATACTGGGCAGTACCCTCAGAAAACGATAATGCCCTTGATGGCAGATGGCGCGATGTACCAGTAAGAAAACTTTTCCGGTCAATGGCTGATCGCTTCGGGGACCTCCCCCTGATCGCAGAAAACCTGGGGATCATTACAGAAGATGTAACAGAAGTCATGGAATATCTGGGATTACCGGGCATGCTTGTGCTTCAATTCGCCTTCAGTGAGGATTTTCCCACCAACCCGTACGCGCCTCATAACCACACCCGTAATAATCTCGTTTATACCGGAACACATGATAATACGACAGTGAAGGGATGGTTTAAAGAAGAATCTACAGAATCAGCCAAAAACATTCTTTCCAGATATACAGGAAAGGATATTACCGAAGAAAATGCTGCTATTGAAATGATCCGGATGGCACTTCAATCAGTAGCGCATACATCAATTATTCCATTACAGGATATTCTTAATCTTGACGGAAACGCCAGGATAAATACCCCCTCAAGACGTTTTCAAAACTGGGAATGGCGCCTTGAAGACGATCTCATGAACGATAATATAATAGAAAGATTGAGAGAAATGACACTTCTTGCAGGACGATAAAACTGACAAGGATAAAACGAGAGAGAGATCTGCATACAGACAGAAGAAATGGAGAGATGGTTAGATGTCAAGAATCAAATATAATGAAAATCCTGTAACTAATTTCAGAGATGTAACAGAATCCAGTCCCATGTTCAGATCTATAGCATATTTTTCAATGGAAATAGGTATGAGGCCTGACATCCCTACTTATTCAGGAGGGCTCGGCATCCTTGCTGGAGATATTCTCAAGAGCAGTGCGGACCTTGGTGTACCGGTAATAGCAGTAACCCTGATGTATCACAAGGGTTACTTTGAACAATCCATAGATGATAGCGGATGGCAGAAAGAATCAGAAAAGAAATGGGACCCTTCATCATTTATGACCCTGCTCCCTTTCGATATCCAGTTAACTCTCGAACAACGCAAGGTAACTGTAAAGGTATGGTGCTATGAGATCGAGGGTTTCGATGGTTTTACAGTACCTGTCTATTTCCTCGATACCGATACGGAAGAAAACTCCCCGGAGGACAGAAAACTTTCATGGCATTTATATGGAGGGGATGAAAAATACAGACTTCAGCAGGAACTTCTTCTGGGACTTGGCGGCGTGAGAATGTTGAGAGCTATGGGATATCATAATATATGCCGTTTCCACCTTAACGAAGGACATGCAGCCTTTCTTGTCCTTGAAATGTTGCGAGAGGAAGGTTACGCAAATTATTCAAGGATCAAACAAAAGGGGGTCTTTACCACTCATACCCCTGTTGCTGCAGGCCATGACAGGTTCAGTTATGAACTTGTCGAAAATGTAATGAGCGCAAACATAGCAGCAAAGCTGAAAACCCTTCTCGCAGGAGAAGGTGTATCAATGACAGAACTCGGGATGAAATACTGCAATTATGTTAATGGCGTTTCCCGTAAACATACCGAGATAAGTAAAAAACTTTTTGACAGAGATAATATTGATACAGTAACAAATGGCATACACCACAGAACGTGGGTAGGCGACCCCATGAAAGAACTATTCGACAAATACATCAGCGGCTGGGGAAATGATCCTTCAAGACTTGTACAGGCCATCCACATACCTTCGGAAGAGATCTGGAATGCTCATCAGGTATCCAAAGGAAGACTGTTGGCATATGTAAAGGAAAAAACAGGTAAAGAACTTGAAATAGATAAACTGACTTTTGGTTTCGCAAGAAGGGCTACGGGATATAAAAGAGCCGCCCTGGTTCTTTCAGATGAGGAGATCCTCAAGCAGGTAGCCGCAGGTAAGATCCAGATCATTTTTGCCGGAAAGGCACATCCCAGGGATGAAAAGGGAAAACAGATCATACAGGAGATATTTGGCACTTCCAAGAGACTTTCAGAAAGCATACCAATAGTCTTCATTGAGAACTACGAAATGGAAATAGCATCAAGAATGGTACAGGGAGTCGACGTCTGGTTAAATACTCCGCTCAGGCCAAGGGAAGCTTCCGGGACAAGCGGAATGAAATGTTCTTTAAACGGCATCATGAATTTTTCTACTCTTGATGGATGGTGGATAGAGGGATGGAAGGAAGATGTAACAGGATGGAGTATCGGTCCTCAGCCAAAGGAAGATCAACTCGTGAATTATGATGAATCAATGGATGCCTCCGACCTTTACAAGAAGATGGCAGAAAAGATCATCCCCGCCTACTATGAAGATAGAAAAAGATGGATAAGTATGATGAAAAACTCGATAGCTCTGAATGCAAGCTATTTTAATACTCACAGGGTTGTAAGAGAATATTGTGAAAAGGCCTATTGTATAAAAATGCGCGGCCTTTGATATCAGTTCTGAAAGGAGATATCCTTATGGAGATTTCCACAAACAACCATATAGAAAAGCTAAAAGTTCTGCATTTAAGTCCTGAGGTCACTCCTCTTTCTAAAGCAGGTGGACTTGCTGATGTGGCTTTTGCACTCCCTTCAGCCCTTGTGGACAGTGGGATCGATGCAAGGATAATAACCTGCGCACATCCCGGAGTTCTTGACAGGGCAAGAGATCTTGGATGGAAAGTTAACTACACCAGGAGGAAACTCAATGTCGCCCTTGACTGGAGGGTAATTTCCTCCAAACTCTGGAAAACATCCAGGGAAGGTGTAACTGTTTACATCCTTGAGAATCCTGATCTATTCAAATATGAAAATATATATCCCGAGAACTTTGAACCTGACGATATTTTCCCCTTCATCTATCTCTCTTTTGCTGCTCTCGAACTCCCGGAACTCATAAAGTGGACACCCCACGTATTCCACTGCCATGACTGGGGTACATCCGCCCTCCCCTCGGCCCTTGAATGGCATCCTTATTATCGCCGGGAAAGAACCATGTACAAAACAGTAACCACTATTCATAACCTGGCACACCAGGGTATCGTTAACCCGGAAATTATCAGAAGTGCAGGTCTCATGGAGGGATTCCATATTGACGGACTCGAATTCTATGGTTCCGCAAATCTTCTCAAGGGTTCTATAAATGCTTCTGACGCAATAACAACCGTCAGCCCCTCCTATTCCAGAGAGATCCAGGAACCGGGCCAGGGAATGGGACTTGACGGTCTGATAAGATCTAAACGAGATAAAATACATGGGATCCTCAACGGAATAGATACAAATTACTGGGATCCATCGAAAGATCCTCTTATCCCGGTCAATTACAGCAAAAAGGATCCTGAAGGAAAAACCATTTGCAGAAAAGAAATGCTTGAGTGTTTCCACTGGGAAGATAATGGGAAACCCTTGATATGCAACATCGGCCGACTTTACAGCCAGAAAGGGATAGATATCCTTTTACCAGCTATCCCAAAATTGATCAGGGAAGGAGCAAGATTTGTTTTCCTTGGGACCGGAGACCAGCACTATGAAAAGAATCTTCTGGAACTTGCAGAACATTTCCCCGATAATATCGGAGTAAAGATAGGATTCAATGAACCTCTTGCCCATCTTATGTATGCAGGATCTGACCTTTTTATAATGCCTTCCCTTTTCGAACCCTGTGGCCTATCCCAGTTAATATCACTGAGATACGGCACAATTCCCATCGTACGCAAAACAGGAGGTCTTGAAGATACTGTAAGGGATTTTGGAAGAGATTATGAGGGATGGGGCTTTATCTTCGAAAAATATGCCACTGAAGACCTTGTTCATGCCGTTCTAAGATCAATAGAATGTTACAGATCCCCTGAATGCTGGAGAAAGATCTTTGAGAGTTCCATAAATCTGGATTTTTCCTGGAAAAGATCTGCAAATGAGTATATTAAGCTTTATAATAATATAGTAACAACATAATATGGTAACGTAGTATATACTGAATCTGCCAGGGGGGATAGAAAATGCGAAACAGAAAACATGGAAGGGTGCTTGGCATAATTCTTGCTGGAGGCAAGGGATCCAGGCTCATGCCTCTTACTCAGTACAGGGCAAAACCGGCGGTTTATTTTGCCGGTAAGTACAGGATCATAGATTTTGCCCTCTCCAACTTTATCAACAGTGGTATTTATTCTAATTATGTTCTCATTCAGTTCAAAAGTCAGTCGCTTACTGAGCATATTGAGAGAAGCTGGCAATTCGGGGGCGCGATGAGAGGCAGAGACCTTTTTGTGACCCTCGCCCCGGCACAGATGTGGAGCGGAGAACACTGGTACAGAGGAACTGCTGATGCAGTTTTCCAGAATCTTCACCTTATAACTGATTATGATGCTGACAAGATCTGTGTTTTTGCAGCTGATCACATCTATAAAATGGATATCAGACAGGTCATCGAATTCCATACCCGGAAAAAAGCTGATATAACTGTGACTGCAAATGTTGTCCCCAGAGAGGAAGCAAGTCAGTTCGGATGCATTGCCGTAAACGAGGAAGGAAGGATCACGGGTTTTCTGGAAAAACCGGAAAATCCTCCTGAAATACCTGGCAAACCTGGATACACATATGTTTCAATGGGTAATTATATATTTGAGAGAGAATGCCTGGAAAGAACCCTGATCGCCGATGCCAACAACCCCTCCAGCAGTCATGATTTCGGTAAAGATATATTCCCTGAATGGATTGACCGTTGCAGAATATACGCTTATGACTTCTCCGAAAATGATCTGCCAGGTAAAGATAAGCCTTATTGGAGAGACGTAGGTACCATTAAAGCTTATTGGCAAACCCATATGGACCTTCTGAAGTTCAATTCCGATATGACACTTTACAACCCGTCTTGGCCTATCAGAACAGTATCCTACGCGGATCCTCCATCGTATTTTTTCCCCGTAAAAGGCAAGAGCTGCTCTGTAACTGCAACTCTTGCATCTGAGGGAAGCCGTGTCTTCGGAGCCGTGGTCCACCAGTCAGTCCTGTCAAGGAACTGTACCATTCATCCTGACAGTGTAGTGGAAGACTGTATAATCGGGCATGATGTTGTTATAGGTGAAGGGTGTAAACTTCGAAAAGTGATAATTGACGGCGGTAATGAAATACCTCCATACACCAATATCGGGTTTGATGAAGATTTTGACAGACAACGCTATTTTGTTGACGAAAAATCCGGTATTGTAGTTATAGGCAAACAGGGAATGAAACTCAGGATAGACAGTGACCTTTCTTCTCTGATGGAAAATAAGGATCTATAAAAATCAGTAGATGGCTTTTCAAAAAATAAGATTTAAAAATTGAGAACAGTAAAAGGGGCTCCCGGGAAATGGGGAGCCCCTGTTGTATTTACTCGAAGATCTTCTTTATGATCTCTTTCTTTATCTTTTCTTCTACATCTTCAGGCTCTTCTTTGGATTCTTCCTTCTGAGTATCCGGGGAGATCTTCTCCTGAACCTGTTCCTGGATGGTTTTATCCGGGGATTTTTCCTTCACCGGTTCTTCCAGGGTCTGTTCTTCCTGAGGTGCTTCTTTTTTCTGAACGTTAATATTTGACACTTTTGGTTTATCAAAGGTCCCTCCGATCTTCAGACTAACATCCCTGAAATCGTCCTTCTTCATCTGGCCGCCAGCACCCTGGAGGGCACCGCTCAGCATGCCGGCCAGATCCCCGGCTGAAGAGATACCTCCCGCAGCTCCTCCCAGAAGGGCGTTTAAGACCCTTATATTCACATTGCCTTTGCACGATAGATCCAGTTTATTCTCAGGTCCAACAGGTCCCATGGCAGAGATGAACCTGTAGAGTGGATCCCCTTCAAAGGCCTTTATCATGGTATCCTCTTTCAGTTCCAGTTTTCCCGTATCCAGATTGAAGGGAGCATATACGGAGGCGAATTTCATGTCTTTCATTCCATGGAGGGCTGCTACCAACTTAATGGCCTTAAATCCGGAGATACTTCCCTCTCCAGTCTTTAGCAATCCTCTGCCCCTGTATTCCAGGCCATCTTTCATCGAACCTGCTATCTTTGCGAAAACATTTGCTTTTCCAGTGATGCGTCCTTCCATATCTGAAACATCCTGCAAAAGTGAATCCACATCGATACCGTTGACCTCCAGGTCTTTATTGAAAGACAGATCGGCCAGATCCAGGTAACCATTTCCTTCTATCTTTCCCCCATACATTAAACCGGAGGCATTGCTTGTTGAAAGCCTGTTCTCCTTTAGATCAAGGGGATATAAAAGATCGGTAAAACGCATTCCCTTCACGGATATCAGGTCAGAAGATGCTTTTCCAGAACCAGTGTTATTCCCCTGCTCAAAGTGACCATTGAACTCAAGGTCAAGATCACCCTTCAAGTCAAGTTGCTTCATCTTGGGAAAACTGGACGTCAGGACTTTAATATCCAAAGCCTTACCTTCAAGCTTCAGATCCGCTGTGCTGGAGACTGGACTCACATCACCTGTAACCTGGAAGCTTCCCTTCCCAACCATTGCACTGAGATCCTGGATCTTCATGTTTTCCATATTCCCCCCGGTCACCAGGGAAAGTTTCTCCACTGTCATTCCTGAAGCAGTCACCTGCGGTGAGGAGAGTTTAAGATCAATGGAGGGATCAGCCACGGTACCTTTTACAGAAAGATCGCCTGTAAAGATACCCTGTACCGGCATTTTGCCAGCCTGTTCTGTGGATAAAGCTGAAAGGTCCAGGTCCTCTCCCCTGGCAGAGATATCCATAGTACTGTTTTCCATGGGATCCTGAAGAACCATTTCGCCTCCCGCGGTAATGGTTCCCTTGCCCAGATTCGCCCGTCCATCGGAAAGGGTAATGTTATCGCCCTTTTTAACGATGTTCATGTTAACGCCGCTCATTCCAATTCCCTGAAGGGCTGCAGATCCGGCGGAAAGGCTTATACTAAGGTCTGAAGGCATTTCTCCAGTGATCTCCTTCAGGAAGGTCTCCGCCTTGAGATCCTGGAAGGAGAAATTGTCCTGTATACTGAGCTTGTTGGAAGACAGTGCCAGCTTGAGAGATGGTTCAGACAGCTTTCCTGTAATGTTCACAGAGGCAGTAAGCTCACCCTTTAATCCATATTCCTTCACCGGTGGATGAAAGCCTTCCAGAAATTCCGAGTCAAGCCCTGCAGCATTAACAATAATATCGCCTTTTCTCTCAGGACTGGATACTTCTGAAATCTTTCCTTCACCTGAAATTTGCGTGTCCCTCCAGGCTGTTTTCAAACTGGAAAAGTTTAGATCATCCTTATGGTATTCAAAGAAAAGAGAGGGATTTGAAAAGGTCTGCTCCATGAGAGCCAGCTTCTGAGACCATATCTTCCCTGATACCAAAGGCTCCGAAAGGCTACCCTGAATTTTGTAGTCAGCATCCAGGCTACCTGCCGGGTCAATATCTGAAAGGGCTGGCAGAACTACCTTCAGCTCTTTCAGGGAAAGTGACCTCAAGCTCCCCTTGATATCTGCCCGGGCATCCCCCGGAAAGTCAGTGACCTTCCCCCCAAGGGAAATCTTTGCTCCCATGAGGGAAGTACTACCCTTAAGATCCACCAGGCCTTTTTTAATATCGGCATTAACATCCGTACCGGAAAGGCTGTAACCCCTGAATGCAAGTTTTTCAGCCTTGAAAGAAATGGATCCTGTGGGTTCATTGATATCGCCCTTGAGGTTAAGGGTAAATTCATTTACCCTTCCCGTCAGATCAGCAAACCGCGGGTCCAATTCACCCAGCTGGGAAAGATCCGCCTCAGAACCCTGAAGATCTACCATTATCCTTCCAGGAGTATCCTCTTCAAAAACAAATGCCAGATGTCCTTCGAGTGGGAATCCCATGAGGAGGGCCTTCATATCCGCAATGTCAAGGCGGTTCTGCTGGTACCTCCAGCGTGCCTCAGCACTTTTCAACGGGATCCCGGCAATTTTTTCTCCCGAAAAAGACAGGGTACCGCTGATATTGGGAGCTTCCCAGGTACCTTCAGCCGTGAGATCAGTGGAAAAAAGCCCTTTGAAATTATCCGGGTCAATACCCGGCCATAGACTTGCAAGCCTGGGAACATCAAGGTTTTCCATCTTCCCTTGAAGGGAAAGGTCTGGTCTTAGTCCTCCCATGGCGGAAATATTGCCATCTCCCACATTAAGGTCCATTTTCTCAAGGAAAACAGCACCTTCCTTAATATCAACATCCACATCTCCCCTGAGGGGGACATCCTGAATATCAAGATCAATATCAGCATTTATCCTTGTTCTATCGAAAGTCAGTGCAATATCCCTTATCGCAGCCCTGGCAAATGGAGTACCGAAGGAACTGTCCAGAAGCCTCACTTTTTTAACAGGGATCTCTCCTTCGCCCTGACCTGTCTCAATCTTTGAAAGAAGTTGATTCATTCTTTCCACGTTCGAATCAAATCCCTCGATCTCGATAAGGCTTACTGGAGGAGCTCCTGTTATTAAAGCCATGAGGGACACCCCCACATTTATTTTCTCCGCGGTCAGAATTTCCTGCTCCCCGGTGGAAATGGCTACTCCACTTACCTCATAACCTCTGAAGGGATTTCCCCTTACCGAATCCATCCTGATGGTGGAATCCAGCTGCTCTTCCACGGCGGCGGAAACCTCTTTCTTCACCAGGCCGGTTCCCATGTCCATGGTAGATGCGGCAACAGCCAAAACCGCTACTATAACCAGCAGCGAAATTAAAAACCATTTGTTCCTGAAAATGGACATCTTATCACCCTCCTGATACGTTAAAGTCTGTGTTTCAGAATTAATTGTATCACGGACCTTTATGAGGACCATTAAGAATATGTAAAAATTCTCAAATTTAACCTTTTAGTGCTTCTGTAACAATTTCACCCTCAGCAACTATCAGAGTACTCCCCTCAAGAAAAAGTCTTATGGCGCCTTCCTCTTTCTCCCTGGAAATGTGGACCACGTTCAATCCTCCGGGATTGGTAACCTGCACTGGAGTGGAGAGCCCTTCCTGAAAAAAAGATACCAGTGCACTGGCGGAGGAGCCAGTTCCGCAGGATTCTGTGAGATCCTCCACTCCCCTTTCGTAAGTCACTGCATTTATGGAATCATCACCCGTGATCTCCACAAAATTAACATTCGTTCCATTGGGGAAAAGGTCAAGACGGTTTCTAACTGATCTTCCCAGTGCAACCAGGTGCTCCCTTGAAACATTCATGGCTCCGGGAAGAAAGATCACGCAGTGAGGAACCCCAAGCTGAAGAAAGAAATAACCGAATTCCTTCCCCTGGAATTCCAGGCAGCCCTCACTGATACCAACTTCAGGTTTGACGCAGCCCATGTCCAGTTTCACCTGCCGGCCTTCCACGAAAGCATGGATATCTCCAGCCAGGGTTTCAAAGGACATGGAAGCCGGGGCTTTGCCCTTCTCAAAGGCATAACGGGCTATGCACCTGGCTCCGTTGCCGCACATCTCTCCCTCTGAACCATCGCTGTTAAAGAGTCGCATTTTGAAATCTCCCTTATCTGAAGATTCCATTACAAGGATCCCGTCAGCGCCGAGAGACTGCCTTCTTTCGCAGACCTTCAGAGCCAGGGACGAAAGGAAATCACTGCTGAATTGCCCCTCCATGTTCTCCATGACGATAAAATCATTTCCATTACCCTGTATTTTTGTGAATTTCATTTTTCCTTCTCCTTTCAAATTTTCATGGATCTCATACATGGTACAAAGCATATTTTAAAACATCAGAACTTATTCAGTATCTACAGGGAAAAGACAAAAAGTCAAGGGTGAAAGAATCCGTACTGGTACTTTTGTTTTTCCGTCAGTTATTCTGCCAACGTCATTCGATAGGAAAGTAGAGTAAAACGGATCCATCTTTGCCTGCAACTCTTAAGAAAATCATATAGTAATAAACCTTATACTGTAAAAGCCACTTGCTGGACTGCCTTTGTGCCACGAAATAGAAGTCAGGTGATACAATAAATTCAGCCAAAGCGCAGGACAAATGACAGTTATGATAACAACTTAAAGGGGAGGTTTTTTTATGACATTTTCACCGAGTATGAATTCAGGGGTTACAGGGGCAAGAAATAGAAGTAAGTATATTTCTCCTCAGTCAGGAATGTGCTCTCTATGTACGGAGGAATGTCCGGGGCCCTGTGAAATCACTCAGGCGGCAGTCCTGGGAAAGAGGACCGTATATCCCACCACTACCGGGGCGAATCAGATCGGATCGGAAAAGGATTATCCCATCGATTTTTCTCATTTCAACATAAACGGTCGTGCCTTTGGTGCCTTAGGGACAGAAGCTGATTATGAACATGCAGAGATATTCAACGTGAACCTGGCTTCCGAATATGGCAGCGACAATAAAGTCAAGCTGGACCTGCCCATTGTATTACCTGCCCTGGTGAAAATGAACTGGCTCGATTATTTTGGCGGGGCTGCTATGGCAGGAGTAACCTGTATGGTAGGAGAAGACGCAAGGAACAAAGACCCGGAACTCGCCATAGAAAACGGTAAAATTACATCATTTCCAATGCTTCAGGAGATCCATGACAGTTTCTATAACTACCACAGGGGACCAGGACAGATGGTTCTTCAGTGCAACGTAGATGACCATCTTATGGGTGTTCCCGAGATAGCCCTTAATAAATATGGCTTCGAGGCCCTGGAATTCAAGTTCGGCCAGGGGGCCAAGGGGACTCAGCCAATGAACAGGATCAAAGATTATGACGAGGCTGTAAAGAAAGTGGAGCGAGGATCCCTTGTTTTTCCCAATCCTCTGGATCCCAAAGTAATAGCCCTCAGGGAAAAGGGCTGCTGTCCCAATTTTTACACCTACGGAAGACTGCCCATGTGGACAGAAGAATCCATGGGAGCTCGGATTTCCGAACTTCGTGCCATGGGAATGAAAAACGTCTATTTCAAGATGGCCGGTTTTGACCCCATTGATGTGGAACGTGTGATCAACATAGCCATAGAGAACAGAGTAGATATGATCACCTTCGACGGCGCTGGGGGCGGCTCAGGCTATAGTCCCGCAAAGATGATGAATGAATGGTCCCTGCCCACAGTTATGCTTGAACAGGAAGTAGTAGATATCTGTTCAAAACTCCAGGACCAGGGCAAGGTCCTTCCCGCAATGGTCATGACCGGTGGACTTATCAGTGAAGACCATTTGTTCAAGTCCCTCGCATACGGAGATGGATTCATTTCTGCCATAGGTGTCTGCCGCGGCGCTATGGCAGCTGCCTCGACAGGCAAGAACGTGGGAGATGCCATAAAGGCAGGGAAAACTCCTGAACTTTTCAAGAAGTTCGGCAATACCATTGATGAAGTTTTCTGTGATCTGGCTGATCTCAGGGGAATCTATGGAAAAGAAGCTGATAAGTTCTCTACCGGAGCCATTGGTGTTTTCTCTTACCTCAATAAACTGGGATGCGGTCTGAGACATTTTTCGGCCCTGAACCGCAAGTTCGACGTGAAATACCTGGATAGAAGCGACCTGATCCCCCTCACCTACTATGCACAGGATCTTATGGATTAAATAAGTTCTTCCAAAGAGACCGGCCTTTCTGGCCGGTCTCTTTTAATTTGAACGTCATATGAATCAGTCTTTTTCCAGACTAAACGGACTCTAAACCTGAATTTTGCGTAATCCATTCCAATAACAATATTCTGTTAAAAACCCGATCCGGCGGACCTGGACTTTTTCAAGGAAAAATAAAAAGGACCCCGAACACATAGGAAGTGTTGGGATCCTCTGGTATTACTGCATTTATGACAAACATTGACTCAAGTTATTTCATCTTTCCTGACAGGAACAACAGTGGTAACACCACCAACAGTGTCATGCCTGGTAAAGCAGACACATTGCAGCCGTCTGAATTTCCGGTAATCATGTCATAATCAGAAGCACTGGGCTGGAAATCTGCACTTATTTCATGATCAGCAGATACGTTATGGAAGGTATAGGTGTTACTGGCTTTATCGTAGGAAACAACACCCTCATCTATATAGACTGCCTCTATTACATAGCCTTCATCAGGAATAAGATAAAAGACTTCATCCTCGATTCCGGCTAATGTATGCGCTTCTGTCGGTGAAATGGCACCGCCCTCTGAGCATGTGGCAGTAATCTCATAAACTTCAAGTCCGTCTTCATAGGCACCAATATCGAAACTTACATCATCAGGCCTGGGTGCTCCGCGCTGGTCTGTAGTTGGTGACTCTACAGACGTACCTGCATCTATGGCTGAGCTGCCTTCTCCGAGCGCACAGGTCCAGGTCGGTCCACCGTTGTCAGCCAAGTCCTGCAAATTGGGGTCTGCGGATATAATATCGTTTGAGATCGTACCATTACCGACATCATTGTTCTGGACAACACAGAAACTTAACTTCGGAATGCTTGGACTGAATTCATCAGGATCGATATATATTTCGCCACCATTGCTATCCCAGAATATGCAGTTCGTCACCGTGGGGGAACAAGCATTAAAACTGTACATTCCGCCACCATAATCTGCACTGTTCAAAGAAAAGGTGCAGTTTGTAACAATTGGATTAGAACTTAAATTGTAAAGTCCTCCCCCACACTTAGCCATGTTTCCACTGAATGTGCAGTTTGTAACTACTGGATTGGATCCATCTGAGTTGGCTATTCCGCCACCATAAGAGTCTCCAAAGTTAGAGGAGATTGCATAGTTATTGTAGAAAGTACAACTCGATACTTTAGGACTGGATTGAGAGTTAAAGATGCCGCCACCGTAAGTACTACCAATATCCTCTGCGATGTTGCCGTTGAGGACACAATTAATCACCTCAGGGCTGGAAGAAAAATTGTACATTCCGCCGCCAATCTCTGCATAGTTACCGCTGAAACGACAGTTATCCACGGTTAGATAATCCGACAGGTTGTATATACCTCCGCCGCTACTATGCTCATATTGTTCTGCATCTCCGCTCACGATGGAAATACCAGATATGTCAACCGACTCAGTCGTATCCTCAATATAAAAGACCCTGCATTTTCCACCACCGCTTACAGCAAGCAGATCTGCTCCAGGTCCCTGGATGGTGAGCCCATGATCGATGCTGAGCTGTTCATTCAATGTAATGATTGCCGGGTATTCAAGCTCAAAAGTTATGACATCCTCGCTTGTGGCAGTTTTAATGGCGTACCGAAGAGAACCTTCAACCAAAATATCATCACTGGTTGAAGTAACCGTAAAGGTCTCAGCATAAACCGCTGTCGCTGTACCCGTAAAAGAAATAAATGCGACCAACACAAATACAAACAACATACAAACCATAAAACGTCGAAACAAAACCATACTGCAAATACTCTTCATATAAAGGACCTCCCCAAAATAGAGTAAAAATATATCTGATATGGAAATCAATTCTCTGCCTGAAAAAGGACAATAATTTGTTCAAATGAAGGGTATATGTTTAACATAATTATTGGGGGAAACTTATATATGATCCTGATTATCGTTATTAATAAAGTTATGTCAAGTTAATTCACCATATGAAAGAGAAACAGTTTTTACGTAGCACATCCTGAAAAAAGCTTTTTGCTTCGCTCAAACTACCCGACAGCCTAAACGGACTCACCTTCCCAAATTCACGCAATCCATTCCAATAACTGAATTGTTTCAAAATCCAGCTCTAATAACCAGAAAAAACTTATGGGGCCAATCCTATTTTAAGTATCGCACCCCAGATTCTCTCTATCCTTTCTGACTGGTAAAATATGAACAAGGTGATAAGAGGATCACCAGTGAAATAGCTAAAAAAACAAAGGGGGCTTAAAGAATGCTCAGGCTTGTGCGCAGAGGTACCAGGTCCATTCTGATATCTACAGGAGAGATCGAGGTCACGGCAGAATGGTTGATGCAGAACTTCAGTTTCAGGGAATACGGATTGACGGAAAGCTTTAATAAGGCGGAACCTTACCAGACCGTGGTGCATCTTTCTCCCACTGCTAGAATGGGGGACATCCAGAGATCCATCCTGATCGAAAGTACTCATGATGAGATCATAGGATCCATGATCAATTCCAAGGCGCTCCCCGAAGACACACATGTAACCATCCTTCCCATGGAGATCATCTTCAGGGTCACCGGTGACAGTGACAGGATAATACAGCAGATATGCAGTGACTTCCATGGAACCATGGGAAATGTCATAGACCTGCACGAGAAAATGTCCAGTAAGGGCGTAGCGGTTATGTTCACTGAAAAACCTCTCAACAGGTCTCTTTCCACGGAGGACCTTTTCCCTGAAATGGTCTATATAGATATGCCTCCGGAACTTTTGTACAGACACCTTCAATGGCGGGCCATGTCATACTTCAATAACGCCCTTGAGGGAAAAGATTGGAACCTTGTGGAAATACGCATATTTGACAGTTACTCAAGATACCAACTCCATTGCCGGAGACTGAGACTTTTCCTGGAAGCCAGTGAAATGGGAATTACTATAGGAGAAGGATGGGGAAAGGATTATGCGCATGTTCTCATGCCCCTGAAAGTCTACACCATGAAAATACTGACCTTTTACGAACCTTATGTCCTTAAAAAAGCCCTAATGGGACTTGAGTACTCGGAACAGGGCAATCGTTTTGCAGACTTTGACCTTTACATGAACAAAAGCAAGATAGGCTGGACAGAACTGTCTGGCGATAAAAAACTGGACAGGTCAGATCGATCCCTGGAATTCAGGAAAGAAGTTATGGGTAATTTACCTGACCTACATAGACATGAGATACTGGAAATTGAGAAACAAATAATTCAAAGCGGTGAAAAGGGCAACATAGAAGATAAAAATTAAGAAGAGAGGCCGGAATATGATCCCCGGCCTCTCTATTTATTTCAGGAGTTGTCTTAAAATCCTCTAAGCTTCTACAGGCTTTGAGAAGAATCTGAATACAAGGCAGGCAACAACAGAAGCAATTAGAATATTGGCTACTGCCGGAAGCTGGAAGGCTACTCCCACATAACCTGCAAGTGCACCAAATGCTGCTGTCAGGGCATATGGGATCTGGCTGTTAACATGGTCGATATGATCGGATCCGGTAAACATTGAAGACATTATAGTTGTATCCGAAATTGGGCTGCAGTGATCTCCCCATACAGCACCGCCGAAAACAGCTCCTATGGTAGGGATCATGAATGTCATTGGATCAATACCTGCTGCGACTGATACCTTGAAGACCAGTGGAACAACTATTGGCATCAAAATAGCCATAGTGCCATATGAAGTTCCTGTACAGAAGGAAACAAGTGCTCCGGTGATAAATGTGATTACAGGTATCCAGGAAGGTGCAAGAACATCTCCGGCAATATTGACAAGGTAGGAAGCTGTTCCGACTTCTTTTATTGCAGATCCTATACCCCATGCAAAGACGAGGATTATTGTCCCAACAAAAATAGACATCATCCCTTCCATGTATCCTTTGAAAAGTTTGTCTATCTTTGCCAGTCCCTGGATCTTGTACAGGGCTATCGTAAGGAATACTGCACCAAAAGATCCCCATACAAGGGCTTTTGAACTGCTGCCCATTCCTATAGCCTCTGCCATGGATACCTCTGGCCAACCGCCTGTTACTACGAGCATGGTGAAGATAAGTCCCACAAGGAAAACAATGGGGAGCACAAAGTTAATACCCCTCAGGGGACAATTTTCCTCAGGCAAAGTGGTTTCCTGGGTGTTATTGGCCAGTGGAGTTGCACCCTCTCTGAGAAGCTTTCCGGTCTTCCGGGCTCTTCTTTCTGCCTTGAGCATCGGCCCCATATCTCTTTGTGACATGACCACATATGTAAGAAGGACAAGAGCTACAATGTTATAAAGGATAAAAGGAATAGATTTCAGATATGCTACGTATGGGGAATATTCGATACCAAGATCTGCGAACTGAGTACCTATCTGTCCTACCATGTAAGCTATCCATGAAGATATACCGGCTATACATGCAATTGGAGCAGCGGTACTGTCGACTATGTAGGAAAGTTTTTCCTTTGATATTTTGTACCTGTCTGTTATAGGAGACATAGTTGTACCAACAACAGCAGTATTGACATAGTCTTCGAAGAAAATTATAAAACCTGCGATCTCGGTGAAGAACATTGCTCCTTTTGCACTTGAGATCTTTTTGGTTATCCACTGAATAGCGGCATCTATCCCGCCGCCAACTCTCATCACACCGACCAGTCCACCCATTGTAAGACTGGTGAGGACTATCCTGGCACCCCATGGATCTCCAAGACTGTTCCACAAGGCTTCGACGGCTTTACCGAATCCGGTGATCGGATTCCAGCCCATTAACATGGTCCCGGCAAGCCATATCCCAACAAACAGTGAAGGTATAACCTCCTTTGTAATTATACATAGACCTATTGCCACTATCGGCGGAAGAAGAGAAAGAATACCGAAAGACGGAGCCTCGGATTCCGCCGCGAAGGCAAAACCGGCAAAAAGCATTACAATGAGCATAGAAGAAAACAGGATCAGAATATTTCTTTGCAAAGTTTTTCTGTTGATCATCTCTTTGTCCTCCTTTTAAATTTTTTAAATACTATTGATAACTCAGGTCTATTCTGATAAATGGTCCGGTACGAACTGACCTCTTAAAATATCCTCGTATGTCTGTCTACGGACAATAACCTCGGCAGTATTATCCCCGAGAAGTACTACAGCTGGACGAAGAGCCGCATTGTAATTGCTCGCCATGGAAAAGTTATAAGCTCCCGTATTAAGCACTGCGACTATCTCACCAGGCTTCATACGCGGGAAATCAATATCCCGCACCAGCACGTCCCCCGATTCACAGCATTTGCCTACTATGGTTACCTTTTCATTTTTCTCTTCACCGTATCTCTCTGCATTTACTGCATAGTATTTTGATCCGTACAGGGCAGGTCTCGGATTGTCAGTCATTCCTCCGTCAACACTGATATACTTGACCAGTCCCGGGATCTCCTTCATAAAACCAGCCGTATAAAGGGTTATTCCTGCCTGGGAAATTATCCATCTGCCAGGTTCTATGCTCACAACGGGCACCTTAAGTCCCCTGGCAGTACATTTTTCACTCACTCTCTCCATTACAGGGTCAGTAAATTCAGTTATATCAGGAGATCTGTCACCGGGCATTACAGGTATCCCAAAACCACCGCCTATGTTGACCTCTTCTATTATCTGTCCATGTCTTTCTTTAAGTGAAGAAACCCTGTCAAGAATTACATCTACTGCCATAACATAGGATTCACGCTCATATAGAAGAGAACCAAGATGAAAATGATAACCCCTAAGATTCACCAATTCTGAAGAGACAGCTATTTCCTCAACTGTTTCTATCTCTTCACCAAAAGCAGGAAGGCCAAATTTCGACCCCGCGTGCCCTGTCGAAATATATTTGTGTGTTTTGACATCAATTCCAGGTGATATCCTCAGGAGGATATCCTGCCTGCGGTCATATTTCTCAGCCATCTGAATGACCACTTCAAGTTCCATTGCGTTATCAACCACTATCGTTCCCACGCCGAGCTCCATGGCCATCTCAATTTCAGAGAGAGACTTGTTATTTCCGTGAAGAGAAACCTTATCAAGGGGAAAACCGGCTTCCCTGGCCATTTGCAGTTCTCCTCCTGAAACAACGTCAAGACCCATACCCTCCCTTGCCATGATCCGGCACATTGCGAGAGTCAGAAAAGCTTTGCTTGCATAATGAGCTTTCGTACCAGGATATTTTTTTAGAAAACCTTCTCTTATGCGCTCACATTTTTCCTTTATAGCCGTTTCTGAAAGAACATAAAGAGGAGTCCCGAATTTGCGGGCAAGCTCAACTGTATCCCAACCGTAAAAAATAAAATGGTCCTTCGATGTCATACTTATACCCCTTCCATAATTACAACGATCCATAAAAAAAGACCCATCCCCTGAAGGGACGAGTCTGATATAAGCTCGCGGTACCACCCTGCTTGGACATTCCTTTCGAATATCCCGCTCCTGTCCTTTAACGGCGAAACTCACCGGGGTACTTACTGCGGCATAAGCCTTTCGGTCCCAGCTCAACAGGTTTTAAGCCTTTGGAGAACTACAGACAATCTTTCAGCCGATGAATTGTCTCTCTGTATGAGTTCTTTAACCCCTGGCGCCCTGTATCATCGCTTTTTGAATATTTTTATTATTTCATATTTACCTGTCTGACAATTTATATGTCATTATATGTTGCTCTGAGCCTGCATGTCAACAATAATTTTAATAAATAACTTCCTGTTTTATTGCTTTTTCATAACTCCGGGGACAACTGGTACAAAATGACAGTAGTCATACCAGCTGTCAGAAAATGTATCTGATCCCTTTTTCTCCCTTAAGAGAAGCCTTTCCATTCCAGGCCCAATCTTAAGCGGAAGAAGGATACTGCCGCCCCTCTCGATCTGCTCTTCCCATTCCTTTTCAACAGAAACACACGCTGCCGTAATGATTATCCTTTTGTATGGTGCTTTTTCAATGTACCCTTTTCTTCCGTCACCAACTATGACTTTGACTTTATATCCCTGGCTTTTCAATAGCCTTTCAGCGTTTAAAGCAAGACTTTCTATCCTCTCGACTGAAACCAGTTCTACGCCTATCTCCGCCAGGACTGCAGCCTGATAACCGGAACCCGTACCTATTTCAAGGACCCTGTCTCCTTTTTGAACATCAAGCAACTCTGTCATCCTGGCAACCATGTAAGGCTGGGATATTGTCTGACCGTCACTTACTGGGAGAGCACAATCCTCGTATGCCATAGGAACTGCCGATTCAGGAACAAACAAATGCCTTGGCACTTTTTTCATGGCATCAAATATCTCAGGTTGAGTTATCCCTCGGCTTAATATCTGGGTTCTTACCATTTGCTCTGATTTTTCTCTCCACCAGTTCATAGAGATCACCTTCAGAATTATTGTAACGTTCTACCCTATTATACTACTGCAGCAATATGATTTTCTCCCCGATTTATAAGACTTCAATATTTTTTCTGGATTTTCAGTTTTGATCACTGTCTCCTTTAGTTCCCGATTCCCAGAAACATGCAGAAGTATTAGATAGTCTTATCTGCCTTTATATCTGATCAAAGCCCTGGCGAGTCTTTCAGAACCCTCTTCAGCCTCTTCCGGAGTCACCTGTGCAAAAGAAAGCCTCAGAAATTCGCTGCCATGATCAGGTACTGCAAAAAAGCCACTTCCTGGTACAGTTCCTATCTTCTCTTCTTTAGCTGCAAATCTTGCAAATTCACTGGTATCGATCCCTGATATTCTGCCCCAGATGAAAAAGCCACCTTCCGGAACCCCCAGACCCATCCCGTGGGGAACTATGTTTTTATTGAGCGAATTTACCATAGCATCCCTTCTTGATCTGTAAACTTCACGTAAGTGGACAAGATGTGCCTCAAAATCCGAGGTTGAAAGAAATTCAAAAACTGACCGTTGAAGGACCGATGAAAGACCTATCTCAAGAAGAACTCTGAGCTCCATGGCCTTTTTCATAACTTCCGGTGGCAGGAGGGCGTATCCGCATCTTATTCCGGGGGCGATTATTTTTGAAAAACTGCCCAGGTAAATGATATTTTCAGAATCCCCCGAAAGAGCAAGATAGGTAGAGGGAGGAGCGGAATCAAACCAGAGCTGCCTATATGGGTCATCTTCTATGATCCTGACTCCGTAACGGTCTGCAATATCAAGGATCTGAAGCTTTCGTTTCTCAGAGACACTTATACCGGATGGATTCTGAAAAGTGGGTATAGTATAGTAAAGTCCAGGTTTTTCCTCCCTGACCACTTTTTCAAAAAGATCAGGAACCGGACCTTCATCATCCATGGGAACTGTCAATAACTCCACTCCCTCTTTAGAAAAGGTCAGCATAGCCTCGGTATATGAGGGATCTTCGAGAATGATCTTTCTTCCTTTTTCAAGGAACATGAGGGAAAGGATATTGAGCCCCGCCTGGGAACCGTTGGTAAGCAGGATCCTGTCGCTTCCTTTTTCTTCCAGTGAATATCCTTTCCTGTAAAGCCAGGAAGATATCCATTCTCTCAAACAGGGATCCCCTGCCGGAGAAGCGTAAGCGAGTAATTCAGGAGAATTTTCCAGAACCCTTCCGAAAGCAGACCTGAGTTCCGTAACAGGATAAAGCTCGCTTGAAGGTTCTCCGGCAGCAAAGGAAATGGTACCGGGAACAGAAATAAGATCCCGCATTTCCTGAATTATTGAAGGGGTAAGACTTCTAACTCTCTCATTATAAAGTTTTTGCCATGTCATTATTTTTCACTCCAGTCACTATTGTTGAGAATAGTTCATTTTACCTTCATTATACCGCCCACTTCATTTTTTGACCTGAAAAATCAATTACATAAGATTTTCTAATATGGATTGACAAATTTACAATGTAGTTATATCCTAACTGGAAATAATAAACTATTGGTGAATTTAGATGCTATTACTCAACTTGGGTTTATTTAAGGAGGATCAAGGAATGAAAAAGTTTGTGTTATTGATCGTTTCAGTTCTGGTTGTACTTTCTTTAAGTTCTTTTGCCTGGGGTGGAGTTCTGGATAAAGATGTAGTTATTGTAGGAACTGAAAGCACTTATCCCCCATATGAATTCCGTGATGAAGATAATAATCTTATGGGCTTCGATATTGAGCTTATGGAAAGCATCGCCGAACATGCCGGTTTCGAGATCGAATGGAAGGATATGCCTTTTGACAGCCTTATTCCGGCACTTCTTTCGAAGAAGATCGATATAATAGCGGCGGGCTTGAGCGCTACTCCGGAAAGAGCAGAAAGGGTGGCCTTCTCAACACCATACGAGATATCCCTCAGCACCTTCATTGTAAAAGAGGGGAACGATTCAATAAAGGCCATTGATGATCTTGAAGGTAAAATTGTAACAGCACAGCTTGGAACTGTTCAGGAAACCTACTCAAAGACTCTTGAAGGCGTAAAAGTCAAAGCGTTCCAGAAATTTGACGATTGCGTGAGAGAAGTCGCCCTGGGAAGAGCTGACGCTACCCTGATGGACAAACCTGTAGCAAAGAAATTTATCAAGCAGAAAGATTTTGAAGGCAAGGTTCAGATCGCATTTGACCAGGAAATTACAGGTGCTGGGAAAGCTCTAGCAATGAACCTTGATGAAGAGGAGTTCATCAATGCTGTAAACGATGCTCTCGAAAAGATGCTGGAATCAGGAGAACTTGAAGAGCTTAAAACCAAATGGTTTGAAAACGAATAGAAAAGCTATTTTTATAAAAGCGGCCCCGCAGGAAGGGGCCGCTTTTTCTGTCTTTAAATACATCTTTACATTGATCATAAGTTTGTTTTACCTTTTCAAAACTCTTAAAAGATCCTGATATGCACCATAAAAGGAAACATTCATCGGGGCTAAAACCTTAATAGACTGTCAGTCTGGTCAACTTTCAACAGAACGGTGCATAAACAGAATTTCAGTTTTCAGCTGTTACAACAACACAGTTGCCAGCTTTAAGAACAAGGCCTTCTGCTGATTCTCCAAGCCTCTTTTTAACAATAGCGAGAGCCTCTTGAATGTTAGAACAGATCATACCCGGAAAGTTTATGTCATTTCTTGAACTGACAAGGATCAGAGTATTGGATATGGAATCAAGAACAAGCTTGAAAGCACAGAAAGAAGGAATAGTAAATTCATTTTCAAGTTTATTCAGAAGTTTTGCTTTGTCCCTCATTGCAAGTTCAACCATTTCCCCATAATCTCCGGGACCGGCACCATCTTCCAGCTCCGCAGCCATAATGATCATGCCACCTTCTCTAAGAGCTCCCTTAACAGCTGTTATCGATTTTGTGGATTGATAAAGATCAAGATCATAGGGATGACCGCCTGGTGAAACAATCGCAAAATCCATTTTATGATCCACGTAAAGAACCTGCAGTTCTCTTGCTATTTCCACTCCCTTTTCCCATGCCCTTACAAGATCTCCAGCAACATACCTCCATGGCATTCCATTCTCGTCAGGAATAACATTGAGAATAAAAACATCCTTATCTTTCATTGCAAGCTGGATATATTCCATCATATCCTGATGTACAGGGTTGTCCGCCAGTTTTCCACAATCCGTCATGGGGTTTATTCCACCATTATCAAGACAGAAAGAATGATTCTTTATAATGGATCCCTTTCCGCTCACTCCAGGAATAACAGCCTTTCTACCCCCGCTGAAACCGGCAAGCTCATGGTGAACGATCCCACCTATTAATACAACAGAATCAGCTTCCAGAACTTTTTTGTGAAGCGTAACAGAATTACCGTTGCTGGTAATAAGTCCGGTTTCAATAAAGATTTCCGGATCGTGACTGTAAACGTGGTCTCTATCTCGCTTAGCCTTACCAAGAAGCAGTTCCTTTTCTTCCTCAGTCGGGAGGCGATGCTGTCCTCCTCCAATAACCCAGTCAACTCTATCCACTTTATCAAGTCGCGACCTTACAGCCTCCGCCATAAGGATTACATTCTGCCATGATCTTGTAGCATCAGGGATCACTATAGTAATTTTAGGTCCCTTTTCAGCCATTAATTCAAGCCTCTCGGCCCCTTCTGGATCATCGAGAGCTTCATAAGGACTGTTGCTTTCTATCTTTTGTGTTCCTCTTTCCGGATAAATTAATGGACCATCATAATCAAACTCTATTCGGGATCTTCCACTTAAGATACTGTGTCTCTCCATTACTACCTCCCGGGATCTCTTATTAACAGATAACTTTTACCTTTTAACAACAGGTTGAACATTTTCCGTCAACCCAGGGCAACATCCAGGATCATCATGACTGTAAATCCCAGCACCCCCCCGAGGTCGCCAGATCTCCGTTCCCGCTGTACTGGGATTCCAGAATGACTTCTTCGACTACAGCAAATATCATCGCACCGAAGGCAAAGCAAAGCATTACATCGAGCATTTTCTGACTTGGTTTACTTTTCAGGAAAACAAGTGAAGCTCCCAATGCTGTTAATCCCCAGGTGAAAATCGTTGCAATTAATACCTGTATCACTGGATTAAACTGAACAAACGCATTAAATGAAGATCACCTCTGGTAATATCGATTTATGGGACATTTGTTGAATAATAACATATCCAGTTAAACGTTTAATGTTTTTATTCATTTTAATCAACTGATCTCCAGTTTTTAAAAAACATATTTGACATCCAGTCAGGTAGAGAATACAATTTCACTTCTATATCATTATAAGAGATATAAAATCGCCGACAATTAAGAGATCCTCGATACGAACAGGATGTTATGAAAACTTATTCCTAAAGGTTGAGGCGATTAATCAATCTGAAAATTACAGGCAGGTATCTTAAGATGAGTGAATTATTAAATGCCCTTGAACTTGATCATGAGGAATGGACAGAGCACTGTACGAGGGAATTGGAACTCCCCCGGTACAGGGCAGATCAGATCTGCCAGTGGATATATCAAAAAAAGGTTTTCACTTTTTCTGAAATGACTAATCTATCAAAAGATCTGAGAAAAAAGCTCGAAGAAGAAATAATGGTATTCCCTCCATATGAGATACAAAGGCAGGTCTCTAACATCGACAGTACAACAAAATATCTCTGGGGTCTTAAAGATGGGGAAAGAATTGAGTCCGTAACCCTTTTACATGGAAATCATACAACAGCATGTATCTCCAGCCAGGTAGGCTGTCCTCTGGGATGCAGTTTCTGCGCAACCGGAAAATCCGGTTTTGCCCGTAACCTTTCCACTGATGAGATCACGGGGCAATTTCTTTCTATGGAGAAAAATCTCGGACAGAATATAAATAATATTGTTTTCATGGGTATGGGAGAACCACTTCTAAATATGGAAAACGTCAAAAAGAGCATCAGAATACTTAACCATGCAAAGATGAGAGATCTTGGAATAAGACATATATCTGTATCAACAGCAGGAATAGTACCTGGAATACAAGAACTTGCGAGTTCTGGTCTTCCTGTACGTTTATCTGTATCTCTCCATGCTCCAAATGACGAAATTAGAAACCGTATAATGCCCGTAAACCGACAGTATCCTCTGGCTTCTCTTATGGGAGCTCTTGAAAATTACCAGGAAGTTACAGGTGAAAGGATCACTATCGAGTATATTATGCTCAAAAACATCAATGACCAGACAGAACATGCCTTCGAACTGGCTTCTTTACTGGGTAATCTTCATACTTATATAAATCTTATACCTTACAACCCTGTAGATAACAAATATCAGCGTTCAGATAAAAAACAGATAAAGAACTTCCATGCTGTCCTTGCATCCCTGGGAATAGAAGCTGAGATAAGAACCGAAAAAGGGACCGATATCGATGCTGCCTGCGGACAGCTTAGAAGAAAACACTGATTTAAATAAAGACGGCACTTTATACTAAAGTGCCGTCTTTATTTTTGAACAAAACCATGTTAGACTTGACTAACAAAATTAGTGTTAAAGAATTGATCTGAAATTATGGGAGAGATATCTCACGATATGTCTATTACACTTCATATGTTGAAAAACGGAGAAGAAGCTACAATACAGACAATACCCTCAGGCGAATGTTCAAGGAGACTTGAAGCCCTTGGTTTGAGGGCAGGGAAAAAGATCAGGAAAGTGTCAGGTATGCCCTTTAAAGGACCTGTGACACTTATTCTCGAGGGAAGACAGATAGCAATAGGCAATAGAATTTCAAGACGTATAACAGTTTTCCCGATCTCCTGATAGAAAAGAAATGGAAGGAATATTTATTCATGCATTGCTCAAACCCCAAAAATAAAGACACTTACAAAGATATGGACAATGCCGGAAAGATCTTACTGGTAGGCAACCCCAATGTCGGTAAAAGTGCAATTTTCACAAGGCTAACAGGTGTCCACGCAATTTCTTCAAATTACCCCGGAACAACCATAGGTTTTCTGGAAGGCAGGCTGGAATGCGGTAATTCAGCCTACAGGCTTATTGACGTTCCAGGAGCTTACACTCTTGACCCCACAAATGAAGCTGAAGAAGTTGCCAGTCGAATAGTTGATGAAGGAGCAGAATGCGCCATTGTAGTCATAGATGCAACTGCTCTTGAGAGAAATCTCTACCTTGCCTTTCAAGTCCTTGAAAGGGGCCTTCCCGTAATAATAGCGCTCAATATGGTTGATGAAACCCGTCACAAGGGAATTGATATAGACGTTGTAAAACTTGAAAACATGCTCGGAGTTCCTGTTATACCTACTGTAGCAGTAACGGGACAGGGAATAAAAGAGATCTTTGACAGCATCCCTAAGGCAGAAACAGGAAAACTTCCCATGCTGAGCAAGGAAAATAGATGGGCAAGGATCGGCGAGATCGTAGAGAATGTTCAAACCGTAACACACCGCCACCATTCATTGAGGGACAAGGTCGAGGACCTTTCTGTAGATCCTGTATGGGGTGCTATATTAGGTATAATCGTTCTTGCTTCCAGCTTCTATGTTATAAGGCAGTTGGGAGAGGGTCTTATAAACCATTTACTTGATCCTCTCTTCAATACTTTGTGGGTTCCCGCGCTGGAATTTATGTCTGATACACTTATTAACATTCCTGTAATTCACCAGCTTGTTATAGGAACCCTTTTCCAGGGCAGCATAGACCTTGAACAAAGCTTTGGTCTCTTAAGCACTGGCCTGTATGTACCTATAGTGATGGTCCTGCCTTATGTAATATCATTTTATGCTGTATTAAGTTTCCTTGAAGATACGGGATATTTACCCCGGCTGGCGATCATCTTTGATTCACTGATGCACCGGCTGGGACTACATGGATTTGCGATCGTACCCGCGCTACTGGGACTGGGTTGTAACGTGCCCGGGATTCTCGCAACCAGGGTGCTGGAATCACCAAGAGAAAGGTTCATTGCTGCAACCCTTATCTCCGTAGCAGTTCCATGTGCCGGCCTGCAGGCAATGATACTTGGTATACTTGGCGATTATGGGCTTTCTTACATACTTATAGTGTATGCAACCATGGTAATATCATGGGTGATTATTGGCCGTCTCCTGCATCTCTTCCTTCATGGCTACAGCCCTGAGCTTATTATAGAGATCCCAAGCTACAGAATGCCTTCAATTAATGCATTTTCAATGAAGTTATGGTTCAGGACACGCGGTTTCCTTATGGAAGCTATACCTCTGGTACTTGCAGGAATACTTATCGTAAATGTAGCTTACAGCACTGGAATAATAAATTACATCGCAATTTTACTGGCACCTGTTTTTAATGGATTGCTCGGACTTCCTGTAGAGGCAGCAGGCCCAATAATTCTTGGTCTTCTTAGAAAAGATGTAGCCATGGGGATGCTTGTATCTATAGACATGTCACCAACACAACTGGTCGTAGCTACAGTAACACTTGCCATGACATTTCCGTGCATAGCGACTTTTATCGTTCTTGGAAAAGAACTCGGGATCAAACGCCTGATCGGAAGCCTGATGATAATGATAGTATCAGCTCTGACCGCAGGAACTTTACTTCGATTGATCATGTCACTGCATCTGTAAATCCGGAGATCTACTATCGAATAGTTTTAAGGGCCGGGCTTATGCCCGGCCCTTTGTCTTATTCTTCAGAATACTGCTGGTAAGTATTTAACAGAAGCATAGCTATTGTCATGGGGCCAACTCCGCCCGGAACAGGTGTTATAAAAGAAACTTTTTCCTTTAACCCTTCGAAATCAACATCTCCAACTAAACCTTCTTCAAGCCTGTTGATACCGACATCAACAACTACTGCGCCATCTTTTACCATTTCTGCAGTCAGAAAACGCGGCCTGCCAACAGCAGCTATTACAATATCCGCGTTTTTGGTATAAAAAGCAATATCTTTCGTTCTGCTGTGACATATTGTAACTGTCGCATTCCTGTCCATAAGCATATGTGCTACAGGTTTCCCAACGATATTACTTCGACCGAGTATTACAGCATTTTTACCTTCCATTTCAATACCATACTCTTCAAGAAGATAGATGATTCCCTTTGGTGTACAGGGATGAATGCAAGGCAAACCAGTTGCAAGGCGACCGATATTTGAGGGATGAAATCCATCCACGTCTTTCTCCGGAACTATTGATGATATTACCCTGTCACTGTCTATTTGTGATGGAAGAGGCAGTTGAACGAGAATACCGTGAACTTTCGGATCACAGTTAAGTTCTTCAACAAGCTCCAGAAGTTCCTGCTGGGTAGTATTTCCAGGTAGCCTGTGAAGTATAGAATTAAAACCCGCAGCGTTACAGGCTTTTTCCTTCTGCCCGACATAGACCTTTGAAGCAGGATTATCACCAACAATAACCACAGCAAGACCTGGTACCGGCTTGCCTTCTTTTTGAAGTTGAGCTACTTTTTCTTTGATATTTTCCCTTACCCCTGCAGCTGTTTTCTTACCATCGAGTATAATTGCACTCATTATGGAAAATCCTCCCTGGATATGATGTCTTCTCTACAAGGTCGAATAACAGGAGTTATTTGACCTTTAAGTATTTGTATTTTAACAGGTTCTAAAAGAGCCCTGTTATCTGTCCGTTTTCATCTATATCTATCTTTAGAGCAGCAGGTTTCTTCGGAAGTCCCGGCATGGTCATCACTGAACCGGTTATGGGTACTATGAACCCTGCACCGGCTGACAGC
>Ga0102931_1000129_pt1 | contig 34780 bp, 30 predicted proteins | sample SalPonR1_C_D1_MG_FD_79282 | JGI IMG/M metagenome (GOLD analysis project Ga0102931, IMG submission 79282) | Salt pond soil microbial communities from South San Francisco under conditions of wetland restoration - Salt Pond MetaG R1_C_D1_MG | ecosystem: Environmental > Aquatic > Marine > Intertidal... | reverse complement strand
CCTCAGGATTATAGGCGACATTGGCACGGATGGTGCAACTTATCGTGCAATGGAATTCGCCGGACCCGGCATCAGGGCATTCAGCATGGAAGACAGAATGACGCTGACAAACATGGCCATTGAAGCTGGTGGCAAAAATGGAGTGGTGGAGTGTGATGAAATTACGGAAACTTATGTAAAAGCCCGTACTGACAAACCATTTGAGCCGGTTCACAGCGATCAAGATGCAACATTTCACAGCGAACATTTCTACAATCTTGAAGATATGGTTCCCATGGTTGCCAAGCCTCACAGTCCGGATAACAAAGCTACGGCCGAGGAGCTGGAAGGGACTCATCTCGATCGTGCCTATATCGGCTCCTGCACCGGCGGAAAACTTTCCGACTTCAGGGCTGCAGCTGAAATTATCAAAGGCCGCACTCTCAAACTGGATACTTATATTGTACCTGCAACCACAGAAATTGCAAGGGCTCTTGAAACCGAAACCATGTTCGGATCAACACTGATGGATATTTTTAAAGATGCCGGCTGCAAAATTGGACAGGCTTCGTGTGCTGCCTGTCTTGGTGGTCCGTCAGATACATTCGGGCGTCTGAACCGGGAAGAAGTCTGTATCTCAACAACAAACCGTAACTACCCCGGACGAATGGGATCCAAACAGGCACAGGTCTACCTGGCGTCACCATATACGGTTGCTGCCTCGGCCGTAACCGGCATGGTAACTGATCCGAGGGTTTTTATCCAGGAAACGGTAATCTGAGAAATTGAAGTGTGCAATAGACAGTAAACAGTATGCAGTATACAATGTGTTGACTGCTGACTGCTGACTGCTGACCGCCAAAAATCAAAAAATTATTTAACATAAATCAAACCAAATGTCTGCCAAAAGTAAAATCATTAAAGGAAAAGCCTTTGTTCTGGGCAAAAATATTGACACGGATCAAATCATACCTGCGGCGCATCTTGTCTACAGCCTGGAAGATCCGGAAGAGCGAAAATTGTATGGTAAATATGCTCTCTCGGGAGTTCCCTCATCAGAGTCGGGATTGCCTGATGGAAATATCCCGCTTGTTAAACAGGGAGAATTTAAAAGCGAATTCGAGATCATTGTGGGGGGAACCAATTTCGGATGCGGATCTTCCCGCGAACACGCGCCCGAATCTCTTCAAATTGCAGGTATCAAAGCGATTATCGCTCCTTCGTATGCCCGGATTTTCTACCGGAATTCTGTGGATGGCGGGTTTCTGATACCTTATGAAAGTATTCGTGACCTGAGTTCGGATGTGGAAACCGGCGATGACCTGGAAATCGATCCCGGACGCCGGGAAGTAAGAAATATCACACAGGATAAAAGCTACCTGATTCGCTCGCTCGGCAGTGTTGCCGAAATTGTGGAAGCCGGCGGAATTTTTAAATATGCCAGGAAAACAGGAATGGTGGCCGGATTATGAATAAAAAACGTATTGCCGTATTACCGGGTGATGGTATCGGTCCTGAAGTTACAACTATTGCCGTTGACGTTTTAAAAGAAGCTTGCAGCCATTATGGATTTGAAATTGAATCTGTTGAGTATCTATTCGGCGGATGCAGTTATGACAAACATGGCGAACCGGTTACGGATGAAACTCTTGAAGCTTGTAAGTCGTCTGATGCAGTGTTACTTGGGGCTGTCGGTGGCCGGAAATGGGACAATCTTGATAAAGAGAAACGGCCCGAATCCGGTCTGCTGAAACTCAGAAAATACCTGGGCGTATATGCAAACTTCCGTCCGATCAAAATATACAAAGCCTTATTGAATGCCTCTTCCCTGAAACCTGAAATAATTGAAGGCACAGATATCCTTATCGTTCGCGAGCTCACCGGGGGTATCTACTTCGGCGAACCGCGAAAAACGACACAAACAGATCATGGTGCCATTGCCATTGACACCATGGAGTACTCTGAAAATGAAATTTTCCGGATTGCAGAGAAAGCCTTTCTTGCAGCCGAACAGCGAAGTAACCGGATCTGTTCTGTTGATAAGTCAAACATTCTGGACTGTTCAAGGTTATGGAGACAGACAGTCACGAAAATGAGTGAAGAGTGGAAATCCGTTGAACTCTCTCACATGCTTGTGGACAATTGTGCCATGCAGCTTGTCCGAAATCCAAAACAGTTTGATGTGATCCTGACCGGAAATCTGTTTGGCGACATTTTAAGTGATGAAGCGGCAATGCTGACAGGTTCAATCGGGATGCTCCCTTCCGCGAGTATCGGTGACGGCATTGGTCTCTATGAGCCGGTGCACGGTTCTGCTCCTGATATAGCAGGGCAGGATAAGGCCAATCCTCTTGCAGCTATTGCATCGGCTGCAATGCTGTGCCGACACTCCCTGAAACTGGAAAAAGCCGCGCAAAGTATTGAAAATGCAATTGAAAAAGTGCTTGACGCCGGGTACCGGACTTCCGATATCTATACCGGAGCGAAAGATGAAGTTCTTTCCGGAACTACTGAAACCGGCAAGCTGATTTTGGAAAATCTTAATAAAATTGAAACCAGGGTTCACTCATATAAAACAAAAGCAGCAACATAAACAGTTTATCTAAAAAAGAAGGCCTCAGATCTGTGATCCGGATTAAATTTCGGTTCAAATCGCTGGCCGGAACCACACTCCTCCTTTCGGATCTGTGCCTGCTCCGTTTTTATTGGTTTAGACGGGGCCTGCAGAAGGGAGGAGTTTTTTTAGTTAAATAGTTTGCTGCTGAACCTCCGCGGTTCTCTGCGCCCATTGCGGTTATCCCCCGGACAATTTTGACTACAGCCGGAAGTGAAAAGGCAAAACGCAAACGTGAAAACGGGATCTTTTACTGGATATAAAAATCTTGCTTAAACATAATTCAACGTGATGTAACCGCCAAGAACGCAGGGACACGCCAAGTCGGCCTTTGCGGTTCTTTGCGCCCATTCCGGTTATCTCCCGGACGATTTTGGCAACAGCCGGAAGTGAAAAGGCAAAACGCAAACGTGAAAACGGAAAAGAGCCCGAAGAATTTGGTCTTAGATAAATACTCAGTAAAAGTGGGCGGTACAGAAAATCATCCCCTTGTCAAACCCGCTTTCTGGTGGTATTTTCAAAGAAAAAATTTAACAACCCACACATGAAAATAAAAATAGAACGAATTAACGACGATTCTCACATGCGCGCCGAGAATGAGACCGGCAACACCCTCGAAATGGACGGCTCCCCCGACGCCGAAGGAAATTACGCCGGGTTTCGTCCCATGCAGATGCTGCTTGCCGCCGCCGGAGGTTGTTCAGCCATCGACGTAATCTCCATCCTGAAAAAACAGAAACAGGACCTGGAAACTCTGAAAGTAGAAGTGGACGGAAACCGCGTGCAAAAAAGCACCTACTCCGAATTTGACAAGATCAATCTCCATTTCATCCTCTCCGGCAACCTGGAAGAATCGAAGGTGGAAAAAGCCATCTCGCTCTCGGTCAACAAATACTGCTCCGTCTCAAAAGCCTTGCAGCCGCAGGCAGAGATTACGTATAGTTATGAAGTTAAAACTTTTGGTTGAATGTTAAAAGATATAAGTTGAAAGTTTGCATCAAATAGTTTCAACATTGAAGCGTAAATTTTTTAGATTTATGAATAAGCTACAGCTGTTTATATGATTTTTTTTACGCAATGGAACAAATAAACTCTACGATCTTTGCCTCGTCATTGCGTTCTTTGCGTGAAACCCGGTAGCAGCCATGTTTAGTTATGATGAAATTTTTATTTACAATTCTACAGTTCTACACACACGCAAATTTTTTAAACCGAACTCCTGATCCCAGACTCCATTCCCATGCCAAAAAACAGATTCGAAACCGACGCCATCCGTACCCAGGTTAACCGCGGAGCCGAACGTGAACACTCGGTACCGCTTTACATGACCTCCAGCTATGTATTCGAATCGGCGGAACAGGCAAGAGCCCTGTTTGCCAACGAAATTGAAGGCAATGTGTACAGCCGTTACTCAAACCCGAATACGGACGAATTCATCCGGAAAATGTGCCTCCTGGAAAATGCCGAATCCGGGGTAACCACAGCTTCGGGGATGTCAGCCGTCTTTACGAGCATTGCTGCACTGCTTAATAGCGGAGATCATATTGTTGCCAGCCGATCGCTCTTTGGGTCAACGATACAGGTGCTCGAAAAAATTCTTCCCCGCTGGGATATAACGCATACATTTATTGATGTCAATCAGCCGGATACCTGGGATGAAGCTGTCCGGCCAAACAGCAAGATGCTTTTCCTGGAAACACCCTCCAACCCCGGACTCGATTTGATTGACCTGGAAGCTGCCGGACATTTTGCAAAAAAACACAATCTCATTATAAACGTGGACAACTGCTTTGCCACACCCTACCTGCAGCAGCCGATGTTGTACGGAGCGGATATCGTTGTACACTCGGCTACCAAGTTTATCGACGGACAGGGCCGTGCCATTGGCGGCATCATTGTCGGTAAAAACGAGTACATCGAGGAGATCAAATTCTTTGCGAGGCATACCGGTCCTGCGCTCTCCCCTTTCAATGCATGGCTCTTCTCCAAAAGCCTGGAAACTCTGCCGGTTCGCATGGAACGTCACTGCGATAATGCCGAAGCGCTGGCCCGGTGGCTGCAGGACCATCCGCAGGTGGAATGGGTAAAATACCCACATCTTGAAAGTCACCCGCAGTACGAACTGGCCAAAAAACAGATGAAGCACGGCGGCGGTGTAGTCAGTTTTGAAATCAAGGGCGGTTATGAAAAGGCCAAAAACTTCCTTGACAAACTGAACATGATCTCACGGTCAGCCAACCTGGGTGATACGAGAACCATTGCCACGCACCCGGCATCCACCACACACTCCAAACTCACCGATGAAGATCGGGCCAAGGTGGGCATCAAACCGGGAATGGTACGCATTGCCGTGGGACTGGAAGCGTTTGAGGATATTATTGAAGATGTGGAGGGGGCGATTTCGTAAAAAATTATTCGATAAACACTTTAATTCACTTTATCACTTAATCCCTCAGTCTTAAAACTGGCAATTTGCAGAATTGGATTACTATTATCATTTAAAGAGTAGCCCAGTTCCCGAAGTCTTTCCATCCTTGGATCAGCATACTTCTCCGGCTCGTTTTCATATATTTCATTTAAGTGGCGTAATAAATCATTGGCTTCAATAATCGTATATAATGCGTTATCATGGCTTTCGAAAAAAAATGGCACGTAATTATAATCTATATCATTTTTTAAACGGCCACTCCCAACCTTCGTTTCCTCCGTTTGTTTATTATATATTACCGTAAAACGATTTTCCCCTGTTGAAATTTGCAAATGAATAAACAGATCGGTTTCAAGAAAAAATTCCAAAAAACTTATATAACCATTTGACACAAGTTCTTCTTCAAAAAATTCGATTCTTCCTTCAGTAACTGGGCTGTAATTTTTTCTGCGATCGAAAACAAACTCAGGAATCGAATTGATTCCATAATCTAAATGATATCGGGGAATAACTGTTGAATCTGTTACTTTATAAATCACATCAACCAAGTATGGGAAAAACATCTTTTGATCTCGTAATACAGGAAATCTGTTTGGTACTTTAAACCCCATTTCTTCCCTGCCATTCAGAATTGGGAGTGAACTTTTGGTGATACTTCCTTCTTTATTAAAATAGAATAGATTATGGCCTGCATGCTCATTTTGTAAAAACCCATACATCGTTTCATTTTCAGTAGATCCTACATATTCTTCCGTGGAACTGATATACTCAAAATTATAAATCAAAAAGTCGAATGAAGTTTCATCAATAAAGTTACCTCTTATGTCATAGACCACAATTTTAAACGATCCTAAAGCATGTATCTCTCCCTGCTCTGTTAAGATTACATCCTCAAAATTTTCCAGTTCACCTGGACCTTTTCCTTCAGGTATGATGACTTCGTTAACATATTCGCCATCTTTTGTATAGCCCCACACACTCTTTCTTGCCTCATCATAAAAACCCAGGTAAGAATCATTAATCAGAAATTTCCGAATCCTGCCTATTGGTCTGCCATCAGGACTTTCTAAGGGTATATATTCGATATCGAAAATAAAGTCTGACATATTTAAAATACCGGCCTCTTCTACATTTATTTGAATCGTCTCAAGATCATCAGGTATATATAATTCTTCTTTTGTTTGAGTACAGGATGTGAATAAAATGATGACTAAAAGAACTGATATAAATTGCATATGTGTACTTATTTAAAGCTCCCCACTATTTGGGGAGCTTATTTCAGTTTTAAATATTTCACCTGTATGAACAAAAAACCGGCAGTTCCTTACAGTAATACTTGAAAATTTTACATACTTATTACGGAGCAGAACAAAATCTCTCACATTAAAACTCATTAAGCAACGCTGCTGTTGACTGTCATATAAAAGTTGTTCCTTATCAGATCTTCCTTTCCCCTTCACTTCCTGAGTATGAACAACTTCAAACCCTCTTTTCTTAAGAATAGAACTTAATGTCGCGTGAATATCTTCATCGAGTAAAAGTTTAATTTTATCTACCTGATCAAGCCACTTCGCCCGGATGCCGGATCACTTTTTGACTCCATTCTTCCTCGTCGGAACTGACGCTCAAACCAGTTCACAAATAAATAGGGTTGGTTCTGCAGTCAGATCATAAATAGCCGCCTAATTAACCGGCAGAGGTTCAGGGTGTTTATCATCCTTTAATGAACTCTCTCTCACATTCAGGGATACAGGCAGCATGCTTACGTGGCCATTATGCTCAACTTTAGTTCTGCTGTTCAAGCTGTCTGTAAGGTAATCCACCGCTTTTTTGCCAAGCATCTCAAAAGATGTATGTACAGAGGTAATTGAAGGTGAGTGATAACTGCAAATTGGCAGATCATCGTAGCCTGCTACAGCAAGGTCCCCGGGTATTTTGACACCATCACTTATTGCACTCTGTATAAACCCGACTGCCATAGAATCATTGCTGCAAAAAATTGCATCCGGTTTATCCTTCATCATTTTGTAACTGTTATACGCCTCGGTACCGGAATGATTTTCATAATCACCCTCATAGTGCCATACAAGATCCAGATCCTCTTTACGGCTGATAAAATCGATAAACCCGTTCTTTCTGAGCATAGCATCTGATTTGTCCTGCGGACCCAATACTATTCCCATTTTCTTATACCCCATCTCTAAAAAATGCTGGGCTACCATATAACCACCCCTGTATGTATCAAACGTTATGGTTTCCATTACCGGGTTAGCAATTGAAGCTACTGAAATGACAGGAAATTCGGGATCTGTACCATCGATAATTTTCCTGTAATCATCCTGGTCTAAATCCGGCAGAAAAAGAATGGCTGCATCAAAACTTGACTTGTACAGTTCATTGATCATATCAACTTCATCAACACCGGTATTCGAAATACTGAGTAAGGCAATATTCGTATTTGTTCCCTTTGTGGCCATATCGAAACCGTGATAAAAGGACGAGTAAAACTCCCCCACATGGAATCTTGTCAGTAATACGATAAAAATATTTTTTCGTAATTCAATAGGCGTATTCAAATTTTTAAGAGGATAGTTTAAACGCTGAGCACTTTCATAAACTATTTTTATTGTTTCAGAACTGATTTTTCCGCTATTGGAAATTGCTCTTGAAACAGTAGATACTGAGAATCCCGTTTCTGCTGCGATATCCTCAAGAGTAACCTTCTGTAACTTTTTCATAGTTGTACTGTGCCTGTCAGTTAAGTGTATTTGGATTTTTTTATCTATTTTCCTATCCCTGCAATATACAAGATATTCAATTTTGAAAAATATTCCCTCTTTACTTTACAGATCCCTCTGTTTAAAACCTCTTGGCTTTATTCTGTTATATATCTCTTTGTCATAATAGAAATTATAAGCAGGATCTGAAATAAATCAACAAATTTACAAATAGAACAACTTTTCTATTTAATTAAAAGCCAATGTAAGGAACTTCAATTTACAATAATTAATTTACATGCAAATTTATGCAAAATTTTCTATTAATTTGCATGTAAATTCCCATACAGGTACATTGAAATTGAAAAAAGTGCTTCTGGTGCTTATACAATATATACGCTAAATTCAATGTATCTGAGAAAGATAACTCCCTTATTTTTTTGGATTTTAACTCTCTGCTTTTCAGGTCTCTTCTCTTCTGCAATAGCACAAACTGACAGTGTGGAAATAGTTCAAAGTGAAGAAGGGTTGTTACTTGTTATGAATGGCAAACCCATTATGATAAATGGAATGAACTGGGACTATTTTCCAAGGGGAACCAATTATAATTACAGTTTATGGAATGAATCACCTCAATTCATCAAAGAAGCACTAGATGACGAAATGATGTTGCTGCAGAATATGGGTGTCAATGCAATTCGTGTATACACTGGAATACCAAAACAGTGGATTGAATATATATATGATAACTATGGTATTTATACCATGCTCAATCATGCTTTTGGCCGCTTTGGAGTAACCGTAGACGGATCATGGATGCAAAACACTGAGTATTCTGATGAACGGGTCAGGGCGCTTTTGCTGAGTGAAGTCCGACAGTTAGCTGAGGATTACAAAGGTACAAGAGGCCTTTTGATCTATTTGCTCGGCAACGAAAATAATTACGGGCTTTTTTGGGACGGTGCTGAAACTGAAGACATCCCGATAGAAGACCGGAAATCTACCATAAGGGCCCGCCATATGTATAAATTAATTAATGAGGGAGCTCTTACAATGAAATCTGTGGATGAAAGTATTCCCATAGCCTACGCAAATGGTGATCTGCTCTTTCTGGATATAATCGTTGAAGAATTGCCGGATATTGATATATTCGGAACCAATACCTACCGGGGAATGTCATTCACCGACATGTTTGACAGGGTAAAGAGTGAGTATGGAAAGCCACTGATGCTTACTGAGTTCGGATCGGATGCTTTTAATGCCAGAACCAACCAGGAAGATCAGTTAGCCCAGGCAAATTATCTGAAAAGTAACTGGCGTGAAATCTATGAAAACGCAGCCGGAATGGGCAAAGCAGGTAATTCCATAGGCGGATTCACTTTTCAATTCAGTGACGGATGGTGGAAAACCGGCCAAACTGCAGAGCTGGATATTCATAACACTGAAGCATCATGGTCGAATGGCGGTTACCAGTTTGATTTTGCTGAGGGCGAAAATAATATGAATGAAGAGTGGTTTGGGATTACCGCAAAAGGTCCGACGAAAAGCAGCGGCCATTATGAATTATATCCAAGAGCTGCTTACTATGCGTTAAAAGAAATACACAAATATAATCCATACGCTCCGGGAGCCAGCTCAGATTTATTAAACCAGCATTTTAGCAACATACTAAATAAGAATTTCTAACTGATAAAACGACAATAATAATTTGGCACTTCACACTACAAAATTTGAGAATGAAACATGGTTCAAAATAGATAACCATGATTCCCTACGGCCGTTTCTGATTAGTATGGTCAGTGATTCCAATCATTGGATGTTTATTTCAAGCAACGGAGGTATAACCGCCGGCAGAAAAAATTCTGAGTTCGCATTATTTCCGTATTACACTGATGATAAGCTGGAGGATTTAGCAGATACAACAGGCAGTAAAACAATTTTCCAGGTCAAAACAGGTAACTCTTTGCAAATATGGGAACCTTTTTCAGAAAGGCACCAGGGCTTCTTTAAGGTGAACCGGAATATCTATAAAAACAAGTATGGTAATAAGGTAATGCTTGAAGAGATAAATCATGACCTTGGGCTTACCTTTCGATATGAGTGGAATTCAAGCAATTTGTATGGGTTTGTAAAAAAATCCACCGTAATCAATTCAACTGATAATAAACAAGAAATAACAGTTCTTGATGGTATTCAAAATATATTGCCATATGGTGTAAACATTGATCTGCAGATGCGATCGAGCAACCTGGTTGATGCCTATAAAAGAAGTGAACTTATAAAACAAACCGGCCTGGGTATATATGCTTTAAGTGCCATCATTGTGGATAAAGCAGAACCCAGCGAGGCTTTAAAAGCAAATGTTGCATGGTCATTTGGATTAGATAACCCTTCGTACCTTCTCTCCTCTTTACAATTAGATCGCTTCAGAAAAGGTGAAAACATTCAACAGGAAGAGGATGTTAAAGGCGAAAGAGGCGCGTACTTTATTCATTCTTCAATTGAATTGCCTGCCAATTCAACAAAAGAGTGGTCGATTGTAGCAAATGTTAACCTTGATCAGCCGGATGTTATTCAATTAAATGAGGAGCTGGCCAACAGGTCTGAGCTATCAGTTCTCGTCAAAAAAGACATAAACCGCGGTACTCAAAATCTCATAAAGCTTGTTGCCGGAGCTGATGGTTTGCAGCAATCATCCGATGAACTTCAGGATTCCCGCCATTTTTCGAATGTGCTCTTCAACATCATGAGAGGAGGAATTTTTAATTACAACTATCAAATTGGTAAAAAAGACTTTATTAAATACCTCCGTAACGCCAATAAAGAAGTTTATAAACAAAGTGGATCTTTTATTACCGGCCTGCAAGAAGAGTTCGATCGATTCGAGTTAAACGGGCTCTTATCGAGTTGTGAGGACCCTGATCTTATCCGGATAAGCAGGGAATATCTGCCTATCAAATTTAGCCGGCGGCATGGCGATCCGAGCCGGCCCTGGAATAAGTTTTCCATCAATACAAAAGATGAAACAGATGGCACACCAATACTGGACTACGAGGGAAACTGGAGGGATATTTTTCAAAATTGGGAAGCACTTGCAAAATCGTATCCCGGATTTATTGAAGGAATGATCTATAAGTTTTTAAATGCTTCCACTTCTGATGGATACAATCCTTACAGGGTCACCAAAGACGGATTTGACTGGGAAACAATAGATCCCGACGATCCATGGTCCTACATCGGCTATTGGGGAGATCATCAGATTATCTACTTGTTAAAATTTCTGGAACTCTATTCCAGTCACAATCCTTCCGCATTCGACGAGCTTTTAACAGAACCCGTTTTTGTTTATGCCAACATTCCTTACCGAATTGCACCTTATGAACAGATTTTAAAGGATCCTAAGAACACCATAAAGTTCGACGAGCAACTGGATAAAGAGATTCGCAAAAAAGTACAGAATTTGGGTGCTGACGGTGCCCTTTTAAATAATAAAGGGGGAGAAATTCACCGTGTCAGTTTCCTGGAAAAAATACTTGTAACTACATTGGCTAAAATCACCAACTTCATACCTGAAGGCGGTATCTGGATGAATACGCAACGTCCTGAGTGGAATGATGCCAACAACGCACTTGTAGGTAACGGGATTTCAGTAGTCACTTTGTGTTACCTCAGGAGGTTCTTAAAATTCTTTGAGCCTGTCATAAAAGAGAGTAATACAAAACAGGTACCTGTTTCAGAAGAGGTGAAGAATTTATTTAACGACATCAGTAGTGTATTAACGGCTAATTCAGATACGCTGAAAACAACAATTGATGACCAAACCAGGAAAACAATTACTGATGGACTTGGAAGAGCGGGCAGCACATACAGAAATAATATCTACAAAAACGGTTTCAGTGGGAAAAAGCAATCCATCGGGCTTTTAGAAATATCTGAATTCATTGATACAAGCCTTCAGTTTGCAGAGCACACCATCCGGGCAAACCGAAGAGAAGATAACCTTTATCACTCTTATAACCTCATCAGTTTAAACGATAATGGGTATTCCGTATCGTATCTGGATGAGATGTTAGAAGGACAGGTAGCGGCGCTTAGCTCAAATTACCTGGATGTTACTGAGTCGGTTAAATTATTGGATGCTCTCAGAAACAGTTCTCTCTATCGTCAGGATCAACAAAGTTATATACTCTACCCAAACAGATCCCTCCCCGGATTTCTCGAAAAGAATATTATTCCGGAAGAGCTGCTTCAATCATCCCGGTTGCTTAAGAAATTGGCTGCGGATGGACATCAGGGCATCGTAAAAAAAGATGTGAATGGAAATTATCATTTCAATGGAAATTTCAAAAATAACAGGGACCTGAAGGCTGCTTTAGATGAACTGAAGAACAGTGAATATGCATCTTTAGCAGAAGAAGAGAGAGAACTCATCCTTCAGATTTTTGAAGACGTGTTTAATCACAAAGCATTTACAGGAAGATCGGGCACCTTCTTTGCCTACGAGGGTTTAGGCTCAATTTACTGGCACATGGTTTCAAAATTGCATGTAGCAGTTTTAGAAGTCTGCGAAAAGGCTGAAATGGAAAAAACAGACGAAAACACATTTAATCGTCTTGCGTTTCATTTCGATAAAATAGAAGAAGGAATAGGCGTTCATAAATCACCGATGCTATACGGTGCTTTCCCAACTGATGCTTATTCGCATACCCCGCAACATCGGGGGGCTCAGCAGCCGGGCATGACCGGCCAGGTGAAGGAAGATATCCTGGCCAGGTTTGGTCAGCTTGGTGTGTTTGTAGATGACGCTAAAATAAGTTTTAATCCATTTTTGCTCAAAAAAGAGCATTTCTGCCGGGAACCTCAAACTTTTGAAATCATTACTGTTGAACATGACGATCAAAAGCAGGAGATGCCGGAGAGGGCAATAGGTTTCACCGTTTGCCAGGTACCGGTTGTTTATAAAATAACAGATAAGAGTGGCCTGACTATCGATTTCAGTGATGGCACTTCTGAAATAGATGATTCACTCTGTCTGGATGAAGAGACGTCGGGTCAAATATTTAAGCGAACCGGGGCTGTTAAAAGAATTACGGTTTCTCTTACGGATGACAATATCAGGATTACAAGCCCTGGCAATAAATAACAGATTAAAAAATGAAAAGGTTAATGACAATCATATTTTGTACTGCATCCCTGGTGCTTACCGGCTGTGCCGGTGAAAACGGTCAGGTTACTGATTCTGTAAATAAAACAGCAAGGGAGATTTTGGGAAATCCTGGATACACTGCAATCTCTTACAGTGGGTATAGGGGGATATCAAGAGATATTCAACCTACCATTCCCGAATTGAAAGAGGATATGAGAATACTTTCTGCTATGGGAATCCGGATTGTCAGAACATATAATATCTACCTGGATGCCGTCCCAAATTTACTGAAAGCTATTCGTGAGCTAAAAGATGAAAATCCGGATTTCGAAATGTATGTAATGCTCGGTGCATGGATTGATGCCAGGCACGCATGGACGGATCACCCCGAACGTATCAGAGACGAGGACCACCCCCGCAATCCGGGCGAAATTGACAGGGCTGCAGCGTTGGCAAATAAATATCCTGATATCGTAAAAATAATCGCTGTTGGAAATGAAGCTATGGTTCACTGGCAGGAAGAGTACTACGTAGAACCGGGCATCATATTAAAATGGGTGAACAATTTACAGGAACGAAAGAAAAATGGCGATTTGCCCAAAGATTTATGGATCACAAGTTCTGACAATTTCGCTTCATGGGGCGGCGGTGGCAGCGAATATCATGTTGACGATCTTAATAAACTCATTAAAGCTGTAGATTTCATCTCCATGCATACTTACCCGATGCATGACACGCATTACAATCCGGATTTTTGGGGAGTGCATGAAGATGAGAATGATCTTTCAGATAAAGAAAAAATTGAAGCTGCAATGCAGCGATCTCTTGGCTATGCTGTCTCTCAATATCAGAGTGTAGTTGAATATATGAGAAGCATAGGTGAAGATAAGCCTGTACATATCGGGGAAACCGGCTGGGCCACCGTCTCCAATGGTTACTACGGACCGGAAGGTTCGCGAGCTGCCGATGAGTATAAAATGGGGAGATATTACAAACTGATAAGAGAGTGGTCGGAAAAGGAAAAGGTCTCGGTGTTTTACTTCGAAGCTTTTGATGAAAAATGGAAAGATGCTAATAACCCGCAGGGGTCAGAGAACCATTTTGGGTTGATTAACTTGCAATCTGAAGCCAAATATCCGCTTTGGAAGTTAACAGACAACGGGGTTTTCGACGGACTCACCCGGGATGGAAAACCCATCACCAAAACCTATAATGGGAACCTCGAAAATCTCATGAAAACGGTTGCTCTGCCTCCGATGAAAGAGGTGATTGAGCTGGAAACAGGTTTAGAATAGCGACACAATGTTAAAAAATGAATTTTCAATACTACTGTTGATCGTAACTACAATACTGATGGTAAACTGTTCCGAAAATAATACTCTCGAAATTGAGGTTTATGAAACCTCTGAAAGCGGAAACAAGCTGACCAGGATCGAACAGTTTCCGGATGCTGATTCCATTGTTAATATCAGCATCGTTCCGGAGGAGAGATATCAGAAAATAACCGGTATCGGGGGATCTTTTACGGAGGCATCTGCCTATTTACTAAACCAGTTAAGCAAAAAGAACCGGGAGCTGGTAATCGAGGCTTATTTTGGAGATTCGGGTGCAAAATACTCATTAACCAGAACTCACATGAACTCAAGTGATTTTTCTTTGGGTAATTATTCATATGCACCTGTTGAGAACGACATAACACTGGAAAACTTTACAATTGATGAAGACCGGGATGACATTATCCCGATGATTAAAGATGCGATGGCGGTTTCAAGTGATGGTTTTAAGATTATATCATCGCCGTGGACAGCCCCTCCCTGGATGAAAGACAATAAAGACTGGAAAGGCGGAAAATTACTTCCCGAATACTATGAAACCTGGGCACTTTTCTTCTCGAAATACCTGGATGCCTACCAGCAGGAAGGTATAGATATTTGGGGTATAACCGTAGAGAATGAGCCGCTTGGAAATGACAGCAACTGGGAAAGTATGCACTTTACCCCTCAAGAAATGAATAAATTCGTAAAAGATCACCTGGGGCCAAAGCTTGAAGATGACGGACATGGCGAGATAAAAATTTTGGGGTATGACCAAAACCGTGATTCAGAGCTCATTGAATGGGTTGATATCATGTACGGTGATGAAGAAGCAGCGCAGTACTATGACGGGACAGCTGTACACTGGTACGGCAGCACCTATAAAATTTTTGCTGAAGAGCTTCAGTACGCAAAAAAAGCCGCCCCGGAAAAGTATTTGATACAAACTGAAGCAACCGTTGATGCAGAGGTTCCCAAATGGAGAGATGATGCCTGGTACTGGTCGAAAGAAGCCACCGACTGGGGATGGGATTGGGCGCCTGAAGATAGAAAGCACCTTCATCCGAAATATGTGCCTGCCTTTCGTTATGCCCGTGACATTATCGGAACGCTGAATAACCAGGTAGATGGCTGGATTGACTGGAATATGGTATTAAACAGACAAGGCGGGCCAAATTGGGCTGAAAATTGGTGTGTAGCACCTGTCATTGTTGATCCCGGTTTGGACGAGGTGTATTTCACTCCGCTATACTATATAATGGCACAATTCAGCAGGTATATTCGTCCGGATGCTATTCGAATCGGCCATTCTCAAACTGATGATGAATTACTGTTAACAGCCGTTCAAAACCCGGACGGGTCGGTTGCTGTAGTACTATTGAATCAATCTGAAAAAGCCAGGCGAATAAATCTTGAACTGAACGGTAATCAAAAAGAATTTTCGATATCCAAAAAAGCTGTTCAGACCGTTCTGATACAGGAAAAATCTTAATAAATAATAGACCAAAAAATAACTGCTAATGTCTCAAAATAAAACACAGTCGAGTGATAAGGTCCCCTTCTTTCAGAAGTTTTCGTTTGGTACCGGTCATCTTGTACTGAATTTGCTGCCCGGGGCATTAGGTGTTTTTATGTTCTTTTTATTAACAGCTTTTGGAATGAGCCCTTTCCTTGCCGGGTTATTGGGCGGGCTCCCAAGAATTTTTGACGCCTTGACAGACCCGATTATGGGTTTTATATCTGACAATACACACACACGCTGGGGCCGCCGAAGGCCTTATATTTTTATTGGAGCAATTTTAAGCGGTATCTTTTTTATACTTCTCTGGCAATTAGACGAGAATAATTCTCAGACTTACAATTTTTGGTACTTTTTAATCATGTCAATGGTTTTCCTGGTTGGCAATACCATGTTTGCCACTCCACTTATAGGCCTTGGCTATGAGATGACAACCGATTACAATGAACGAACACACCTGATGGCTTTTTCTCAAACTATGGGGCAAATCGCGTGGATGATTGTTCCCTGGTTTTGGGTGCTTATTGCCAATCCCAATTTATTTGCAGATCAGGCAGTAGGTGTGCGTCAACTTTCAGTTTTAGTAGGAGGATTATGCTTAGCCATTGGAATTTTACCGGCAATATTTTGCAAGGGTCTTGATTCCGAAAAAATTGAAAACAGAAAGGAAATTTCATTTAAAACAGTTTTCAAAAATCTGAAACAGCTTTTTGACAGTATTGTTCTGGTATCCAAAAACAAACCGTTTGTTAAACTTTGCGGAGCGACCTTTCTTGTTTTTAACGGGTTTCAATTAGTAGCATCATTCAGCTATTTCATCATTGTCTTCTACATGTTTAATGGTGATTATGGAAATGCAGGAAACTGGCCTGCATGGTTCTCTACAATAGTAGCTGTTGCTACAGCTTTTTTAGTTATTCCCATTGTCTCATACATGGCGGACAAATTTGGCAAAAGAATGGCATTTATCATATCTACTACTCTCTCAATTGTCGGCTATATCCTGAAATGGTGGGGATTCAGTCCGGAAAATCCCTGGCTTATTTTCATGCCAATACCTTTTATGGCATTTGGATTAGGCGGACTGTTCACACTTATGATGAGCATGACTGCAGATGTTTGCGACCTGGATGAGCTTGAAAATGGAATGCCCAGAAAGGAGGGTACATTTGGCGCCATATATTGGTGGATGGTGAAACTGGGACAAGCCATTGCTCTCGTATTAGGCGGGCTGGTTTTAGAGCTTGTTGGATTTGACCAAAATGCTGCAACTCAATCTGTTGAAACACTAACAAGATTACGAATTGCTGATATTGTAATCCCTTCAGTTACGGCTGCTCTCGCAATTTGGGTGATGTACAGCTACACTTTAACGGAAGAAGAATCTCGTAAAATACAAACAAAATTGGTGGAAAGACGAGGCTCTCTTAAAGCAGCTGATTAAACAGTAATTTTTGAATTATATCAAATAATGTCTTTTAGAAAAGAAAAATTCATAAGTAAAAATGTTTCTGGTTTTCTGCCAGTTGAGAACTATTCAGAAGACAAGCATAAAGATGACGTTCGTAAATTATTTTTAGACCTGCTCGCTGAGGGCATTTACGGATTTTGTTTCAGTCTCTATGAAGAAGGACAAAAACCCGGCGATGAGGTTTCTGAAGGTCAGATACGTGACAGAATGAAAATTCTGAAACCCCATACCCGTTCGATCCGGTCATTTTCCTGCACCGATGGAAATGAGATCATACCGAAAATCGCAAAAGAGTCCGGCCTGACAACACTTGTTGGTGCCTGGATAGGCAGTGACCCGAAAAAAAATAAAGAAGAGATAGACGGCCTCATCCGACTTGCTAAAGAAGGGTATGTAGATATTGCAGCTGTAGGCAATGAAGTACTTTACAGAGAAGACTTAAATGAGAAAGAACTTCTGAATTGTATTCAGAATGTTAAGCAGCAGATACCTGACGTTCCTGTAGGTTATGTAGATGCTTACTATGAATTTGTAAAGCGTCCTGAAATTGTAGAAATGAGTGATGTTATTTTATGCAATTGCTACCCGTTTTGGGAAGGAACTGATTTCAAATATTCGCTTCAGCACATTCAACACATGTATTCACAAGCTTTTCAGGCAGCAAAAGGAAAACCTGTTCTGATAACAGAAACCGGCTGGCCGAGTAATGGCGAAGGCCTGGGAGATGCAGCTCCTTCGCATTTGAATGCGATGAAATATTTTGTCAATACAAATCTGTGGGCTAAAAACAATGATATCGGCCTCTTCTACTTTTCATCTTTTGATGAATCGTGGAAAACCGGTAATGAAGGTGATGTGGGAGCCTACTGGGGAATCTGGGATAAATCCGGAAATCTAAAATTTTAATATATGGATATGGATACCTACAGCCAATTAGGGCTTGCTCCGGCTAAAGCAATTTGCTACTCCGGGTTCAGGGAAGGCCAGCGGCCCGGAGGAATTTATCCGGACTATGACCAGGTAAAGGAAGATCTCTTGCTGCTTCAAAAGCATTGGAAATATCTCCGGCTTTTTGACTGTGATCTGCATGCGAGTACCGTTCTTGATGTGATTAGAAATGAAAATTTCGATTTTAAAATCATGCTTGGCGCCTACATCGAAGCAGAACTGAATAACTTTAATTGCCCGTGGAACGGGGGAACCTATACGGAAAAGCAACTGGAACGCAACAGTAAAAATAATCAACAAAAAATTTCCAGGTTGATTGAGTTCGGAAATCGATTCCCCGACATCATCTTTTCTCTATCAGTTGGGAATGAAGCCTGTGTGGAATGGACAGACCACTATGTAAATGAGTATAAAGTTCTTGAATATGCAATACAGGTGAAAGCCCAAACATCGCAGCCGGTTACATTTTGTGAAAATTACGTGCCATGGCTCTCCAGGCTGAAGAATCTGGCAGATGTGCTTGATTTCATATCAATTCACACTTATCCGGTATGGGAATATAAAAATATAGATGAGGCCATAGGTTATACAAGGCAAAACTACTACTCTGTTGCCAAAAAATATCCTGACAAACCTGTGATAATCACGGAGGCTGGCTGGGCAACCAATTCTAATGGCAGAGGAATCAACCCTGTTCACGTAAATGAAAATTATCAGCAAATTTACTTTGAAAAACTGATGGAATGGGGAGAAAGTGAAAACATTCTCATTTTCTTTTTTGAAGCTTTTGATGAATCCTGGAAAGGTTCACCGGAGCCACTTGAGCCTGAAAAACATTGGGGTCTGTTCAAAATTGACCGGACTCCAAAGTTGGTTATGAAACAACTAATTGAACATAAATAATTTGAGATCGGATTCTATCTCCCAACCAATTTTTTCACTAAAACATAAACATAAAAAACAGAGCACATAGTAAATAGTTACAACTTAAATTTAATTACTAATTTTATGAAAACACTAATACTACTCCTGACTATGCTTTTCGCATCGTCAGTGGGTTTAGCACAAAATAACCCAATTGATTTTGAAGACAGCGGTTTCTGAGCCGATTTTATCTGGGAGGTATTTGAAAACGTAGATAATCCACCAGTAGAAATTATTGATAACCCGGATGCTACCGGAGCGAACACCTCTGCAAAGGTTGCACAATTTACCGCAAGAGCAGATGGTGCCTCCTTTGCCGGAACCATCACCAGGGGAACTGGCACTTACCTATTAGACGAGACAAATCGTACCATAAAGATCATGGTATGGAAATCGGTTATCAGTGATGTCGGCATCAAACTGGAAACAGCTTCCGGCTGGTCTTTTGGCGAAATAAAAGTGGCGAATACCGTGACAGATCAGTGGGAAGAGCTTACTTTTGACTTTTCTGATGTTCCAAATCCGCCCGAAGATGAAGCTTATGACGGCATAACGGTTTTTCCTGATTTCCAGGAAAGAGCAGAGGAAAATGTAATCTTCTTTGATAACATAACCTTTTCGGAAGCAGCTGCCACCGGAGGCGGTACAGAAGGAAACTTACTGTCCAACGGTGATTTTTCAGATGGTATAAACTCATGGGTACCGTTTATAGCTGATTTTGCAGGTGTAAGTGCCGATGTAACAGTAGCAGATGGCGAAGCTGCCATTACAAATATAGCAGGTGCAGGCGGCGAAGTATGGCATGTTCAGCTTAATCAAATTCTTACGTCTCAGCAAATAGACGCATTGGAAATTGGCGAAAGCTATACGGTATCATTTGATGCACGAAGCAGTGCGAACGACCGGCAGTTACGACTCTTCTTTGGCGAGGACGGAGGCGCATTTACCCCCGTGAATATCACTGATTTTGTTATCAGCAATACCATGGAGACTTTCGATACAAGTTTTACGGTTGATGAAACATTCGGAGCCATGAAATTTGGATTTGAGATGGGCCTTAGCAACGAAGACGTATTCATCGATAATGTGTCATTAGAATTGGCATTAGCAACAAGTGTGGAAGAGCTGGATAACCGGCCAAATCAGTTTAGCCTGGATCAGAATTTTCCAAATCCATTTAATCCTACAACAAACATAACGTTTACCATTCCGCAATCTTCGGATGTGAAACTCGAAGTATTTAATGCTTTAGGCCAAAAAGTTGCAACGCTGGTTAACGGGTCCCGAAATGCCGGGTCGCATACCATAACGTTTGATGCTTCAAGATTTGCTTCGGGTGTATATCTATACAGACTTACTTCCGGAAACTGTGTACAAATCAACAAAATGTTGCTCCTCAAATAAATTTGCAGCATTTTGATTTATTTCTAAAATCGTATATGCCAGGCAATACATTATAAACAGATGTGTTGCCTGGATTTTTTAATTGTGTATTACAGAGGCTTCTGATTTCTCCTTTACTCTCTCACTTCAACCACTCAAATTCATGCGGTTCCCCTATCAGTACCAGGTTTTCGGATATTTGATATGGGTTGTATACAACGGTCGCCGTTTCCGGGATCAGATCCTTACGTGAAACCCGGTAGCTGCCCGTAAGCCAATAGTCATTCCCGTTTTGATCATTAAAAGTATAGGTAACCCGGTAGGTTTTATTACCGCTTTGCCTGTGAAAGAGGTTCCATATCGATGAGTTTACCTCTCTCTTTTTTCCCAAGGTTGTTTTTGAATTTCTCTGAAGACCAAGCATTCGGTTATTGATTCTTTCCTGCCGGAAACCGAAAGAGATAAATGTGGCCAGAATAAAAATCAGTATACCCGGAAGAACCCATGGAGTCCTGATCAGATCCATTTGTCCCTGGAAATATGCAATACCCACACACAACAACACGAAACCCATTGCCATCAGAATCATATTCCGCAGCCGGGCGTAACGCGTTTTTACGGTTTTGTATTGAACAGGTCCGACGTAATATGTCTTGAAGGATCTCATAAGTACTCAGACAATAAAATTTTCCGAACTCAAATTCAATAGATGTAAAATAAAAGAATCTTAATTTAACCTTCCGGTATTTTCGAAGATGGTGATCTTAGATAAACAATCACTTGACATTCCAATTATACATTTCCATTTCTTATTTTGGTTTTTATACATAAAGCACCAATAGGTAAGAACATGCTTAACAGTTTCAAATTTGCTTTTCGCGGCATACAGGTTATGATCTCTACTCAGCGGAATGCCCGCATTCATCTGCTTATCACCACAATTGTTTTTGCTTTGGGATTATACCTTGGTTTTACTACCCTGGAATGGTGCCTGATTGTATTTGCAACAGGCACCGTCTGGACAGCCGAAGCTTTCAACACTGCCATCGAGTTCCTGGTTGATGTGGTCTCTCCCGAATTCCATCCGCTTGCCGGAAATGCAAAAGACGTTGCCGCAGCTGCCGTTCTTATCTCAGCTGTTGGTTCCGCGATCATTGGCATGTTGATTATTGGTAAACATCTGTTTTGAGTCTTTATAACAGAATCTTGCTTCCGACTTTCGGCTGACGAGTCGAACTGTCGCCAAACTCCCGGTTTAGGAATATGATATGTAATTAACGCTCTTTGGCTTTTAACCGACGAGTGATAAGTTGTGAGACGCAGTTTCTCACTGAGCTTACACTATCCACCTTCCGAATGAACCCAATGAATCCGACCTCATCATCTGTTGCCCCATCCATTCGTTATTAATTTGTGATAAGTTTCCGAATCTATTTATTTTACCTTTCTACCTATGAAAAATGATCCGAAAAATATTGCGCTTCTCTACTTCAGCAGAAGTCCGCTTGCAGAAAGCCGGCACAAGCGCTTTGTGAATCGCGACCCGTCCAAAAACAGGCAGGTTGCAGATCTTTTGATCAGCCAGTCGCTCAAGCATGTTGAAAATTCAGGTCTCCCCTACTTCCTGTTTAATGAGGCCAGGCAGAAAGGTGACACCTTTGGTGAACGCCTGACAAATGCCTTTGACGAACTTTTTAAAAAAGGATTTGACGGAGTAATTGCCGTAGGAAACGATTGTCCCGGTTTAGGTAGCGTAAACTGGGAGCTGATCACCCAAATCATGAAACAAAACCGGCCGGTGCTGGGACCTACTCCGGACGGCGGCAGCTACCTGATCGGCCTCACACGTGATTCGTTTCAAAACGAGTCCTTCAGACAGATTCCCTGGAAAACGCGCAACGTCCATCAATCACTTTGCGAATATTTAAAATCAGGCGGATTTGACCTTTATGAAATTGATGCACAGCGTGACATCAATAAATTTGATGATCTTCTCTATTTCCTGAAAACCGGGTTTACAGGTGTTTTAAAGTTTTTTAAAGAGCTGTTAAAAAACCTTTTCAAGTCACTCTTACAGGTCCGTCACCTCTCATATTCCGCGCAATTGGAATCTGTGAGTGTTTACGCATCAAGACCTCCCCCTCTCTTTCCAAATTAGATTCAATCCTGAGTCCACTTTTTTTAATTGCAGTCGCTATCTCTGCCTGAAAAGTTCATCCTAAAAAATCAGGAATGAAACAGAGGTTTTCTCACATGATATACTGCGCGTGAAATGATTTATCTGACTGCCAATCTGAATATGTAACCCGATATTTAATCTTTTTAATTTAATGAAAAAGCTGATCACCCTATTTCTTCTCTTATTTTTATATACAAGTTCCGCCTTTGCCCAGTCATCGTTTACAATTACCCTCATCGAAAACCAAAGTTATCAACCGCTTAAAAATCATACCGTAGTTATTGAAAACAGCTCCATCGGTTTTAAGGAAGAACGCGTAACAAGCGAAAACGGTCGCGTGACTTTGAGCGGACTTTCAACTTCCGGTTCTTATGTTGTAATTGTACCGGAAACGGAGGATTATTTTGAAAGCCGCAGTGAACCTGTTCAGCTGATATCCAACAAAAACACCAGTATTCTGGTTACTGTCTACAGCCGGATCGACGGGCGTCTGGATGAGATAACGGTCAGTGCCACATCCACTACAATTAACACTGTTGACGCGCAGGTGGCATCCGAAATCACCGCCCGCGAGCTTGAAACACTGCCGGTGGAAGGCCGGGATATTACACGCTCTCTGTTCAGGTTGCCAAATATTTCTCAGGCTACCGGTTTCTTTTCGGAAGCTCCAAATGTGGCTATCAACGGTGCCAACTCCCTGTTTACAAACTACCAGATCGATGGTTTTGACAACAATGAAAATTTTCTGGGCGGACAAAAATTCCGGATACCGGTTGGCCTCACACAAAACATTACCACTTTAACCAATAATTTCGGAGCAGAACACGGCAGAACATCAAACGGAATTATCAATATCACAACCAAATCGGGCAGTAATGATCAGACCGGAGAGGTCTTTTTTGTCTCCCGCCCCGGACCTCCGCTCGATTCCTCCTCACCATTTGCGCAGCGTGATCTCTCCGGGAATAATGTGAAAGACGGATTCTCACGATTCCAGGGCGGATTCTCTCTTGGCGGACCCATCAAAAAAGATAAAACCTTCTATTTTGTCAATGCCGAACACCTTACTGATCTCAAGGATAACCTTCTCAACTCACCACAGCTGAATGTGAATACAACCGTGCCCGGAACAAACCGTTTTACCTTCTTGTCGGGCCGAATTGACCACAACTGGGGTAATAAACTGAGATCATTTCTGCGTGTGAACAAAGGTTTTGTAAGTGTTGAACGCCAGGGCGGGGGACTTGATGGCGGTGTGGCGTTCCCTTCAACAGGGAACCAGCAGGATCGAAACTCATTTATGATTGCACAAAAGAATATCTATTCCGGTAGCGGATTTGTTTCAGAAACCGGTTACCAGTACGGACGCTTCCGCTGGAACTTTGCCAATCCGGACAATCCGGACTCTCCCAATGCAACGGTACTCGGACCTGACGGACAGACCATTGCCACACTCGGTCATCCAGGTTTTCTGTTTGATGAAACCGAAAACACTCACCAGTTTCAACAAAAATTCACTTTCTACAAGGGAAATCACACGCTTAAAACCGGGGTTGATTTTAAATCCTCCGGCTATTCTCTTGTAGGCGGCGGAAACCCGAATGGAAGCTGGATTGTAAGTCTGAACCAGGACCAGACAGATGAAGTGAGAGGCCTCGGCCTTGGAAGTAATTTGACACCGTTTGATATCCCGCGTGACGCAAATGTTGAACTTTTCCAAATTGAACTGCGTCCCGATGCTTTTGAAAAAAGACAAAACATTATCAGCCTCTATATCGAAGATCAGCTTGCCGTTTCTGATAAATTGAATCTGAATCTGGGACTTCGCTGGGATTATGATAATCTCTCGAAAGCCGGAAGCACGGGAAACGGAGATCTGAATAACATCGCACCCCGGATAAGCGCCAACTACCGGCTCAGTTCATCTACATCTTTCCGTGCAGGTTACGGAATGTACTATGATAAAATACTTTACGCAGTCTACAGTGATGCACTTCAGTTCAGCTCCGACTCCGATGATTTCAGGCGGCAGATCTCCGAATTTATTCGACTGGGCATTTTGCCTGATGATACAAATATTGACAAGGTGACAAACGAAGGAAACCTGACCGCCAATGTAACAGGCGTCGATTTCCTTGACGCTCCCTCACGGGAATCCCTGCAATCGCAGCGCGAATCTGTGTTTAGCAACGAGTTGCGCATTCTTAATCCGGACGGTATGGATAACCCTTTTTCTCACCAGTTTATGGTTGGCTTTCAGCACCAAATTAATGATCACTCGCTGCTATATGTCGATTTAATGCACAATCGTTCGTTTAATCTCTTCAGGCTTCGGGATCTAAACGCACCCGAACCATTCCCAATCGACCCGGACAATGTGGACGTGCGGTCAACTGAAGAAGCCGATGAATCACGGCCCACGCCTGTGTTTCGGGACGACCAGGGATCGTTTGCTCTTGCCGGGGGCGACACACTTCGCGGCGCGGCACGCAGTGTAGTGATGACTGAAACCGCCGGACGCTCCAATTACTACGCCATGAACCTGACGTTCGACCGTCATCGTGCGGATAAAGACTACTCCTTCAGGCTCATTTATACCCTCTCTTTCCTGGAGAATAATACCGAGGATATTAACTTCCGGGCCAGGGATGCGAATAATTTCAGCGATGAATGGGGACCTGCACTGAACGACCGCCGGCATATCATCAATACGATTTTCACATATTTCCCATTTGATGGATTCTCAGCAACAGTAGCCGCTCTCTTTCAGAGTGGCCAGCCGGTAAACCGGGTTCCTGACGCCTCCATTTTTGGAACCACTGATCTCAATGGCGATGGGCGCTCGTTCTCACAGCAGTTTGTGGGTAATAACGACCGAAGCCCAGGTGAAAGCCGTAACAGCGACCGTCTGCCCTGGAACACCACTTTTGACCTGAGCCTGCAGTATGCCCTTCCGGTCGCGGGTGGACGCGTAGTGGCTGGAGCGGATATTTTCAATCTTCTGAATGCAGAAAATCTCGGCGGTTTCAGCAGTAATCTTACGCAGAGCAACCAGATACAGGTGGGTCCTGCGGAACGGGGTATTGAGAAAAGAAATGTAGCTCCCCCGCGACAATTTCAGTTTTCACTTAAATACCTCTTTTAATATAGTTTATGATAAAAACCAGAACAGAAATTGAAATTTCACTTGAAAAGCTGTCCAAAAGGATCTATTTGATTTATGGATACCTTACAATTTAAAGTTTACTTCGTGAACCTTTGATCCGTCGGCTGACGGATTCGTGGCAATAAACTGACATTTTTTGCCACGAGGACACGAGGACACCAAGCAACACGAAGAATTAGTTTTGCATCTATTTAAATCTGAACTAAATATTTTAAGTTGATTAGCGGCCAGCTATAATTTTTTAGAAAAAAGATATAATGAACCGGTATTATTTAAAATTCTGCTTAATGATAGTCATTGTAGCACTGATATCCGCCTGCAGTGATGGCGAACGCCATAATACCGGTGATGATTCCCCGGTTCTGAATAAATCGTGGCAGGAAATCCTGAATGAAGCCGGGGGCACAAAGATCACCATGATGATGTGGATGGGTGATCCGCTCATAAACAACTACATGAACGGGTATGTGGTGCCAAACATTAAAGAGCAATTTGATATTGATCTTGAAATCGTCAGCGGACAGGGCGCTCAGATCGTCTCCACACTGATGTCGGAACTGGAGAGCGGACGAAATTCAAGCCAGATCGATCTGATCTGGCTCAATGGCGAGACCTTTTTCCAGCTTCGCATGATCGATGCGCTGTTCGGTCCTTTTACTGAAAAACTGCCCAATATTCAATATGTGGACATGGACAACCCATTTATCGGAATTGATTTTCAGCAGCCGGTAAATGGCTATGAAGCCCCCTGGGGAAATGTTCAGCTTGCCTTCATTTATAACACCGGCCAGATTGACTCACCTCCTCAATCCCTCGATGAATTGAAGGAGTGGGTCCGGGAAAATCCCGGAAGATTTACGATTCCAACTGAATTTACAGGCATGACAGTGCTTAAATCGATGATGATATCGATGGCAGAAGATCCCGATCTGTTTAAGGGAGAGTTTAATGCCGAAGTTTACAATCAGTACAGCAGCCGTTTATGGAATTATATCAACGAAATAAAACCCTTTTTCTGGCGTGAAGGTGAGACGTTTCCCAATTCGATTTCTCAAATGCACCAGTTTTTTGCAAACGGAGAACTCAATTTTACTTTTAGCAATAACGACAGCGAAGTTGACAATAAAATATTACAGGGGCTTTTCCCTGAAAACAGCCGAGCTTACGTTCCGGATTTTGGCACGATTCGAAATACTCACTATTTAGGCATTCCCACATTAGCATCTGACAAAGAAGCGGCTATGGCTGTAATCAATTTTTTACTATCCCCGGAAGCACAGTTTGAAAAGATGAAACCGGAAGTATGGGGAGACGGCACAATTCTCGATATGTCGAAGCTGCCGGAGAACTGGCAGAAAAAATTCAGTGATATCCCCGGAAGAACCAATTCTCCGCCACGAGAACAGATCAGGGAGAAGGCATTTATGGAACCGGCACCTGAATATATGATCCGCATATTTGAAGATTTCAGAACCAATGTGGTAAATTGACCAAAAAAATTCTCATATCGCTTTTTGTCATTGGCTCTGTTTTGCCTCTCTCGGCATCACTCACCTACGCACTGCTCTATAGCCTCGGCTTAACCGGGCTCTTAAGCGATGGACTGACACTTGCCAACTGGATACAGATTTTTACCGGTGAGTTCTTTCAATCCATGATCTACTCTGTCTGGATTGCTTTTTCTTCTGCCTTCTTTACAATTACACTTGCGATGACCCTGTTGTTTATTGCCAGGAAATACCTGAACAGGCCAAATGTGTACCGGTCACTGTTTTTGCCGCTCACCATTCCGCCGATTGTACTTGCGTTTGTAATTTTCCAGCTCTACTCGGGCGGCGGTATCCTGTCGAGAGTTGCCTGGCATCTTGGCCTGATCTCTGATCTGAATCAATTCCCTGCTCTTGTTCAGGATCCGTATGGGATCGGGATCATACTGGCGCATATTTTCCTGGTATTCCCTTTTTTTCTGCTTGTCTTACTAAACCTGTTCGAAAACGAAAAACTGGATGAACTTGCTGCTGTGGCTTCCACCCTGGGAGCAGATCCGAAGGATATCATCTTCAGGATTCAGGTACCCATTCTTTTAAAAGGAATCTTTCCGCTGCTTGCACTCTACTTTATCTTTTTTTTAGGGGCTTTTGAGATCCCTCTTGTTCTCGGACAGTCATCGCCGCATATGATTACCGTATTGATTATTGAGAAACTGCAGCGCTTCAATCTTGCCGACATACCCGTAGCATATGCGATGGCAGTCTGGTACTCGGTTATCTGTATTGCCACTATCAGTTATCTGTTCACTCATTTTAAAAAGAGGTACTCGCTGTGATTAACCGGTCTCTTTTTATTTTTATCCTGCTCTGCTTTATTATTCCGTTTGCTGTGCTTCTCTATCTATCGGTCTCATCCGAGTGGTACTATCCGTCCCTTGCAGATCACCAGTTTACGGCTGAACACTGGCGATGGTTTTTAAGCGGCGGATCAACACTCATGCAAAGTGCAGTTCTATCCATACTTCTCTCGGTTTCGGTTGGATTTGTATCGACCGTTTGCGGGTTCTTTGTTAGCAGAGCCGTTGCATATCAAACCAAAAGTAAATGGTGGCTGCTTACGGCTTATTTTCCGTATGTGATTGCTCCCGTGGTTTTTGCCGTTATGCTCAATTTTTATTTTCTGCGTTTTAATTTAACCGGAACCATATATGGAGTAATCATCGCGCAGTTTTTTATTACGTTTCCCTATGCTGTTCTCTTTTTCTTCGGTTTCTGGAACAGCAAAATCCGAAACCTGGAGAACCTTGTCGCAACCATGGGCGGAGATTTCAAAGTTACACTGAAAGAGGCTATTTTGCCCTCTGCAAAAGGATTGCTGGCGGTATGTTTTTTTCAAACATACCTGATTTCCTGGTTTGAGTATGGCCTGACACAATTTATCGGTGTTGGTAAAGTTCAAACACTCACAGTGATGGTCTATCGCTATATCAGTGAAGCAAATCCATATCTTGCAGCACTGGCCGGGTTTCTTCTTGTGATTCCGCCATTGATTCTATTAATCAGTAACAGACGTTTTCTGCTGCACAAAGTTTGGAGTACCTGATTTGATTCAAGTAAATGATTTATCGATCTCTTTTGGTGATGAGCCGGTTTTAAGAGAAATTAATTTTTCTCTTGAAGAGAATAAAACCCTCTCCGTTCTGGGGAAATCCGGATGTGGCAAAACAACACTGCTGAAATCAATCGCCGGAATACAAACCAAATACAGCGGAGCTGTTGAAATAGACGGTGAACAAGTTGATCATCTCAGGCCACAAGAACGCGGGGTTGTATACCTCTACCAGGAACCCCTGCTTTTTCCGCATCTGAATGTGGAACAAAACATTGGGTTTGGCCTGAAAATCAGGAAAACAGACCCGGCTGTGATCCGCCAAAAGGTTGACAAAATGATACAACAACTCCATCTTGAAGGCCAGGAGAAAAAAATGCCTGATCAGCTTTCTGGCGGACAGAAACAGCGGGTGGCTTTCGGCCGTGCTTTTATCATCCATCCGAAAGTATTGCTGCTGGATGAACCTTTCGGCAGCCTTGATTCAGATACCCGTAAAGAGATGCAAAATCTCTTTATTGAAATATCAAACACAGAAAAAATAACAACCATTTTTGTGACACATGATCTGAAAGAGGCCCTGCTGACCGGCGATTTTTTTGGAATGATGCACAATGGTAAACTCAATATCTTTGAAAACAGGGATGCATTCATAAACAATGCTGATACCGGTGTAAAAGAGGAACTTAAATTTTGGACGAACCTAACGAATAAACATGTCAAACAGTAAAGAATTTCATCATATTGAATCGATTTACCGGGTATTTACCCACCTCTGGATAATTAATCCCTGTTACCCCGGGAAAAAAGATCCGTTAGGCGATGCAAGAATTGAAAAGGTATCAGTATGAATTCATCTATCGCAGTAATACTTGGCAGCGCATTTGAAAAAAGCATTCCTGAAAAACTGAATCTTGAAATGATCGATATTCAGACCGGTTTTGGAACGCAAAAGCTGTACAAATCGAAACAGGAAAACGGACGGGATCTCTTTGTTATTTTCCGTCATGGCCTGCCGCATACAATTTTGCCTAACCAGATCAACTACCGGGCACAGGCGGCTGCCCTGAAAGAACTCAATTGCGGTGCCCTGCTTATTAACAGCTCTGTTGGTGTTATGGATGCCAACCTGCCACTCTATAAACCGATGATGGTAACCGATCTGCTGATGCCTGAAAATCGTCTGCCTGACGGATCCACCTGTACCATGTTTCAGAAACCATCCTCTGACCACGGGCACCTGCTTATCAAAGACGGACTCTTTTCAACGGAACTCAATCAGCAGATTCTCGATTTGGGCGGTGACGAAATTTATAAATCTGAAAACAGTGTGGTGTTTGTATACGCCGGTGGCCCGAGAGGAAAAACGCCTGCTGAAAACAAAATGTGGGCACAACTGGGCGGGCAGGTGAATTCCATGACTCTTGCACCAGAAGTGGTGCTTGCCAATGAACTGGAAATTCCGTGTGCGGCAGTTGTGGTGGGACACAAATACTCGGTTCCCGGAATAGAGAATCCGCAGAAGCAGAAAATTGGGGATACCCTTAAACAATCACGCAAAGCCACCGAATCCCTTATTACGAAATTTTTGATGAGTGGTAAACCTGTAGACTTTGCCAACCAGATCTACCGTTTTTGATATGAAGCCATCAGCAGATGAAATTCAGAAATTTATTAAGATAACAGAACCGGAATTTGAATGTTCAGGTAAACCCATCGAACTATCCGGCGGTAATCTGAACTATGTGTGGCGCATCCCTGGAAGACCTCACAATATAATCGCAAAACACGCGCCTCCGTTTATCGCTTCAAATCCTGAAGAAGCGCTTAACCAGGACCGGCTTCGGTTTGAAGCGGATGCACTCCGGTTGTTTACCGAAAATGGCAGGCTCTCGTTTCTTTCAAGTAAAGATATCTCTGTTCCAAAATTTTACGGCTTTGATTCGAAGAAAAATCTGCTGCTGATGGAGGGTATCGGCTCCGAATCAACACTCTTTTCTGAGCCAATGTTCCGGAATTACAATGACTCAATGCCTGCAATTCTTGGAAATTTTATTGCAAACCTTCACCGGGAAACTGCAGGGGATTCTTTTTTTAAGAGATCTTTTCAGAATCTGAACATTCAAAAAACCCGGCGGCAAGTTCAGTACAAGGGAGCCGGCCAATTTCTGAAGAACGCAGGCATTACACCGTCTTCTGTTGCAATCAATAATGCTGAGCGGCTTGGCGAAGAGCTGCTTATGCCCGGCAAGTGCCTTGTTATGGGTGATCTGTGGCCTTCATCTATTCTGATTAATGAACAAAAAATGCGCCTCATTGATTGGGAATTTTGCCACTACGGGCGACCATTGCAGGATGTAGCTCATTTTATTGCCCATTGCAGGCTGCACCAGGAAGCCTCAGACGATCTGTTCAGAAGAGAGCAACTTCAAAAATTCTGCGGCCACTTTTTAAAAAGCTACAGGTTATCCCTTGGCAACGATTTTTCAAACCTGTTTGATGAAAAGGAATCGAGAGAGCTCGCCATCCACTATGCCATGGAAATTCTGATCCGTATATCCGGTCCGTTTAAACATGGATATTTGTTTGATTCCCATTCGTCAGACCATTCGAAAATTCAGAAACTTGCGACAGAAGCCTCTGAACTCTTAAAAAATCCTGAAGATTCAGAAGATTATTTTTGGGATTGAATCTAAATTTCGGGGTACGCTGAAAAACAGGACATAAAATCAGGTGCCGGTTTGTACAGGCAGATGAATGCCGCACTCATTTTTATCGATATCTTTCCATCTGCCGGCCCGCTCATGATCACCGTTTTCAACCTGGTTTGTACATGGAATGCACCCGATACTGGGAAAACTCTCATCATGCAGCGGATTATAAGGGAGATCATAATCTTTGATATAGCTCCACAACTGGCCAGAGGACCAGGCTGCAACCGGGTTTATTTTTATCACATCACATTCACTGTCGTACTCCACAAGTTGAGTCTCTTTCCGGGACTCAGACTGATTCCTCCTGATACCGGTAATCCATGCTGATTTATCCTGAAGATAGTTTCTTAGGGGACGCACTTTTCGGATAAAACAGCAACGGTTCGGGTTTTTATACCACAGATTATCACCAAATTTTTCTGCCTGCTCATCAAGCGTATATTCTGGAGTTATTTTTTCGATAGTAATCCCAAATTGCTTTTCAAGCTTATCACACAGTTCATAGGTTTCACTAAATAAAAGGTTTGTATCCAGGTAAAATACAGATATGGGCAGACCAAGCTGGTATAAGCGATGGATCAGAAAAACACCTGAAGGACCAAATCCGGTTCCCATCACTATTTTTGAACCAAATGTTGCAGCTGCCCATTTGAGAATTTCATCAGGATTTTTCGCCTCAAATAGATCATTTAACTGGGTAAGCTGATTTTTACAGGATTCAACGGATTGGTAGCCATCTGCTTTGAAATTTCCATTACCGGAAATTTTCGGGTTTCTATTCATATTATCCCGCAAATTTGGATAATTGTTGAAGGTTAGTTAGTTGTTTTTTATTTACAGACCTGCTTACTGACTAATCAGCACAATAAAAAAGCCCGCTGCCTTTATCAGGTAGCAGGCTTTAAAAAAGTTTAACAGATCAGAAAATCATGCCAGCCTCTTTCAGCCACTACCTGTGCAGTTGTACGTACAACAACACGAGACAGGGTAAAGCCTGACATTGTCACTATTTGCCGATAAATCATTCAGTTTATTTTTCAAAAGAAAGAAAATGATATTAGCCATTAATACAGGTCTGTTTCTAAGTGAAACACCTGCAAGTATAACGACTAAAAGAGGATAGATCAAACCCGTTTTTGAAAAAGATATATGAAAGCGCTTTTATTTTTAATTTGCTAAAAAACAAAGCTTCTTAGCAGTTTATCCATATACTTTTTTCTACTTCATCCTGTCAGCGGATATCCTGTTATATAAAAACTCCACGGCTTCCTTTGCATCCATCTCATCGGTATTTATCTCCAAAACACCTTCACCGGATGGTTGCTCATGAGCCGCATCATATCCTGTCAGACCTTTAATTTCGCCTTTTTTAGCTTTCTCATAAAGTCCTTTCGGATCCCGGCTTTGAGCTGTTTCCGGATCGCATATGACATGGATTTCAGTAAACCGGCCATCGGGAAACAGGGATCGCACACGTTCGCGGTCTGCTTTATAGGGTGAAACAAATGTGCAGAGAACAATATTTCCATGTTCAAAGAATAGCCTTGCCAGTTCCCCGACCCGCCGGATGTTTTCAGTCCTGTCTTTCGGACTAAAACCCAAATCACCATTTAAGCCATGGCGCACCTGGTCACCGTCCAGCAGTATTGTCTGTTTACCCTCATCCCACAGTCTTTTCTCAAGCGCTTTGGCTATCGTGCTTTTCCCTGCACCGGATATTCCAGTGAACCATAGAACTTCTGCCTTCTGGCCATTTCGCTGCTCACGCTCTTCGCGCGGAATATTCCAGGATTCCCACGTTACATTTGGAGAGACCGTTGTTTTCCCGGATTCTACGCTGCGGGTCTCTGTTTGAGTTCCGGCCCCGTTTGATATTGTCGATTTCGCCCGTATCATACCGGCACCAACAGTCACATTGCTTGACGGATCAATGATAATAAAACTTCCGGTTTTTTGATTTATCTGGTATGGATCAAAAAAGAGTGGTTTTGACGTTTTAAGTTTTACGCGTCCTATCTCATTGAGGTTCAGCTCCGAAGCATCCTCCCTGTGCAGGGTGTCCACATTCATACGGTAGATTAAATCCGTGATATAAACCTGTGCCGTATTTGTAGTGTGTTTGATAATATAGGATTTATCCATCTCCATATGATCCTCATTCATCCAGCAGAGGTACGCTTCAAAATCGCTGCCAACATTCGGCACGTTGTTTTTGCGGACGATCATATCGCCCCGGCTGATATCGATCTCATCATCTATCGTAACAGTTACCGTATCTCCCGGCATCGCCTCCTCAAGATTATTATCGTAGGTAACAATTTCCTTTACCCTGCTTGTCAGCCTTGATGGCAATGCCATAATTTCATCACCGGGACGTATCCTGCCCGATGCAACCCTTCCTGCAAATCCTCTGAATTTTTGATGCGGACGGATCACATACTGTACGGGCAAGCGAAAATCAACAATGTTATGGGATGCTTCCACATTCACATTTTCCAGGTGATGCAGAAACGTAGTTCCATGATACCAGGGCATATTATCGCCCTTCTCTACCACATTATCACCTTTCAGTGCAGAGATTGGGATAAAGGTGATATCATCCACATCCAGTTTTTTTGCAAATTTCCGGAAATCTGATACAATCCCGTCAAAAACTTTTTCGTCATAATCCACCAGGTCCATTTTGTTAACGGCAACCACAAGATGCGGAATCTGAAGCAGTGACGAGATAAAAGCATGCCGTTTGGATTGAGTGAGTACCCCTTTTCCTGCGTCTACAAGAATCACGGCAAGCTCAGCGGTGGATGCACCGGTTACCATGTTACGGGTGTACTGTATATGACCCGGGGTATCCGCGATAATAAATTTTCGCTTTGGTGTGGCAAAATAACGGTAGGCCACATCAATGGTAATCTTCTGTTCCCGCTCCGCCTTCAGTCCATCTGTCAAAAGGGCAAGATTTACCTCCTCTTCCCCGCTGCTGCGGCTCGATTTCTCTATCGCTTCCATCTGATCTTCAAAAATAGATTTTGAATCGTACAGAAGCCGCCCGATCAGCGTGCTTTTTCCATCATCAACACTCCCCGCTGTCGTAAAACGAAGCAGATCCATGTCGAGGTATTTATTGTCGGTAATTTCACCGTTATTGCTCATAAAACACTGAATTTTGAATTCTCAATT
>Ga0102931_1000127_pt1 | contig 34837 bp, 30 predicted proteins | sample SalPonR1_C_D1_MG_FD_79282 | JGI IMG/M metagenome (GOLD analysis project Ga0102931, IMG submission 79282) | Salt pond soil microbial communities from South San Francisco under conditions of wetland restoration - Salt Pond MetaG R1_C_D1_MG | ecosystem: Environmental > Aquatic > Marine > Intertidal... | reverse complement strand
TTAGACATCAAGTCGTTTTCAATGTGGATTTAGGTTAAACACTAAATCAATTCATGTCAAGCCTCTATTATAAAAAAGAAAATTTACCGGGTAAAAGGAGAAAGTTCTAATTCGGACAACCCGCACTTTTTACTTCAGAAAAGCGCTTTTATTGATTGAATGTAGTGTCAAAATTAATATTCTTACAGGTAAAATGATTATTGATTTTCGGGTTAATATCCCAATATCAGACAGGTTTTATTTTCTGTTTTGTGCGTGAGGCTCCTGATTAAAATGAAAAAATTATATGATATGAGGAATTTTGGATGGAACGATTCTCCTAAACAACAAAGCAAAACTCAGAAAATCATGAAGGATAGATTTCATTTTATCACAGTTGGAATTTTCTTAATCGCAGCCCTTTTTGGATTCACCCAAATAAAGGATGCAACAGAATACCAATCCCGGGTTTTAAGGCATGTGGTTTTCTTAAATTTGAATGAACAGGTAACTGATTCTATCGTGAAAATGATGAATCAGGATTTATTAGAACTCGAAGAAAATATTACCCAAATCCGGGAGCTAGAGTTCGGAACCAACATCCAGGAAGATGCTGATTACTCTCACTGTATGTTTCTGACGTTTGAAAGCCTGGAAGATCTCAAATCGTAGCACCCGATGCATCTCGAATTCGCCTCCACCTATGGTAAATACGTGGTGAAGAAGACCGAGCTGGATTATTGGTATTAGAATGTGGTGCATCGTCAGTTGTATAGGTTGACAAATGAATTATAGTTTAAAGAGGGAGACAGGAAGCAATTTTTCGCTAACCTGGTAAATTTGGGCTGATAAATACTAATCCATTGGAAAACTGTTCGCAATCGTACAGTAGTTGTATCAATCCGAACAAGATCGTTCTATAAAACAGGCGTTTAAAGTGAATTTAGGGAGTTTAAAAGGTTTGGTATGATAGTTGATTAAACTTGTAAAGTAGTTAGTGGTGAGTTGTAAGTACAATAGCCCAACAAAACAACAAACAACTGACAATATTCAACAACCAAAATTATGCTTAAAAACTACATAACCATCGCGTTCAGAAACCTTCGGAAAAACCCGGGGTATTCCTTTATCAATATTTTTGGTTTGGCCCTGGGGATGGGGATTTGTATTCTCATTTTGCTCTACGTTCAGCATGAACTCAGCTACGATGAGTATCATGAAAACTCTGATCGTATCGTTCGGGCTTCACGCGCATGGTTCAATCAGGATGGAGAGGTAAGTTTGCACCTTGGCCATGCTGCACCGCCTTTTGGTCCGCTTTTGGAACAAGATTTTGAAGGCACTGTAGAGGAGATGGTTCGTTTTTTGGAGATCAGCCCGCTCTTGCGAAATGAAGATAACGCGTTTGTAGAAAATCGGTTTTTCTTTACCGATGCAGAGGTTTTTTCAATGTTCTCCTGGGAGATGGTTGAGGGTGATCCGTCTACCGCGTTAACCTACCCCGATGGACTTGTCATTACGGAGAGTATGGCAAAAAAATACTTTGGAGATGAAGATCCCATGGGAAAATCCATTGAAGCAGAAATCAGGGGTATGAATATGCAATTCCTGGTTCGGGGTATTATGGAAGATGTACCTGAGAATTCACATTTCCAGTTCGATTTCCTGGCATCAATGGAACCGGTCGTTCAGTTTTATGGCGGGCAGGAAGCATTCATGCAAAACTACGGAAGTAACAACTTTGCCACTTACCTGCTGCTCCCGGAAGGGTACGATTATCAACAGTTACAAGAGCAGATACCCGCGTTTATCGATCGCCATCTGAGTACCGATGAAACTCATTTGGGTGCCGATGGCGAACCGGTAACAGCTTCTGATGGTACCATGCTCTTTTTACAGCCTCTCACTGATATCCACCTGTACTCGAACCTCGATTCTGAAATTGAAGCCAACAGCCGGGTCGAATATGTGTATATCTATGGTGCTATTGCACTTTTTATTCTGATCATTGCATGTATCAATTTTATGAATTTGAGCACTGCTCGTTCGGTAAAAAGAGCGGTGGAAGTAGGCCTTCGAAAAGTGATTGGTGCCAACCGATGGTCGTTAATACGCCAGTTTATAGGGGAATCTGTGGTTATGGCCGTGCTGTCCCTGCTATTTGCCATTTTAATTGTTGAACTGATGCTTCCGGTTGTGAATGATTATATTAACCTCAACCTGGAATTAGACCTTCTTCAGAACTACACTCAACTATTCTGGCTGTCTGGAATTGTTTTTTTTGTGGGATTAGTAGCAGGTAGCTACCCGGCATTCTTCCTTTCAGGATTTCAACCCGCAACTGTATTGAAAGGATCGTTCAAAGCCGGGAAAGTCCATGAACGATTTCGATCTGTTTTGGTGGTAGCTCAATTTGCGATCTCCATCGCTCTGATCTCCTGCATGATTATCGTCTATACTCAGCTCGATTTTATGAGAACTAAAGATCTGGGTTTTGATAAAGAAAATATCGCAGTGTTGCCGATCAGTGAGCAGATTACCTCGAATTATGGAAATATTCGGGAGAGGCTTCTTGGTCATCCAGGGATTTTGAATGTGTCCGTAGCAAGTCGAGTGCCTTCGGGTCGGTTATTAGATTCGCAAGGTACACGCGCCGAAGTAGATGGCGAATTGCAGGATATCGATTTTCGAATTGCCGATATCCATATCAGCCATAATTTCCTGGAAACGTTTGATATCGATCTGGTTGCCGGACGAAATTTTGATATCAACCTGGCCAGCGACTCTACCGAAGCATTTATCTTGAATGAATCTGCGGTGGAAACGATCGGGTGGAGTTCACCTGATGAGGCAATAGAAAAGCAGTTTTTGTATGGCGGGCGCAGGGGCAGGGTCATAGGAGTGGTGAATGATTTCAATTTTGAGTCACTGCATCAATCGATTGCACCAATTGTATTTATGATTCCGGATGACCGCATTAGAAATGTAGCGGTTAAAATCCGGGATAATTCCCGTGAAGAGGTTCTCAGTTTTTTGGAAGAGCAATGGGCAACGCTGCGTCCTGACTATCCTTTTACCTATTCATTTGTTCAGGACAATTTTGATGAACAATACAACTCTGAAGAACGGCTGGGTACACTTTTCGGATTCTTTTCATTGATTGCAATCATCATCGCCGCGTTGGGTTTGTTTGGATTGGCATCTTTTACGACTCAGCAGAGAATCAAAGAGATTGGAATTCGGAAAGTACTTGGAGCCACTGTTTCACAAATCGTATGGCTTCTTTCTACGAGATTTACCCTTCTCGTGATTTTGGCGATCGCCATTGCTACGCCTGTTGCCTGGTATTCCATGGATCAGTGGCTCGAAGGCTTTGCCTACCAGATTGATATGCCGGCCTGGTCATTTGTAATTGCAGGTGGTTCTGCCATTGTTATTGCTTGGCTGACAATCAGTTATCAGTCCATCCGTACAGCAATTTTAAACCCCGTAAACAGTTTGAGGAGTGAATGAATTTGTCAGTGGTTGATTGTTAGTTGTCTGTTGTAAGAAATCAACCAACTACTAACCACTGACAACTAACAACACACAAAACTATGATCAAAAACTACTTCAAAATCGCGCTCAGAAACCTGTTTAAACACCAGGTTTACTCTTTTATAAATATTTTTGGTTTGGCGGTGGGAATTGCCTGCTGTCTGCTCATTGGTTTGTATGTTCAAAATGAGTGGAGTTATGATGCATTTCATTCCAACTCTGACCGAATTTACCGGGCCTGGACTGCAGAAACCATGGAAGATGGCAGAGAATTGTTAAATACATCTACGCCGATTCCACTCCGAGAGGCACTTGAGGAGTACATTCCTGAGATTGAAAAATCGACTTATATATTCCGATTTAATAATCTTGTTCAGGCACCGGAAAGTCCTGATCAACAAAATGAACAGATGCTGGTTGTTCATGATGATTTCTTTGACATATTTGATTTCGAACTCATTAGTGGTGACAGAGAAACTATGTTTCAGAATCCGTCATCTGTAGTTTTAAGCCGGGAAACTGCTGAGAGGCTTTTTGGTTCTGATAACCCGATTCAGCAAACACTCACCATCCGTATTGATGATGAGTTTCAAAGTTTTTCTGTAACCGGGGTTCTTGAAAATGCTCCCTCTAATTCCAGCCTGGAGTATAGTATCCTCCTTCCGAGTGAAAATCTTGATCAGCTTGTAGGCGAAAATTCATTCAATAGCTGGTTTAATATATTCGGTCCCACCTATGTGCTACTGGACGAGAATGCCGACCCTGCAGCTTTAGATGCAAAATTTCAGTCGATGTTGCAGACAGTTTTGGGAGAAGAAATCTACAACGAAACTGGCTATAGTGTTGGTTTACAACGGCTGACAGATATTCATCTCAATCCGGAATTTCCTCCAAATATCGCCTCTGTAAGTGATCCGGCTTACTCTTATTTGTTGGCTGCTATCGCTTTACTCATACTATTTATTGCGTGTGTGAATTTTATGACATTATCTATTAGCAAATCTGCTTCCCGGGCGAGGGAAGTTGGGATCAGGAAAACGATTGGTGCAATTCGCCAGCACTTGATGGCACAGTTCTGGGGTGAAGCATTAATGATGACTGTTCTCGCTATCACGGTTGGTGTTGCTTTCAGTGAGTTATTGCTTCCGCTCTTTAATGAGCTTTCAGGTACAACACTTGAGTTTAACCTGACTCACGGATCGATCGGAATATTAGCCGGGCTTGCCATTTTAATCAGCTTGATTGCCGGGATTTATCCCGCTTTGATTTTATCAGGTTTCCGGCCGGTTGAAGTTCTGAAAGGTCATCTGAATCTTTCGGCTGATAAAAGTTTTTTCCGGCAGTCGATGGTGGTTCTTCAGTTTTCACTATCGATTGCACTTATATTTGGGACCATAACGGTTCATCGCCAACTGAGCTTTATGCAAAACAAAAACCTGGGATATCAAACAGACCAGGTAGTTGTGGTGGAGTCCGGGCTCTCTGCGGGGCCCTCCCTACCAATGAGCGAGCTGATGCAGAACGGGTATCAGATGAGAGATTTAATAGCAAATGAAATATCAGGAGCTCAGGGAGTAGAATCTATTTCGGCTTCCACATTTTCACCGATTCAGGCATTTGGCTGGTTTCGCATCGGATTCAGTGATAATCAGAATAATCAGCAAAATCTACATGCAAATGTGATTGATGCTGAATTTATTAATACGCTCGGAATTGATATTATCCAGGGCAGAAATTTTTCAGATCAAAATCCCTCTGATGAACGGCGTGCTATGATCGTGAATCAGTCATTGGTTAATTACTTTGGATGGGAAAATCCCATTGGCCAGCGATTGCCGGGGCCGGAATTTATAGTTCATGAAGTGATTGGGGTTGTTGAGGATTTTCATTACGAATCACTCCACACAGAGATTGACCCACTTGCAATGACCATTAACCCGGAAATTATCTTTAGTGGTATCAATAATATTATATTGAGCAATTCACCATCACCTCGTTTTTCATTTAAACTCAATACGGGTGATTTAAGAAATACAATGGCATCTATCCAGGATGCATGGGAAACCGTATCGCCCGGTACTCCGTTTAATTATACCTTTGTCGATCAATCCCTCGATGCTCAATACCGGCAGGAGCAACGCTTGAGCCGGATCGTTACAACAGGTTCCTTCTTAGCAATCATTATTGCTTGTTTAGGATTATTTGGTTTGGCATCATTAATGGTACTTCGGCGAACAAAAGAGATTGGAGTTCGTAAAGTTTTGGGAGCAAGATCCTCTAGTATTGTCTTACTGGTTAATAAGGAGTTTACAAAACTTGTTCTTATTGCCTTTGTGATTGCAGTGCCGGTTGCATGGTATATCATGTCGAATTGGCTGCAAAATTTTGCCTACAGGATAGATATCGGCTTAGGTATTACTTTGTTGGCTGGAATATCGGCCTTGGTTGTGGCATGGCTAACAGTCAGTTATCAATCTGTGAAAGCTACACTGGTAAATCCTGTAGACAGTTTGAGGAGTGAATGAGATAGCTATCAGACTTCAGCTTTCAGCCATCAGACAGACGGTACTGAGAGCTGATGGCTGTTAGCTGAAAGCTACATAACATATGATTCAACTACATAACATTTACAAATATATCGACAAACGGTTTCAACGTACGTTCATCCTGAAGGATATCAACCTGGAAATCAAAGAACGTGAATTTATCACCATTATGGGGCCGAGCGGAGCAGGTAAATCAACCCTGTTAAATATACTTGGTTTTTTGGATGATGCTTCCGAGGGCGAATATCTATTTCTTGATGAGCCGGTTCACGACTTAACTGAGAAACGAAAATCAGACTATCATAAATCGCATATAGGATTTGTCTTTCAGGCCTATCACTTGATTGACGAACTGACTGTTTATGAAAATATCGAGATGCCGCTCCTTTACCGGAAAGTAAAATCAAAAAAACGTAAGGCGATGGTTGCTGAAATGCTGGATCGATTCAATATCGTGGCCAAGAAAGATCTGTTTCCGCCTCAGCTTTCAGGAGGGCAGCAGCAAGTTGTTGGCGTAGCGAGAGCTATCATCGGCAGTCCTAAACTCCTTCTTGCAGACGAACCCACCGGTAATCTTCACTCCGAACAGAGCGATGAGATCATGGAGATGTTTACAAAATTGAACAAAGAGGGAGTGACGATCATCCAGGTGACGCATTCCGAAAAGATGGCTGGTTATGGGAATCGGATAGTCAATTTAAAGGACGGAGTGTTGGTTGAGGAAAATCCTTATGATGAGTGAATGGATAGATAGATTGGATTCGTAACATGGTTGAGCTAAGACGTGGATGAAATGGGGACGGTAGAGAACGTTGAATTTAATTTTAAATGTTAAATCGATACTTCAGGCTCATTCAAAAAGAGGTTTGGGAGTTATGAGTTCAGGCGAGCCAAAATGGTAACGCGGCTCGCTGAGCCGCGAATCTCGTGGTTGTTTTTATTCAGGCGGCATGGGGGGGGGTGTGGAAATAAGTTGAAATAGGAGTTTTATAGTGGAATCAGGTTTTGGGATTTATCGGCTCAGGCGAGCCGATTTACGTAGCATGGTTCGCCTTAGCCGTGTAGGAAAGCTAGGGTGATTGAAGAATGAGATCCATGGATTCAAAAATTTTTTATTCTGCAGGCACTGATTTTATTGAAGGCTCGAAGTTGGTTAGTAGCTTAACGAGTTGGTGTACGTAGCACGCCTCGCTGAGCCGTGAAATCTACGAATTATCAAGAAACCTTAGCGTAGCAATCCGTGCGTTCTCTTTGATCTTACAACCCGCAACCGGAACGTGAAAATGCATATTCAGGTCATTTAGATCATCTTCAGGCGATATGTACAGTGTGTTGATAATGACCCCGGCTTTCTCTGCATGGCTGTGTGGTGTAATTACGGCAATCGTATTTTCAGGAACCTCGAAAGATTCATTAAAAACTGCTTTGTAAGTATCGATTTTCAGATCCCACCAACCATACGAATCATTCGCGTTTCGTTTTTCCGGATCGATGATCTTTGAGTCTGAAGGTGTAAATTCACTTCCGCCAAAATCTAAAGACCCGGCACCGTCCATTCGATGAACTTCGGTGACGGTCAGGTCGAGGTGGTTTTTATGCAATTGTGTGTCTTCATGGATAATATTTTCCGTCAAATCTAAAATTTTGTCAGATGTTAGTAAATTCATGGTGTTTAGGTATTTATGATTATCGATGACTCTTCAACAATACAACAATTTAAAGCCGATACTTCATTCAATCATCCATTTCCATTACATTATTTCTGAGTACAAGCCGGTAAAATCATAGATTTTGTTATGGGATTTTTTTCAAATCTGTTTTCAAATAATCATCCGTCAAAGCAGCCAGCTCCCGAGATCGATCTTGATCGGATTCTTGCGAATATCGAGGAGAAAGAAAAGCAAAAGGAAATTCCTCTCGGTAAGAAGATCTATGATTTTCACTACGGAGAACTCCTGATTCGATTTGATCGCGACATTACTCAAAAGGGTCGAATATGTATTTACCAGGGAAAAGAACGGCTCTACAGTTTTACAGTATTTGCGAAAGAGGGCGAATACGATATTTTAAAGGATGCTTTAAAGTCAGCTGTAGAATTTTTACAATCTGATCGAAGCATAAAAAATTTGCCTGACAACGATCTTTTAAAAGGATTTTACCACACTCATTAGTAATCATTTTATGTTAAGATTTACATCTCTGTTCACTCTTTTATTCCTGTTCACATCCACAATTTTTGCCCAGTCGCGAGCTGTTCAAGCAACACAAGAGTACAGGAACCAACATGCTCATTCCATCCTTGAAACTCATTTTGAGTTAATCAGAATCCCGAATGTGGCCTCCGATCTTCCGAACATCCGGCGAAATGCGTCTGCTATTATGACTGAGTTTGAAAAGCGCGGTGCAGATATGGAGTTGTTGACTCTGCCGAATCAATCGGAAGTGCCACCCGTTATTTATGGCGAAATCAATTCGCCCGGAGCCGATCGAACATTGATTATTTACGTACATTATGATGGTCAGCCCGCCGATCCTGCTAATTGGACACATTCGCCATGGGAACCTACTCTATATTCAGCTTCGATGGAAGATGGGGGAGAGCCGATAGAATTTCCCAAAGTCGATGAACCGATCAATCCTGATTGGCGTATTTACGGTCGATCAGCTTCGGATGACAAGGCACCATTCGCAGCCATTCTTGCAACGCTGGATGCGCTTCAGCAAAACGATTTGGAACTCACATCAAACCTGAAGTTCTTTTTTGATGGAGAGGAGGAGAGGGGATCTCCACATGTTCGCCAAATTTTGCAGCGATACAAAGAGAAGCTGGATGGAGATCTGTGGCTCTTTTTTGATGGACCGATGCATCAAAGTGGCCGGCCACAGGTTGTATTTGGGGTTCGGGGTGTGACGGGAATGGAAGTTACGGTATACGGTCCCTCTCGTCCGTTACATAGTGGTCATTACGGGGGATGGTCTCCGGTACCCGGGCAGATGCTCGCGAACCTGTTGGCAAGTATGAAAAGTGAAACAGGTGAAATTTTAATCGAAGATTTCAATGATAGCACGGCGCCCATCACAGAAGCAGACCGTGAAGCATTTGCAACCTTACCGGATGTGGATGATGATATCAGAGAAGATCTGGGCCTCACCTGGACCGAACACGAAGGTCGATCTCTAATTGAAAGTTATATGTATCCGACGTTAACCATACGTGGATTTTCAAGCGGTAATACCGGTGAGCTGGCTCGAAATGTAATTCCTACCACAGCAACTGCATCGTTGGGAATTCGTCTGGCAAAAGGGAATCAACCCGAAGAGATGAAGGATAAAGTGGAAGCGCATATACGCGAACAGGGTTATCATATCGTGAGGGAAGATCCGGATATGGAAACTCGTTTACAGCACCGGAAAATAGCTAAAGTAACAAGGGGAATCGGTTACCCGGCCATGCGGACGTCAGTTGATAATGCCATGACACAGCAAATTGTGGATGCTATCATACAAGCCACTTCTGATGATTTGATACTCTACCCAACCATGGGCGGTACTCTGCCTCTCTATCATTTTGAGCAAATCATGCAAAAACCGATTGTAATTGTACCTATCGCCAATCATGACAATAATCAACACGCCCCGGATGAAAATATTCGGATCGGAAACATTTGGTACGGTATGGATATTTACTCATCCATTTTCACGATGGAATGAGATAAAACAAACCGCAATTATTGCATTTTTATTTATATTTTCAGGGAGATAAGTGGATTCCAAATCTATTATTGATTGATATTCAGCCGCTTATTAAATCATTCATTGTGGCAACGGCGATCACAAAAAACAAGGTTTCAATCATTGAGATATGGACCTGACGGCTATTCTTTCCTGGATCAGGAATAAATTTACCATTCTAACCTGGATTCACAGATACTCCAAAGATGAGTTTATCGCCGACACAAAAGCAGGGCTCACAATTGGTGTGATTGTAATCCCCCAAGTAATGGCTTACGCTGTCATTGCCGGATTATCGCCTATTTACGGATTATATGGATCACTTGTTCCGCTTTTGATCTATCCGCTATTCGGAACATCACGCCATCTTTCACTCGGGATTGTTGCAACTGACATGATTATTATCGCGTCGGGCGCCGGAATGATCGCCGAACCAGGAACCGGGGAGTATGTGTCTGTTGTACTACTGCTCACAATGTTTGTGGGATTAGTTCACATTGCGCTATCCCTATTGCGGATGGGATTTTTGGTGAACCTCCTTTCAAAACCTGTAATCTTTGGTTTTACGGCCGCTGCACCGCTCATCATTGTATTCAGCCAGCTGGGTAATATTCTTGGTGTTGATCTCGAACGATCCCAATATATCGGCGTGATAGCGATGCAGATCATCGAAAAAATAGAGATGGTAAATTTTACAGCATTGGGAATCGGGTTGATTGGATTTATGATTCTCTATCTGCTAAAAAAATGGAATCCTCTTTTCCCGAGAGCGCTTGTGCTTTTAGTTGCAGGAGGTGTGATGGTTTGGTGGTTAAATTTACAGGAATATGGTATTGAAGTGATAGGAGTGATTCCATCAGGGTTGCCTTCATTTGAACTGCCGGGTTTTACTCTCGACAACTTGCGAAGGCTAATTCCCACCATAACAACTTTGGTATTGGTTCAGCTTATGACAGTGATTTCACTTGGGAAAACCTATGCAAATAAATACAAATATCCCATCAACCCAAACCGTGAGTTCTTTGCAATAGGTGCGGCGAATTTCATCGGGAGCTTTTTTCAAAGCCCACCTATTTCAGGCAGTTTTTCGCGAACGGTTGTAAGCGAGCAGGCCGGTACCCGAACTACCCTTTCAAATGTTATCTGTGCAATTGTTGTCTGCTTAACGTTACTCTTTTTAACTCCCCTGTTTTATTACATTCCGTTGGCGGGTCTCTCTGCCATTATCATTTTGGCCGCTCTTTCGTTGATAAATTTGGAAGAACTAAAATACTTCTTCCGCACTAAACCTCAAGATGGGTACATCGCAATCTTTACATTTTTAAGTGTACTACTTATCGGCATTCAGGAAGGAATTTTGATGGGAATAGGGGCATCTCTTTTCCTCGTCCTTTATCGCTCAAGCAGGCCCAATCTTGCAGTTTTAGGTCACGTGCAAGGGTCGCGGACCTATCGGGATGTGACCCGGAATCCACAGGCTTCTCCAATTGAAGAGGTGCTCATACTTCGGTTTGATGCGTCCATAAATTTCAACAATGCGGAGTTCATCAAAGATTTTATCATTCACAAAAGTGAAGAGAGAAATAAGAAAATCCGTGCCGTCATTGTGGACGCGAAGAGCATCAACGACCTGGATACAACCGCGATAGAAGCTCTTCGATCTGTAATGGAAACTCTCCAAAACTGGGATATAGAATTCCATTTTGCGGGGATGAAAACACCCGTCCAAAAACTACTGATGCGTTCGGGTTTGGCACGTAGCCTGGGCGGTAATCACTTTCATGAGAGCACACATCTGGCTGTAAAATATCTGCTGGAAAAGTGGGATCAGCAAGAAAAAGATTCGCACAGCCCGGAGTTGGTTGATCTGTTTGAAGAACCTCATCGTTTGAAAGACTATATGAATGACGTAAGCGAGTAATCTTTTTATAAAGATATTCAGTGTCCAATATCGGACATGAACCGTATGTTTTCGTACAGGGTTGACCGATTAAATCATTAGATATTGTTTATAGAGGCATATAGAAATGTTTGGCACATTTCTTGATAATATATTTATTAAACTACTTTCTGATGAAACCTAATCCCAAAAAGCCATGCAAAATGTACGTGTTCAATTCACAGTGCCCAATGTTGAGAAAGTTGTAAATCTTGATGTTCATGTGAACGGAGAAAATCGAAAACTTAAATTCCGCGTAGAGAAGTTTAATTTCGATTCCGAAAATGGCAGCTCTGAAGACCTGGTAACGATTTTAAGAGACCGGATCACAAATTACGATTCCGAATGGGAACTCTATCATATTGGAACTCCAGCCGATGGTGTTATTCCGGTAACATTTCGATTTATAAATCAAAAAGACGCCTAAGTATACTTCAATAAAAACATAGTAAATATACAGTCATTTATGTTATTTTGATTTGGTCGTTATCTCAAGTATCACAGAATTCTTCATTGATATTTGAAAGGAGAAAAAAAGTTAGTTTGCCATAATGAGTCCAGATCAAATCATTGTCTTTGGTGTGTTGTTATTTACCATTATTGCCCTTGCTTCAGATATTTGGAGCCCTGATGCGGTTTTGTTAACTGCTGTTGCAATTGTTACTGTATCGGGAGTAATGAGTTTAGAAGAGGCTGCTATGGGATTTGGCAATACAACACTTCTTGCTCTTGGAAGCCTTTACGTTATAGCTGCCGCATTGCGGGAAAGCGGGGCATTAGACAGGGCCAGTGAGTTTATCCTCGGGAGAAAATCAAAGAAAATCCGCAGAATTTTAATAAGGCTATGCCCGAGTGTTTCGATTTATTCTGCTTTTTTGAATAATACCCCTGTCGTAGCGATGGGGATTCCTGCAATCAGAAGTTGGTCTCAAAAGAATCGGATTCCTGCCTCAAAATTATTAATTCCACTCTCTTATGCTGCTATACTGGGTGGGTTATGTACACTTATCGGTACCAGTACAAACCTGATAGCCCATGGGCTTTTACAAGATTATGGTTTTGAAGGGTACTCGTTTTTTGAATTGGCTTGGCTTGGACTGCCATGTGCTGTTGTAGGTTTGATCTACCTTGTTTTTGTATCTCCGATACTAACACCGGCGCGAAGGGATATTCGTTATGAGGAGGAGAGAAAGCGGGAGCTGTTGGTTGAAATTGAAGTCTCTGATAAAGCACAGATTATCGGGAAAACAATTCGCGAGACTGGTTTGGCCAGACTACCGGGTTTCTATCTTTCCAGGATCAATAGAAATGATCGTGAAATAGCACCGGTACCCCCAAATGAAAAGTTCAGGGTTGGAGATCATTTGATGTATGCCGCTGAGGGTGGTATTGCAGCGAAGGTTCCATCGTTAAGTGATTATCCCGGGTTGCAGATTTTATTCCAGCCACCGAGAATAATAAAAAGGGAAAAGAAGCAGGATCGTGAACTGCACCAGATTGTAGTAAAAGAAGGGTCCCGCCTTGTAGGTTCTACTCTTGAGAATGCACGTCTGTTAGAGCGATTTGGTGCAGCTGTAACAGGTGTAAGAAGAAGGGGAAGACGAATTGATAAAGCCCTTGGAGATTTTGTGGTACAAGCCGGTGATGTATTGCTTCTTGATACGGGACGGGGCTTCCGCGGAGCATATGAAGATACGGAGGATTTTTTCCTTACAAGTGAAGCCGGTGGTGAGGAGATAGAAAGCAAGGAAGAAGTCCAGGAAGAACGCCCAGGGGGTAAGTCTCTTTATGTTTCTGTAGCAGTACTTTTGGGAATTGTAGTAAGTGTAGCTGCCGGCATCATTCATATTGCTTTGGCAGGTTTAATCGGTGTGGCAGTATTATTGGCATTTAATGTGATCGATCCGGGGGAAGCCAGAAAATCAGTGGATTGGACCGTACTTATCGTAATTGGTGCTGCATTAGGTTTAGGAAAAGCGATGGAAGTAAGCGGTACGGCGGATTTGATAGGCTTTTGGATGATTGATTTAACGAGTGAGTATGGCAACTGGGTGTTGCTTGCAGGTATTGTATTGGTTACTGCATTTTTAACTGAGATTATTACAAATAACGGGGCTGTGGCTATCATGTTTCCGATTGTACTGTCGGTAGCCGGATCTATGGATATTGATCCAAGAGGAATATTTGTGGCAGTAACTCTTGCGGCATCTATGTCGCTTATCAGCCCGATTGGATATCAAACCAACCTGATGGTTTACGGTCCGGGAAACTACCGGTTTACTGATTTCTTTAAGGTTGGATTCCCGCTCCAATTAATCCTGTGGACTGTCGTAATTCTGCTTGCACCGGTCATTTGGCCGTTATAAATGATGCTTTTCTTAAGAACTTTATATCAAACATTACGATTGCATGAAGAAATCGATATCCTTATATTTTGAGTCTGAAAAGATTTTGAATAATATTATAAGACCATGAAAAAAGGAATTCATCCCGAATACAAAGATATTACAATTGTAATGAGTGATGGTACTGAATTTACCACCAGAAGTACCATGGATACTAAAGACGGGGTCTACAAAAGTGAGGTAGATTCAAAGAATCACCCGTTTTACAATCAGAATAAGAAGATTCAGAAGAAAGCTGACCGAATCGACCGCTTTAATAAACGTTACAACAAGAATAAGTAACCAAATTCAGTTTTGAATTTAAGGATGCAGTGAATGTCATTGCATCCTTTTTTTATATACTGCCGATGAAGCTAAAGAAATTCGAAGTAGGCCCTTTTTCCGAAAATACCTATCTGCTGTTGGAAGACGACCAGGCTTTGATTGTTGACCCGGGATTCTCTTCTCCAAATGAGTACAAATCTTTTAAAAGCGAATTAGAAGATACAGGGACTGAGTTACAAGCGGTTTGTCTCACGCACGCTCACGTGGATCATATTTTAGGGCTTCACCGAGTATTGCGAGATTTTGAGGTTCCTGTTTACCTGAATCATTCTGATCTCTATTTGTGGAATCATTTTGAGCAGCAGTCAAAGGCTTTTGGATTTCAATCCGTCGGATTTGATTTTACTCCCGAACCGCTCCCTGAACAGGAGGGTTTTACGATGGGTAATTTTATGTTTGATGTACTCTATACACCGGGCCACGCCCCGGATCACGTATCATTATATTTTAAGGAAGAAGGTGTCCTCATAGCTGGTGACGTGATCTTTTTTGAAAGTATTGGGCGGACGGACCTTTATAAAGGAAATTTTGATACGCTTGCTCAATCAATCCGGGAGAAACTCTATATTTTGCCGGATAATACAACCGTATATCCGGGACATGGGCCGGTCACAACCATAGAAAGAGAGAAGCAACACAACGCTTTTGTGAAGGCTGAAAATACTTAACATGGTTCACCTGAGCTGTAAAGGAATAAGGTTACCTTGGAATAAAAGGGGCACTCCCGATATTTTGGAATGCGTCAGGTGAACAGGTCTTAGGTACGGCACAAGTGGGGACGCTTGCGATAGTATTGAGGAGCCCTGTTCAAAATGGGGTGGATATCGGCTCAGGCGAGCCGATCTACGTACAAGATTCGCATGAGCTGTGAAGGACGAAATGCACTTCTAAAAAAGCATAGACTCAATTCACTCTTCAGCCGTTTCTTTATCCAGTTTTTCTTTTAGCCGGGTGATCTGCTCATCAAAATAATCTGCTTTAGAGTCATTGATATTTTTTAACCGTTCGTATGTTGAGATTGCGGCAGGGTAGTTTTTTTGTTTCTCGTGAATGACGGCAAGAGTTTCCGTAACGATATCATCTACATCCGAGCTTTTTTCACTTAAATCGCGTTTGTCGTCTTCGGCTTCTATGTCAGAATTTATTCGTTTCGATTCAACCGATGAAAGTTTAGAAATAAGGCCATCCAGATCGTGGATTGGATGAGACTGATCGTAGGAGTGTTGATCTCGTTTGAACGGTTTCCGTTTTTTTTTCGGTTCCCAGGCCTTAAACGATTGGGGGTGGGAGATATAGTAGTGAAGCCGGCTCATCAGTTCGCTGCCAGGGGCCATAATTTTTGCCTGGATGGAAGCATCCAGCGCGTTTTCTTTATCGCCATTTTTTAGATAGAGCCAAGCCAGGAAGAAGTATCCCACAGCCCCGGCATTTCGTTTTTCGACGCGGTTTTTTAATCGTTTGATTGCAGCTTCCGGGTCGTCGTCAAAAGTTTCCAGGTAGCTTTGGTAAGATTTCGGTATTTGGTAGGGTTGTAACTCCATGCAGGATTTTAAAGAAGGGATGCCAATTTACCAACTGCTTACGGCATCATTAAACATATTATCTGAAATTTGTTGTAAAGCTGTTTCCGCGGCTTCTAACTCTCCCTCCACGGGATTTTCAATTACATCATAAGTTGCTGTGCCGGAAAATGTCTTTGTGTAAATAGGCTCCTCATCCGATGCAAACTGGAAGGTGGCCCGAACAGATATCTGAATTTCATTTCGATTCGCCTGTTCATTCCCGCCAATACTAAACGGACGATTCACATACGTTTGAATGGCACCTTCCATCCATGCATCCGATGTTTCCTGATCGTTTGCCAGTGATAATCTGCTTTGGTTGATGAACCGGTTGATTAATGCACGGTTCAGGCGATCACTTAAATTTCCAAGTCCACTTTGCGATTGATCAGGAAAAAATGGGATGTAAACATTTTCTACATCCGCCGGTATAGAAGTACCTGTAAAACTATACGTAATGCATCCACTGAAGCAAATAAAAAAAGAAACAACCAGAAAAAGAAAACCGAATGACCTATTGAAGTCCATACTGATCCAGTTTCCTGTAAAGTGTCCGTTCGCTGACCCCCAAAGCTTCGGAAGCTTTTCGACGATTTCCGTCAAATCGTTTCAGGGCCTGTTCAATTAGGAATTTTTCAGCCTCTTCAATCGAGGGAATCTCCTTGTCTGCAAAAAATTGTTCAATTTCATCGATCTCTTCTTCATTCTCCTCCTCAATCGTAGTATCCACAGAACGAATACCGAGCGAAGAATCGTCCATTTGATCCCGAATGTGTCCGGATATATCGTTGGGATCAATATTTCGGGAGACTGCGCTAGGCAGGGCCTTAATCTCTTTTTCACTAAAGGTTGAATAGAGAAATTTGGCGAGCATTTTTTTGAGATCAGATATATCGGTTCTCATTTCAACCAAAGCGCGGTATATAATTCCCGTATCTGTGGACGACTGCTGACCACTTGGTTCATCTTCCGGATCCTTTCGAGAGAGGACGGGTAGGTTATCAGTAGAACCGAGATGCTGCCGGCCTTTCAAATATTTTTGGAGGCGGTCCTTATCAATAAACTGTGATTTTTCCAGGACAACCAACTGTTCGGCTACATTACGCAACTCGCGTACATTACCGGGCCATCTGTAAGAGATTAAAAGTTCTTTAGCTTCATCAGAAAAACCCTGGAAAACCGAATCGTATTTGGAGGAAAATTCGGTAACAAATTTTCTAAAAATGGGAATAATATCTTCTTTGCGGTCTCTAAGCGGCGGTAGTTTGATTTTTACTGTGTCTAAGCGGTAGTAGAGATCTTCGCGGAAGGATCCCTCTTTTACGAGTTCCCATAAATCTTTGTTGGTTGCCGCAATAACTCGCACATCCGCAGTGTACATTTTACTGGATCCAACGCGGAAAAACTCACCGCTCTCCAAAACCCGCAATAATTTCACCTGTATATTCTTAGGGGTGTCTCCAATTTCATCAAGAAATATAGATCCGCCATCAGCTTTCTCAAAATATCCTTTACGTGCTTCATGAGCACCGGTAAATGAGCCTTTCTCGTGGCCGAATAGTTCACTTTCAATGATGCCCTCGGGAATAGCGCCGCAGTTAACAATAACAATGTCTTTACGATCTCTTTTACTCAAAGAATGAATAGCGCGTGCGGTAATATCTTTTCCAACACCGCTTTCTCCCTGGAGCAATACAGTAATATCCGTCCCGGACACCTGCATAATTTTATCGACAACCTGCTTTATTGCTTCAGATTCGCCGATAATTCCATAACGTTCCTGTAGTGCTTGCCTGTCCATAGTTCTATTTTTTGTTGAACCCTAAATGTAAGAAAGATCTGATTCTTGCCATAAACTGCATTTGGAATTTTTATTGAATAGAACCGATCTTTTTGAACCTTTACTTTTTAGAAAAAACATCGTTTGTTGTTCTTTACTCTAATTTGCAGAAGCCAAATTCCTAATAGTAGATGACAGACGACATTTTTTGTGAATATACGCTTGATCAGTTAATCCATCATTTCACAGTAATTTATGGAAAAGAGAGCGTTGATGAATGTATTGATCGAACCAAAGAATTGATTAGAAAATATAACCTTCAGCCCTCCAAAAAGGTTTCATTTCATGATGTCTGGACCCACAAAGATCATATTCTTATAACCTATGGGGATATGGTTCAGCCAAGCCCGGGAGAACCTGTTTCAAAGCTTAGAAAACAACATCAATTTTTGAAGGAGAAGCTGGATGATGTGATTAGTTCTGTACATATTTTACCATTTTTTCCAAGCTCTTCTGATGATGGTTTTTCCGTTGTGGAGTATCGCCGGGTTGATGAACGGCTTGGCGGTTGGGATGATATCGAAGAGATGAGTAAAGATTTTCGCTTGATGGGGGATTTGGTAATGAACCATGCATCCCGATACAGTGAATGGTTTAAAAAATATTTGAGAAAAGAGGAGGAGTACAAAGAATATTTTATTGAAATAGACCCTTCAACAGATCTTTCTGATGTTACCCGTCCACGAAGTTCTCCACTTTTAACACCGGTTCATACAAAAAACGGTGAGAAGTTTGTTTGGTCCACATTTAGTGACGACCAGATTGACGTAAACTTTCGCAACATAGATGTTCTTTTCGAGTATCTCGATATCTTTTTCTTTTACCTGAGTAAAGGGTTGTCGGTAGTTCGTCTTGATGCTGTCGCATTCATTTGGAAAAAGATTGGTACATCCTGCATCCACCTGAAGGAAACCCATGAAATTGTAAAATTGATGAGGACATTGGTGAATTGCTTTGCGCCAAAATCCACCATTATCACCGAAACAAATGTGCCTCATAAAGAAAATATCAGCTACTTTGGTGATGGGGATGAAACTCACATGGTGTACCAGTTTAGCCTTCCACCACTACTTCTCCATGCAATTTTAACGGAGAACGCATCATACCTGACTGAATGGGTAAAAACACTGAAGGGACTGCCTGAAAATTGTACCTACTTTAACTTTACCTCATCGCATGATGGTATTGGTGTTCGCCCATTGGAGGGGTTGGTACCCGATGACGAGTTTACAAAGCTGGTGGAAGATATCAAGACGAAAGGTGGATTTGTTTCTGAGAAGAAAAATCCTGACGGTACACTCTCTCCATACGAACTTAACATCACCTATTTCGATGCATTTAGCGGGATGAATGGATCACAATCTTTGCAAGAACGACGGTATATGTGCTCGCAAATAATTTCGCTGAGCCTGAAAGGAGTGCCGGGAATCTATTTTCATAATCTCACAGCAACACGAAATAACTTACAGGGCGTTTCCATTACAGGGCGATACCGAACTATCAACCGGAAAAAATGGTACTACGATGAACTGACAAGTGAACTGAGTGATCCGGATACAAGTACATCACGAATATTCAGCAATATGAAGGAGGTTATTTCGGTTCGGAAAAAGCATCCCGCTTTCCATCCCTTTGGCGGGCAGGAAATCTATAATATTGATGACAAAATCTTCTGCCTTGTTCGCTGGGACCCGGACGAAACTGAAAAAGTTTTGGTATTGGCGAATGTATCTGATGAAACGAAAACAGTTGATCTTTCAGGTCATGCTTTACCGATTCAAACGGATACGAATTACAACGATATTATCTCAGGAAAAAAATGTATTTCGGGTGGCATAGCCAAGCTTTCACCTTTTAAGGTAGTCTGGATCAAAGTTTAACGCACTCTTTTAGTTGAGAAAGTGAGGTGATGATCAAGTCGGGGAGAATATCTTTGCAGCGATCATCATCTTCGCGCCATTTTAGGGAGCGTTTGTCACCCGCAAAAAGAGCGGTTTTCATTCCAAAATGGTGCGCCGGGTAAACATCCTTCAGCATGTCGTTTCCAACATAAAGTACATTAGCAGGTGAGAGATTTTGGTCGTAATCATTCAGCTTATCAATAAAATCCCGATAAAATTGAAGGCCCGGTTTTTTTAGATTCTCTTCGAAAGACCAATGAAGAAGTTTTTTCTCGAATCCAAGATCATCCAGTGTGTGGCCGGTTAAAGCCTCAAGGACGATCGGGGTATAGAACTGTGAATTAGAGATAATGCCTTGTGTCAGTCCACGTTCCTTGAAAAATGTGAGAGTATCGACCGCGTCTTCCATCGGCCAAACGGGATTCATCCGGGCTTCAAATTCTACAGATACAATATCTGGCAGAGACTCCCTGTTTGAATATTTGATGAGCCCTTCGGATTCCAACTCATCCAGTACATATTTCCAAACGGTTCGAATATCAGGTTCAGGATACTCAATTCCATCTTTTTTTAAAGACTGAATATGTTCATCAACAACCTGATTATAGACTTTAAAACCAGCTGAACCCGCTGATTTATCCAGGATTTCAATTCCTGAGTTTTCAAGAGTTTCAGTCAGGAGATCGGCATTGGCGTGGCCATCATCAATCCCTATATCGCCAACACCGGAAATAAAAAGCGTGCCATAAAAATCATAAGTAATGATACGTATGTCATTTAATTCCCGAAGTGTTGAAATGGTTTTTGTGTCTATCGGTTCAAGCGGCTCAGACAGCTTTTTAAACCGTTCGTGGAGGTCTGTAGAAGTCATGTAAGAGATGCTGAAGAGTTATTTCTTGAATTTTTTTCGATACTCTTCAATTTCAATCATCGGTGGCCGCTCCTCTTCAATGATCTCCATGAGATTCTGCTCGTAGTGATTTTCCTTTACCTGGAATTGGCGAAGGATCGTCTCGTGCTCGGCCTTTTCAAACACGCCGAGAGCTTTGGCACGTTTAATGAATGTTTGCAGAATTCCGAAAGCCATCTTTCCAAGTGCCTGGGTTGGTTTGTTCTCGTGTACACGCTTGTCCAGATCGGTTTGGGCAAAAGCCTCCAGTCCATATTTGTGATATACATCTATCAGGTGGGAAGTCTCTACGCCATATCCAATAGGGAAAGCGATCTCTTCGAGAACATCGCGGCGAACAGCATATTCACCTGAAAGCGGTTGAATGATACCGGTTAGTTCAGGAAAGAAAAGTGAAAAGAGCGGACGCACTAAAATTTCGGTCACTCGCCCACCGCCGGAAGCCCGAACATTTCCTGAAAAAGCCAGGGGACGGTCGTAAAAAGCTTTTACATAGTGAACCTTGTCCCTGTGGATAAGAGGTGCAACCAATCCGTAAACAAACCTCGGATGAATATTACTGATATCCGCATCTACATACACGATGATATCACCTTCGAGCTGGTAAATTGCTTTCCAGAGATTTTCCCCTTTCCCTTTTTTCTGTTCAAGATTTGGAAGAATATCGGATGCAAGATAGGTATCAGCTCCGTAATTTTTGGCAACTTCAAGGGTGTTATCATCGGAACCGGAATCGATCACTGCTATCTCATCAATCAGCGGATATCGCTCTACAAGTTCGGATTTAAAGATGATGATCTCTTTCCCGATCGTTTTCTCCTCATTCAGTGTGGGTAGACAAAGAGATATTTTAAGGTTCTTCTTTTCTTTGGCCTCCACTAACTTCTTGAGGTCCCAAAATTCGGAATGATGATAGGTATTCTTATCAATCCATTTTTGCAACTTATTACTCACAATATCCTCCGTCAACAGCTAAAATTATACCAATCAGTTGAGCCAGACCTTTAAAGATCGGATCAATCTGGATGGTTTCATTTGTTCTAAAAGTTCGTTCTCCAACCGTAATTCCAAGTGTAAGAGCCGGAATATCTTCATCGATCAAAGCGGAAAGTTCCGATGTACTTGGTGCCAGTCGTGGCTCAATATCCAGCGATTCCATCACAGATCTCGCGCATTCATTCAACGGATGTGCGTAAGGAACGCCACCCGGACTCCGTCTTGCAAAAATATCCAACTCAACTTGGTCACCGGTTTTTGATGAAACTTCATGAACAATATCCCCAATCGTTGATCCGGTGTCCTCAACTACTTCCTGTGATTCAGATCGTACCTCGAATCCAAGGGTGGCATCACGGGCGATGGTATTAAAAGATGTTCCGCCGACAATTGATCCCATTACAATACTTGTCCTTGGGCGTTTTGGCAGTCGAATATCATTAATTTTGTTGATGACTTCGTTGAGAGTCAGAATGGCGCTCGCATCGCCAAAACGGGACCAATCGTAGCTTTCGGGCACGGTACAGGTAATTTCTCCTCGCAGCATACCGATGGATGAGTAACTTAAACGGCCAAGTTGAATTCCTTCAATACAAATTGCATCGCTGATTTTAAAAGGGTTGTTTTCCAGGAAAAAACGGATACCTTCAAGGTTTCCGCGGCCAAGACTTTTAACACCGGCGAAGAGCACAAGATCTTTTTTAAGCTCGATATCCAGATCTTCCAGTATATATGGCAGCGTTGCCAATACAGCGAGCCCAAGGCTGTTATCCGCCACACCGGCTCCGGTAATTGAGTCACTGGAAACCTGCATGGTATGATCGGTTTTTTGGGAAAAAATGGTATCGGCATGGGCGTTTAGCAGAATGGAATCTTTCCCTTCTTTGCCAGACAGTACACCAATTCCATTTCCATGATCGTCTATCGATGAGTCGGTTAAACCGGCTTCATCGAACCGATCCAGAATAAATTGGACTCGTTCATCTTCATTAAACGTCGGAGCCGGGATTTCACCGACCATCACCAAATTGGCTAATAGTAATTCCCGGTATTTTTTAAGTTTATTTTCTAACCCGGTTAACTTTTTTTCGAGTGGTTTAAAGTCCGTCATGGTTAATTAGTGAGAATGATATTCTTGCTTTTACTTAAGATGCCAAAATTTACGAAACTTATCACCTAATTCCCTGATAAACCTGGTTGGGTGAAGAAATTTAACAGCTTATTTATAGTTGTTTGGTTTGGGATTGTGGAGTGAGGGATTGTGATATCAGGAAATCATCCGGTGAGTGAATTAGCTTTGCAGATGCTTTTAGTAAGTGAACTTATCGGATGTTTATGCGAGCGGCCGATTCCAATCCCTCGGTTGCCGAACGTCACGATTTAAGGTCATAAAATTCGGCATTCGAAATAGATTCGACAGCAGATATTGTCTTTCGGCTGGCGATTGGGTTCCTTGCCTGCCGAATCTCTGTACTTTAATTCAAGAAATTGGGTAACTGAAGTGGATTCAGAAGCCGATAAAAGAACTTCTCAAAAATTTACTTAAACTAAAGCAGGCTCAGCATAGAACTCCCGGATGCAGGTCTTCTTGACGGGCTTGGCCATAAGAGTTGCGGAAGTGCAATCGGTAATTTCAACTTCCACATAATCTCCCTTCTGGAAATCTTTTCGATCGAAAACTGCCATCTTGTTTGTATCGGTTCGGCCGGAAAGTTGCTCACTGGATCGCTTGCTTTGACCCTCAACGAGTACAAGATGACGTTTGCCGATCTCCTGTTTATTATTCTCTTCCTGGATATTCATCTGCTGCTCGATGATCTCAGACAACCGTCTTTTTTTCACGTCCTCGGGGACGTTATCATCATATTTTCGGTGAGCAAGGGTTCGTTCGCGTTCTGAGTAGGCGAACATGTAGGCCAAATCAAACCGAACTTTTTTCATGAGAGACAGGGTATCGGCATGCTCCTCTTCGTTTTCATCACAGAAGCCTGTTATGATATCTGTTGATAGTGATACATCCGGAATAATCTCCCGCATCTTGTCGGTCAGGTTGAGATATTGTTCTCTTGTATAAGGTCGTCTCATCCGTTCAAGGGTCGTATCAGATCCGGCTTGCGCAGGAATATGTATGTAACTGCACAAGTTTGGCCGCTTTGCTATCAGATGTAGGAGTGGTTCCGGAAAATCTTTTGGATGGGGAGATGAGAAACGGAATCGCATTTCCGGGTCCACCTTACTGGCTTGATCCATCAATTGTGTGAAATCGACATCCTCATATTGATAGGAGTTCACATTCTGACCTAAGAGTGTGACCTCTTTATACCCCTGTTCACTAAGCTGTTGAATTTCATTTAATATACTTTTCAGCGGCCGGCTTCGCTCACGTCCCCGGGTAAATGGTACAACACAAAACGCACACATGTTGTCGCAGCCGCGCATGATCGACACAAACGCACTTACGCCGTTATCGCTGGTTCGAACCGGGCTGATGTCGGCATAGGTTTCTTCAAGTGATAGAAGCACGTTCACTGCTTTTCTCCCGTCGTCTACTTCGGCAAGCAGGTTCGGCAGATCGCGGTAGGCATCGGGCCCAACTACAATATCAACGAGTTGCTCCTGCTCAATAATCTGATCGCGAATTCTCTCGGCCATACAGCCAAGAACGCCGACGGTGAGATCGTCTTTCTCTTTTTTGAGTGATCGAAATTCCTTTAAACGGTTCCAAACCCGTGTTTCCGCATTCTCACGGATAGAGCAGGTATTCACAAAGATGACATCTGCTTCCTCTGCAGTTTGTACCGGTTTCATTCCATCTTCCATGAGGATGGAATTTACGATTTCAGAATCAGAAAAATTCATCTGGCAACCGTAGGTTTCTATGTAGAATCGTTTATCACTCATTAAGTCAGAATCCTTTTGTCATTTGAGACATCAAAAATAACCAATGTTGAGGAATGTTAACAGCGTGAATCGGACTCAGAAAAGCCCCTGGTTATAGGATTTCATCGAGCTCCACTTCAAAAACTATGACATTGTTGTATTGAGGATATTGATTACCATACCCAAGCGCTGGCGGAACAAATAATTGATACCTGCCACCTTCTTTCATCAGTTGTAATCCTTCACTGAACCCCTGGATAACACCCGTTACGTTGAATTCGACACTTTCTCCCTCAGGTGATTGATCGAAGGAGTAACCATTTGTAAAGGTACCTTTGTATTTAACTCGAACCGAACTTTCTACAGTTGGTGTTTCTCCGTCCCCCTCTTCAAGAATGCGATATTGCAGGCCGCTTTCAGTTTCTTCAACATCTTCAAGTGCTGCATTATCGATTAAAAACTGTTCTTGGTCTTGCCGCAAGAACGAGAGTAATCTCATATCAAAGACATAAACCCGTCCGTTTCCTTCTGCTAAGTTTGAGGGAATTACGAATTCGTATCTGGCACCCTCTTTCATGAGCTGTACTCCTTCTCCAATTCCGGGAAAGACATTCAATTCAGCGGGGGTGAAAATTTCAAATTGCTGAGGGTCCTGCGGGCCATATCGTCTGTCTTGTCGAACAGATTCTCCCTCATAATCAACAATAACTTTCTGGTCACCTTCAGGGATTTCACCTTCTCCCTCTTCGATCACGCGATACATCAATCCGCTGTTTGTGGTTATTACACCATCCCGTTGAGCATAATCTTCGAGAAAGGCTTGATCTTGAGAGTCATCGTAGCTTGTGGATGTGTCTAAACATCCTGCGAAAAAAAGTGTAAGTAGAAGTGGTAATAGTTTTAATATTTTCATACAGATTTAATACGTATTAATTATTCAACAATTTCAACAAGTGTAACTTCAAAAATAACAGTCGTTCCGGGGCAAAATTCTCCGGCAGCAGTTTCACCAAATGCAAGATGGGAGGGCAGAACAAATTCATAAGTTGCCCCCTCGTTCATCAATTGCAATCCTTCTTCCAATCCCTCAAGAAGTCCCTCTACGGTAGTTTCCTGTGGGCCAATATTATCGGTGGTATCAAATATGGAGCCATTAATTCGCTTCCCTTCATATTCTATACGAACGGTTGATTCTAGCGATGGACTGGCACCTTCACCTTCTTCAATTACGCGAAATTGTAACCCGCTTTCGGTTTGAATTACGCTTTCTTTTTCCCGGTTTTGTTCCCAATACTCTGCTTGCTCTTCTCGGCTGAAATCCTCGCACGATTCATTCGGCCCGGTAGATCCCAGGCATCCCGATAATACAATTGACAGGAAAATTACAGAAAGAATAACAGGTCGATCCATATAACGTAAATGATATTTTTTCAGTTATTTTGGTAGTTATACACTTGCAAACGAGGGAAGACCTATTAGTTTTTTTTCAATAGTGTAAAGTGCTTCGGGAACCGAGTGATCTAATTCTCTGAGAAGTTCAGCATCGTAAAAATCCGGTTCTGAAAAGTCTTCCCAAAACTTCCTCTGCTGATCGATAATCGGAATGATCTCTACAATTAAGTCAGCATCATAAAAGAGAATTTTCCTGTGAATCTCTTCAAGCAGATCATTTATGCATCCTGCAACAGAGACAAAGAAAGGCGCTTCCTCGGGTTCGTCTTTATTTATCAGATTTTCAAGAGTGAATGCAAGTTTCCGAACGTTGCGAACTTTTTTAATAAGCTCTTTGCGGGTTACACTATCCTCAGAAATATTATTGTAATATCTATAGTTTCGAATCAGTCTCAGGCTTTCAGTGAGGATGAGTGCAGATGTTGCTGCGGTAAAATTTGCGAGCGCTTTACTACTTAATTCGGCCATGTGTCCGGACTACGTCTCCAGGCGTTTAACAATTTGAGATCGTCATTTTTGATGTATCCTATTTCAAGTGCAACGTCAATTAATGTAGAGTAGTCTGTTAAACTGTAAAATGGTACCTCTTTCTCTTCAAATTTTTTGATCGACTTGTCGAAGCCATAGGTAAAAATGCTAAGCAGAGCCCGTACATCGGCTCCAATAAATTGGAGTGCTTCAATGACTGATATTGCCGATCCACCTGTAGATACGAGATCTTCTATCACGACAGTAGATTGTCCCTTATCAACACCACCCTCAATCTGGTTTCCAAGGCCATATGCTTTTGCTTTCGCGCGAACATAAGCGAGAGGTTTATCAAGATTTTGTGCAATCCAGGCAGCGTGGGGTATACCGGCTGTGGCAGTACCGGTAATTACTTCAACATCCGGAAACTTTTCTTCTATAAAAGCCACAAAGCCCCGGGCAATTCCTTTTCGAATCTCAGGGTAACGGAGAGTGAGCCTGTTATCGCAATAAATGGGGGAGTTCCAACCTGAAGACCATGTAAATGGGTTGTTGGGTCTGAGAACTACCGCATTAATATCGAGCAAAGATTTTGCAAGCTCTCTGGAGTATGTTTCATCAATAATCATGCTTCAAAAAATATTCAATCAAGTTAGATATAACGTATCGTTAACAGAATTAATATATATTTAATTATAATTTCCTGATTGTTGTTTTTCAGCCGGTCATTGTCAAAGTAATGTTTGGTATAAGTAGATAGATCCTTCCAGGCAAATAAACGCATAAACACCGGCCAACAAATCATCTGCCAATATACCAATTTCTCCGGGTAAATTTTGCAACTTATCTACACCCAACGGTTTAAGGATGTCAAAAAAACGGAATAGAAGGAAACCGAAAACCAGCAAAAGTACATCACCGGTAAAGGTGAATGAAAATCCACCAAGAATAAAAACAAGGCTTTGTCCCGCACATTCATCCATCACAAATTGAGCTGGATCTTGACCATATTGCTTTATCGCCACTGATGCAGAATAAAGAGAAAGCACAAAACAGGCAGCAAATAACAGGGGAATTCCCAGGTTTGGAATGAAATATTCCGCTGCATAAATCATTGGAAGAGTAAATAAGCTTCCCCAAGTTCCCGGTGCAATTGGAAGGTTGCCGGTTCCAAATAGTGTACCTATGGCAAGTCGTATGTTCATGATTTTTTAAATTGGCTCGAAAAGAGTGCACGATTTACAACAATGTATTCAATACCGGAATAGAGAGTAATGATCATAACAAGCATTAATCCTGTGTAGAATACATTCGAATCGAGAATAATTTGGATCATTTCACCAAAACGCCCCCTGAATAACATCAGAAGCCCAAAAATGAGAGCTATATAGAGATACATCATTTGAATGGCGGTTTTTACCTTTGCCATATACCGAGTTTGCATGATGACCCCTTTGCGATTTGCAAAAATTCGAAGGGCTGTGATAGCCACATCGCGGACTACAATAAGCAGTATTGCCCACAGAGGGAATTGACTCGGATCGAGAAAGGGAAGACAGATAAAGCCGGCAAATGTGAGAAACTTGTCGGCCAGCGGATCGAGAAAAACACCGAAGTCACTCTCTGCGTTGAAACGGCGGGCGATGTACCCGTCAATAAAATCCGTAGCTGCGGCAATAAAAAAGATTACAAGACTGATAGCCCTCCAGAAAATTTGATCCTGGATGAACAGATATAGGAATATGGGGGCCAACAGTAACCGGAAGCCGCTAAGTATGTTTGGAATTTTTTGCACACTTAAAGGTATAATTCTTGTCAATTAATTGTTATTCGTGTAATCAAAATTTCACAAGAGCCGCAATATTGACAGCTGGATGAAGACTCCCAACCTTATTCCTATTAAATTTGAGGTAAATACCATTACAAAAAAAGGAATTATATCCGCATTTCATACATGTTCAGCAAAATCCTATTTTCAACACTATGAAAAAGGCACATATCATCACAATTGGCAACGAGTTATTAATCGGCGATACCGTTAACACAAATGCATCATGGATTGGAAGTAAATTGACAGAATCGGGCTTTTTTGTAGATAAGATGATTTCGATACCGGACGATTATACCCCAATCATTGGAGAAATTTCAGAATCACTTCAAAAAGCTGATCTTACCATTGTAACCGGAGGTCTTGGACCAACGCACGACGATATCACCAAAAAAGCAGTCGCTGATATTTTTGATTCAGAATTGGTTGAGAATGAAGCTGTGCTCAATCATGTAAAAGCTATTTTTGAGACACGTGGATTTATTTTTTCACGATCCAACAGGGAGCAGGCATTGGTTCCGGAGTGTTCTAAGGTACTCTTCAACTCGCAAGGCACCGCCCCCGGAATGTGGTTTGAGAGGAATGGCCATTATCTTGCTGTGTTGCCGGGTGTTCCTTACGAAATGAAGCACCTGATGAATAAACAGGTTTCCAAAAAGGTTGAGCAGTATATTCAAGATCTTGATACGAATATTATAGAATATTTCAGAACCGCAGGAATTCCGGAGAGTACGCTTAGTGAAAAAGTGGGGAATTTAGATCAGTTTACATCCAATGGAGTCAGGGTTGCATTCCTGCCGAATCCAAGTGGGGTGACGATTCGGATCAGTGCAAACTCAGAAGAGAAATTGGTCCAACTTCGTGAAATGCTGCAAGACCGGGCCGGGAAATATATTTATGGAAAAGGTAAACACTTGAAACTGGCCGAAGTATTAGGTGAACTTCTTATTGAAAAAAACATGACCATTGCAACAGCTGAGAGCTGTACAGGCGGTTTATTGTCAAATAAAATAACTGATATCCCAGGGAGTTCACGATATATGCTGGGCGGGGTTGTAGCTTACTCGAATGATGTGAAAATGAATTTGTTGAATGTGTCTCAGAATTCACTGGAGCAATATGGAGCAGTAAGCAAAAAGGTGGCGCTTGAGATGGCCAAAGGAGTTGCAGAGCAGTTAGGAGCTGATATCGGTGTGTCATCAACAGGAATTGCAGGACCCGGCGGCGGCACGGAGGAGAAACCGGTTGGCATGGTATGGATGGGATTTTGGATCAACGGAGAACATTTTGCCCTGCAGTCTGTTTTTACGAATGATCGCTTAATCAACAAGGAACGAACGGTGATGGTAATACTGGAATCTGTACGGAGGAGATTGCTGGGAGTCGACAGTCTGCCGTATGAACTCAAACCTGAACAAGCCTGATGCTGTTATCCTCGATTATTGCTCTTGTATTTAGCTTGCTGCAGGTGGCACCGCCTCAATCTCAACAAGATACGCTCTCTACAGCACCGGTGGATACCATGACGACAGTACCTCAAGATACGCTGTCGTCAGCACCCCGGGACACATCGTTGACAGCACCGAGGGACAGTTTATCAACAACTCCCCGGGATACGTTGTCATCCGGAATACAAGACACCCTCTCAACGGCTCAACAGGATTCGCTCTCGCAATCTTTGCAAGAACAGGAGGCTGAAGAACAAATTCCCGATACAGTGTATGTTTGGGATCAGAAGTTCCCGGAATCGTTTGATATGAGCGAAACGGACAGCACACTTCGATGGGTCAACTTGCTGAACCTTTTCGATAAGTTTCACAAAGAAAAAGGAGCTGTCACATATCGTATGGGTACAGTTGGGCGGATGGACGGAATATTACTGCACGCATATTCTACGCGTCACATGAATCTTGAGATGGAGGGGCTCAATTACAACGATCCGCTCACCGGAAACGTGAATTGGAATCGACTGCCGATCCATAAAATTGCAGGATTTTATGAGGCAGATTACGGAGCCTCTTATCGATCGAGAATTCGGTTACGAGAACACTACCTGATCCAACCAAGAACCTATCTGAATTTTGATGAGAGTGACTTTGATTATCGGAGTCTTGAATTTTCATACACTCAGAATTTTTTAAAAACTACAAACCTGGAACTCTCTTTTTGGGATCGAAGGGATGGCGGGGGATACCGTTCTCAAACTGTTCGAGGCCAGCAGGTTACAGCAAGGGTATATCATCAACTGAATCATCGCTGGCTGCTAAAAGCAGGATTTATTAATAATGGATTGGATCTCGGGGAATCGTTTGGTTACCAGTTGAACGATCCGTCTCTATTCTCCTTCAATACATTTGTGGCTTCTCCGGTTGAACCGAACGCTAGCTCAGAGTATGGTGCCAAGGACCTTTATGTTCAAATACATCACCGAGCTGATACTGTAAGTTCCGTTTCAACTAAAATGGGTATTCATTACCAGGTGGATAAACGCTCATTGAGATATAGTGCTGACACGCTGTCTACGAATTTTCGAAGGCTTGAGATGTTCGCTCGTCACAGGGTCTCAATATCTTCTGCGGAGGTAATTGGTACAGGACGTCTTTCTTTGATGTCGGAACAGGAAAAATCGAATCTTACAGAAAGCAGTTGGCTGGGAGCAGAAATGAATGTGGATGCATCCCAAAAAATTGGAGATCTTTTTGAGTTAAATGGCCATGGATCTCTTAAAACCTGGAATGACGGTCGGGCAACGTCAGAACTTTCAGGCCGTTTGATATTCAGGCCAATTCAAGGATTTCGGTTGTCCGGGTTTGGGGGAGCACTTTCCAGGGCACCGGATATCCAGGCGGCGTACTGGCAGTCGGATGAATTTTTTGGCTCGCCCGATTTGAGCAATGAGGATTCTCAGTTTATTGGGCTCCAGGCTGAAATAGATTTTTGGCGGGACCTTACATTTGGAGTTCGGGGGGATATCCGGAACACAACGAATGCCGTATTTTTGCAGGATGGGCAATTTCGAAATATAGATCCGTATACTTTGAAAAGCGGTACGGCTTGGCTTTCACTCGATTCAAGGATTTTTGAAGGACAAATATCCGGGACATTTAAAACATATTCATCGGACAGTTTCAACTCGGTTAACTCAACATTGGCAAATTCTGGCGAAAGAATATGGTTGAAGAGTCATTTTTACTGGAAGAACTATCTTTTTGACAGGGCAACGTTTGTGAAAGCCGGTTTTTCAGGAGTTTTATCACCAAATCCATTTCGTACTGCTGAATTTATTGCACCCCTGAATCGATGGCAGCACGGAACAAATGAGTTTATCAACCCGTCATACTACCGGGTTGATGTAGATGTATCGGCCCGGGTGCGTTGGTTCATGATACTCCTGAAATGGGAAAATGTACTTGATCAGGTTCAGCAACTGGGCTACTTTGAATCAGTCGGATACCCCATGCCCGGAAGGCGGTTTCGATTTGGCGTAAGAGTACTTTTTACCAATTAGACGGATAGCACAGATGAGTGTAGGATATGTTTTAAAAGAAGGATTTGCAGGGTTGGGACGAGCTCGTCTCGCTGCACTTACCTCTATGTTTTCACTTTTTATTGCCGTCCTTTTAATTGGTGTTCTGTTTCGCATGGGATACAATGCATATGAAGTCACGCAGATGCTCAATGAACAGGTTGAGGTAGAGGTTTTTCTGGATGATATGAACAGTACCGATACCCAACTGATGGAAGGACGCCTGATGGAGAATTCGGGCATTACCGGGTTGACCTACATTTCAAAAGACAGTGCAGCCCAGGTATTCCAGCAGGAGTTTGGAACGGGTGGAGAAGCTATAGCCGAACTCGATTTTCTGCCGGCTTCTTTCCGGTTAAGTATCTCTGAGGTGTACTCCGTTGCACAAGTAGATTCACTCGTTCAGGAAATCAACACATATGAGGGAGTCAATGAAGTAAGATTTAATATGGCATTGCTTCAGATGATTGAGTCTCGAACGGAGACACTTTTCATAGTCGGGGGTGCTATCGGTATCTTTATTCTTTTGGTAGCTATGATTCTCGTGTTCAATACCATTCGCCTAACGATCTATGCCAAACGAGACCTCATTAAAGCGATGAAACTTGTAGGAGCTACGAACGCATTTATTCGCCGGCCGTTCTTGGTTGAGGGTGTCTTGCAGGGAATTATTGCAGGAGGAGTTGCCGCCGGGGTTATCTATTCACTCTTCCATTGGGCCATTCCATACTTTATACCGCAAATCGGTGTACTTTCCTGGCCGTTTGGCCGATGGTACTATTTAATTTCAGGAGTCGTTGTTCTCGCCATCTTTCTGGGCTGGTGGGGGAGCCGATGGGCCGCTCGGAAATTTATCAAGGATATGGGTGTTTCTTCGTAGGAAAGAGGGCTGTCATTTAGAATTAGACAAATGCTTTTCTTGACGACTGAATAATTATTTGAATCAAGAATATTGTTGAAATCCTGAGATTCAGTTAGAATAAAAATCCGCAAAGTTTCCTCAAATTAGTTTTTAGAATTTTGGGATGTGATTGACTGTGGAACAAAAAAACTTTGCGGATTTCTCTGGTGCGCAAATTTTTTGATGGTGGGGTGACAAATAGATGTCATACCCCCTGTTTACATTGTGGTATAACATCAAACAAACCACATATCACAATGACAAATGCAGCAAAAAAAATAGCCAAAGCCCGCCAACATGCGCCTATTCTCCTGTCTATCTTTCAAAAAGCAGAGAAGGAGTACAAAGAACTTGAAGAGATGTTTCAGTTGATTGGTTGGGGGGATCTGCCTGAAGAACTGAAATTTGCAATAGAATCGGATGTTCGAGGCTATATTGACGAATTGAATGGCCGATATTCCACCACATGCGCAGGCGTACAACGCAGACGAGAAAGCGTTGATTTTTGGGTGAATAGTTACCTTGATGGAATCTGCTCACTCGAAACTGCTTTAGATGCTTTAAGAGTGACAAAACTCTAAATATTATTTCCGATTTGAGGTAAGGAAGTTCACATGGATTTTTTATCTTTACCAAACTGTAAAAAAAGTAAATTTTTCCATGACGAACTCCTCCCCCTTCGCAAGTATAACCCGCCAGGGACTAACGTATGATGATGTTTTATTAGTCCCGTCTTACTCGCAGGTTTTACCTCGTGATGTTGAAACCAAAGTTGACCTCACACCAAGCATTACTCTCAATACGCCTATCTTCAGTGCGGCAATGGATACCGTTTCTGAGTATCGATTGGCTATTGCTCTCGCTCGCGAGGGCGGGATCGCCATGTTGCATAAAAATATGTCTATTGAAGACCAGGCCGAGCACGTGCGTTTGGTGAAACGAAGTGAAAGCGGAATGATCGTAGATCCCGTAACACTCCCGCCTGATGCTACCGTGAAAGATGCCCGTGCTTTGATGAAAAAGCATAAAATTGGGGGTATTCCTATTGTTGAAAGTGGCAACCGGTTGATTGGAATTGTAACCAACCGCGATCTTCGTTTTGAGCACTATGTTGACAAAAGGCTGGATACCATCATGACGAAGAAGGATCTTGTCACAGCCAAAGAGAAGACTAGCCTTGAAGAGGCTGAGGAAATTCTTCAAGAATACAAAGTTGAAAAGCTGCCTATTGTTAATAAAGATAATATTCTGGTGGGGCTGATTACGTTTAAGGATATTGAGAAGAAAATGAATTTCCCCAATGCCTGTAAGGACAGTATGGGGCGATTGCGTGTGGGGGCTGCGGTTGGTGTAACGCCCGACACGATGGACCGTGTGGATGCACTTGTTGAATCCGGCGTTGATATTGTAACGGTTGATACTGCACACGGTCACTCAAAAGGTGTGCTTGAAACCGTGAAAAAAATTAAATCCGTTCACAAAGATTTGAATATTGTTGGTGGAAACATCGCTACAAGGGATGCAGCAGAAGCCCTTGCAGAAGCCGGTGCTGATGTTGTAAAAGTAGGTGTGGGCCCGGGGTCCATCTGTACTACACGAGTTGTAACCGGTGTGGGGGTTCCTCAGCTTTCAGCCATTATGGAGATTGCGGAATACACTAAGGAAAATAATATCGGGTTGATAGCGGATGGCGGGATCAAACAAACCGGGGATATTCCAAAAGCAATTGCCGGCGGAGCCGATGCAGTGATGATGGGGTCTATGTTTGCCGGAGTGGATGAGAGCCCGGGCGAGACCATTATTTATGAGTCCAGGAAATATAAATCCTATCGAGGAATGGGGAGTATTAGCGCTATGGCCAAAGGCTCAAAAGATCGTTACTTCCAGGATGTGGAAGATGATCTTAAACTTGTTCCCGAGGGTATTGAAGGAAGGGTTCCCTATAAAGGATATCTTAGTGAGGTGGTTCACCAAATGAGTGGTGGATTACGAGCTGCAATGGGATATGTGGGAGCGACGACAATCAACGAATTACAGAAAGCTGAATTTGTTCAAATATCGGCAGCAAGTTATAAAGAAAGTCACCCTCACTCCGTACAAATTACCAAAGA
>Ga0102931_1000126_pt1 | contig 34886 bp, 34 predicted proteins | sample SalPonR1_C_D1_MG_FD_79282 | JGI IMG/M metagenome (GOLD analysis project Ga0102931, IMG submission 79282) | Salt pond soil microbial communities from South San Francisco under conditions of wetland restoration - Salt Pond MetaG R1_C_D1_MG | ecosystem: Environmental > Aquatic > Marine > Intertidal... | reverse complement strand
TGTCGAAGTCGAAGAAGAACGTCGTCGACCCAGCCGCGATCATCGCGGCATATGGCGCCGACACCGCGCGCTGGTTCGTCCTGTCCGACAGCCCGCCCGAGCGTGACGTCGAATGGACAGCCTCCGGCGCCGAGGCCGCGAACAAGCACCTCGCCCGCGTCCATCGCCTCGCGACCGACGTGGCAAACGCGCCCGAGACCGGCGAAGGCGACGAGGAGCTGCTTCGCGAGATGCACCGCACGATCCAGGACGTGACCATGGGCATCGAGTCCTTCGGCTTCAACACGTCGGTCGCCAAGCTCTATGCCTTCACCAACGCCGTCTCGAAATCGAAGGCCTCTCGGGCCGTGAAACGGGAGGCGATGCAGACGATGGCGCAGCTCATGGCGCCGATGACCCCGCACCTTGCGGAAGACATTTGGCACATGCTCGGAGGGAAAGGCCTCGTCGCGGAGGCGCCCTGGCCCACTGCCGACGAGGCGATGCTCGTCGAGGACACGGTCATCCTGCCGATCCAGGTCAACGGCAAGCGGCGCTCCGAGATCACCGTCTCGAAGGATCTGCCAAAGGACGAGGTTGAAAAACTGGTCCTGGCCGACGAAGCTGTGTCACGTGCGCTGGCCGGTGGCCAGCCGAAGAAGCTGATCGTCGTTCCGGGCCGGATCGTCAATGTCGTCATCTGATCGCCGCGCGGTCGTCCTGTCGCTCCTCGCCCTGGGCGGCTGCGGCTTCACGCCGATCTACGGCCCCGGCGGCGCCGCCGAAGGTCTCCGCAACCAAATCGCCTTCGACGAACCCAGCGACCGCCTGCGTTTCATCCTTGTTCGGCAGCTCGAGGCCCGTCTCGGGGTCCCGTCGGATCCGCGCTACCGGCTTTCCGCAAGCGTCCGCCGCGGAGAAGAACGGATCGCCGTCACCTCGGAGGGCGTCACCAACCGCTTCCAGTTGCTGGGCGTCGTCGACTATGCCGTGCGCGACGCCGGCACCGAGCGCCGCCTGACCTCCGGCACCGTCCGCAACTTCGTCAGCTATTCCGCCACGCGGACCACCGTCGCGACCCGCGCCGCCGAGAACGCCGCCGAAGAACGGCTCATGCGCATCCTCGCCGACCAGATCGTCGCAGAACTGCTCGCAACCTCGCCCGGCTGGACATGAAGCTCTCGACGCGCGACGCCAACGCCTACCTCGCTCGGCCCGAGCCGCCGAAGCCGGGCCTGCTGATCTATGGCGAAGACCCCATGCGGGTTGCGCTGAAGCGGCAGGAGGTCGTCGCCGCGATGATCGGTCAAGAAGGGGAAGCGGAATTGCGCCTCGTCCGGCACGACGGCTCCGAAGCGAGAAAGGATTCCGCACTGGTGGCGGACGCGCTCAGGGCGACCGGCTTCTTTCCCGGCAGGCGCGTGGTGCTGATCGAGGAGGCGACTGACGGGGCAACAGACGCCTTCGCGGCCGCTCTCGAAGACTGGCGGGAGGGGGACGGTTATCTCGTGGCAACGGCGGGCCGGCTTCCGCCAGCCTCGAGGCTCCGAAAGCTCTTCGAGACGCGGCCGGACACCTACGTTGCCGCGATCTACGACGACCCTCCCTCTCGGGCCGAAATAGAGACCGTTCTCAAGCGGGTCTGCGTGGGCGAAATCACGCCCGAAGCCATGGGGGAGATCGAGTCCCTCGCCCGGGCCCTGGACCCTGGCGATTTCCGCCAGACCGTTGAAAAACTCGCCCTGTACAAGCGGGGCGACGCCACGTCCCTGTCACTGGAGGACGTTTCCGCCGTCGCCCCGACCTCCACCGAAGCGGACCTCGACGAGATCATCGATATCGTCGCCGAGTCCCGCACCGCCGAGATCGGTCCGCTCCTCCGTCGCCTCGAAGCTCAGGGCGCCACTCCGGTTGGCCTCTGCATTGCGGCAACGCGGCACTTCCGGACGCTCTGCGCCGCGGCGACCGAACCCGACGGTCCGGCCAAGGCCTTTGGCCGTTCCCGCGTCCCCTTCAAGCGCCGCGACCGGATGATCCGGCAGGCGCAGCGTTGGGGCGCGGTCAGGTCGGGACAGGCGCTCCAAATGCTCAACGAGACCGATCTCGCCTTGCGGTCCACGGCAAAAGCGCCGGAGATGGCGCTCATGGAGCGGACGTTGATCCGGCTCGCTATGCTTGGGAACCGATGATGTACGCCGTGATCGGAACCAGCAAAAGCCGCGCTCTTCGCGTTCTCTGGATACGTCTTTCGACCATGTTCCCGCCGGTCCGAGGTCCGATTAAGCCCGCAGATTTTGAGAGTGCGCAGGCGCGGCTTGGGGAACCGCCAAGGGACCAGCCCTTCCTGATGGGGGAGATGATGACCATTCCCGACATGCTCCCGGCGCACTGCGCCCACTCGGCGACAAACGCCAAGCTCCCAGTGACCGATGACCGCGTCACCGCACATCGCGACCGGATGATCTCACGTCCCGCGTTCCCGCGCGCGTCCGAGCGCTGACGCACATGTCTCTGCGCGTGGCCAGTCCGTCGCGCCTGCCATAGCTTTTCGGCATGGGCGTGATGATCGACGGCATCTACCATGTGAACGATCCCGGACAGGAAACGGTCGCGGGAGGGGAGTTCCGTCGCGCGGAGTCGAAAATCCGCGATTGGATCACCACCGGTGGCCAGTACAGGCCGGATCCAGGTCGCTATCACCTCTATGTCGCGTGGAACTGCCCATGGGCGCATCGCGCCCTGCTCGCCCGGGTCATCCTTGGCCTCGAAGATGTCGTTTCGGTTGCCTTCGCCCGGCCGCGCCGAACCGACCAAGGTTGGGTATACGATGGGACCGGCCCCTACGCCGACCCTGAACTCGGCGTGCGTGCCGTGCACGAAGTCTACGGACGTCAGCGCCCCGTCTATACGGGTCGCCTCACGGTACCGGTTCTCTGGGACCGCGAAACAGAACGGATCGTCTCGAACGAATCCGCCGACATCGTCCGAATGCTGGGCCTCTTCGGCACGGGACCGGACCTTTATCCGGAGAATCTCCGTCCGGAGATCGATCGGTGGAACAATCTGATCTACCCGAAGCTCAACAACGGCGTTTATCGCGCGGGCCTCGCCCGGACGCAGGAGGCATACGACGCGGCTGTCCGTGAGGTCTTCGACACTTTGGACCGCGTCGAGGATCAGCTTGGCCGGACCGAGTGGCTGACCGGCGACCGGTTCACCGAGGCGGATCTTCGCCTCTTTCCGACACTCGCGCGCTTCGACGTCGCCTATCATTACGCCTTCAAGTGCAATATTCGCAGGATCAGTGACTATGTTCGCCTCTGGACTTACGCTCGGAGGATGTATGCCATCCCCGGGGTGGCAGGCACGGTCGATTTCGGCATCTACAAGCGCGGGTACCACTCTCCTTCGGAGCTTCGGAACCCCCTCGGCATCGTCCCAGCCGGCCCGGAAATCGACTGGTCTCTCTAGAAGCTCGCTGCGGCGCGCCCCGCCCAGCGCCCCGTCGCAAGACAGGCGGTGAGGAGATAGCCGCCCGTCGGCGCCTCCCAGTCGAGCATCTCGCCGGCGACGAAGACGCCCGGCACGGCCTTGAGCATCAGCCCGTCGTCGACGGCTTCCCACGCGACGCCGCCGGCCGTCGAGATTGCCTCGTCGATCGGCCTCGGGCCTTCATGTCGGATAGGCAGCGCCTTCACGAGCCGCGCCAGCGCCTCACCTTCCGGCAACGGCCTGCCGAACTCCATCAGTAGCGCCAGCTTCACCGGGTCGAGCCGCAGACGCTTCCGTAGATAGTTCGGGAGACTCTCCTTCCCCCTTGACGCCGAAAGACGCCGCGCCACGTCCGCCGCACTCCGGTCCGGAGCGAGATCGAGCTTCAGATCTGCACCTTCCCGCACCTCGGAAGACAAGGCATAAAGCCCGCCACCTTCCAGACCATTCGCGGATACGACGAACTCGGCGCGGACACGGGCCTTTCCCGCCATGAGTGCCACGCCCTTGACTGGCGCCCCGAAGTGCTTGGCCATGTAAGCGGTCCAGCCCACTGCGACGCCAAAATTCGACGGTCGGAACGGCGCAACGTCGACGCCGCGCCCGGAAAGCCAGGGCCTCCATGCGCCGTCAGAGCCTAATCTGGCCCAACTTGCCCCGCCGAGAGCAAGGATCACGACGCGCGGCCGCACCTTCAACCGTCCATCGACCGTGTCGAAGACCAAGTCGTCGCCCGACCATCCTGTCCAGCGGTGCCGCGTTCTGATCTCGATCCCGGCCTCCACCAGCCGGTTCAGCCACGCCCGCAGCAGCGGCGACGCCTTCATCGCGACGGGGAACACGCGTCCGGACGAGCCCGTGAAGACCTCCTGGCCCAGCTCCCGCGCCCAGGCCCGGACCTGCTCGGGTCCGAAATCCCGCAGCATTGGTCCAAGCGGGCCTGCGGCCTCGCGATAGGCGGCAAGCACCTCTCCGGCCGGCTCGTCCTTCGTCAGGTTCAGCCCCGACTTTCCCGCCATCAGGAGCTTCCGCCCCACCGAGGGCTTTGCCTCCATGACGAGGACGGTCCGGCCGGCGCGCGCCAGTTCCTCTGCGGCCATCAGCCCCGCCGGGCCCGCGCCGATCACCAATGCATCTGTCATGCTCTTGCCATTCGCCCACCGGGCGGCACCTTATGCATCCGTGATCGACGATGCCATGCCCACCTGCCCGCTCTGCGGCCGTCCGATCCCGCCCGGCGGCGGAAGCCTGCATCATTTGACCCCGCGACTGAAGGGCGGCAAGGACGGTCCGACCGTCCTCCTCCACGAGATCTGCCACAAGGAGATCCACGCCGTCTTCACGGAGGCCGAACTGGCCCGCCGGTTCAACACTGTCGCGGCCCTGAAGGCCTGTCCCCGCATCGCGCGATTCGTCGATTGGGTCTCAAAGCGCCCGCACGCATTCCGGTCGAAGGTTCCGGGCCGGCGCAGGCGCCGCTAGCCGATCATCGCCTTGATCGCCGCCACATGCGCCGTGCCGGCTCCCTCCGCATCTTCTGCCAGAGATCGCGCGAACGTCATGAGCTCGAGTCCCGGCACAACCGCATCGACGAGCCCGAAGATCATCGCATCCTCCGCGGTGAGCCGCGCGCCTCCCATCAGGATCAGCTTCGTCCGGGCCGGTCCCACCAGAGCCGCCAGGCGTCGGGGATCGGACGGTTGCGGCAGAAAACCGAGCCTCATCACCGGGTAGAAGAAGGAAGCCCCGTCGACCGCGACCCTGAGATCACATGCGAGCGCCATGCCGAAGGCGCCCCCGGCCAGCGTGCCGTTGAGCGCTGCGATCGTGAGGCAAGGCAGCGCTGCTATCGCCCCTGACAGCTCTTCCCAAACAGGATCCGTCGCCAGCCCCGCCCTCGCCTCATCGAGATCTGCTCCCGCGGAAAAGACCCGTCCCTCCCCCGTCAGGATCAGCGCCCTGGGACCCGCTACCGCCTCCCGCGCGATGTCCCGCAGCTCTCTCAGCGTCTCCCGCGTCAGCGAATTCGCCTTGTCCGGGCGGTCGATCGTCACTGTCCAGAGTGCCTCCGCCTTGTCGAGGCGGATCACGCGACGAGACCCACGCGCTTCCGGATTGCCTCGTCGCGCAACGAGATCTCTTCGCCGACGAACGCATCCGCGTCCGCGGAGCACATCCAGACCAGCGTCTTTGCCGGCCAGTCCGGCGAAATGTGCGCGGTCCAGTCGAGCTGGCTCACGGGATTGATGCCGCTCGCCTTGATGTCTCTCTGCATCTGCGTGGCGACCGTTCCCGGAGACAGACCCATGGCGCGAATGCCCTTGCCGTACGCCTCGAGATGGACGCAACGCGTCAGCATCGCCGCTCCGGCCTTCGAGGCACAATAGTGGCTCCACGCCTCCACCGGATTGTGCGCGGCTCCCGAGGACACCGTGATGATCGTTCCCCCGCCGCGCTCGATCATTCCGGGCAGCGCAGCGCGGATCCCGTGGAAGACCCCTTTCAGATTCACGTCGATGGCGCTGCTCCACGCTTCGGGATCGGCACCCCAGATATGCGAGATAGGCTCGATCACGCCCGCGTTTCCGACCAGCACGTCAAGCGTTCCGAAGTGCCCGACGCAGGCGTCGACGGCGGTCGCGACTTCCCAGTACCGGCTCACATCACAGGGAATCGCGATGGCACGTTCACCGATTTCTCCCGCGAGCGTCGCGATCGCATCCTCCCCGCGCGACAAGAGCGCGACATTTGCACCGGCCGCAGCGAATTCGCGCGCCGCCGCGGCTCCGATCCCGCGGCTCGCGCCGGTGATGACAACGGTTTTTCCTGTCATGTCGGACATCGCACCCTCCCTGATCGGGAGACAAACGATCACTTAAGTGCATCCGGTTCAAGGCGGCACTTGACCCGCACACGCTGCCGGTGAGACTTTCCCGCGCAAAGTCCTTGTTCCGGGGAAGGAAAGACATGTCATTCAAGCTGCATCATTTTGCCGCCGCGGCGGCGGCCGTCGGCCTCACGGCCACATCCGCGGCCGCACTCACCGCTGGCGAAGTCTGGGCCGACTGGCAGGAGACCTCGGCGGACTTCGGACAGACAATTTCGGTCGGGAGCGAGGAATCCTCCGGCGGTGTCCTGACGCTTCGTGACGTGACCATCACTATGGACACTCCCGAAACCGGCGTGAACGGGACGATCGCCGAAATCGTGATGACGGAGAGGTCGGACGGAAGTGTCGCGATCGACATGTCGGACGAGTTTCCGCTCGATGTGTCGATGACTCCGCCCGAAGGCGAAAGTGGAACCTTTTCGATGCTCGTGAACCAGTCGGGACTCGATCTTGTGGCAACGGGTGATCCGGATGCGATCTCCTACACCTATGCCGTTCCGACCGTCACCGTAACGATGTCCGACGTCGAAACGGACAGCGAACCGACCGACCTCGATCTCGTGATGAGCCTGGCCGGACTTGCCGGCGCCTACACGGTCTCCGGAGACGACCCACGATCCGTGACAAGCAGCCTTGCCGCCGGTTCGATGAACATGACGATGTCGGGGACCGATCCGGAAGGAAGCGGCGACACATTCGACATCACGATGAACGTGGCCGACATCGCCTCCGAAAGCGGCGGCACCATTACGCCGTTAGCCGGCATGACGGACATCAGCCAGATGATCGAGGCGGGCCTCGAGACGCAGGGCACCACGACCCACGGACCGCTGACCTACGAAATCTCGGGCACCAGCGAAGGCAGCGATTTCGCCATGTCTGGCAAGGCCGACCGGGGCAGCTATGACGTTGCCGTCGGGGCGGACGGGCTGACCTATGGCGGCGCGAGCGAAGGCGTTGCCCTGACCGTTTCCGGCTCGGAAATCCCGTTCCCGGAAGTCGAATTCACGATCGCAGAGACCGGCGGCAGGATCCAGATGCCCATGACCGTCTCGGAAGAGCCGAAGGACATGGGCCTGAGCATCCGGCTCGTCGGTCTGACGATCAGCGAAGCGATCTGGTCGATGTTCGATCCGGCCGGTGCAATTCCCCGCGATCCAGCCACCCTGATCGTGGATCTGTCGGGCCAGGGCAGCTGGCTGGTGAACGTTTTCGATCCGGCGGTGGCGGAGCAAGGCATCGAGGAGGTTCCCGGTCAGGTTCAGGAGATCGACGTGAACGAGATCCTCCTCTCGGTGGCCGGCGCGGAACTCACCGGGTCGGGAGAATTCGACATCAACAACGAAGGTCCCGCCCCGCAGCCCGTCGGTACGCTGAATCTCCAGCTTGTCGGTGCGAACGCGCTGATCGACAAGCTGGTCCAGATGGGTCTTGTGCCGGAAGACCAGGCGATGGGCGCGCGTATGATGCTCGGCCTCTTCGCCCGGCCGGGGGCCGGAGAGGATACGCTCGTCTCAGAAATCGCGATCCAACCGGACGGCTCGATCCTCGCCAACGGACAACGCATCCGCTGACGAACTCCCGACCGTCCCGATCCCGCATCGCCCGGCCTCGTGCCGGGCGATGTCGTTCTGGCACCGCCTTGCGCCCGATCGCCGGCCAGACTACGTGGCAGACAGCGAAAGGATTTCCTCCCTATGGCCGCCGATCTCTCCAGCCTCACCCAGCAGCTTCTCGACGCCGCGCGCTCGGCAGGTGCCGACGCGGCAGATGCACTGGCCGTGGATGGCGCGTCTATCTCGATCGACGTCCTCAAGGGCCGGCTCGAACAGGCCGAGCGTGCCGAGAGCATCGATCTGGGACTTCGCGTTCTCATCGGGCATCGCCAATCCTGCGTGTCTGCCTCTGACATTAAAGCCGCGACCGTCGCCGAGATGGCCGAACGGGCGGTGGCCATGGCCCGGGAAGCGCCCGAGGACCCGACGATCGGTCTCGCCGATCCCTCCCAACTCGCCGTAGACTGGAACGTCGAAACGCTCGACCTTTCAGACCCGTCAGACGAACCGGCCCCAGCTGAGCTTCAGGATCATGCGGCCCGCGCCGAGGCCGCCGCGCTCGCCGTCGCGGGCATCTCGAAGATCGATTCCACCTCCGCCGCATTTGGCCGCCGCCGCCTGCACCTTGCGGCGACGAACGGCTTCTCCGGCGGCTATGCGCGCACCGACCACGCCATCTCCTGCGTCGCCATCACAGGCAGCGGCACGACGATGGAAAGAGACTATTTCGGCGAAACGCGCATCTACGGGGCTGATCTTCCGTCGCCCGAGGACGTCGGCCGCATCGCCGGCGAACGCACCGCGGCCCGCTCCGGCGCCCGCAAGCCTCCCACGGGCGCCTTCCCGGTCCTCTATGACGAACGGATCTCCTCATCCCTCATCGGCCACCTCCTGCAAGCAGTGAACGGCGCCGCCATTGTCCGCGGCGCCTCCTGGCTCAGGGGAGCGCTCGGCGAGCAGGTGCTTCCCGACGGGCTCTCCCTCAGCGAGGATCCGCACCGGCCACGCGTCGCTGGCTCACGTCCGTTCGACGGGGAAGGGCTCCCGACGCGAAAGCGCCAGATCGTCGAACGGGGCGCGCTCACCGGTTGGACCCTCGACCTCTCGACGGCCCGCAAGCTCGGCATGGAAAGCACCGGCAACGCCGTCCGCTCCACATCGGCGCCGCCGCAACCTTCGAACACCAACGTCGCGCTGACACAGGGCGACAGGAGCCGCGACGAACTCCTGCGCGAGATGGGGCGCGGCCTGCTGGTTACCTCGCTCATCGGCTCTTCGATAAACCCGAACACCGGTGATTACTCACGCGGCGCCTCGGGCTTCTGGATAGAAAACGGAGAGATCGCCTATCCCGTCAATGAGTGCACCATCGCGGGCAATCTTCGCGAGATGCTGCGCATGGTCGTCCCCGCGAACGATGCCCGTCCCTGGATGTCCCGCGTCGTGCCCTCACTCCTCGTCGAAGGCCTCACTCTTGCCGGAGAGTGATCTCGACCTCCTGCTCGCCGCGGCTCTCGAGGCCGGAAAGATCGCCTGCCGCCACTGGCGCGAGAATCCGAAGGTCTGGGACAAGGGCGCCGACGGGCCGGTCTCCGAGGCCGATTACGAGGTCGACGCCTTCCTCAAGGGCACGCTCCGCGCCGCCCGTCCCGATTACGGCTGGCTGTCGGAGGAAACGCCGGACACGCCAGAGACCCGCGCCGGGCTCCGGCTTTTCGTGATCGACCCCATCGACGGCACGCGCGCCTTCATCGAGGGAGAGCGGACCTGGGCGCATTCGATCGCAGTCGTCGAGGATGGCACTCCGGTCGCGGGAGTCGTCCACCTTCCAGTGCACGAAAAGACCTACGCGGCGGCCGCGGGTCACGGAGCGACGCTGAACGGCGCTCTCGTCCGCGCCTCCGACCGCAGCGAAATCACCGGGTCGACGTTCCTCGCCCCGCGGGTCTCCTTCGATCAACAGCACTGGAAAGGCGAGGTCCCGCACGTCAAGCGTGCCTTCCGACCATCCCTTGCCTACAGGCTGTGCCTCGTGGCCGAGGGCCGCTACGACGGCATGATGACGCTTCGTCCGACATGGGAATGGGACGTCGCGGCCGGAAGCCTCATCGCGACCGAAGCAGGGACCACCGTCACCGACCGGCGCGGCCGGCCACTCGTCTTCAACAATGCCGATCCGCGCCTTGATGGCATCATCGCCGCCGGCGCACCGCTTCACGCAGAAGTCACGCGTCGGATGGCCTAGCCGGTCACCCGCCGGTTCCGCGTCGCGATCAGCTTGAGCCGCAGCGCGTTCAGTCGGATGAACCCCTCGGCATCCTTCTGATCATAGGCGCCTGCGTCCTCCTCGAAGGTCACGTGCGCCTCCGAATAGAGCGAATGGTCCGACCACCGCGCCACCGTCCGCGCCGATCCCTTGTAGAGCTTCACCCGCACCGTCCCCGACACGTGCTCCTGGCTCTGATCGATCAGCGCCTGCAGCATCTCGCGTTCGGGGCTGAACCAGAACCCGTTGTAGATCAGTTCCGCATAGCGCGGCATGATCGAGTCCTTGAGGTGCCCCGCCCCGCTGTCGAGCGTGATCTGCTCGATCCCCCGGTGCGCTTCCAAGAGAATGGTTCCGCCGGGCGTCTCGTAAACCCCCCGCGACTTCATCCCGACGAAGCGGTTCTCCACCAGGTCGAGCCGCCCGACTCCATGCTTTCCGCCGAGCTCGTTCAGGCTCGTCAGGATCGCGGCCGCACTCTTCGCCTCACCATTGAGCGCGACCGCATCGCCCTTCTCGAAGGTGATCTCCACCATCTCGGGCGCATCGGGCGCATTCTCCGGATGCACCGTCCGCTGATAGACGTAGTCCGGCGCCTCCTGACCGGGATCCTCCAGAACCTTGCCCTCGGAAGATGTGTGCAGAAGGTTCGCATCGACCGAAAACGGCGCCTCGCCGCGCTTGTCCTTCGCGATCGGGATCTGGTTCTGCTCGGCGAACTCCAGGAGCCGTGTCCGGCTCGTCAGGCTCCACTCGCGCCAGGGCGCGATGACCTTGATTTCGGGGTTCAACGCATATGCGCTCAACTCGAACCGCACCTGGTCGTTGCCCTTGCCCGTCGCCCCGTGCGCCACGGCATCCGCGCCGGTCTCGGCGGCTATCTCCACGAGCCGCTTGGAAATCAGGGGCCTCGCGATGGACGTGCCGAGCAGGTAAAGCCCTTCGTAGAGCGCGTTGGCGCGGAACATCGGGAAGACGAAGTCGCGCACGAACTCCTCGCGCAGGTCCTCGATGTAGATGTTCCCGGGCGCGATCCCCAGCATCTCGGCCTTATTGCGCGCCGGGTCCAGCTCCTCCCCCTGCCCGAGATCTGCGGTGAAGGTAACGACCTCGCAGCCGTATTCGGTCTGCAGCCATTTCAGGATGATCGAGGTGTCGAGGCCGCCCGAGTAGGCGAGCACGACTTTCTTCGGCGCGGACATGCAGTTCCCCCGGATTGTCAGGTTTTCCGGGCGTGTAAGGCTTTTTCAGAGAGGGAACAAGGTGCCGGTCCGTCGCTTACCGGAGAAGCGCCGGGTACTTCTCCTGAAGACGCCTGAGCATTTCGAAACGCTCGGCACTTTGCATATAGACGGCCATGAACCGTTCAGACGGAGACATTGACGCGCGCTCCGACATCGCCCGGGCGCTCGCCAGCGAATAGGTCGCGTCGCCGACAGCGGATGCCGACACGGGAACAGCGATCACGCCCGCGAGAAGCAGCGTCACTGTGAACGACCTTGCACATCCTAGCATCGGAGTCTCCCTTCACCTTCGCAAGAGGGAACAGGACAACTGAGGCGAGACTTTGGCGGAACGGGTTTAGGATTTTGACAATGCGGTCGCGATCCGCCGGAGGCGGCAGCCCGTCGTCATCAGTTCGCCGATGCAAGGTCCTCGTCTGTCTCGCAGCCCGCAGGCGCCCCGCAAGCGATCAAATCCTCTCCACCCTTTTCGCCAGCCGTTGCCGCACTTTCGTCCGCGTCCATTGTCTCCGACGTCGCCGCGATCACATCGAAATTCTGCTCGACATGCGCGATGACTCCGGCCAGCAGCTTCTCGTCATCCTCCAGCGAGTCGGGATCATCCTTGTTCCAGTATGCCAAGAGCGCGCCCTGGGCCTCGGCCAAACCGGCAAGATCCTCATGAGCGCCGCCGTAGAGGTCCGTCACTGTGGCATCGAAGGAGCCGAGCCCGGCATGCGCGTCCGCGATCGAAGGGTCGGCGAGGCTGGGATCTGCGTCCCTCGCGGCGACATACGAATCGTAATCTTCATAGCCTGCGTCCGCGAGGGCTGTCTCGAGGTCCGATGTTCCCAGAGAGAAATACGCAGTCTCGAGATCCGAGTCGAAGACCGTCGGGTCGGCTTCAACCGCCGCGAGGTAGTCATCGAACGTTTCGTACTCCGACGCGTCGAGCGCGCTGTAGAACGCGTGGTATTCCATGCCTTCCGGCGTCGAGAGGATTTCCTCCGCCTCCGCGGCGTCCACACTGGCCAGCGCGATGGCAGCCATGTGACCGACTGGGCCGTTGAAGTTCCCGTTCTCCATGTGCGCCATGACGGCATTGATGTCGGCGTTGAGCGCGCCGTTCATGTTCCCGAGCGCACTTGGATGCAGGCCCGTCAGCTGTGCTGCGCGCGATCCCGGCAACGGCTTGGCGTCCGGCCGCTTCGCGGGAGCGACAGATGTCACGGGCGCCCGTTTGGTCGGGGCCGTGCGCGACGCCTGACGCGCCTGCTTCTTGTCCTGTCCCGTCAGCCTGTTCAGAAAAACACCCACCGGATCAGGTCCGCCGCGCTGCGCCGTCGCGATGCCGGATCTGCCGCCCTGGCTGGCCCGCGACGGTTTTCCGGCGCCTCGTGCGGCATTATCTTTTCCGCCGCCACGGGAGTCGCTCGCATTTCCGGTCCCGCCGCCATTTCCTTTGCCATTCCCGCCCTTGGCGTGGGCTGCATCGACCGTTGTGATCGACATGACAATGGCTGCAGGTACGACCGCAACGGCGGACATCGTCGCGGCGACGAGAACCGCCCTCATCTCTCTTCTCATGATTTTCTCCTGCACTGATGAGTGGCCAGAGCTTCCCTTCCATTCCGGCGACCTCTTGTGGCGATTTTGTGGCGCCGAGCGCCTGTTCATCATGAAACGGTTCGTTTACGGCAGACTACCGCCAGTGTCGAAGGAGCCTCCATGCCGGATTTCGCCGATGCCGCCCGAGCCGCGACAGCGCAGATGCGGACGCTCTTCGAGCCCACCCCGCTCCAGCGCAACGACTTCCTTTCCGACCGCTTCGCTGCCGATATCTGGCTCAAGCGGGAGGACCTGAGCCCGGTACGTTCATACAAGATCCGCGGCGCCTTCAATGCGATGCGCAAGGTGATCGGCGCGGGTGAGGGTGACAAGGGCTTCGTCTGCGCGAGCGCGGGCAACCACGCGCAGGGCGTTGCCTACGTCTGCCGCCATTTCGGCGTCAGGGGCGTCATCTTCATGCCGGTTACGACGCCGCAGCAGAAGATCGACAAGACACGAGTATTCGGCGGGACCAGTGTCGAAATCCGCCTTACCGGCGACTATTTCGACGACACACTCGCCTCCGCCCAGGCGTTCTGCCGGGAGAGCGGCGCGCACTTCCTCTCGCCATTCGATGACCCCGATGTGATCGAGGGCCAAGCCACCGTTGCCGTCGAGATCCTGGACTCCCTGCGCGCTCCGCCCGACCTCGTCGTGCTCCCCGTCGGCGGCGGCGGCCTCTCCTCCGGCGTCACCGCCCATTTCCGGGACACCGCGCCCGCAACACGTTTCATCTATGTCGAACCCGCAGGCGGCGCGAGCCTCACCGCCGCCATCGCTGCGGGCGAGCCTGTCACCATCGACCGCGTCGACACTTTCGTCGACGGTGCCGCGGTGGCACGAATCGGCTCCAATACCTTCCGACATCTTGCAGGCGTCGATCCAAACGACATCTTCCGCGCACCAGAAGACCGCATCTGCACCACCATCCTCGAGATGCTGAACCACGAGGGCATCGTCCTCGAACCCGCCGGCGCCCTCTCCGTCGACATCCTCGCATCGATCCGCGACGGCATCGCCGGCAAGACCGTGGTCGCAGTCACCTCCGGCGGCAACTTCGACTTCGAGCGCCTCCCCGAGGTCAAGGAACGCGCCCAGCGCTATTCCGGTGTGAAGAAGTACTTCATCCTGCGCCTGCCCCAGCGGCCCGGCGCGCTACGCGATTTCCTCGAGATGCTGGGCCCCGACGACGACATCGCACGCTTCGAATACCTCAAGAAGTCCGCACGCAACTTTGGCTCGGTCCTGATCGGCATCGAGACCAAGCGGCCGGAGAATTTCACAGAGCTCTTCGCACGCCTCGACGCGCATGGCTTCGTGTATCGCGACATCACGACCGACGAGACGGTGGCACAATTCATCCTGTGACGAACTCGTCCTGCGAGTAGCCCTGGATGTAGAGAAGCCCCGTCAGGTCGCCGTGGTTGATTCGGATGTCGACTTCCGCCGCAACGACGGGCTTCGCATGCAACGCCACGCCCGCGCCAGCCCGCTTCAGCATCCCGAGGTCGTTCGCCCCATCCCCCACCGCCATCACGTCCGCTTCGGATATCCCTAGCCGCGCCGTGATTTCCTGGAGCGCCTGCACCTTCGCCTCGCGACCGAGGATCGGCTCGGCGGCATGTCCGGTCAGCCGTCCACCCTCGATCAGCAGAAGGTTTGCCCGGTGCTCGTCAAAGCCCAGCGCCAAAGCCACTTTCTCGGTGAAAGAACTGAAGCCGCCCGAAACCAGAGCGGTATATGCCCCCTGGGCCTTCATCGTGGCGACCAGCGCCCGCCCCCCCGGCGTGAACGTGATCCGTTCCGCGAGAACAGTCTCTATCACGCCTGAGTCAAGGCCTGTCAGCAGAGAGAGCCTGGCCTTCAGCGCCCCTTCGAAATCCAGCTCTCCGTTCATCGCCTGCCGCGTGATCGCGGCGACCTCGGCTCCGACATCCGCGACGCTCGCCAACTCGTCGATGCACTCCTGCCCGATCATCGTGGAGTCCATGTCGGCGAGCAGAATCTTCTTCCTGCGCCTTTCGGCAGTCTGAACGATCAAATCGACGCCCAGCACCTGCAAGTCTTCCCAGACGTCCCAGCGGTTCGCCGGAACGGTGGCCACTGCGAATTCAACTGCCTCATCGGGCGCAAGCCACTGCGCCGCGCCGCCACCCCAGGCGTTGCGCAGCGAGTCGACGAGGGCAGGATCGAGCGACGGACGAATGGGAGAAGTGAGAAGCGTGACGATGAACAAGGGCGGGCTCCGATGCGGGCGGCGGCGTAGCACGGCCGGGGGCACGGCGCCAGTGGATCACTTCGCCGACAGTGCCTCTCGCCAGACCGAATAGAGGAACGTGGCCGACCAAGTAAGCACCATGAACCCGCCCAGCGACTGCATCATCGCGATCAGACGAAACGGCCCGGTGGCATCGATCGATGTGTAGCCGACAGTCGTGAAGTTGATTCCCGAGAAATAGAGCAGGTCATCCCAGCTGATCCGCCCCTGTTCCACTGAGAGGGAGCCGATATCCGGGATGGCAAGAAGAACGTGAAAGGCCAGCGCGAAGGCCAAGATCTCGACGGTATGGATGACGAGCAGACCGATGAACGCCGTCAGGATCGACCGGTTTGCCCGGCTTTCGACCGGACGCGACAATCCCCTGAGCGCCCGAAGCGCCACGTGGTGGAACACGCCGAGAGCGGCCACCAGAACGAAGCCTGCAAGCAGCGCGGTCAAGACGCCTCCCCGGTTTTGAGCTTGAGTTCCATCCTCACGGAAACTGAGGCTCACCGCCCGCTGTTCCTCCGGGCGCCACAGGTTTCCGATTGGAGGCGTCGTATGGCCGGGTCGCGGCAAACGCACCGCGATTTGCTGTTGCCAACCGTAACACGCCCGACTACCTGCGTCAGTGGGACACCCCTCCCCAACGAGGGGCGAATATCTGGAAGGATATCGGATATGAGCACTATGCGACCGGCGGCGCGGCCGGATAATCCGCGTTTCTCTTCAGGCCCCTGCGCCAAACCCCCGACATTTTCGCTCGAACGTCTCGCCGACGCGGCCCTTGGCCGGTCTCACCGCGCTGCCGTCGGCAAGGCAAAGCTCAAGGCCGCCATCGACGGGACGCGCGAGATTCTCGGCATCCCCCGCGGCTACCGCGTCGGCATCGTCCCCGCATCCGACACAGGCGCGGTCGAGATGGCTATGTGGTCGCTTCTCGGAGAGCGGCCCGTTGAGATGCTGGCCTGGGAGTCCTTCGGCAAGGGCTGGGTCACCGATGCGGTAAAGCAATTGAAGCTCGATGCGACGGTGCGGGAGGCCGACTATGGCCGGATCGTCGACTTCGCCGAGGTCGATTTCGACAAGGACGTCGTCTTCACCTGGAACGGCACGACATCAGGCGTTCGCGTCCCCGATTCAGTGACTATTCCAGCGGATCGCGCGGGTCTCACGATCTGCGACGCGACCTCCGCCGCCTTCGCTCAACGCCTTCCGTGGGACGCGCTCGACGTTACCACCTTTTCCTGGCAGAAGGTTCTCGGCGGCGAGGCCGCACACGGGATGCTGGTATTGTCTCCCCGCGCCGTCGAGCGACTCGAAAGCTATACACCGCCCTGGCCGCTGCCCAAGATCTTCCGTCTCACGAAGGGCGGGAAGCTCATCGAAGGCATCTTCGCGGGCGAAACGATCAACACACCGTCCATGCTCGCCCTCGAAGACTATCTCCTGGCGCTCGACTGGGCCCGGTCGGCGGGCGGGCTCGACGGACTCGCCACGCGGGCAGACGCCAACACCGCCGTCATCGACCGCTTCGTCGCCGAACACGCTTGGGTCGACTTCCTTGCGGAGGATCCGGCGACGCGCTCGAACACCTCCGTCTGCCTCAAGTTTGCCGACGCTCGCATCACCGACGGCACGGCCTTCGCGAAGGCCGTCGCCAAGCGTCTGGAGAAGGAGGACGTCGCTTACGACATCGGGGCCTATCGCGATGCCCCTCCCGGTCTCCGGATCTGGTGCGGCGGCACGGTCGAGACCTCTGATCTGGAGGCGCTGATGCCTTGGCTGGAGTGGGCCTTCGAGGAGGAGATCGTCGCGCACTCCGCAGCCGCCTGAACGTTCGCGTTGGGACGTTCGCGTCCACAAGCGATCCATCCGCATTTCATTCTGTGAAAAAGGAGCCCTCAGATGGCCCCCAAAGTGCTCGTCTCCGACAAGCTTTCCGAAACTGCCGTCCAGATTTTCCGCGACCGCGGCATCGACGTGACCTTCGACCCCTCCATCGGCAAGGACAAGGACAAGCTCCTTGACGTCATTGGAGAATACGACGGCCTCGCGATCCGCTCGGCGACCAAGGTCACGGAGAAAGTCCTCGACCGCGCTGCGAATCTCAAGGTGATCGGCCGCGCCGGAATCGGCGTCGACAACGTCGATATCCCGGCCGCGTCGAAAAAGGGTGTGATCGTGATGAACACACCGTTCGGAAACTCGATCACGACCGCCGAACACGCCATCGCGATGATGATGGCGGTGGCCCGCCAGATCCCGGAGGCCAACGCCTCGACCCATGCCGGCAGATGGGAGAAGTCCCGCTTCATGGGCGTCGAGCTCACGTCCAAGACGCTGGGTGTCATCGGCGCGGGGAACATCGGCTCCATCGTTTGCGAGCGCGCACATGGGCTCAAGATGAAGGTGATCGCCTACGATCCTTTTCTCTCGGAGGAGCGCGCGGCGCAGCTCGGCGTCGAAAAGGTCGAGCTTGAAGACCTCCTTGCTCGGGCGGATTTCATTACCCTCCACGTGCCGCTCACCGACAAGACGCGGAACATCCTCTCCAAGGACGCCATCGCAAGGGCGAAACGAGGAGTCCGTATCGTCAACTGCGCACGCGGTGGCCTGATCGACGAGGATGCCCTCGCCGATGCGCTGAGGAAGGGCCACGTCGCCGGTGCCGCGCTTGACGTCTTCGCTGTCGAACCGGCCACCGAAAGCCCGCTCTTCAGCCTGCCCAACGTCGTCGTCACCCCTCACCTCGGCGCCTCGACCACGGAAGCGCAGGAAAACGTTGCGCTCCAGGTGGCCGAGCAGATGTCCGACTACCTTCTGACCGGTGCTGTTCAGAACGCGCTCAACATGCCATCGGTGACGGCCGAGGAAGCCGCCGTCATGGGGCCGTGGATCAAGCTCGCGCAGCATCTAGGATCGTTCACGGGGCAGCTGACGGACGAGCCGATCAAGGCCGTGAACATTCTCTACGATGGGACCGTCGCCCAGATGAACACGGCCGCGCTCAACGCCGCGGTGATCGCGGGCGTCATGAAGGCGGTGAACCCCGACGTGAACATGGTGTCAGCTCCGATCATCGCGAAGGAGCGCGGCATCAAGATCTCGACGACCACACAAGGCAAGTCGGGTGTGTTCGACGCCTACATGAAGCTGACGGTTGTCACCGCAGAACGCGAACGTTCCATTGCTGGGACCGTCTTCTCGGATGGCAAGCCGCGGTTCATTCAGATCAAGGGCATCACCATAGACGCCGAGATCGGCCGGCACATGCTCTACACCACGAACGAGGACGTCCCTGGCATCATCGGCGCGCTCGGTCAGACCTTGGGCGAGAACGGCGTGAACATCGCCAACTTCACCCTCGGCCGGTCGACTCGTGGGAAAGACGCCATCGCGCTCCTCTATGTCGACGACCCGATCCCGGGGCCGGTCCTCGAAAAGCTCCGTTCAACCGGTCTGTTTCAGCAGGTCCGCCCTCTGGCATTCGACGCCGGATGAGATGACGGTGGGGCGCGGAGCGCTTATGTGACGGGAACGCGCCCTGACCGGAGACTCAAATGCGCTTTTACGCCATCGGCGACGTCCACGGGCAACGCGGAATGCTTGAGGCCGCGCACGAGCGGATCATGAAAGACCGCAAGGCAATCGGAGACACAAACGCGCCTGTCGTTCATCTCGGCGACCTGGTTGACCGCGGACCCGACAGCAAGGGCGTGATCGACCTGTTGCTCGAAGGGCGCGAACGCGGCGAGCCCTGGCTCATTGTTCGCGGCAACCACGACGCGATGTTCGGCGACTTCCTCGGGACGACGGCGGATCCAGACGATGCATTGCGCAAAGGACTGACCTGGCTCAATGCGAGGGTAGGGGGCGATGCGACGCTCGCATCCTACGGCATCCGCACCGGGGGCTTCCGCAGCCGTCGCGCCGTTCTGCAAGACGCGCGCGAGGCGATCCCGGACGCCCATCGCCGCTTCCTCGACTCGCTCCCGTATTTCCATGCGACGCCCGAGGTGCTCTTCGTGCATGCGGGGATCAGGCCAGGCGTTCCCGTCACGCTTCAGGACCCGACGGACCTCATGTGGATTCGGGATGAGTTCCTCTACGACACGCGGGATCACGGACCTCTGATCGTGCACGGACACACGCCCGTCGATGATCCTCAGAACTGCGGGAACCGTGTGAACCTCGACACGGGAGCCGGATTCGGGCGGCGGCTGACAGCGGCAGTTTTCGAAGGACGCGAATGCTGGGTGTTGACCGAAGCGGGACGGCAACCGCTCCCGCCGCCGCATTAGTCTCTCTTGTTCCGTTTCTGGAGCCAACGGAAACCGAAGAAGATCGCCAGGATCAAAGCTGTCCAGAAGATCAGATCACCCATGCCGCAAACCTCGTTCCGATGACGCGCCCGCCGGTCGTAGGGACCGATGCCGCCGCGATCAAGCCCTTCGGTCCGGTCGACCAGCCCGCGACGCGACGTCCGGCTTCCGTTGGCGTCGCGTGTGGGTAGGATGGCGCCTGACATTTCAGGGAGGAACGGACATGACCGACATCGTGATCCTCGGCGGCGCACGCACCGCGATAGGGACTTTCGGCGGAGGCTTGTCCGCAACCCCGCCGATCGAACTCGGGCGCATCGCCGCGGAGGCAGCGCTTGCGCGCGCCGGCGTCGATGGCGGCCAGGTCGGCCACGTTGCGTTCGGGCACGTCATCAACACCGAACCGAAAGACATGTATCTCTCTCGCGTTGCGGCAATGGCAGCGGGCGTGCCCGAGACCGTCCCCGCGATGAACGTGAACCGCCTGTGCGGCTCGGGCGCTCAGGCCATTGTGTCTGTCGTGCAGGCGCTCCAACTCGGAGATGCGGACTACGGTCTTGCAGGCGGCTCCGAATGCATGAGCCGTTCGCCCTACATTCTCCCACAGGCGCGCTGGGGCCAGAAAATGGGTGACGCAGGCGCGCAGGATATGATGCTTGGCGCGCTCAACTGCCCTTTCGGAACCGGGCACATGGGCGTCACCGCCGAAAACGTCGCCCGGGAGCACGACATAGACCGCACAGCCCAGGACGCCTTCGCCCTCGAAAGCCAGAAGCGTGCGGCCGCGGCGATCGCCGAAGGCCGGTTTCGGGACCAGATCGTCCCGGTGGAGATCAAAGTGAAGCGCGAAACCGCCGCCTTCGACACCGACGAGCACCCGAAGGCAACGACGACAGAGGCGCTTTCCGGGCTGCGGCCCGTTTTCGACAAGGACGGCACCGTGACCGCTGGCAACGCGTCCGGCATCAATGACGGCGCGGCGGCGCTCGTCCTGGCTCGCGTCGACGCGGCGGAGAAGGTCGGTCTCACACCCCGGGCCCGGATCCTGGGGTATGCCCATGCGGGCGTCCGGCCCGAGGTCATGGGAATTGGCCCGGTTCCGGCGGTCGAGCGGCTTCTGGAGCGCACCGGCCTCTCGGCAGACGACTTCGACGTCATAGAATCCAACGAGGCCTTCGCGGCGCAGGCGCTCGCGGTGAATCGCAGCCTCGGTTTCGACCCCGCCAAGGTCAACCCGAATGGCGGCGCGATTGCACTTGGTCACCCCGTCGGCGCGACGGGGGCCATCATCACCGTGAAGGCGATGTACGAGTTGGACCGCATCGGCGGCCGCTACGGACTCATCACCATGTGCATCGGCGGCGGTCAGGGAATCGCTCTCGCGATCGAACGCTTGGCTTAACGGCTCCTTTACCGAGTCGCCCGCAATCTCCGGTTCGGAATGTCCCGTACCGGAGTCTTGGATGTCCTTTCACGATCACCTGGCGATGGAACGTCGTGCTCGTCTCGCGGCCGAACGTCTGTTCGAACAGCGGCAGGCGGAGCTTTGCGAGGCGAACCGGACTGTCTCCGAGCACTCGCGCCGCCTCACGAACGAATTCGCTCAGAAGCGGGACGAGGCGGAGCACCTCCGCGACGAGAACCAGATCGTGCGCCACGACCTGGAGCGCGCGAAGGACGCCGTGGAGATTGCGGAACGCCGGCTCTGGGATTCGCTCGAGACGATCCAGGACGGTTTCGCGGTCTTCGACGAGAACAACCGGCTGATCGCGGCCAATAAGGCATATCTGTCTGTCTTCGAAGGACTGTCTGACGTCAGGATTGGTGCCACCTACCACGATCTTCTTAAGATCGCGGTCGAGGAAGGCGTTGTCGACATCGGGGTTCAGTCGCGGTCTGACTGGTGCGCCAAAATGCTCGCACGCTGGCGTCAGCCCGTCATCGAACCGGTCGTGCTCCGGTTCTGGAACGGGCAGTACGTCCGACTTCTCGACCGGCGCACGCGCGACGGAGACATGGTCACGCTGGCGCTCAACATCACCTCCGCGATCCGGCGCGAGAAAGCTCTCAAGAAGGCACGAGAAAAGGCGGAAGCCGCCAACCGCGCGAAATCTGCCTTTCTCGCCAACATGAGCCATGAGATCCGGACGCCGATGAACGGTGTTGTCGGAATGGCAGACATCCTTCTGGAGTCGACACTCGACGAGGAGCAGCGTCTTTACGTTCAGACCATTCGGAATTCCGGCGAAGCCCTTCTTACCATAATAAATGACGTCCTCGACTACTCGAAGATCGAGGCAGAGCGCCTCACGCTCTATCCAGCGCCGTTCGATCTGGAGAACACGATACAGGAGGTGCTGACGCTTCTGTCGCCCAAGGCTCAGGAAAAGGGAATTCGGCTCGAACTCGACTACGACCTGTTTCTGCCGACGCGGCTCGTTGGCGATGGCGGACGTCTCCGGCAGGTCCTGACGAACCTCATCGGGAATGCCGTGAAATTCACCGATACCGGTTCGGTCCAGGTCCGCGTCATTGGACGCCCGGGCGGGCCAGGCTATCGGCATGTCACCGTATCGGTCGAGGATTCGGGGATCGGCATCGCTCCGCAAATGCGCCGCCACATCTTCGGGGAGTTCAACCAGGTCGAAGGAGAGATGAACCGCCGGTTCGACGGGACGGGGCTCGGCCTCGCGATCTCCAAGCGGCTGGTGGACCTCATGTCGGGGGAGATCTGGGTCGAGTCCGAGGTCGGCAAGGGATCCTGCTTCAGCTTCAGGATCAAGGTTCCGGTAGCCGAGGAGGAAGGGGCGGAACGCAAGATTGCTCACTGGATCGACAGGGCCTTCCTGCTTGACCCCGACGAGCGGAGCCGTCAGGCAACGACCGCCCAGCTCGTCGCGCTCGGCCTGCCTGTGGTCCGGCTAACGGATGGAGAGGCGCTCCGAAAAGCGCCCCTTGGCCCGCGTGACATTCTCGTCGTCTCGGATCCCTCCGGTGAAAAGGGCGCCTGTGACCGGTTCCGCCAGCTTGTTCTAGAGGTAGAACCCGCGTTGACGTTGCTCCTCACCAGTAATGCCGCCTCTCCGCTGGAAGACGGATCCGCACCGGTTCGTGTCATTCCGCATCCGGTCTTGCGCCAAAACCTCCTGGAGGCTCTTGAGGCACCTCCATGCCCGCCGATGGCATTCAGGGACGAGGCACCGGCCCCGCTTGTCGAGAAGGAGCCTCGCCGCCTGCGTCTCCTTGCGGCGGAAGACAACAAGACGAATCAACTCGTCTTCAAGAAGATGCTCGGCGGGTTGGACATCGACATCCTGTTCGCGGACGACGGAAACGAAGCTGTGGCGCTGTTCCGCACGTTCCAACCCGACATTCTCTTCACGGATATCTCGATGCCCGTGATGGACGGGAAGGAAGCCGCCCGCCGCATCCGCGAGATCGAGGAGACAGCGGGTTCCGCGCGGATCCCTATCGTGGCGATGACCGCCCATGCGATGGAGGGCGACGATCGGAGCATCCTCGGCGCAGGGATCGACCAGTACATGACGAAGCCCATCCGAAAGCCGGTTCTTGCCGAGTACGTCATCGCCGCCGCAGCCGCCGATCCGGGCATTGTCCCACCGGACCCGGGCGCTCTGGCCGAGATGCCGGCCGTCGCTGCAAGCGCCTAGACGGACTCTTCAGTGGTGGATTGCTAGTCGTCCGGGTAGCTCCGAACAAAGACCGGCGCGTCCGCTTCGGATCTCTCCGGATCGTAGGCATAGTCACCGGAGTCGAAATCCCGAAGGCCTTCCGGGTCGGTGAGACGGCGTTCGATGACGAACCGCGCCATCGCTCCACGGGCGCGCTTGGCATAGAAGCTGACAACCTTCGCCTCTCCGCGTCGATCCTCTAGGAAGACGGGTGTCACGATGCGGAGGCCAAGCGCGCCGGGATCGACGGCTCCGAAGTATTCCTGGCTTGCGCAGTTCAGGAGCGTATCGGTCCCAAGGCTCGCAACGGTAGACTTGAGTGAAACGGCGCTCTTGTCGCCCCAGAAGTCGTAGAGGCTCGTCTCGTGGTGGGTCTTCAGGCGGCGTCCCATCTCGAGACGGTAGGGCTGGATCTCGTCGAGCGGACGGAGCAGGCCGTAGAGGCCCGAGAGGATGCGGAGGTGGTCCTGGGCCCAGTCGAGTTCCTGTGGGTCGAGGGATCCGGCATCCAAGCCGATATACGTGTCACCTGCGAAAGCGAACGCAGCGGGGCGGAGGGCTGTGGGGCAGGGGTCGGCGGTGAACTCGCGGAACCGGTCGCGATTGAGCCGGGCGAGGTCGTCGGAAAGGTTCATCAAGGCCTTCAGGTCCTCGAGGCTAAGCTGGCGAGCGTGACCTGCCAGGATCGAGGCCTCCCGGGTGAAGGCGGGATCGGTTCCTGGAACGTCCGTGGCGGTCCAGTCGAGCCGCTTGGCGGGTGAGATGACGACGAGCATGGTTCCCCTGTTGGAAAGAATCCGGGGTCGGACACTCTTCCAGCGCATTGTTAATGTTACCGCGATTGGAAGCGACTAAGCCCCCAATCCCCACATCTTTTAGCACGGCGTTGCCGGAGGTCCATCCGCTCCTCAGGCGTCGGCCAGCACCTCCGCGAAGGCGTCACCGAAACGCTGCGCGAGACGATCTCCAAGCAGGCGGTGGAGCTGATGCCGGGCATCCGGCCCCAGCGCGGCAATCCGGGCGAGCAGCGCGGCGGAGCAACTCATCGGTTTGCCGGTTCCGTCCTGCCCCCGAGCGAGTCGGGCCTGCACCGCCAGCAGCCGATCATAGGTCTCGCCGGCGGCGCGACCGGCAAGCTTGCGCCGCGCAGGATGCGCCGGGGCCGCGGCCTCACCCGAGATCACCTCGAGAAAAGCCGTCCCGTAACGCTCGAGCTTGGCCGCGCCAACGCCTCCGATGGCAGACATCTCGTCGAGCGTGTGCGGCCGCGTCTCCGCCATTTCGATGAGGGTCCGGTCGGTGAAGATGATGTAGGCCGGCACGCCCTGTGCCTCGGCCAGCGCCCGGCGCTTGGCCTTGAGCGCCGAGAGAAGCGGCGCGGCCTCGTCCGAGACAAGCGCCTTCGCCGCTGGACGACTTTGGCTTTTCGCCGCCGCGATGGTGTCGCGACGAAGGGTGATGCCGTCCTCTCCGCGCAGGATCGGACGGGCGGCCTCTGTCATGCGGAGCGCGCCGTGACGCTCGGGGTCCGGGCGCATCAGGTCGCGGCCCATGATCTGCCGGAAGATCGCCTGCCACTCGCGACGGTTGAATTCCCGCCCGACGCCGAAAGTCGGAAGGCCGTCATGGCCTCGCGCTCGGACCTTTTCGGTCTCGGTACCGAGCAGGATGTCGATCAGGTGCCCAGCGCCAAAGCTCTCGCCGCTCCGGAGCGCGGCGGACAGCGCCTTTCGCACGGCTTCGGTCGCGTCGAATGTTTCGGCCGGGCGGTCGCAGAGATCGCAGTTGCCGCAGGGCGCGGCCGATTCCCCGAAATAGCGCAGGAGCGCGACGCGGCGACAGCCCAGCGCCTCCGCCAGACCCAAGAGAGTGTTGAGGCGTCCGTGATCGGCGGCGCGGCGTTCGGGCGGGGCCGGGCTTTCGTCGATCTGCGCGCGGCGGAAGCGGATGTCGTCAGGCCCATAGAGCGTCATCGTCTCGGCCGGGGCGCCGTCGCGGCCGGCGCGGCCGATCTCCTGGTAGTAGGCCTCGATCGACTTCGGCAGGTCAGCGTGGGCGACCCAGCGGATATCCGGCTTGTCGATGCCCATTCCGAACGCGACGGTGGCCGTCACAATGAGACCGTCCTCCTGCTGGAAACGGCCTTCGACCCGACGGCGGGCGTCGGGCTCCATTCCGCCGTGGTAGGCGGTTGCGGCGTGGCCGGCGTCGTTCAGCGCGGCAGCGAGGGTTTCGGTCTTGGCGCGGGTGCCGCAATACACGATGCCCGACTGGCCCTTGCGCGCGGCGGCGAAGCCGAGGATCTGGCGGCGCGGCTGATCCTTGGGCGCGAAGGCGAGATGGATGTTCGGACGATCGAAGCCACGCAGGAAAATTTCCGGCGCGCCGTCCCCGAATAGCCGCGCGACGATCTCTGTCCGCGTTTCCTCATCGGCCGTGGCGGTGAAGGCGGCGAGAGGGACCTCGAGCGCCTGCCTCAGCCCGCCGATGCGGAGGTAGTCGGGACGGAAGTCGTGGCCCCACTGGCTGACGCAATGCGCCTCGTCCACGGCGATGAGCGATACTCCGATGCGGCGGAGAAAAGACACTGTTCCGCCGGACCCGAGCCTTTCAGGCGCCATGTAGAGAAGCTTCAGCCGACCGTCGTCCAGCGCGGCGCGCACTGCTGCCGTCTCGTCCTCGGTGTTGCCGGAGGTCAGCGCCCCCGCCTCCACCCCCGCCTCGCGCAGCGCGCGGACCTGATCGCGCATCAGCGCTATGAGGGGCGAAATCACGACTGTGACACCGTCACGACAGAGCGCGGGAAGCTGGAAACAGAGCGACTTGCCGCCGCCCGTCGGCATGATCGCGAGGGTGTCGCGCCCCGCCGTGACCGCCGCGACGATGTCGGCCTGACCGGGCCGGAAGTCCGGGAATCCAAAGACGGACGACAGGATCGCCTGTGGGTCGGGCATTTCTTTGTTGTTCTCGCTGACTGCTCGTCAGGAGAGAGCATCCCACATGAAGAATCGGTCAACAACCCCCAAGGCAGATCACACGAAGGCGTAGGCGTTGTTGATGAGGACGATGCGGAGCGCGTAGACGCCGATCAGCGCCACGAGCGGCGCGAGATCGATGCCGCCGAGGTCGGGCAGAAACCGCCTGATCGGCTCGTAAAGCGGCTCGAGCAGGCGGTTGAGGCCATACCAGATCTGCGAGACGAGCGGCTGGCGCAGGTTGAGAACCTGGAAATTGATCAGCCAGCTCATGATGATGTGCGCGATCATGATGAACCAGACCACGTCGAGGATCAGGAGCAGGATCTGGAATAGGGAAGTCATGGGCCGCCGTTCCGCTGGTGTCGGACGGTACCTAAGTCCCGATCGCCCGCAAGGCAAGCGCCCGACACCGCCTGCGCCGCGCGGCCGGGGCGCCGGATCTGAAATCCGTTGCGCCCAAGCGTCGTCGCGGGCAAAGACCTTCAAGCGGCAGGGACATTTCGATGGCGTATTCTCGCAAGCGCATCTGGGGCTGGTATTTTTTCGACTGGGCGTCGCAGCCTTACAACACGCTGCTTCTGACCTTCATCTTCGGACCCTATATCAACGAGCTTCTGGGCGACGGGACGGCGGCGCAGACGGCGTGGGGCTTCGGCGTGGGGGCGGCGGGTCTCGTCATCGCGTTCCTCGCGCCCGTTCTCGGGGCGATGGCCGACACGGCCGGAAGCCGGATGCGGTGGATCTGGATCTTCTCGGCGATGTACGTCACGGGGAGCGCGGGGCTGTGGTTCGCGGCGCCGGGGGACTTCAACCTCGTGCTGATCCTCGCCTGCTTCGCGCTGGGCCTTGTCGGGATGGAGTTCGCCACGACCTTCACGCACGCGATGCTGCCGGCGCTGGGGTCGCGTGAGGATCTGGGCCGGATTTCCGGGAACGGCTGGGCCTTCGGCTATCTCGGCGGGCTGGTCGCGCTGGTCGTGATGCTGGTGTTCTTCGCCGAAAGCGCGAGCACCGGGCGGACGTTCGTGGGGCTGGAACCTGCGCTGGGGCTCGATTCCGCGGCACGCGAGGGGACGCGGTTCGTGGGACCGCTGACGGCGCTCTGGTTCGCGGTCTTCATGGTGCCGTTCTTCCTTTGGGTGCGCGAGCCGCCGCCGGTCGTGCCGGTTCGCGGCGCGGTGGGGGACGCGCTTGGGGGACTCTGGACGACGGTGAGAGGACTGCCGAGCCGGCGGAGCCTGTTTTCATATCTCGTCGCCTCGATGTTCTATCGGGATGGGCTCAACGGGATGTATGCGTTCGGCGGAATCTATGCGGCGGGCGTTCTGGGTTGGAGCGTCGTCGACACCGGCATTTTCGGGATACTGGCGATCATCACCGGTGCGCTCTTCGCGTGGCTTGGCGGGCGCATGGATTCCGCCCGCGGACCGAAACCGGTGATCCTGATCTGCATCTCGGTGCTCACGCTCGTTGCTATCGCGATCGTCTTCATCTCGCCAAGGGCTCTCTTCGGGATTCGTCTCGAAGACGGCTCCAACCTGCCGGATATCGCCTTTTACGTGATCGGCGCGCTGATCGGCGCAGCGGGGGGCGCACTTCAGTCGACCTCCCGCACGATGATGGTGCGGCAGTCCGATCAGGACCGGATGACGGAAGCCTTTGGGCTCTACGCACTGGCCGGAAAGGCCACGTCCTTCATCGCGCCGCTGTCGATCGGGGTGGTGACGTATCTGACCGGCAGCCAGCAGCTTGGAGTTACGCCGCTCATTCTCCTGTTCCTTATCGGGCTGGTTTTGCTAGCATGGGTGAAACCGGACGGAGATCGAGCAGAATGATCCACCGTATCGCCCTGTGCCTTGCCCTCGTCCTCGGGGTGGCCGCCTGCGATGCCGACGACACAGAGCCGACTGTGTCCTCCAGCAACCTCGTCATGCGGAACGGCATCGCCAAGGAGATGTTCGGCGCTTCGTCCGTGGCGTCGGCGCAATCGCCCGCGCCTGTCGGCTTCTATTCCAAGGGGTGCCTTGCAGGCGCCGCGCAACTGCCCGAGACGGGTCCGACTTGGCAGGCGATGCGGCTCAGCCGGAACCGGAACTGGGGACATCCGGACACGATCGCGTTCATCCAACGGCTCTCCCGGCAGGCCGCGCAGCAGCCGGGTTGGAACGGCCTCTACGTGGGCGACATCTCGCAGCCGCGCGGGGGTCCGATGCTGACGGGCCATGCCTCGCACCAGATCGGTCTGGATGCCGACATCTGGATGCTGCCGGCCACGAACCTTCGACTGAGCCGCACAGAACGGGAGAGCCTGTCGTCGATCTCGATGCGGCGGGCGAACGGCGCCTACGTCAACGAAAGCTGGACCCGCGAACATCACGAGATCCTCAAGGCCGCCGCCAGAGATCCCGCGGTGGAGCGCATCTTCGTCTTCCCCGGCGCCAAGGTGCAGATGTGCAACGACGAGACCGGCGACCGGTCCTGGCTTCGCAAGGTCCGTCCCTGGTACGGGCACCACTACCACTTTCACGTGAGACTGAAGTGCCCTGCAGGCGCGCGCGGATGCGTCGCCCAGGACCCGATGCCGGCCGGCGACGGATGCGCCGACGCGCAGGACTGGGTGAACAACATCCTCAATCCCCCACCGCCCGATCCGGACGCGCCGCCGCCCCGGCCGCGCCGTGACCTGATGCTGGCGGACCTTCCCGATCAATGCCGCACTGTCCTCGCCTCGCGCTGATCGCCGCCCTTTTCGCCTCGTCCTGCCCGGCCGCCGCCGATCAGACGGCCGAGTTCGCGGGGTCGTTCAGCTGGGCGAAGACGGACGAGGCGTTCTTCGGTTTCTCCGGGATCGAGCTCTCGGATGACGGGATGTCCTTCGTCGTCATTGGCGACAGCTCACAAGTGATAACGGGCAGCATTGCGAGAGATGCCGGAGGACGCATCGATAAAATGACCGTCCAGACCATCGGCTCGCTTCGAGCATCGGACGGATCGAACATTCGCGGGACGAGGTTCGAGGATGCCGAAGGCCTGACCACGCTTCCGGACGGCGGCTACGCGGTCTCGTTCGAGGGAGCGCACCGGGTCAACCTCTACAGCACGATCGACGGTCCTGCGAAACCGCTCCCCGTCGCACGGGCCTTCGGATCATTGCAGGCCAACGCGGGTCTCGAGGCGCTTGCCGCGGACCGGGACGGAACGCTCTACGCGCTCCCCGAGCGGTCGGGCGGACTGACGGATGATTTCCCCGTCTTCCGGTATCGCGATGGCGCGTGGGACATTCCGTTCAGTGTGCCTCGGGGCGACGGCTACCTTGTCGTGGGCGCGGATTTCGGTCCGGATGGAAGCTTCTACCTTCTCGAACGGCAGTTTCTCGGGGTTCTGGGCTTCTCGACTCGTGTGCGACGGTTCTCAATCGACAGAGACGACATCGGCGGCGGCGAGACGATTCTGGAGACCGCGGCACGCGTGCACGACAATCTCGAAGGCATTTCAGTCTGGCGCGACGTCATTGGCGGACTTCGTCTCACGATGGTTTCCGACAACAATAACCTGCCGATCCAGAAGACCGAGTTCGTGGAATACCGGCTTAGGGAATGACTTGCGGCATGAGCGGAGAGGCGCTACACGCCGCGCGTCCCGCATGAGGGGCCAAGTCTCCGCAACCTTGTCAAAACGGAAGCCGTATTCAATGACCCGCATCCTGCCCGGCATCCTTGCCATGGCCGCCATCGTGGTGGCCTCCAACATCCTCGTTCAGTTCCTGTTCGGCCAGTGGCTGACCTGGGGCGCCTTCACCTATCCGCTCGCCTTTCTCGTCACCGACGTGATGAACCGCGTCTACGGGACCGCAGTTGCCCGCAAGGTCGTGTTCGCGGGCTTCCTCACTGGCGTCGCCTGTTCGCTGATCGGCACCCAGATCCAGGGGGACTTCGGACCGCTCGTGACTTGGCGAATCGCCATCGGATCGGGCCTCGCCTTCCTGACCGCACAGCTTCTGGACATCGCGGTCTTCGACCGGCTGCGGGAGGGGCCGTGGTGGCGCGCGCCGCTGGCCTCGACGCTGATCGGATCGAGCGTGGATACCGCGCTCTTCTTCACGATCGCCTTTTCCGCATCTCTGTCCTTTCTCGAACCCGGCAACGACGTGAGCTGGGCAGGCGAGACGCTGCCGCTTCTGGGCGTCGGTCCCGTTGTTCCTCTCTGGGTGTCGCTTGCGGTGGCTGACTGGGGTGTAAAACTTGCCCTTGCCTTGATCGCGCTGGTTCCATTCCGCCTCATTGTCGGGCGGATGACGCGACGGCTAGCGTGAAAGGTTTTGACAAACACAAAATCTGTGGCAACATCCTTGCAACGTCAACCAATCGAAAGGAGGTGATCCAGTGTCTAGAGTGATATTGGAGAAAAGAGTCGGAACAGTCGGAGGGGCCGCTGCCTGAGGGCAAACCTGAAGGCGAAACGCTTCTGATTGGGCCACTGCTCTAACTGGCTCACCTCCATGGAACTCGAAGGGCCACCGCCGATGCGGTGGCCCTTTTGGGTTTTCAGGGGGTGTTGTATGGATCGGGCGAGGGGATCGCCATGCTCGCCGTGAACAGCAACATCGCCATCGAGGAATGGGAACTCGTCGAGCAGTTCATGCGCGCATCCGGGCCCGGCGGGCAGAACGTGAACAAGGTCTCGAGCGCTGTGGAATTGCGGTTCGAAGCGGAGCGGAGCCCGAACCTCCCACCTCCGGTCAAGAACCGACTGCGGCGGGTCGCGGGGCGGCGATGGACCAAGGACGGGGCTGTGGTGATCCAGGTCGACGAGACGCGAAGCCAGGCGCGCAACCGCGAAATCGCACGGGAGCGGCTGGCCGAACTGATCCGCAAGGCGACGGTGGTGCCGAAACGGCGCAAGCCCACGAAGCCGACGCTCGCCTCGCAGAGGCGGCGGGTGGACGAAAAGACGAAGCGCGGCGCGGTCAAGGCGCTGCGGGGCCCGGTGAGGGGCGACGAATGAGCGATCTTCTGGAGCGGCGCGCGCGCCTGATGGGCCCGAATGTGCCGACGTTCTACGAGAAGCCGGTGCATATCGTGCAGGGCGAGGGAGTCTGGCTCCGTGATTCGGGCGGCAAGACGTACCTCGACTGCTACAACAACGTGCCGCATGTCGGGCATTGCCACCCGAAGGTGGTCGAGGCGATCTGCCGGCAGTCGGCGAGGCTGAACACGCACACCCGGTATCTGCACGAGGGCGTGCTCGACTACATCGAGCGGCTGACGGGGAGCCTCGGGCACGATCTGAGCCAGGCGATCATGGTATGCACCGGATCGGAGGCGAACGACCTCGCGCTGCGGATGGCACAGGCCGCGACGGGAAAGACCGGTATAATAGCCACCGACAACACGTATCACGGGAACACTTCGGCGGTGTCGCAACTGTCGACGAGACGGCCGCCGATCGGAGGTCGAGCCGGGAACGTGCGTCTGGTGCCGGCACCAGACAGCCTCGACCCCGTGGGAGGATCGATCGAAGGGCAGGCCGAGGCGTTTGCGCGGGAAGTCGCACGGGCGATCGTCGACCTCGAGGAGACGGGGCCGGGGTTCGCGGGGCTGATGCTGTGCCCTGTCTTCGCGAACGAAGGGCTCCCGAACCTGGGTCCGGGAGTCCTCGATCCGACGGTGGCCGTGGTCCGGCGCGCGCGGGGTCTGATCCTCTGCGACGAGGTTCAGCCGGGCTTCGGGCGCGTCGGATCCGATTTCTGGGGGCACGACTGGCTCGGCGTTGCGCCGGACGTCGTGACGTTGGGCAAGCCGATGGGAAACGGGTATCCCGTCGCCGCTGCGGTTGCCCGACCCGACATCATGGCGGCGTTCCGCGAGGATTTCGGTTACTTCAACACATTCGGCGGAAACCCGGTCGCCGCGGCGGCGGCAACTGCGGTTCTTGACGTCATCGACGCGGAGGGCCTCGTTTCCAACGCGGCGGATGTCGGCGATTATGCGAAAGCCGCACTTCTCGAGCTCGATCATCCGCGCGTCGCGGAAGTCAGGGGCCGCGGACTGTTTTTCGGGGTCGTGTTGAGAGAGCAGGACGGCGCACCGGCCACGCGGCTCGCCGAACGGTCGGTCGAGGAAATGAAGAATCGCGGCGTACTGATCGGACGGATCGGACGGGACATGAACATCCTGAAGCTGCGGCCTCCGATGACCTTCTCGCGCGACCACGCCGACCTGGCAGTCGGCACGCTGGGCGCGGTCTTGGCGGACCTGGCGGGATGAGCGCAGCGGATGCAGCCCGTCGCTGGGGCGCGGTAGAGGAACCGCGCCTGATCAAGGATCGCGAAAACGCCGTCTACGAAATCGCGCTGAAGGACGGGGCGCGCGCGGCGCTGCGGCTTCATCGCGCCGGATACCAAAGCGATGCCGCGATCCGCTCGGAACTGTGGTGGATGACGCGGCTCGCGGATGCCGGGCTGCCCGTGCCGATGCCGATTCAGGCCCTCGATGGAGAGTCTCTCGCGAAATCCGGCGGACGCACGGCCTCGGTCGTCTCCTGGGTAGAGGGGGATCAGTTCGGCGATGGCGAAACACTCCTCCCCGCTGATGCCGAGTGGGTGGGCGCACGCTACTCCGCCCTCGGGCGTTTGATTGCGGAGATGCACGATGTGACGGATGCACTGGAGCTTCCTGAAGGCTTCGACCGGCCGCGCTGGGGCCGGGAAGCGTACACCGGTCCCGATCCGCTGTGGGGGCGGTTTTGGGAGAACCCGGCGCTGACCGTTGAAGAGGCCGACCTCATGCATGAGGCCCGGGAACGAATGGACGCGAGCCTCGCGACGTTCGAGAGAGACGGGGCCGATGTCGGACTGATCCACGCGGACCTGCTTCGCGAGAATGTACTCGTGGAAGGGGAGGATCTTTCGATCATCGATTTTGACGATTGCGGGTTCGGGTTCCGCACCTATGACCTCGCCACTGCGCTCGTTCAGGGAATCGGTGATCCGATGTACAGCGCGGCACGAAGCGCGCTTTGCAGCGGATACCGGCAGGCCCGACATGTCGCTTCGCCGCTTGCCGACGATGTCGAGCTTTTCGTTGCGCTTCGGTGCTTCGCGTCGGCGGGCTGGATCATGACTCGAGCGGATCCGCGCGATCCGAAAATGCGCTTCTACGCCGAGCGTGCCGTCAATGCGGCGCGCCTACTGGTCGGCTGATCAGCCGTCCCCTCGCGGTTGCCTGCAACAAGAGACGAACTCGTCAGTCCGTCGGGATGCCGTCCCGCGTCCAGCGGGTGATTTCCGGATAGAACATCGCCCGCCATTTCCGAACCCGAGGATTCATGACCCTCCGCCACAGAGGCGGAACAAGGGCCATGAGAGTCATGACCGGATATCCGAAGGGAAGTTGCGGTGACTCCTCGGAACCGTGATTCTGAAGGAGCGGAAACCGGCGGTCGGGTTTCGCGTGATGATCGGCGTGGCGCTGAAGGTTGATCAGAAGCCAGTTTGAGGCCTTTTGCGCACCGTTCCAGCTGTGGTGCGGACGGACGGGCTCGTACCGTCCGTTCCCGAGCGGCTTTCGGACGAGACCATAGTGTTCGACATAGTTCACAAGCTCGAGCTGCCAGATCGCGACGAGCGCCTGGAACAGGAAGAGGGCAAGCCCCAGCCATCCCCCGATCAGGAGCGCGAGAAGCACGTAGGCCGACTGGAGCGCGGCATAGCGCCAGAACGGGTTCGACCTGTCCCACCAGGGGCGGCCCTTGCGCGCGAGCATTTCCTTTTCCGCATGGAAAGCCGAGGTGATGCATTCCGGCAGAACGCGGAAAAAGAAGCTGTGGAAGCCCTCGTTATAGCGCGCCGTCACGGCGTCGCGCGGCGTACCGACATGCTGGTGATGAACGTGCAGATGCTCGGACCTGAAGTGCCCATACAGCACCATCGAAAGGAGAAGGTCGCCGAGCCAGCGCTCGAACCGGTTCTTCTGGTGAATGAGTTCGTGGGCGTAGACGATGCCGATAGTACCCGACAGGATGCCAACCCCGAAGAAGACGATGAGTTCCTCCCCTAGGGCGAGATGGTCGGTCCATGTCACGTAACCTATCAGCCCGAAGATCGTCAGAAACTGGAGCGGCGCCCAGATCAGCGTGACGAGGCGATACCAGAAGATGTTCTCCTCGGCCGTATCAGGGTCTGCATTCTCAAGTTCCAGACCGGTGATCCTATCAAGAACGGAAAACATCCACCACGTGACCAGCGGGGGAAGAAGGACCGTCCAGCCACCGAAGACGGCGCCGGTCCAGACCATCGGAACAAGCGCCACGGAGACCCAGAACGGGGCGGTTCTCGAAAATGACCTGAGTTCGGCGGAACCGATCATGCGCGGTCCTCTTCTGCTCGCCGCTCGTGGCTCAACATAGCGTCAGTTCCATGGTGCGCTCAATCCGATCGAAGCGCCGGCCGGGCGAGGTCGAAGGCCTTTCGCATGACGGTCGGCAGGTTGGACGCGCGGAAGTCTTCGCGGGTGACGAAATGCCCGCGGCTGGGTTCGAGGTCTTCGGGCAGATGCGCGACAAAGAGCGCGAGGCGCAGATGAAAGTGCGTGAACGTGTGACGGACCTCGGCGTCAAG
>Ga0102931_1000115_pt1 | contig 35855 bp, 31 predicted proteins | sample SalPonR1_C_D1_MG_FD_79282 | JGI IMG/M metagenome (GOLD analysis project Ga0102931, IMG submission 79282) | Salt pond soil microbial communities from South San Francisco under conditions of wetland restoration - Salt Pond MetaG R1_C_D1_MG | ecosystem: Environmental > Aquatic > Marine > Intertidal... | reverse complement strand
CGTCGGTGGAGGCGGCTACACGCTGCCCACCATGCTGCTCGCTTCTCGTCCGAAGGCACATGCGGTGGCGGTCGAGATCGACCCGCTGGTGACGCAAGTGGTGCGCCGGCACCTGCCGTGGGCTGGCGCGATGATCGATCAGGCGGGTTACGATGCGGACATGGAAAACCTACGGGAACCCGCGGGGACGGGCCGGCTCGGCATCGTCCATGCCGATGGACGCGTCTACCTGAACGAGACGGGTCGCCGCTTCGATGCCGCCGTGGTGGATGCGTTCTCCTCGGGCTCGGTGCCGGCCCACCTGGCCACGCGCGAGGCCTATGAGCGTCTGCAGAGCATCGTTCAAGGTCCGGTCTACGTGAACCTGATCGATGTGCCCGATGGTCCGCTCGCGCGCGGTGTCCACGCGATCCTGAGCAATCTCTACCCGCACGTCGAGGCGGCGCAGGGCGCGGTCAGTGACCGCGGTCGCGCCAACATCGTCCTTGCGGCCGCGCACAGGCCGCTCGCCGGTCTGACTGCGTTGCCCGAGGGATACGAGGCCGTCGAGATCACATCCGGGTACGCGTTTACGGACGATCGCGGGTGGGTCGGGCATCGATAGGGTCGCGAATTACCCGGAGATGCCAAGAGCGGCGCAAAGCCGCCTCTTCGAAAAACGGGTGAATGTCCGACGCCCGGTCCAGCGTGGACGCCCGATACGATCGTCGCAGAGGATGCCGTCGCCCGGCCGGCCTTCCTGAAGCCGCAGGGCCAAGTCGATGCACAGATCCTTGACGGCCGCGGCAGTTGCTCGTTCGGAAGTCCTGAGGTTCAATGGGTCATATGGTGAGGCCCGGTTTTTGATCGGCAGCGTCACGGCGCCGGCAGGTTCTCCCGCAGGATGAGTTGCAGGCGGATGGTCGCGGGCGGGCGCGCCTCGCCGCGGATGTCCGCCGCAAGCCGGTCGAGCGCCTCGCGGGCCTCCGCCCGCGCATGCTGATCGATCACTGCGTCGAGCGTCCCGTCGAGCAGAAGCGCGGTCTTCTCCGGCGTGGCGTCATGGGCCACGAACACCACCTCGCGCGCGCGACCCGCGGACTGCAACGCTTGCGCGATCCCCACGGTCGCGCCACCGGCGTTGTAGATCGCTGCGAGGTCTGGATTCTGGGAGAGGAGAGTCCGCGTCTCTTCCTCGGCCCGCGCGCGGTCCTCGCGGCTCTCGCGGAGTTCCAGGATCTCAAGGTCCGGAAAATCCTCCGCCAGCACCTGCCGAAATCCCATTTCCCGCTCCTGGTGGCCGCGATAGGCGAGTGTCCCGGCGCACAGCGCCACCTTCCCGGTTGCGCCCGGCCCGAGAAACCGCCCAATGAGCAGCCCCGCGAGACGCCCCGCCTGCCCGTTGTCGATCCCCACGTAGTTCGCCCGGGGCGCGCCCGGGATGTCGGAGGCCAGCGTCACCACCTGCACCCCGGCGGCCGCAAGGCGCCGGAGCGCCTCGCGCACCCGGGGATGATCCACAGCGACGACGGCAACGCCCTCGACACGGCCCTCCAACGCGAGCAGGCGCTCGGACAGATCCGCGCCGTCGAGGCTCGCCGACCGCTCGATCCTCAGCGAGACTGCGTCCCGGCGAGAGGCTTCTTCTGCGAGCAGGCCGGCGAGTTCGTCGATGAAGGCATTCGTCCCCGCGGGCAGGAGCGCGGCCAGCCGCACGGGACGCGCAGCCGCGGCGGCCTCGTCGTCCTGGATGTAGCCGATCTGCCGCGCTGCGGTCATGACACGCGCGCGCATCCGTGCCGACACGCCGGACCGGTCGTGGAGGACCCGGTCTACGGTTGCCGGCGACACGCCGGCCTCTTTCGCCACGTCCGTCAGCTTCGGCAACATCATCGGCGCTCCTGATAGGAATCGAGGTAATTCCGGAGCGACAGGGAAGTCAAGGATGCTGTCAACACACTGGAAAAAATATACTTTGTGAAGATGGTGTCACCAATACCTCAATTCACCTCAAAAATTGATCGTTGACTTGCGCGGGCGACTCGGGCGGTTTTCAGTGGCGAGTTCGCAGGCGAAGGGAGGTGCCGGCAAGATGACTCTGGCGGAGACAGAACGCCGACAGCGCGATTACAGCCTGACAGGGCCGGGGGCGCGGCACGCGATCGAGACCGGGCTCGCCTCCGCGGAATGGTACCATTCCGACATCCCGCGCAAGACGATGAAGGAGCTGATGCGGCGCACCGACGGGCCGGCCACACGCGACACGATCATCTGGTTCGGTCTGCTCGTCCTCACCGCCGCCGGCGGCATCGCGACCTGGGGAACGTGGTGGACGGTTCCGTTCTGGGCCGTCTACGGCGTGCTCTACGGCTCGGCCTGCGACTCCCGCTGGCACGAATGCGGGCACGGGACGGCCTTCCGAACCGACTGGAAGAACGACGCGGTCTACCTGATCGCCAGCTTCATGGTCATGCGCAACCCGGTGAGCTGGCGCTGGAGCCACGCGCGCCACCACACCGACACGATCATCGTCGGCCGCGATCCCGAGATCACCGTGATGCGCCCGCCGAACGTGCCGCGCAAGCTGCTCTACTTTGTCGGCATACCCGACGTCTTCCAGCATTTCTGGATCCTCCTGCGCAACGCCGCCGGTCACTTCTCCGCCGACGAGCGCGACTACATCCCCGACGACGAACTGCCGAAGGCCACGGCCTGGGCACGGCGCTTCGTGGCCATCCATGTCCTTGCCGTCGCGCTGGCGTTCGCCACCTGGTCGCTCCTGCCGGTCATGTTGATCGGGGGGCCTCGCATCTACGGGACGTGGCACATGGTGATGACCGGGCTCCTGCAGCACGGGGGACTGGCCGAGGACGTGCTGGACCACCGCCTGAATTCCCGCACCGTGCTGATGAACCCGGTCAGCCGCTGGATCTACTGGAACATGAACTACCACGTGGAGCATCACATGTTCCCGATGGTGCCCTATCACGCGCTGCCCGGGCTCCACGACCTCATCAAGGACGACCTGCCGCCCGCGAACACCTCCATCCTCGATGGCTATCGCGAAATGATCCCGGCGCTGATCCGGCAGGAGCGCGAACCGGACTACTACATCCGCAAGGACCTGCCGCCCGTCGCGCGGCCCTACCGGGCGGAATTCCACGCGCTCGATGTCGCGGGGCACTGAAGGAATTGCAGGAGAGACAAGGGGGAGACAGGATGGCCGACTGGGTCGATGTCTGCGCGTTGGACGGGATCGAGGAGGAGGACGTGGTCCGTTTCGACCACGGCGAGCGGACCTTCGCCGTCTACCGCGACCTCGACGGCGGGGTCTGGTGCACCGACGGGCTCTGCACACACGAGCAGGTGCATCTGGCCGACGGTCTGGTGATGGACGACACGATCGAATGTCCCAAGCACAACGGGCGTTTCGACTACAAGACGGGCGCGGCACTCAGGGGTCCGGTCTGCGTGGCGCTGGCGACCTACCCCGCCCGGGTGGAGAACGGCCGCGTCCAGGTGCGGGTATGACGCCGAGGCCGGCGGTTCCGGGGCTTCGGGCGCGAGAGGGGGTCGGGGGATGAGGGTGGGGCTTGCGGGCATGGTCGTCCTCGTGACTGGCGCCGCACGCGGCATTGGCGCGGCCATCGCTCGGCAAGCGGCCGAGGCCGGGGCCGAGGCGCTCGTTCTCGTCGACCGGGACCCGGTCGGGCTCGACCTGCCCTGCCAGACGGAAGAGGTGATCGCCGACCTCGGAGACCCCGGTGCGCCCGGGACGGCGATCAGAGCCGCGCGCGACCGCTTCAGCCGGATCGACGGCCTCGTCAACGCCGCGGGCCTGACGACCCGAGGCGCCTTCGACGACGCCACGACCGATCTCTGGGACATGCTTTTCGCGGTGAACGCGCGCGCGCCCTTCTTCCTGATGGCGGGCGCCATCGCGGACATGACGGCGCGCGGGGCGCCCGGGTCGATCGTCAACATCCAGTCGATGAATGCCCATTGCGGGGCGTCCGACCTCGCCGTTTATTCCGCCACGAAGGGCGCGCTTCAGACACTGACGAAGAACGCGGCGAACACGTATCTCGCCGACCGTATTCGTGTGAACGGGATCAATCTGGGCTGGGTGGATACCGAGACCGAACGGCAGCTCCATGCCGTCACGCCGGGGCGCGGGCCGGATTGGCTGGACGCGCAGGCGGCGCGGCAGCCGCTCGGCCGCCTCCTGAGCGAGGAGGACTGCGCGCGGCACGCCGTCTGGCTGCTGAGCCCGGCCTCGAAGCCGATGACGGGCGTGAACCTCGATCTCGAGCAGACGGTCACCGGGGCGCCATGAGTGCGACCCTGTCAGCCCGGCGGCGGCGCGGTGCTGTCACGCAGGACGAGTTCCACGCCGAGGATTTCGTCGAGCCCATCGCGGTCCGGTGTTCCCGCCCCGAGACGCCTGCGCAGCGCCTGCGCCGCCTCCCGGCCCAGACGGTGCCTGTCCTGGCGGATCGTCGTCAGCGCGGGCACGTAGTAATCCGACATATCGATGTCGTCGAAACCGATGACCGACATGTCTCCCGGCACAGAAAGACCGTGCGCCGAAAGCCCCGCGATGAGACCGAAAGCCACCATGTCCGCCGCGCAGAACACCGCCGTGGGCCGGTCCTCCATCGCGAGGATCAGTTCCGCCGCGTGCTGCCCGGATTCCAGGGAGAAATCGCCCCGGATGATCCACTCGTCGCGCGCCCCGAGCCCGAGCCGCGCGCGCTCCTCCAGCATCCCCTCGCGGCGAGCGGCGGTCAGCACGTTTCCCTCGGGTCCGGTGACATGGGAGATGCGCTGGTGGCCAAGCTCGTGAAGATGCCTGATGGCGAGCCGCGCGCCCTCGGCGTTGTCGGACCGGATCACGGGAAAGTCGTAGCCCTCGACCCATTCGCAGAGAAACACGATCCGCCCCCCCACGCCCAGTTCGACACAGGCGTCGAGCGCGGCCCTGTCGAGGCCGCCGTCGAGCGAGATCACGCCATCTATGCGTCCGTCGAGGAAGTACCCCTCCAGCTCACCGTCGGCGAGCGGCCGGCTCTCGGTGTCGGCGATGAGCACCGCGTATTCGCCGTCGCCGAAACCGTCGGAAATGCCGGCGAGGATGCGCGAGTAGAACGGCTTGCCGAGATTGGGCACGAGGACGAGGATCGCGCCGGCCCGTTTCATCCGCAGGTTGCGCGCCGCCTGGTTCACCCGGTAGCCTGTGGCGCGGATCGCGTCCAGAACCATGGCGCGGGTCTGCTCGGACAGCAGGTCGGGATTGCTGAGCGCCCGGCTGACGGTCGCCGTGGAGACGCCGGCAGCGCGCGCGACGTCCTGGATGGTGGCCGACTTGTGGGCCAGCCGCTTTCTCATCGGACCCATCACGGAGGGCTTGACTCGACTCGTTTCATGCTCCGAGTATGTAATCGATTTCATATCGGTGGAAGAAGTTTTTCCGCCCTTATGAAAACGATTACAGGCGTGGTGAACACGCGAAGGGAGGAAAGTCTTGGGGAATCTGCGGCGATCCGGGGAGAGCGGCTGATGCCGGGCGTGTCGTTCGATTTCGAAAGCGCGCGGGTTGTCGTGGTCGGCGCGAGCCGTGGCGGTATCGGCGCCGCCATCGCGCGCGGGTTCGGGAAAGCGGGCGCCAGGGTGCACATCACCGGCGCCGAACCCGAGCCGATGCCCGAGGACGCCGCGCGCTTCGCCTATACGCAGATGGACGTGACGGACAGCCAGGCCGTGCGCGACTACGCCTCGGGTCACGGATCGGTGGACGTGCTGATAAACTGCGCCGCCATCACCAGGCGCGGCGAGGAGATGGCGCCGGATTTCTTTTCTCACGTGCTCGACGTGAACCTCACCGGCTCATTCCGCTGTGCCGAGGCGATGCACCCGGCCCTCAAGGCGGCCGGCGGCAGCGTCATAAACATCGCTTCCATGTATGCCCGCTTCGGCTCTCCCCGGAACCCGGCCTACGGCGCCTCGAAGGCGGGCGTGGAGCAGCTTACCAAGTCGCTCGCCATCGCCTGGGCGCCGGACGGCATCCGCGTGAACGCGGTCGCGCCCGGCTTCATCGTGTCCGAGCAGTCGGCACGCGCGCGGCAGGACCCGGCCTTCGTCGCGGGCGTGGAGGCGCGCACACCCGCCGGCCGCTGGGGGGAGCCGGGCGACATTGCCGGCGCGGTGATGTTTCTCGCCTCGCCCGCCGCCGCCTTCATGACGGGCGCATGCCTGCCGGTGGACGGTGGATACTCGGTTGTCTGAACGGGAGGAGACATGACGGATTTCGCATCCATCACGACCGCAGTGATCGGTACCGGCTTTATCGGCGGCGTCCACGTGCAGATGCTCCGACGCCTCGGCGTGCGGGTGAAGGGCGTTCTCGGCTCCTCGCCCGAGAGGGGCGCGGCGCGCGCGGCGGAGATGGGCGTCGGCCACGCCTATGCGTCTCTCGACGATCTGCTGGCCGACGATGCGGTGGACGTGGTGCATGTCACCACGCCCAATCACGCGCATTTCGAACAGGTGAAGGCGATCCTCCACGCGGGCAAGCACATCGTCTGCGAGAAGCCGCTCGCCATGACCTCCGAGCAATCGGCGGAAATGGTCGGCGTCGCGAAGGCGTCGGGGAGGGTCGCCGCGGTCTGCTACAACATCCGCTTCTATCCGCTGAACCAGCAGGCGCACGCAATGGTGGCGAGCGGCGAGCTGGGCGATATCCGGTTCGTGTCCGGCCACTACCACCAGGACTGGATGGCGAAGCCGACCGACTGGAACTGGCGGCTCGAGAGCGACAAGGGCGGCGCGCTGCGCTCGGTGGGCGACATCGGCACGCACTGGGTGGACCTCACGAGCTTCGTCACCGGCCTCAAGGCCGAAGCGGTGATGGCCGAACTCGCGACCTTCATCCCCGAGCGCCAGAAGCCCACCGGCCCCGTTGAGACATTCTCCAGCGGAGCGGGCGAGACCGAGACAGTGACAATCGACACCGACGACGCGGCGATGATCCTGATCCGCTACCCGAACGGGGCACGCGGGATCATGAGCACGAGCCAGATCAACGTCGGGCGCAAGAACTCGCTGCAATGGGACGTGGCGGGCTCGGAGGCCAGCGCCGCCTGGGACAGCGAGACGCCCGATCACCTCTTCATCGGCCACCGCGACCGGCCGAACGAAACCCTGATGCGGGACTTCACGCTGATGAACCCGGCCGGCACCGCGGCCGCGACACTGCCGCCCGGCCATGTTGAAGGGTTCGGCGACAGCTTCCACGCCTTCTTTCGCGCCGTCTACACGGACGTGGCCGCGGGCGGGCGGCAGGACGGCTCGACCTGGGCCACCTTCGAGGACGGACATTACGAAATGCGCTTCTGCGACGCGGTGCTGCGCTCGGCGCGGGACGGCCGCTGGGTGCGGCTCGACGAGATCTGAGGGAGGAGAGACGATGCACCTGGGCCTGCTGACAGCCCCTTTCGAGGACACGCCCCTGATGGAGCTTGCCGACTGGGCGGGCGCGACCGGTTTTTCCGCATTCGAGGTCGCCTGCTGGCCGGCCTCCGGCGGAGAGAAGCGCCGCTATGCCGGGACCTCGCACATCAACGTGGACGGCCTGACGAAGGACCGCGCGCAGGAGATCGCGGGCGGGCTGAGCGAGCGGGGCATCGCCATCTCGGGCCTCGGCTACTACCCCAACCCGCTCCATTCCGACGACGCCCATCGCGACGAGGTGCTGGAGCACCTCAGGAAGGTCATCACCGGCGCCTCAACCATGGGCGTGGAAGTCGTGAACACCTTCATGGGCGGCGACCGGCGGCTGAACCTCGACGAGAACTGGGAGCGCGCACAGAAGATCCTTGACCCGATCGTGGCGCAGGCCCGGGAGGCGGGCGTTCTCCTCTGCTTCGAGAACTGCCCTATGATCTTCAGCTACGACGAGTGGCCGGGCGGGCACAACATCGCCTACTCGCCGAGGATCTGGCGGCGCATCTTCGAGAAATGGGGCGACGCGGTGGGCATGAACTTCGACCCCAGCCACCTGATCTGGCAATTCATCGACCAGACGCGCTTCATCAAGGAATTCGGCCCGCGCTTCGGCCATGTCCACGCCAAGGACGTCATGATCGACCGCGACGGTCTTTACGAGAACGGAACGATGTCGGTCGGCATGGGGTGGCAGATCCCGCGGCTCTGCGGCCTCGGTGACGTCGACTGGTCGGACTTCTTCTCGGCGCTCTACCGCACGGGCTACGACGGGGCGGTGATTATCGAGCACGAGGACCGACTGTTCGAAGGCACCGACGAGAAGGTCAAGCGCGGCTTCTGCCTCGCCCGCGACGTGCTGACGCCCTTCATCAAGTGACCGGACATCGGGCGGCTCCGGAGCAGCATGAAAAGGGGCGGCAAGACCTCGACCACGAGACTGTATTATCTGAACCCAATGGGAGGAAATGAGATGAACAGAAGACTGATGATGGGAGCGGCGGCGGCCGCGCTGTCCGTCGCGATGGCGCCCGCCGCCTTCGCGCAGGACGACGGTTACGTGATCGGCATCTCCAACACCGTGCAGGGCAATGGCTGGCGCGAGGAGATGATCTGCGCCATGCGCGCCCAGGCGCTCGTGGAGGAGGACGTCTCGGGCCTGATCGTCGCGCACCGCAACACCGACAGCGCGGGCCAGCTCGAGGACCTCAACAACCTTATCGCGGCCGGCGTGGACGCCATCGTCCTCAACCCCTCGGGCCCCGACGCGCTGAACTCCGCGCTTGAGGTGGCCATGGACCAGGGCATCGTCGTGGTGGCCGTGGACGCCGGCGTGACCGCCGAGGGTGCTTACATCCTGTCCAACAACCAGGAGGAATACGCCTATCTCGGCGCCCGCTGGCTGTTCGAGCAGCTCGGCGGCGAGGGAGAGGTGGTCTACATGCGCGGCATCGCCGGCGTCTCCGCCGACACCGACCGTCACGCCGGTTTCCAGCGCGCGCTCGCCGAATACCCCGGCATCGAGGTCGTGCACGAAGTCTTCACCGGCTGGCAGCAGGATCAGGGCAAGCAGCAGATGTTCGACTTCCTCGCGACGGGCATCCCCTTCGACGGCGTGTGGACCTCGGGCATCGACAACGTGATCGTGGACGCCTTCGTCGAGTCGGGCGCGCCGCTGGTGCCGATCGTGGGCGCCGACAACGCCGGCTTCGTCAGCCAGCTGCTGGAGGTCGAGGGGCTTGAGGGCGCGGCCGTGACCAATCCCGGTTCAGTCGGCGGCGCGGGCATTGCGATCGCCGTCGACATCCTCAACGGCAACCCGCCCGAGAGCAACACCGTCCTCGTCGATCCGGTGCTTTGGGAGAACACCACCGAGGAAGGCCGCACCACCATCGCGGCGGCGCAGAACCCGAACCTCGATCCGGAATGGCCGGTCTCGACCACCATCCCCGGCTGGACCGACTACACGATGGAGCAGATCATCGCCTGCGAAGGGCCCGGCGAAGGCTGATCCAACGCGAATCCGGCGGCCCCTGCGCCTTTCGCGGTGCGGGGGCCGTCTTTCTGACAGAACCACGGGCGCAGTCATGACACCGCAGGCCGACCTCCTTCTCGACGCGCGTGGCGTCGCCAAGAGCTTCGGCGCCGTGCGCGCGCTGACCGAGGCGAGCCTCACCGTGGCGCGTGGCGAGGTTGTCGCCCTGATGGGCGCCAACGGTGCGGGCAAGTCCACCTTCGTCAAGATCCTGACCGGGGCGCTCAAGCCCGACGCGGGCCACGTCAGGATCCGTGGGGCCGAGGCGCGTGTCGGCTCGCCTGCGCAGGCGCGGCGGTCCGGCCTCGTGCCGGTCTATCAGGAGCCGTCGCTGATCCCCGATCTCGACGTGTCGGACAACCTCAGGCTCAACGGCACGGATATCGAGGCCTTCCGCCGCTGGATGGCGGAACTCGCGCACGAGGACGTTCGGCTCGACGCGATGATACGCGACCTGCCGCTCGCGACGCTCCGGATCGTGGACCTCGCCCGGGCGCTCGCGAGCGAGCCGGAGGTGCTCCTGCTCGATGAACTCACCGCCGCGTTGCCGACCGACCTCGTCGAGCGCGTCCTGAAGGTCGCGAGGGCACAGGCCGATGACGGGCGCGGCGTGATCTACATCTCGCACCGCTTCTTGGAAATCGCCAACCTGTGCGACCGCGCCATCGTGCTGCGTGACGGCCGCACGGTGGGTGAGGCCGAGATCACGGCAGGTGTCGAGGAGCGGGTCGTGGAAATGATGCTCGGCGCGAAGATCGATCTGGGAAAGCGCGCCGCCGAGGCCGCACGTCCGAAACCTGCGGGCGAACCGCGGGTGAGGGTCGAGAACCTTGCCGTCGCGCCGAAGCTCGCGGATGCCACCTTCACCCTCCATCCCGGCGAGGTGCTGGGCGTGGTCGCGCTCGAGGGCCAGGGGCAGGACGAGCTTTTCGAGGCGCTCGCCGGCTTCCGCAAGCCCACCTCGGGCACCATCGAGATCGATGGCGCGCCCGCGCGCTTCGGCCACCCTGCCGACGCCATAGCCGCAGGGCTCACCTTCGTACCGGGCGACAGGGCGCACGCGCTTTTCCGCGAACGGTCGGTGCGCGAGAACATCGCGATGCCGTTCTCGGCCCGCGCGCGATCCTGGGGACCGCTGAGGCTGCGGCACGAAAGGTCCCGCGTTGCCGAGGCAATCGAGCGCCTTCAAATCGACACGCGGGCACAGGGCGAGGTGCAGCGGCTCTCCGGCGGCAACCAGCAGAAGGTCACCATTGGTCGCTGGCTGGCGCATGGCGTCAGGACGCTGCTTCTGTTCGACCCGACCCGCGGCATCGACGTCCGCACGAAGCGGCAGATCTATCCCCTCGTCCGGGACCTGGCCGGGCAGGGCGCGGCCATTCTCTACTACACGTCGGAACTCGAGGAGGTGCCGCTGGCCTGCGACAGGGCGATCGTGATCTTCAACGGCAGGGTCGTGGATGTCGTCGAGGCCACCGAGGCCGACGAAGAGCGCCTGATGCGGGCTGCCTATGGCCTGACGGCCGCGAAGGGAGCGGCATGAGTTTCGTGCAGAGAAACGCCTGGACGCTGGGCCTCATCGTCCTTTTGGTGGTGCTTCTAGGGGTCACGCGGCTGATCCAGCCGAATTTCGGCGTCAGCGGACTCGAAAGCCTCGCGCGCGCGTCCCTGCCCTTCGCCTTCGCCACAGCAGCCATGGCGGTGGTTGTGATCGTGGGCGGGATCGACCTGTCGGTGGCCTCGATGATGGCCGTCTGCTCGGTCACCGCGGCCGTGCTGATGGAGACCATGGGCGGCATGCCCGCGATCCTCATATCGCTCGCCGTGGGCGCGCTCATGGGGCTTATCAACGGCACCCTAGTCGTGATCACGCGGGTTCCCGACATCGTGGTCACGCTCGCCATGCTGTTCGTCTGGCAGGGGACCGCGCTGCTTATCCTCGAAACTCCGGGCGGCACGGCGACCCCGTGGATGCGCGGCGCGATCACGGGGTCGGTCTTGATCCCGGGTCTGCCGTCCGCCCTTGTCGTCGTGGCTGTCGCCGTCGCCGCGGTCTGGATACCGGTGAAGCGCTCGAAGCTCGGCCTCGCGATCTACGCCACCGGGTCGGACGAGATGGCTGCGTTCCGCTCGGGCGTGGCGGTCGGACCGACCCGAGCCGCGGCCTACGCCATCGCGGGGCTGTTCTCGGGGTTCGGCGGGCTGAGCCTGCTTGCGCTGACCGGCGTCGGCGAACCGGTGCCGGGACCCTATCTCCTGGCGGCCGTGGCATCCGTCGTGCTCGGCGGGGTGATCCTCGGAGGCGGGGTCGGCGGCCTGCTCGGGCCGATCGTCGCCGTGTTCATCCTGCGGATCATCCGCACGATCCTGACGCTGGCGGCCGTCGACCCCAACGTGACCACCATCGTGGAAGGAACGATCATGGTCGGCGTGGTGATGTTCGGCGCCTTCCTCGTGCTGCGCAGCAGTAGGCAGGCGGCATGAGCGACATACATCCCGGCGCGCCGGACCACGTCCCGCCCCTTGTCCGCGTCGGCAGGTTCCTGAAGGACAACCCCGTCATCCCGCTGATCGCGTTCCTGTTCCTGTTGATCGGCATTCTGGAACTGATGCGGCCCGGCATCATCTCGCCGTTCTGGGCCGGCAACCTGATCAAGTTCGCCATACCGCTGGCGATGCTCGCCGCTGCGCAGGTGCTGACGATGCTGACCGGCGGCATCGATCTGTCCGTGGGGATCGTCGCGACATGCGCCGCCTTCGTCACCGCGACACTGACGCCGCTCATGGGGCCGGTGCCGGCCATGCTGATCGCGATGGGCGTCGGCGCTCTCGTGGGCATCGTCAACGGCTTCGGCGTCGGCATCGCGCGGGTGCATCCGCTGATCATGACGCTCGGCACCGGGCTTATCGCGACGGGCTGCCTCCAGGTCTACCAGCGTTTCGTCATCGCCACTGGCTCGGACATCCCCGCCATCCTCGAATGGCTGGGTACGGGGCGCACGGCGGGTCTGCCGAACGGAATATTCCTGTTCGTGCCCTTCGCCGTCTTCGTCCTCTGGCTCATGAGGTTCACGGGATTCGGCCGTCTCCTCTTCGCTCTTGGGTCGAACGAGAACGCGGCCAAGCTCTCGGGCGTGAGAAGCTGGCAGGTCCACATGGCGCTCTACGTGCTCTCGGGGCTGATCGCGTCGCTGACAGGCCTTCTCTACCTCGGCATGATCCGTGCGCCGTCTCTCTCGCTTGCTGTGCCGCTCATGCTGCCGTCGGTGGCGGCCGCCGTGATCGGCGGAACCTCGATCTTCGGCGGACGCGGAAGCTTCGCGGGCGCCATTGTCGGCGCGCTGATCCTGCGGGTGATCGACACGATGCTGACGCTCGCACGGATGCCGGAGGGCGCGCGCATCGCGCTTTTCGGGCTCATCATCCTGCTCGTGACCGCGCTCTACGTCCGGTTCACCGAAACACGCTGAGGGAGGGCCACATGACGAAGTTCCGCATCGTCGGCATCAGTTTCGACCACATGCACATGGGCGACCTTCTAAGGCTCGTGGATGAGCACCCGGAGGCCGAGATCGCGGGCATCTTCGACCCCGACCGGGCGCGAATGAAGGAGGCGATCGCAAACTTCGGCATCCCGGAGAGCCGCGTCTTCACCGACTTCGACGCCTGCATGGCGGCGGGCCCCTACGACATGGCGATCCTCTGCGCCGCAACCGCCGAGCACGGCGACTACACCGAGCGCCTTGCCCCGCATGGGATCCATGTCTTCGTCGAGAAGCCGTTCGCCGCCTCGGCCGAAGAGGCGCGGAGGATGATGAAGGCGATGCAGGGCACGGGGAGGCAGCTGGCGATCAACTGGCCGCTCCGCTGGGTGGCGAGCCACGTCACCGCCAAGCGCCTGATCGAGGAAGGGACCATCGGCGACCTCCTGGAGGTGCGTTTCTATGACGGAAACCGCGGGCCGCTCTACCATCTCGCCGACAAGGTGGAGGTCAGCCCCGAGGAGGTGGAGCGCCAGAAACCGGGTGCCTGGTGGTACAAGAAGGCGAGCGGGGGCGGCTCGCTTCTCGACTACATGGGCTACGGCGCGACGCTGGGAACCTGGTACATGGAGGGCGAGGCTCCGCTCGAAGTGACCTGCACCATCGACCGGACGCCCGGCATCGAGGTCGACCAGCACGCCATCGCCGTCTGCCGTTACAAGCGCGGGCTGTCGAAGCTCGAGACCCGCTGGGGCACCTTCACCGACCCCTGGACGCACCAGCCGCAGCCCACCTGCGGCTTCACCTTCGTCGGCACCGACGGCACCATCGCGTCGCCCGACTACGCGAAGGCGCTGACGGTCCAGACCCGCGCGACGCCGGAACGGCACGAAATCCCCGTAGATCCGCTGAAGGATGGCGAGCGGAACGCGATCGAATACGTGCTTGGCTGCATCGCGAGGGGGCAACCGGTGTCGGGGCCTCTCGACCCCGCGCTCTGCCTCACCGCGCAGCGGATCGTCGATACCGCCATGCGGTCGGCGCAAGAAAAACGGACGCTGGAGCTGCTGCCGTGAGCGATGACGTCACGAAGGATGCCGGCGATGCCGACACCTACGCGCTGAAGTCGACCGAACTGGCCGAGATCGCCGCCCCCGACCTGTCCTACCGTCCGCCAATGCCGAAGTCCTACCGTCCCCGGATCGGCGTGATCGGAACGGGCGGCATCTCGGGCAGCCATCTCGACGCCTACCGCACTGCCGGCTGGGAGGTCGCGGCACTCTGGAACCGCACGCGGTCGAAGGCCGAAGCCAAGGCCGCCGAATACTGCCCCGCCGCCCGTATCGAGGACACCTGGCAGGACATGCTCGCCGACGGGGAGATCGACGTGATCGACGTCACGCTCCATCCCGAGCACCGGGCACCGATCGTCGAGGCGGCGCTGAAGGCGGGCAAGCATGTCCTCAGCCAGAAGCCCTTCGTCACCGACCTCGATACCGGCGAGCGCCTCGTGTCGCTCGCAGAGGACAAAGGGTGCAAGCTCGCCGTCAACCAGAACGGGCGCTGGGCGCCGCACAAGGCCTGGATGCGCGAGGCCGTTCGTGCCGGGCTGGTCGGTGAAGTCATCTCGGCCCATGTGGCGATCCATTGGAACCACGGCTGGACCGCCGGCACGCCCTTCGACGAGATCGAGGACCTCATCCTCTACGATTTCGGCGTGCACTGGTTCGACTTCCTCGTATCGCTCGTGCCGGGACGCACGCGGAGCGTCTTCGCCCGCGCCACGGCCGCTGCGGGACAGGCCAACAAGGTGCCGCTGCTCGCGCAGGCCCTTGTCCGCCTCGACGGCGGGCAGGCAACGGCGGTCTTCGACGGCGGCGTGCCGCACGGGCCGCGTGACACGACCTTCGTTGGCGGCACCGGGGGGAGCCTCGTCGCGGACGGGCCGAACCTCGGGAAACAGGCGGTGACGCTGACCACCGCGACCGGCATCGCGCGGCCGAAGCTCGAGGGCCAATGGTTCAACGACGGCTTCCGCGGCACGATGGGCGAGCTTCTGTGCGCCGTCGAGGAGGACCGAACGCCGTCGAACGGTGCGCGCGGAAACCTCGAGAGCCTCGCGCTCGCCTTCGCCGCGGTCCGATCCCGCGTCACCGGGCGCGAGGTCGAGGTCGGAACCGTCCGCCGCCTCGAGGCATAGCAGACGTCAGGTCGTCTCGGTGACCTTCGAGAGATGCCGCGGCGTGTCGGGGTCCAGACCGCGCGCCACGGCCAGCGTCTCGATCGTCGAGTAGAAGCTGACGATCGCCGCAAGCGGATCCGTCAGCCAATGCCGGGTTCGGATGGTCGGAAGCGACCGGGCCCGCGTCGCGCGGTCGGAGGTGACGAAGACGGCAGCCCCCTTAGCGGCCAGGGCATCCGCGACCTCGATCACGGCGCCCTCCGCCGCGTCGCTGGCGGTGAAGGCGAGAACGGGAAAGCCGCGGTCCACTATGGAGACCGGTCCGTGCAGGACCTCCGCCGAGGAATAGCTTTCCGCGTGAAGCTGGCACACTTCCTTGAACTTCAGCGCCGCCTCGTTGGAGATGGCCCAGGACGGACCGCGGCCGAGCGTATAGAGCGACTTGTTCCCGGCCGCCTCCGCCAGCGCGCTCCAGTCCGCCGCGGCGGCCTCGGCCAGCCGTTCCGGCAGGTCGCGTATCGCCGCGAGAAGCGCGTCGTCGGCTGCCGTCTCCGCAAGCATCCAGAGGCAGACGAGGGCCGAGGTTATGAAGGTCTTGGTGGCGGCGACGCTCAATTCGGGACCTGCATGAATGTCGAGCGTGGCGTCAGCAGCCAACGCGAGCGGCGACGCGGGATCGTTCGTCACGGCGATGCCATAGGCTCCTCCCGCTTTCGCGGTCCGGGTGAGGTCGACGATGTCGGGGCTCCTGCCGGACTGCGAGACCGAGACGCAGACGCCGCCCGCCATGCGGAGCGGTGCCTTGTAGATCGACGCGACGGAGGGTCCGACCGACGCCACCGGCAGGCCGCACAGAAGCTCGGCGGCGTATTTCAGATAGGTGCAGGCATGGTCCGAGGAGCCGCGTGCCACGGTGACGAAGAATGCCGGGTCGCGGGCCGCGATCTCGCGCGCCGCTGACCTGACCGCGTCGGCCCCGTCCGCGAGTAGGCGCTCCACCGCATCCGGGATTTCCGCCACCTCGCGGCGCATCTGGGTCTGCTCGGTCAATTCCTTCTCCTCCGCCCGTCAGGAGCGCTCTTGCCGTCTCTCCGCCTCGCGTTCATCCTCACCGAAAAGGGAGAGAGCACAATGGTAAAGACGCTGATCGTGGGGCTCGGCAACATGGGGCAGAGCCACGCGCTGGCCCACCATGCAAACCCGGAGTCCGAGATCGTGGGGCTGGTGAACCGCTCGCCCCGCGAGCTGCCCGAAGCGCTCGCCCGCTACCCGCGTTTCGACAGTTTCAAGGCGGGGATGGAAACGACCCCCGATCTCGTCGTTATCGCCACGTATTCCGACAGCCATGCCGAACTCGCCATCGCGGCGATGGAGGCCGGCGCACATGTCTTCGTGGAGAAGCCGCTCGCCACGACGGTGCAGGACGCCGAGCGCGTGGTGGAGACGGCGCGGCGGCTCGACCGCAAGCTGGTCGCCGGCTACATCCTGCGCCACCATCCCTCCTGGCTGCGCATGATCGAGGAGGCGCGCGCGCTCGGCGGGCCCTACGTCTTCCGCATGAACCTGAACCAGCAGTCCTCGGGCCCCGAGTGGGAGACCCACAAGGCGCTGATGCGGACCACCTCGCCCATCGTCGACTGCGGGGTGCACTACATCGACGTCTGGTGCCAGGTCACCGACGCGCGGCCGGTGCGCGTCCAGGGCATCGGCCTGCGCCTGTCCGACGAGATCGCCGCGGACATGTACAACTACGGACAGTTGCAGGTCGTCTTCGAGGACGGCTCGGTCGGCTGGTACGAGGCCGGCTGGGGGCCGATGATGTCCGAGACGGCGTTCTTCGTGAAGGACATCGTCAGCCCCGCGGGCTCCGTCTCGATCGTCGAGGCGGATAAGGGCGCCTCGGCCGCCATCGAGGGGCACACGAAGGTGGGCAACCTCCTCGTCCACCGACCGTCGGGCGACCGGATCGTCGATTTGCCGGACGAACCCGGGCACCAGGAGCTCTGCGACGCCGAACAGGCCTTCGTGCTGAACGCGATCGCCGAGGACACCGACCTCGCGCGACCCATGGAGGATGCCGTCCGGTCCCTTGCCATCTGCCTCGCCGCGGACCGCAGCATCCGAACCGGGCAGCCGGTCACGCTCTGAGGCGTCTGACGATGTCGATGTCGCGCCTGTTCCGCGGCTTCCGAACGAGCCCGGGAAGACTCCGGTCGGCGCCTCACCTCTCGCGCGATCTTCAAGCGGAACCGGCCGCCGCTCCCGCCGTGGGGCGCGGTCTTGGCGATGCGTAAACGCCAGCATCGCTGCCGTTAACGAGACGAGGTCGAATCCGTCCAAGTCTCGGTCTGCGTCAGCCCAGATCGACTTCGATCGTGCAGCGCAGTCCTTCCGGACGGAATTCCATCGTGACCTCGGCGCCCAGCTCCGCCGCAAGCGCCTGCTCCAGGAGCAGGGTGCCGAACCCTCTGCCGCCAGGCGGCGAAACCGTGGGCCCGTCGTGCTCCGACCAGACCAGCGTGACGTGCTCCGGATCGCCGTCCCTCACCGTCCACCCGACGACGACGCGGCCGCGATCTCCCGACAACGACCCGTACTTGATGGCATTCGTGCAGAGCTCGTGCAGCGCGAGGGCGACAGAGATTGCCAGTCTGGGCTGGAGGATGACCTCGGGACCTTCTGCGACGAACCTTTCCTCCGCAGTTCCGGTCGAGGCAGAGGCATCGAAGACCAGCTGTGACAGGCTTGCCTTCTCCCAGTTCTCGCGCGTGAGCAGGTTGTTGGCGCTCGCTAGGGCGCGCAGACGACCGATGAAGGCGGCGCGCTGGACCTCGATCGGGCGGTCACCCCTGAGGCTCTGGTTTGCGATGGCCTGGACCAGGGCAAAGGTGTTCTTGACCCTGTGATCGAGCTCCTCCAGGAGAAGCTGGCGAAGCTGCTCCTCGCGCTTCCGGTCCGTCACGTCGGCACTGGTGCCGACATGACCAAGGTAGCGCCCGGCCTTGTCGAACCGGGGCGCGCTCCAGGATTCGAGCCAGCGCCATTCGCCCGCTCCGTCTCTGACCCGGACTTCGGCGTGGAAGGGACGGCGTTCTCGGACGCAGGCCGCGAACTCCGCGGCATAGGCCTCGGCATCCTCGGGATGCATCAGGACCTGCCATTTCTGGCCACGCATGTCCTCTCGTGCGACCCCGAAGTAGTCACAGAAGGTCTGGTTGACGAACTCCTGCCGTGCGTCCGCATCGTGCATCCAGACGATATGCGGCAGGTTGTCCGCCATGCTCCGGAACAGCGCCTCGCCCTCCCGAAGACGCGCCTCAACGTGCTTCTGTTCGGTTATGTCCCAGTTCAGCCCCGAAACGGTTGCCTTGCCCTCGGCGATGTGCTTCTGGCCGACGCCAATCAGCCATCGCTCACCATCTGTCTGGCTCCGGACGCGAAACTCCTCACGGAAGGACTGGCCGACCTCCAGGGCTTCCCAGGCCGCTCTGATGCGCGCGAGATCGTCCGGGTGAACGCACCGCTCGATGTCGTCCAGCGAGTACTCTTTCCTATCCGGCTCCAGCCCGAAGAGCCCTTGCGTCACTTCATCGCAAATGGCGATGCCCCGCCCGAGTTCGGTCTGCCAAACGCCCATTCCTCCGGCGTCGAGCGCCATCTTCAGGAACTCGCGGCTTTGTCTCAGTGCCTCCGCGCTTCGGCGCCGCTCGGTGACGTCGCGGATGGTTCCCATCATCCTGACTGCCCGGCGTGCGAGGCCCGTTTCCTCGAACAGCACGCGGCCGTTCACCGCGACCCATCGGACCTCGCCATCCTGACGCAAGACGCGGTGCTCGATGACGTATCTGCCGCTCCCAGCGGGATCCATCGCCGAATGGGCTGCCGAAGCCACCTTCTCGCGGTCCTCCGGGTGGACGAACTTTTCGACGACCCGGTCGAACGAGAGCGGAGTGCCGAATGTCTGGCCGAACAGTGCATAGGTCCTCTGATCCCACTGCGGCTTGTCCCGAGCGATGTCATAGTCCCAGGCTCCCTGTTCCGCGGCGTCGAGCGCCAGTTCAAGGAGATCCCTGTCGAACCGTTCCCGAGGCTCTTCCTTCGTTGTGTATCTCTGCGCCGTGACATCGATACTCATGCCGCGCATACAGACGGCCGCGCCGCTTGCAGCGCGCTCCACAACGCCACGATCGTGAATGACGCGGATCTCCCCGCTTGGCCGGATGATGCGGAACTCGTGCGCATAGCTATCGCCGGCGGCGAGAAACGAGGCAGTCTCCGCCTCGACACGAAGGCGATCATCAGGATGGACCAAATCCATGAAACAGAGTTCCGAAGTCGGCCCGCGCTCGATCCCGTAAAGACGAATGAGATCGGCCGACCATTCAATCCGGTCCTCGGCAACGTACCACCGATATGACCCGACCCCCGGCAGGTCAGCGAGTTCATGGCTGATCTGGTCGCTCTCTTTGCGGGCCATCCGTCGGTCCTCGATACCCTCATGATAAGCATCGCATAAGTTCGCAGCCTAAAACACTTCGGCGCAAGGGTCTTGACCCTCATCAGGGAAAGCCGCCATCGCTGAATTGGAGCATTTCGGTCAGCGCTCCGTCGGTAATGGAAAATGCCATGTCTTTGCAGCGGGTTCGCTTTTCGTGAATTTGCGCTCGATGCGGCGAAAGTCGCTCTCCGCCCGAAATGCGGGCGAAGGTTGCACCGCTGAATTCGCCGCCTGCTTTGCTTGTGGAATGCTTGGAGACGGACCCGTGCGAGCATCCATGGACGGGTTCGGGAGCGGCCGCTATTGATGAGCCGTTCCGGCCTCCCTTGGGAACTGGTGCCGCAGTCCTACCTCTTGTCGTCAGGTTCCGAGGATCCCCGGCAGCCTCAGCCCATGCTCCCTTGCGCAGGCGATGGCGTCTTCGTAGCCGGCGTCCGCGTGGCGCCAGACGCCCGAGGCCGGGTCGTTCCAGAGCACGCGTTCGAGCCGCTTCGCCGCCTCGGGCGTCCCGTCCGCCACGATCACGACGCCCGCGTGCTGGCTGAATCCCATGCCGACCCCCCCTCCGTGATGCAGCGACACCCATGTCGCGCCGCTGGCCGTGTTGACGAGCGCGTTGAGGAGCGGCCAGTCCGACACCGCGTCCGACCCGTCCCGCATCGCCTCGGTCTCGCGGTTCGGGCTCGCCACGGAGCCTGCGTCGAGATGGTCGCGCCCGATCACCACGGGCGCCTTCAACTCGCCCGACGCCACCATCTCGTTGAACATCAGCCCCGCGCGGTGCCGGTCGCCGAGGCCGATCCAGCAGATGCGCGCGGGCAGGCCCTGGAACGCGATCCGGTCGGACGCCATGTCGAGCCAGCGGTGGAGATGCGCGTTCTCCGGGAACAGTCGTTTCATGGCGGCATCGGTCTTGTGGATGTCTTCCGGGTCGCCTGAGAGCGCGCACCAGCGGAACGGGCCGATCCCCTTGCAGAAGAGCGGCCGGATGTAGGCCGGCACGAAACCCGGGAAGGCGAAGGCGTTCTCGAGCCCTTCCTCCTCGGCCACCTGCCGGATGTTGTTGCCGTAGTCGAGCGTCGGGACGCCCGCGTGCCAGAAGTCCACCATCGCGGCGACGTGCGTCTTCATCGACGCCCGCGCGGCGGCCTCCACGGCCTTGGGGTCGGTCTCCTGCCGGGCGCGCCAGTCGGCGACTGTCCAGCCTACCGGCAGGTAGCCGTGGAGCGGGTCGTGGGCCGAGGTCTGGTCGGTCACGATGTCCGGGCGCGGCCCACCCGCCTTCATGCGGCGGACAAGCTCGGGGAAGACCTCGGCCGCGTTCCCGAGAAGGCCTACGGACTTCGCCTCTCCCGCCGTCGTCCAGCGGTCGATCATGGCGAGTGCCTCGTCGAGCGTGCGGGCCTTCTCGTCGAGGTAGCGGGTCCGCAGGCGGAAATCGATCCGCGTCTCGTCGCATTCCACGGCGAGGCACGAGGCCCCCGCGAAGACGGCCGCGAGCGGCTGCGCGCCGCCCATGCCGCCGAGGCCCGCGGTCAGGATCCATCGGCCCGCGAGGCGCCCATCGTAGTGCTGACGCCCCGCTTCGGCGAAGGTCTCGTAGGTGCCCTGCACGATCCCTTGCGTGCCGATGTAGATCCAGGATCCGGCGGTCATCTGGCCGTACATCATGAGGCCCTTGCGATCGAGCTCGTTGAAATGCGCCCATGTCGCCCAGTGGGGGACGAGGTTGGAGTTGGCGATGAGCACGCGCGGCGCGTCCGCATGCGTTCGCACGATGGCGACCGGTCGGCCGGACTGTACCACCAGCGTCTCGTCCGCCTCGAGGTCCTTCAGCGCCGCGACGATGCGGTCGAAGTCCTCCCATGTCCGCGCGGCGCGTCCGATCCCGCCGTAGACGACGAGTTCATGCGGATTCTCGGCCACGTCGGGATGCAGGTTGTTCATCAGCATCCGCATCGGCGCTTCGGTCAGCCAGCTCTTGGCGCTGATTTCGGGGCCGGTGGGAGGATAGACGTCGCGAATGTTGTGGCGCGGGTTGGTCATGGCGATCCTCGTGAGGAGAGGGCGAGATACCCGAGCGTCTCGAGGATCGCGCGAAGCTGCAGGCGGAGGCGCGCGGCCTTGCCCTCGTCGTAGGCGAAGGGCAGCGCTTCGGCGGCGAGGTGAGTGGATTGCGCGAGCTCCATCTGGATCGCGTGGACGCCCGCCCCGGGCCGCCCGTGGTGGCGCGTCGTCCAGCCGCCCTTGAAGCGGCCGTTGAGGACGCTCGTGTAGCCCTCGGCGTCCGCACAGAGACGGGCGACGGCGGCCTCCATTTCGGGCGCGCAGCTCCGGCCCTCGTTCGTCCCGATGTTGAAGTCGGGCAGGGTGCCCTCGAACAGGAACGGGATGCGCGAGCGGATCGAGTGGCAATCGTAGAGCACAGCGACCCCGTGCCGGGCGCGAACCCGCTCCACCTCGGCGGCGAGCGCGGTGTGGTAGGGCACGTGGAAGTCGCGCCGCCGCGCCTCGATTTCGTCGGGTGCGGGGTTCACCTCCCAGAGCGGCAGCCCGTCGAAATCCGTGACCGGGACGAGCCCCGTCGTGGTCTGCCCCGGATAAAGGCTTGCCCCGTCCGGCGGCCGGTTCGCGTCGATCACGTAGCGGTGGAAGGTTGCGCGGACGATGGTCACGCCGGCGAGGAGTCCGTCGTAGAGCCGCCCGACGTGCCAGTCGGTGTCCGCCAGCGTCCGGCCGAGCGGCGTGAGCCGCGCAAGGATGCCGGGCGGTACATGCGTCCCCGTGTGCGGCATCCCGAGCACCACCGGCCCGTCGCCGCGCATCACCTCCACCGGGGTCATGCGCGGGCCTCGAGCAGGTCCCGGATGCCGCAGACCTCCGCGACCCGCCCATCCCGCACGAGCCCCGCCGCGCGGGCAAGGTCGTCGGCCATGTAGCGGTCCTCGTCGAGCGCGGGCACCGCCTCCCGCACCGTGGCCATCAGCCGCTGCAGCCAGGGGCCCGTGGCGAGCGGCGCGCGGAACTCCACCCCCTGCGCCGCGCAGAGAAGCTCCACGCCGACGATCACGCTCAGATTCTCGTTCATGCGCCTGAGCCGCCGCGCGCCGTGGGCGGCCATCGATACATGGTCCTCCTGGTTCGCTGAGGTCGGCGTGGAATCGATCGAGCAGGGCGTGGCGAGGTGCTTGTTCTCGCTCATGAGCGCCGCCGTCGTGACCTCGGCGATCATCAGGCCTGAGTTGAGTCCCGGCTTCGGCGTCAGGAAGGGCGGAAGATCGAAGCTGAGCGTCGGGTCCACCATCAGCGCCACCCGCCGCTGCGCGATGGCGCCAACCTCGGCGATGGCGAGCGCGATCTGGTCGGCGGCGAAGGCCACGGGCTCGGCATGGAAGTTCCCGCCCGACACGATCCGCCCGTCCTCCACAAGCACGAGCGGGTTGTCGGACACCGCGTTTGCCTCGATCTCGAGGGTCCGCCCCGCGAAGCGCAGAAGATCCAGCGCCGCGCCCGTCACCTGCGGCTGGCAGCGGATGCAGTAGGGGTCTTGCACGCGCATGTCGCCCTCGCGGTGGCTCTCGCGGATGGCCGAGCCCTCCATGACCGCCCGCATGGCGCGCGCGACGTCGATTTGCCCCTCGTGTCCCCGGAGTGCATGGAGTGCGGGGTGGAGCGGCGCGGTCGAGCCCATGATCGCATCGGTCGAGAGGCAGGAGGCCGCGACCGCGCTTTCGAGGTTCCGCAGGGCGTCGAAGTATCCCGCAAGCGCGCAGGCGGTCGAGAACTGCGTGCCGTTGATGAGCCCGAGCCCTTCCTTCGGCCCGAGCACCACGGGCGAAAGTCCCGCACGTCGCAATGCCTCGCCCGAGGACAGCCGGATGCCCTCGACCACCGCCTCGCCCTCGCCGATGAGCGTCGCCGCCATGTGGGCGAGCGGCGCGAGATCGCCCGAGGCGCCGACGGAGCCCTGCGCCGGAATCACCGGCGACACGCCCCGGGCAAGGCAGTCCTCGAGGAGCGCCACCGTCTCCCGCCGCACGCCAGAGGCGCCGCGTCCCAAGGAGAGGAGCTTCAGCACCATCATCAGCCGGATCGTGGCCGCGTCGAGCGTCTCGCCCACGCCGCAGCAGTGCGACAGGATCAGGTTGCGCTGGAGCCGCGCGGTGTCCTCGGGCGGCACGCGCACCGAGGCGAGTTTCCCGAAGCCCGTGTTGACGCCGTAGACCGCCGCGTCCCCCGCCGCGGCCTGCGCGACGATGGCGGCGGCCGCGTCGATGGCCGCCTCAGCCTCGGGGATGAGGCGGGCAGGGTGCCCTCCGCGCCAGACCGCCTCCAGCGTGTCGAGACTCGTGGCGCCTGGGGTGAGGAGAACGGTCACAGGCGTCCTCCGAAGATGCGCGTCCAGAGTGGGTTGAAGCCGATCCGATAGGTGAGCTCTGCCGGGCTCTCGACATCCCAGACCGCGAGGTCCGCCCGCATGCCCACCCCGATCACGCCGCTGTCGGCGAGCCCAAGTGCCCGAGCCGCATGGCGCGTGACGCCCGCGAGGCACTCTTCGGGTGTCATTCGGAACAGCGTTGCCGCCATGTTCATCGCGAGGAGCAACGATGTCATCGGCGAGGAGCCGGGGTTGCAGTCGGTCGCCACGGCCATCGGCACCCCGTGTGCGCGGAACGCGGTCACCGGCGGCAATCGTGTCTCGCGCAGGGTATAGAACGCGCCCGGCAGGATAACCGCGACGGTCCCCGCCGCCGCCATCGCCGCCGCGTCCCCTTCGTCGGCGTATTCCAGATGATCCGCCGACAGCGCTCCGAAGGACGCCGCGAGCCGCGCGCCGCCGATGTTCGACAGCTGCTCGGCGTGGAGCTTCACCGGCAGCCCGACCGCCCGCGCCCGGGCGAAGACCCGCGCCATCTGCACGGTGTCGAAGGCGATCCCTTCACAGAAGCCGTCCACTGCGTCGGCGAGGCCCTCCGCATGGGCCGCGTCCAGCGTGGGCAGGCAGACCTCGTCGAGATAGGCGTCTGGCCGCCCGCGATACTCCGGCGGCACCGCATGGGCGCCGAGAAAGCTTGTCCGCACCCGCACGGGCCGCACTTGCGCGATCCGCCGCGCCGCGCGGAGCATTGCGAGCTCCGTCTCCATGTCGAGTCCGTAGCCCGACTTCACCTCGATCTTCGTCACCCCCTCGGCGATCAGCGCGTCCACCCGCGGCAAGGCCTCGGCGAGGAGGCGGTCCTCCCCGGCTGCCCGCGTCGCCGTGACGGTGGAGACGATGCCGCCGCCCGCCCGCGCGATCTCCTCGTAGCTCGCCCCTTCGAGCCGCATCTCGAACTCGCGCGCCCGGTTGCCCCCGTGGACGATATGCGTATGGCAATCGATCAGCCCCGGCGTGACGAGCCGGCCTTCGAGGTCCAGCCTCTCGAGCCCGGCGAGGCGGGCGGGCAGCTCCGCCTCCGCCCCCGCCCAGGCGATCCGCTCGCCCTCGATCGCCACAGCTCCGCGGGGGATCAGCCCGTGGGGCCGGGCGTCCTCCGTTCCGGCGAGCGTCGCGTTGGCGAGGAGCATGGCGGACCTTGTCATGTCTGTTCTTGACTCGTATATGTCTGCACATATTGGCGCGTCAAGCGGGGAAGCCCATGACGAGACTCTGGGCCGCGCGGGCACTGACCGAGAGCGGCTGGATACATAGCCTCCGCGTCACCATTGACGCCGCGGGGCGTATCGCTGCGGTGAGGCAGGTGGCGCCCGCCGCCACGGACCACCGCGTGGGCATCCTGCTTCCGGCGCCGGCGAACGCCCACAGCCACGCCTTCCAGCGCGCGATGGCGGGTCTGACGGAGCGCCGTGGCCCCGACCCGCGCGACACGTTCTGGACATGGCGCGCGCTCATGTTCCGCTTCCTCGACCGGCTTTCGCCCGAGCAGGTCGAGGCCATCGCCGCCTTCGTCCAGATGGAGATGCTGGAGGCCGGTTACGCCACCAATGTCGAATTCCACTACCTCCACCACCAGGCGGGCGGGCAGCCCTACGCCGACCCCGCGGAGATGGCCGCCCGCATCGCCGCCGCCACGTCGCGCACGGGCATCGGCCTCACGCTCCTGCCCGTCCACTACCGCTTCGGCGGCTGCGACCGGCGCCCTCTCGGCCCCGGGCAGGTGCGCTTCGGCACCGACCCCGAGGCCTTCGCCCGCCTCCACGCCGGCTCGGCCGCGGCCCTTGCGGTCCTGCCGCCGGACACCGTGCTGGGCGTCGCGCCCCACAGCCTCCGCGCCGTCGCGCTGGACACCCTCCCGGAACTCGCGGCGCTCGCGCCCGAAGGCCCGATCCACATGCACCTTGCCGAACAGGTGGCGGAGGTGGCCGAGGTCGAGGCAGCGTTCGGCCGCCGCCCCGTCGAATGGGTGCTCGACGCCCTCGCGCCCGACGACCGCTTCACCTGCATCCACTGCACCCAGATGGAGCCGCACGAGACCGAAGCGCTCGCCCGCTCGGGCGCCACGGCGGGGCTTTGCCCGATCACCGAATCGAACCTCGGAGACGGCATCTTCGACGGCGTCCGCTGGCTCTCCGCGGGTGGGCGCATCGCCATCGGGTCGGACTCCAACATCCGCATCGCCCTGTCCGAGGAACTCCGCACACTCGAATACTCCCAGCGTCTCCGCGACCGCTCCCGCGCGGCGCTCGCCACGCCGGAGAAGTCGACCGGCCGTCGCCTCTACGACGCGATCCTCGCGGGCGGCGCCGCCGCCGCGGGGCGGCAGACCGGGGCGATCCGCCCGGGACTCCTCGCAGATCTCGTGGCGCTCGACGCCGTGCACACCGATCTCGACGGGCGGGAGGGCGACACGATCCTCGACAGCTTCGTCTTCGCCGGCGACGACCGCATGGTGCGCGACGTCTGGTCGGCGGGCCGCCACATGGTCCGCGACGGCCGTCACGTCGCCCGCGACGATATTGCCGCCGCCTACCGCGCGGTGCTCCGCGACCTGAGGGACGCGCTGTGAGCATGCCCGCCATCCGCAACTGGCAGGCCGTCCGCGACGAGGTCCGACGCCGCATCGCTGAGCGCCTCTGGCGCCCCGGCGACTTCATCCCGCACGAGACCGATCTCGCCCACGAATTCGGCTGCGCCCGGGCGACGGTGAACCGCGCGCTACGCGAACTGGCCCAGGAGGGCCTGCTCGACCGCCGCCGCAAGGCCGGAACCCGCGTCGCCGTCAATCCGGTTCGTCGCGCCCGGTTCGACATCCCGGTGATCCGCGACGAGATCGAGTCGCGAGGCAGTGCCTGCCGCCACACGATCCTTTCGCGGGAGATGCTCGCCCCGCCGCCCGACATCCGGGCGCGGATGCGGATTGCATCCGGCACGGAGCTGCTCCACCTCCGGACGCTCTACACGGCGGACGGCGCGCCCTATGTCGTGGAGGACCGCTGGATCAATCCCGATGCGGTCCCCGCCGCACTGGACGAGACGTTCGCCGATGTCAGTCCCAACGAATGGCTGGTGCGCGAGGTGCCGTTCGACGGGGGTGATTTCACGTTTTCGGCCATCACCTCGACTCCAGCCGAGGCGGTGGCCCTGTCCTGTGAGGTGGGCATAGGTCTTTTCCTCCTGGTCCGGACGACATGGTCGGGCGGGAGCGTGATCACGTCGGTGCGGCTCGTCTTTCATCCTGGCCACAGTATGCACACCCGAATCTGAACCCACGCGCTGCGTTCGCAACGAGCGGCTGCGGATCGTCCGGTCATCCATCTGCCGGATCAGCGACCGAGATGAAACTAAAGGCAGAGCGCGGTGTACCTGATGTCATAGAGCGCCCCTGCGATAAATATTGGGGTTCTATCAGTGATCCGGTAGCCGCTTGAGCAGATGGCGTTGTCCGCCACCCAGCGCGCCAAGACCTCGCGCCGGAATGCCTCAGCATCTGGGTCGTCCGGCTTCTGGAAGTTGTTCGCCCGAAGGGTTGCTTCGAATCCCGTTTCCGTAGGCCGAAGATCTCCTGTTCCTCTCAAGTCCGTCTCGCAGGAGGACAAGATGAGATTTGCAAACGGAGCGAATGAAATGGCTCTCATCGGAGAACGCTGCGTCGGAACAGACTGAGAGTCCATTTTCTCTGTGTTCGGCATCGCCGACGCGATCGCGGAGAAGACGAAGCTTCCGGAAGAGCTTCACGTCTCCTGAGGCCGACCGGATCGGCAGGAAGAGCCCCGCTTCTGCGGGGCCTTTTCGTGCGATTCCGCGATGGCATATCGAATGGCGGGTCGCCTCGACGGGCCTTTGAAAAAACCTGCAATTTCATGTGCTTAGGTGAGTATATGGCAGCCCGTAGGGGAATCGAACCCCTCTTTCCAGGTTGAAAACCTGGCGTCCTAACCGATAGACGAACGGGCCAAGCCTGCCGTGGGCGGGTGTCTAGATAATGACACCGACAAGGGCAAGAGGATTTTCACCGGTCTCACCGGCTTTTCGCGGGCGCCGGGGCGGCATCCTCAAGGCGGAGCTGGATCCGGCTGCGGCCGCCCCAGTCGTTGACCTCGATCCGTCCGGCGAGGTGGAACCGGGCGCCGCCGTGGCCCGCGAGCGCCGGGCCGAGCGGGCCCTGGAAGGCGCCGAAGGCGATGGCATCGACCGTCGCGCCAACGCCGTCCGAAAAGGCGATCTTCAGATGGCCGTCGCCCACGCGCCTCGCGTGCCGGATGGCACAGGCGGGGAAGGCGAAGCGGGGGGCGGGAGCGCCCATGCCGAAGGGACCGGCGCTGTCGATCGTCTCGCAGAGCTCCGGCGTGGCGGCGCCGGGCATCAGCACCCCGTCGAGCAGGAGATCCCGGGGGCCGAGCTCTCCCGCTCCCTGTTTTCCGAGAAGTTCGGAGAGCCGGGCCATCGCCGGGTCGAGTTGCGCGCGGGTGAGCGACAGCCCCGCCGCCATCCGGTGCCCGCCGCCCTTGGTGATGAGCCCTTCGGCCGCGAGCTTCTGGATCGACGCGCCGAGGTCGATGCCGGGCGCCGACCGGCCGGAGCCCTTTCCCTCGTCGCCGTCGAAGCCGATCACCACCGCGGGACGGTTCGCCGCCTCCTTCAGCCGCGCTGCGACGATGCCGACGACACCGGGGTGCCAGCCTTCTCCGGCGGCCCACACGAGCGGCGCGTCGAGCCCCCGGTCCTCGGCCTGCGCGAGCGCGGCCTCCCGCACCTTCGCCTCGATCTCGCGGCGTTCGGTGTTGAGCTCGTCGAGCCTCTGCGCGATGGCCTGCGCCTCGTGCGGGTCGCTCGTCGCGAGCAGTCGCGCCCCGAGATCGGCGCGTCCGATCCGCCCGCCCGCGTTCACCCGGGGACCGAGCACGAACCCCAGATGGTGCGCCGACGGCGCCCGGTCGAGCCGCGCGACATCCCCGAGGGCGACGAGCCCAGGCCGCTCGCGCCGCGCCATCACGGCGAGCCCCTGCCGGACGAAGGCGCGGTTGACCCCGGTGAGCGGGGCGACGTCCGCGACCGTGGCCAATGCGACGAGGTCGAGCATCGACAGGAGGTCCGGCCCCTTGGCGCCCTCGAGGCGGAGCTGACGGTTCGCCTCGACGAGCATCATGAAGACCACCGCGGCGGCACACAGATGCCCGAGGCTGCGGTCCTCGTCCTGCCGGTTCGGGTTCACGACCGCGAGGGCAGGGGGCAGCGTCTCGCCGGCAAGGTGGTGGTCGAGAACCACGACATCGGCGCCTTTCGCCGCGGCGACGGGACCGTGCGAGAGTGTCCCGCAATCGACGCAGACGATGAGACCGTGGGTCTTCGCAAGCTCCGCCATCGCCGGCTCGTTCGGCCCGTAGCCTTCGTCGATGCGGTCGGGGACGTAGAGCGTCGCCTCGCGGCCCATCCCCCTCAGCCAGGTGAGCAGGAGCGCCGCGGAGGCCCCGCCGTCGACGTCGTAATCGGCGAAGACCGCGATCCGCTCGCGCTGGCGCACGGCCTCGAGGAACCGCCGCGCGGCGGGCTCCATGTCCCGGAGGCTGTGGGGGTCGGGCAGGAGGTCGCGCAGGGCCGGGGCGAGGTAGGCCTGCGCCTCCTCGGCGGGAATGCGGAACCGGGCGAGCACGCGGCAGACCGCGTCGGCCAGCCCGGTGAGTTGCGCCATCGCCTCCGCGAGGCGGTCCTCCTCGGCGCTCGGGCCGACCCAGCGGCGTTGGGTGAGCGAGGTTTCGACGCCGAGAAAGCTCATGCCTTACTGACGGGGATTGCGGTACCGCATCCGCCGGACCGATCCGGTCTTCGACCGCATGAGCACCGTCTCGGCCGTGAGGTAGCCCACCTCGCGCTTGATGCCGGGCAGGATCGAGCCGTCGGTGACGCCGGTCGCGGCGAAGATCACGTCGCGGGTGACCATCTCGTCGCGGGAGTAGACCTTGTCGAGATTCTCGATCCCGTGGCTCTGGGCGCGCTTGACCTCGTACTCGCTCCGGAAGACGAGCTTGCCCCACATCTGTCCGCCCATGCACTTGAGCGCGGCGGCGGCGAGCACGCCTTCGGGCGCGCCGCCTTGTCCCATGTACATGTCGATGCCGGTGATCTCGGCCTCGGCGCAGTGGATCACGCCGGCCACGTCGCCGTCGGTGATGAGCCTGATCGCCGCGCCGGTCTTGCGGATCTCGGCGATCATGTCCTCGTGGCGGGGGCGCTCGAGCACGCAGACGGTGATGTCCTCGGGTCCGCAGCCGCGCGCCTTCGCCAGCGCCGCGATCCGTTCGGACGGCGACATGTCGAGTGTCACCACGCCCTTGGGATATCCCGGGCCGATGGCGAGCTTGTCCATGTAGGTGTCGGGCGCGTTCAGCAGCGAGCCGCGCGGCCCCATAGCGATCACCGCCAAGGCGTTCGGCATGTCCTTGGCGGTCAGCGTCGTGCCCTCGAGCGGATCGAGCGCGATGTCGACATCCGGCCCCTGACCGGTGCCGACCTCCTCTCCGATGTAGAGCATCGGCGCCTCGTCGCGCTCGCCCTCACCGATCACGACCACGCCCTTGATGTCGAGCATGTTTAGCTGGTTGCGCATCGCGTCGACCGCAGCCTGGTCGGCCGCTTTCTCGTCACCGCGCCCGATGAGCCGCGCGGAGGCGAGCGCGGCGGCTTCGCTGACACGGGCGAGGCCGAGCGAAAGCATCCGGTCGTTGAAATCGGTGGGCACGGTCATGAGGCTGTCCTTCGTCTGTCCCTTCGTTGCCGACAGCTATGCCCGGCGGGGGGCGGGGGCACAAGGGCGGTAGCGCTCACGTCAAGCGAAGCAGCGAGGGGGCCGTCTGCCCCCTCGCGCTCCCCCGAGGATATTTGCTGACAGATGGAGGCCCGGCGTCAGACCTCCTCGATCCGGATCGCCACCGGGTCGGAGGCGAGCACGCCGGTGCCGCCCATCTTCGAGATCGCCTCGTCGAGGGCCGTCCGCGTCGTTCGATGCGTGACGATGAGAACGGGCGCCGCGACGTCTTCGTGGCCGTACTGCCGCATCCTGTCGATCGAGATGCCGGCGTCGCCCAGGACCGCCGCGATCCGGGCCAGCGCGCCGGGTTTGTCGACGAGCGCCATGCGCAGGTAGTAGGGCGCGGGCGCCGAGGCCGTCGCGCCCTCGACCGGGGCGAGCGACCGCGCGGGCTGGCCGAAGGTGGAGACGCGGGTGCCGCGCGCGATGTCGAGGATGTCGGACATGACCGCGCTCGCCGTCGGGCCCTCTCCGGCGCCCGCGCCGCGCAGGACGATCTGTCCCGCGGCGTCGCCTTCGAGCACGACCATGTTCATCGCGTTCTCGAGCTGGCCGAGCGGCGAGGTCTCCGGGACGAGGCAGGGGCTCATCCGGCTCTCCAGCCCGCGGCCCGTCATCTGCGCGACGCCGAGCAGCTTGACCCGGAAGCCCATGTCGGCGGCATGGCGAATGTCCTCGATGGTGATCCGCTCGATGCCCTCGATCCGCATGGCACCGAAGTTCAGCCGGGTGCCGAAGGCGATGGCGGCCAGCAGCGCGAGCTTGTGGCCTGCGTCGATTCCGCCCACGTCGAGCGTCGGGTCGGCCTCGAGATAGCCCAGTGCCTGCGCCTCGGCGAAGACCTCCTCGTAGGTGAGGCCCGCGCCTTCCATCCGGGTCAGGATGTAGTTGCAGGTGCCGTTCATCACGCCCATGACCCGGACGACCTCGTTTCCGGCGAGACCTTCGGTCAGCGCCTTGACGACGGGGATGCCGCCCGCGACGGCGGCCTCGAAGCGGATCACGTGGCCCTTGGCCTCGGCCTCTTCCGCGAGCGCCTGGCCGTGGAGCGCCATCATCGCCTTGTTCGCGGTCACGACGTCCTTTCCGGCGGCGATGGCGGCCTCGACGGCGGCCTTCGCCGGCCCGTCCGACCCGCCCATCAGCTCGACGAGCACGTCCACATCGTCGCGGCGGGCGAGCGCCACCGGATCGTCCTCCCAGGCATAGGCCGACAGCCGGACGCCCCGGTCCTTCTGCCGGGTGCGGGCGGAGACGGCCGAGATGGCGATCTCGCGGCCCGTCCGCGCCGCCAGGAGCGCGGCGCGGCGCTGCACGATCTTGACCACGCCGGCACCCACGGTGCCGAGCCCGGCGATGCCTAGTCTCAGGGCGGAACTCATCGGCCTGCTGCTCCTTCGCTGAGGTCGTCCGGGCGGGCTTAGCGCAGAAGGCGGAGGCGGGCAATCATTCGGCCGGATCCTCGGAGATCTCGTCGGCGAGGGCGTCCAGCCGGCGCGCCATGTCCGCGAGCGCCTCGCGGTCCTCGACGGGCTGATCGAGGATCTCCGCGCGGCGGCGCAGCCCCTCGGCCCGATCCAGAAGATCCTCTTCGATCTCCGCGGCCGTCTCGCGATCCTCGTCCGTGATGCGCGCCTTTCCCAGGAGATCGTCGAACGGAACGAGATCCGCATAGCCCGATGGCTCTGACTCGATCTCCAGATCGGGCCAGTCGGCGCAGCCCGCCGGCACGGCCGCCAAGACAACGAACAGGGCGCGCTTCACCGTTCGGCTCTCCATATCTGAGCCCGGACCTTAGCTCCGGGGCGCGGTCCTGCGCAAGCGCGACCGTATTGAACTGAACGGGCGTTCAGATACCATGGCGGGATGGCGCGCAAGTCAGGCTCCCATTCCGAGATCACCGGGCCGAAGGTCCGGGCGGCGGCGCTCAAGCTCTTCGGGCGCTACGGCTACGCCGCCGTCTCGATGCGACAGATCGCCAAGGAGGTGGGCGTGCAGGCGGGTGCGCTCTATCTCTACACGGCCGACAAGCAGACGCTTCTCTTCGACCTCATGCGGAGCCACATGGAAGAGCTCCTCGCGGCCTGGGAGGCCGTCGACAAGGGCCGCACGGCGACCGAACGGCTCGAGGACTTCGTGCGCTTCCACATCCGGTTCCATCTCGACCGACCGGACGAGGTCTTCCTCGCCTACATGGAGCTTCGCAGCCTGGAGCCAGAGAATTTCGCGGTGATCGAGGCGCTGCGCCATGCCTATGAGGACGATCTGGAGGCCATCATCCGCGACGGGCAGCAGGAGGGCGGTTTTCAGGTGCCCGACACCAAGCTCGCAACGCTGGCCGTCATCGCGATGCTCACCGGCGTGACGACCTGGTATCGCGAGGGCGGCCGGCTGTCGCGCGACCGGGTCGAGCGGATCTACTGGAACATGGTGCGCCGCGCGGTGAAGGCGTGAGGCCTCGCCAAGCCCGGAAAACCGCGCTAGACCCCGCCAGTCAGACGGAGCGGGCATGACCGACGTACTCGTGAGCATAGGGGCGAGCCGGCCACGGCTCGTGGTGGGCGTGGGCATGCAGATCGCCCTCGGCGCGATCCTCGTCTGGGTCGCCGCGGCGTATCCCCCCGAAACGATCGGCTGGCAACTCTTTCTGCTCGCCGCCGGCGGCGCGGCGCTCTGGAGCGCCTATGCCTCCTGGGCGGCGGGCCGCATGCGCATCACGCTCACGCGCGAGACGTTGACGGACTCCTCGGGCGCGGTGCTCTGCCGGATCGAGGACATCCGGGAGGTCAGCCGTGGGGTCTTTGCCTTCAAGCCGGCACGCGGCTTCTCGCTGGTTCTCAGGCGCCCGCAGAAGGGCGCCTGGGCTCCCGGCCTCTGGTGGCGGATCGGGCGCCGGGTGGGCGTGGGCGGCATGACGGGCGCCGCCGAGACCCGGCTGATGGCGGAGATGATCGAGGCGTTGCTCGCCGAGCGGGCGGCGCGCGGCTAGACCCCGTTCCAGAGCACCTGCGGCACGAAGCGCGGGCTTGTCACCACGGTCTGGGTGAAGCTCCTGGCGGGGAGGCCGACGTTGAAAACCGGGCTCCAGTCGGTGGAGGTGTCCACCACGATCACCTCGTCGCCCCGCGCGATCATCGGGATCTTCGCTTCGATCTGCGCCAGATCGGTGTATCCCGGCAGTCCTTCCGTGCCCTCGGACCACTCAAGCTGGAGGTATTCGTTGTCGTTGCTGTCGACCCTCTGCCGGACGACGCTGACCCGGAGCTGCTGGTTCGTGTCTCCCGTGTTCAGGAACTGGTAGATCGTGCGCGCGCCCTCCAGGTACGTCATGTCGATCGGGCGCTGTTCGCGCGAGATCATGTCGGCCACGGTGTAGGCGGACTTCAGGTTGATGTTCTCCGTCTTGTAGGCGTCCCAGAACACGAACATCGCCGTGTAGGCCCAGATCAGAAGCGGGAACAGCACGACCGTCTCGACCGAAAGGGAGCCGGTTTCGGCGCGGCGGAAGCGGGCGAAGGATCTGAGGATGCGCACCATTGTTCAAATCACCTGCTTGGTTCGTTGACGAACGCGGACGTGACGACGATCGCGTAATTGCCCGCGCTGTCGCTGCGCATGGCGAGCCCCAGTCCGGTCGTCGGAAAGATCGGCTGGAACAGCGCGCAGACCCTCACGAGCATGAGTTCGTTGTTGCCGCCCACGGAGTATTCGGTCTGGTCGAACGGATCGATGGTCGATTCCACGTCGATGCAGCGCGGCGCCCCGTCCAGCGGACCCCATGTCGTCAGATCGACGGGCGAGAGCTCGACCTGGACGACATCGTTGCAGTTGTCGACGAAATAGGTTCTCGCGCAGATCGTCTCCTTGAACTGGTCGAAGTCCGGAGGCACGGGCGTCCCCAGCCGCAGTTCGCGCACGGCGAGGTCGACGCTGCGCTCCAGCATGACGTTCCGGAGCATCATCAGGCCGCTCTCGAAGGCGGCCAGGAAAATGGTCATGAATATCGGGAAGAGGATCACGAACTCGACGGTCGCTGCGCCGTCCTCGTCCCGCCCGAGGCGGACGAACCGCCTCGGTTTCCGGTCGGGATTTCGGCTCATAGCGTCAGCCTCAACTGGTTGATGGTCTTCGCGATCGCCTGGAACGCGCTCTCGACGTTGAGGTCCTCGATCGGGAAGAAGTGCGCATTCGAGCTTGCGCAGTCGCGCATCAGGTTCGAGGCGCTGGTCGGAGCGAGGAAGGCGATGGTGAAGACGGTGATCCGGTGCTCCTTGAGCTTCATCGGGCTGCCATCGGGAGCGGCGCCCCACACGGCTTCCTTCGCCTCGTTGCACATCGCGGTGATGTGGCCGTTGTTGCGGCTCTCGTTATGGCTCACGGAGCCGTCGCTATAGGTGCTCGTGGACGGATAGCCCCACTCGACGTCGCTGGCGGTCTGCGTGTCGCCCTCGCTGTCGACGCTGCCGTAGCGATCCATGAGATCTTCCCAGTCGCTGTCCGACGGGTCGTACACGCTCGCGTACTCGCCCGACGAGTTCAGTTCGCTCGGGCGGAGCTGCGAGGTCGTCTTGCCGTCGGTCATCAGCACGAGGTACTTCACGACGTCGTCTTCGAAGTCCGCCGGCCGGTCCTTGTAGGCGTCGGCGACGATGTTGCGGTTGTTGAGCTCCTGGAACTCGTCGCGCGACGACGGATTGAGAAGCGCCACGCCGTACTTCATGCCGATATGCGTCGCCGTGCCGTCGTGCAGCTTGATGTTGGTGATGAAGTTCTCGATGTTGTTGTAGTCGTTCTCCGCCACGAGGATCGATGCGTCGTCCTGCGGGCACCATCCCCAGTTCATCCAGTTCCAGTCGACGGTCCAGCGCATGAAATGCGGAAGCTGGTTGCCCGATCCGCGCGGGAGGTCGGAGTCGTTGAAGTCGGTATCCGT
>Ga0102931_1000105_pt1 | contig 37156 bp, 36 predicted proteins | sample SalPonR1_C_D1_MG_FD_79282 | JGI IMG/M metagenome (GOLD analysis project Ga0102931, IMG submission 79282) | Salt pond soil microbial communities from South San Francisco under conditions of wetland restoration - Salt Pond MetaG R1_C_D1_MG | ecosystem: Environmental > Aquatic > Marine > Intertidal... | reverse complement strand
TCGAGGTAGGTGACGTTCTCCGGATTGTCGGCGAGGAGAGACAGGAAGGTGTGGAAGTTCTCGGTCGTCGTGTTGTCCGAGCAGGGCGTGCCGATCACTGTGACGCTCTCGAAGCCGAGTTCCGCCTCGATCACGCGCAACGCGTAGACCTGGCAGGGAATTCCGATGACGGCGATCCGACGATGACCTGCCGCCGCGGCCGGCTCGAGAAGCGACAGGAGCGGCGCATAGCCCATGCGCATCCCCCGCGCACGGGCCATCTCTCCCGCCTCTGTGATGATGACAGGCACCGGCTTCCAGCGGTCCTCGGCGTCGGGCGCCATCGTGAGAACTGCGTCCACGGCTCCCGTTTCCAGAAGCCTTTCGGCGAGACGCGTGGTTAGTCCCGTCCACTGCGCGCCCGGACGCGGATCGGCGAGCGCCGCGCGATACATGGCGCGGTAAGGCCCGAAGAAGCGTTCGTCGGCCCGGTCGGGATCGCGCGGCCGACCATGAACCAGCGCCTCCATTTTCGGATAGTCCGGCTGGATGAACTGGCACGCGCGCCCGCAATCGTCCGCCTTCGCCGTTCGCGACAGGCCACAGTCGGTGCACATGTTCCGAGGCGCGGCGGGGCCGGGTTCGGGAGACCAGATCGGGCGCTGGGCATCGGAGGCGTCAAGCATGGGCGTCTCACGTCAGGAGCAGCCCGAGGATAGGCGATGCCGGCCTGCGCGTCCAGAAGAGTGTCAACCTGGGCTTACACATTTCGGCAAATGGCACGCGTGCCGGCCGGCCCCCCTTTTCGCTGCGGGTCCAATCCGCTATGAGGCCGCGTCACATGACATCAGGAGACCCAGATGGGCTACAGAGTCGTCGTCGCCGGCGCCACGGGCAACGTGGGCCGCGAAGTGCTGAACATCCTCGCGGAACGTCAGTTTCCGGCGGACGAGGTCGTCGCGCTCGCGTCGCGCAAATCGCTCGGCACCGAGGTCAGCTTCGGCGACAAGACGCTGAAGACCAAGGACCTCGGAACCTTCGACTTCGCGGGCTGGGACATGGCCCTCTTCGCCATCGGGGCCGAGGCGACGAAGCAGTACGCGCCCAAGGCCGCGCGGGCCGGCTGCGTCGTGATCGACAACTCGTCGCTCTACCGATACGACCCTGACGTGCCGCTGATCGTTCCCGAGGTGAACCCGGAGGCGATCGCGGGATACTCCAAGAAAAACATCATCGCGAACCCGAACTGCTCGACCGCGCAGATGGTCGTGGCGCTGAAGCCGCTTCACGACAGGGCACGGGTAAAGCGCGTCGTCGTCTCGACATACCAGTCGGTGTCGGGCGCCGGGAAGGATGCGATGGACGAACTCTGGGACCAGACCAAGGGGATGTACGTTCCCGGTCAGGAGATCGAGCCCCAGAAGTTCACCAAGCAGATCGCCTTCAACGTCATCCCTCACATCGACGCCTTCATGGACGACGGCTCGACGAAGGAAGAGTGGAAGATGGTCGCCGAGACGAAGAAGATCATCGATCCGTCGATCAAGGTGACGGCGACCTGCGTGCGGGTTCCGGTCTTCGTCGGTCATTCCGAGGCGATCAACATCGAGTTCGAGGACTTCCTCGACGAGGACGAGGCGCGCGACATCCTGCGCGAGGCCCCCGGTGTCATGGTCGTCGACAAGCGTGAGGCGGGTGGCTACATGACCGCGGTCGAGTGCGTGGGCGATTTCGCGACCTTCATCAGCCGCATCCGGCAGGACTCGACGATCGAGAACGGCATCAACCTGTGGTGCGTGTCCGACAATCTGCGCAAGGGGGCCGCGCTGAACGCGGTGCAGATCGCCGAGCTTCTGGGCAACCGCGTCCTTCAGAAGGGCTGACGAATGGCGGCGCGCGGCCGCCCGTCTCGCGCGCCGGCCTTCCGTGCGTCGCCACGCGGGTCGCCGACGGGTCCACCTTTGCGGCTGCCGCCCCACCCTCATTTCTAGAAAACGGATGCCTGGGCGTCAGCGGTGGCGCGGACGCTGCCATTCCGGGTCTGCATTTCCAGCCGCGCGGGGCCTGCGGTAACGCAGCCTTAAGCGGTCCCGGGCATGGCTGGCCCCGTGCTTCACGAGGGTCGCCATGGAAGAGCTCAAGTTCAACTGCCCCGCGTATCTCGCCCAGCGCTTCTGGCTGCTATGCGCGGAACGGCAGGAAACGCCGGGATCGGCAATTCGGGACTACATGCTTCGAGAGATTTCCTCCGCCGATCCCGAATTCGATCTCGATCTCAAGGCGGTCACGGGACAGGACGCCTGGTCGATCAGCCGGGGCACGACCAGGAGGTAGATCACGGGGCCCTGAAGTCCCCCAGAAGGAGTCCGCCCTCGGGAAGGGCCGGCGTGGCGCGGTAGTCCGGCGCCGCATCCGGCGACAGAACCGTGTATCGGGACCGGGCGAAGCGTTCGGCGAAAAGCTCCATCAGGCGGATCGTGGCCCATTCGCCTGCGCAGCGATGGGTGATCCTGTGCTCCCCGCCGCCCTGCGGAATCATCGTCCATGCGTCGCCGCCCCATCCCTTGAACCGCTCCGGCCAGAACCGATCGGGATCGTTCCACACGCGCGGATCGCGACATGTCCCGTAGAGATCGAGGAGCACGCGCATCCCCTGCGGAACCGCCTGCCCCGCCCAGTCGAGGTCGTGCGAGGCCATGGCGGCGGTCATGGGGAAGAACGGATAAAGCCGCCTGACCTCCTGTACGAACCAGTGCCTCACCTCCGGGTCCTGCGCGATCCGCTCGCGATACCCTGCGTGACGGTGCATCGCGATGACGACGAAGGTGACATAGACCGCGACCGCGACAGTCGGGCGGAGAACGGTCAGAAGTTCGGTGGCAGCGACATCGGCCGTGATCGGCGTCCCGTCTGCGTCATGCCAGCCGGCGATGGCGGACACCACATCGCGCCGGCCGGCCGCCCGGTCGTGGCGCGCCCGGCGGATATGACTGCGGGCCCAGGCCTGCGCGCTGCTGCGCATCTCGACACCACGCCTGTGCTTTGGCCCGACCGCGCCCGCATGGAGAAACATGGACGACAGCATCTCGGCCGTGGCGGGCACCTCGTTCGGTCCCAGAGGCACGCCGGCCCAGCGGCACACGGCCTCGGTAAGCACACGCGCGATCTCCGGAAACACGTCGATCTGCTCGACCTCCGAAAAACGCACCGCCGCAGCGTCCCAAGACTCGGCCGCGAAGGCATCGAGGTCGTCAAGCGTCGGCCCCGTCATGAGGTCGATGAAGAGCGCCTTGCGGTGCCGGTGCCACTCCCCGTCGAGGCGCTGTATACCATCCGGCCCGAAGAGCACGCCTGCGATCCTCTCGGGGATCGCCCCTTGACGCGTGAACGCGCCCGGTTCGTAGAAAAACCGCGCCGCATCGGGGCCGGTCATGCACAGCGCCGGCTGTCCAAGGAGGCGCGTGCGGAACGCGTCGGCGCCGAAAGCCCGGGAGCGGCGCGAGATGTAGCGGTAGGGATCTCGAAGGATCGGAAGGGTGGCGTCGGGCCACGGATCGCGCGGAACCTGGTTCATGGGACGGAATCTCTCGGTTCCGATGCAAACCGTCACTGGTCGCCAAGGTTCCGGATCCCGGCGCGAACGCGGGCGCGATCAGAACCGTTCGGCCCGGATCACCTCGGTGTCGGTAACGGACACGACGCCGATGTGACGCTCGACCACCGACAACGCCGCCTCCAGAAGCGCGTCGAGCCGATCCGGCCGGATCAGGCAGACCAGCGCGACCATGCCGCCGGCGCGGCTGACCTGCCCCTCGCGGCTCCACCGGCCGGACCGCCCCGAGCCCCCGAGAACCGGCAACACCGTGAATCCGGTAACGCCGGCATCTGCCAGCGCCCTCGTGAGGCGGCGCTCCATCGGTGCCTCTATGATGATTTCGACCCGCTTGGCCTTGTGCATTTCCATGGCATCACTGTCCGGCAACGGCCCCGGCCAGCGCCACGTAGAGCGGGATGCCGAGGGTAAGGTTGAAGGGGAAGGTCACGCCGAGCGACAGCGTGAGGTAGATCGAAGGATTGGCGTCCGGCAGCGCGACGCGCATCGCCGCGGGAACAGCGATGTAGGAGGCCGACGCGGCCAGAACCATCATCAGAACGGTCCCGCCCGTGGAAAGGCCCAGAAGAAGTGCTGTCGCGAGCCCGATCAGACTGCCAGTGACCGGCATGAGCACTCCGAACGCGACGGCGCCCACTCCGAGGATCCCGCGGCTCTCCCTCAGTCCACGCCCCGCCACAAGCCCCATGTCGAGCAGGAAAAGGCAGAGCGCACCCTTGAAGGGGGCGACGACGAACGCCTCGATTTCCCGCAGGCCGTCCTCTCCCGTGATCCAGCCGATCAGGAAGGCGCCGATCAGGAGCACGATGGATCCGTTCAGCAGGATCTCACGCCAGAGACCCTCTTCCACATCGGCCGATTTCCCGCTGCGCATCACGAGCCACAACGCCGACAGGATCGCCGGGGCTTCCATCACTGCCGCGACGGCGACCATGTATCCTTCGGACGGGATCCCGCGCCCCTCGAGCACCGATGTGGCCGCCACGAAGGTGACGATGGAAATCGAGCCGTAATGCGCCGCCACGGCGGCGGCATCGATCGTTGGCAGGCGGGTCAGGATCCTGAGATATCCATAGGCGATGAACGGCAGGGCGAAGGAGAGAATGATGCCCGCGATCAGCGAACCGACCAGCGTCGCGTCGATCCCGTGCGCGGCAACGCCCGCCCCGCCCTTGAAGCCGATCGAGAACAGCAGGTAGATCGACAGCCCCTTGGCGACGGCTTCCGGAATCGACAGGTCCGAGCGAGCGAAGGAAGCGACGAGACCGAGAACGAAAGACAGGATGATCGGAGAGATCAGGTTGTCGGCCGCCAGCGAGAAGATTTCCGTCATCCGGTCCGCCGGCCCGTCCTGTTTCCCCGCCGCGCCTCTGTCAGACGGGTACGAAGCGGTCCAGATCCGCGTCGTATGCCTCGAGCCCACCCTCGGCGATATCGGCCCAGAGACCGTGAAGCGTCATCTCTCCGGCGTCAACTGCCGACCGGACCATCGGGAACGTGAGCAGGTTTTTCAGAGAGACGAGCACGGCCCTCCGTTCCAGCGTCCGGCACGCCGCGTCGTGGTCGAGACCCTTGGGCAGATCGTCGTAGCCTTCGCGCAGCAGATCGAGCCATCGGCCGACGAAACTCGACTTCTGCTCCAGATCCGGCGCCTGTCCCGAGCACATCTCGAAGCAACTCTCGACCCCGCCGCAGCGGGAGTGACCCAGCACGATGAGGTGCGAGACGCGCAGCGTCGTCACGGCGTATTCTATGGCGGACGACGTCGCGTGATGGCCGCCGTCGGGCGCGTAGCGCGGGACGAGCGCGGCGATGTTGCGATGGATGAAGAGTTCGTCGGAATCTGAGCCGAACATCGTCGTCACATGCACGCGGCTGTCACAGCAGGTGATGATCATCTCGCGTGGCCGCTGACCTTCCTCGGCGAGGCGCCGGTACCACGCCTGGTTCTCACGATGAGTCGTGGCTTTCCAGCCATGATAACGCTGGGCCAGATAGCCCGGCAAAGGTCGATAGGTTGTCATGCTGCGCCTGGTCCCTCGGTGCATCAAGTTCCCCCACCTAGCCAAGTTTCACGGAGAATTGGAGGTAGAATCGCGTCTCAGGCGAACGGAATCTTTCCGGGTCTCCGTCAGCATTCCGCACCGGGCGACATTGGGGTGACGAATGACCGATGCAACGGGGCTGATTTTCGACGAGAGGACAGAGATAGATGCGAGCCGGATCAAGGCGCTGGTCGAGTCCATGGGGCGCTTCGCGGCAGAGCGGCTGATCGGCCGCGCGATCGAGGAGATCGACTGGCGTCTCATGGACGCGCGAGGCGCGCTGAGGAATGGGGATGTCGAGGGCTTCCGCACCGCGATGCGTCACCTGATCCCGGCGGCCGACGCGGTCGGTCTGCCTGCGATCTCGCGCGTGGCCGGGGATGCCGCCGACACGACCGCCAAAGGAGACAGCGCCGCACTCGGCGCGACGTTCGCGCGGCTCGAGCGGCTCTGCGACGGGGTGGTCCCCGCCCTCGGAGAGGCGTGGGCGGCGCGAAACTGACGGGGCTTGCAGACGGAGCGCAGCCGGATAGGCTCGGGAGCAGGACCAATCCCAAGGACGCTTCATGACCGCCCTCAGATTCGCCGCCCCGGATGCGCCGGCCATCCCGCTCCACGTTCTGACTAAGGCCGAAGTCGAAGCCTGGCGCGGCGGACTGGACGATCGGGGGCGGACCTGGGTCGACGCTTCGGGCTTCGACGGATCGGCAGGGAGCGCGGTGAGCCTTCCCGGACCGGACGGATCGGTCGTGGCAGCGGCAGCGGGCCTGGGAACAGCCGAGGACGCGGTGCGCAGGCGGTTCACGCTCGGCGCCGTTCGTTCCCGATTGCCGGCGGGCACATACAGGCTGGAAACCTCTCTCCCGACAGAGGCGCTTGAAGAAGCGGCGCTGGGATGGCTGCTCGCGGCGTACCGCTTCGACCGCTACAAGGCTGCAAAGCCGCCGAAGGCCGAGCTTGTCGCGCCGGACGGTGTCGACGCGCTCAGGATAGAGGCGATCGCGGCGGGCGAGGCGCTCACGCGCGACCTCATCAACACGCCGGCGTCGGACATGGGGCCAGAGGAACTGGCGTCCGCGGCGGCCGCGCTCGCGAAGGAGTACGGCGCGTCCATCGACGTGACGATCGGTGACGAGCTTCTGTCGGCAAATCTCCCCATGATCCACGCGGTCGGTCGCGCCTCTTCGCGCGCGCCCCGTCTGATCGACATGCACTGGGGGCGCAGCGGTCCGAGGCTGACGCTCGTCGGCAAGGGCGTGTGCTTCGATACGGGCGGGCTGAACCTGAAGCCCGGAGGCTCTATGGGTCTGATGAAGAAGGACATGGGCGGGTCCGCGACCGTGCTGGGGCTGGCGCGGATGATCATGTCGCTGAACCTGCCCCTCCGGCTGCGCGTTCTCATTCCGGCGGTGGAGAATTCGGTATCGGGATCTTCGTTCCGTCCCCAGGATGTTCTTACCTCACGCAAGGGCCTGTCGGTCGAGGTCAACAACACCGATGCCGAGGGCCGTCTCGTGCTCGCCGATGCGCTGACGCTGGCCTCGGAAGACGGCGCCGACCTGCTGGTGTCGATGGCCACTCTCACCGGGGCCGCGCGGGTTGCCGTCGGCCCCGACCTTGCTCCATTCTTCACCGACGACGACAACGTGGCTTCGGCTTTGTCCGCAGGCGCCACACGGGTGCGGGATCCGGTATGGCGCCTTCCGTTCTGGGACGCCTACGAGCCGATGATCGAACCGGCGGTCGCAGATCTCGACAACGCGCCCTCCGGCGGCATGGCCGGCGCGATCACGGCGGCCTTGTTTCTGAGGCGGTTTGCGGACGTGGAGCGGTACGTCCATTTCGACATCTATGGTTGGCAGCCCTCCGCTGCGCCGGGTCGGCCAAGGGGGGGCGTCGGCCAGGGCGCGCGCGCGCTCCTGGATGCCCTGCCCCGGATTCTCGGGCTTGGCTGATCCGCGGACGACGCCCGCGAACGACCGCGTCGCGCATGTCAGCGTTGCGGAGGCGTTTCCTCGATTGCAGCCGGTCGCGGGCGAGCGGCGGGCGATCCGGGCCGCGATCGCCAATCTGCGGCGCGACCCGGGCAGCACTCTCGACCGGCAGGCCGTCATGGGAGAAGGCGTCCTCGTGCTCGAGGACCGCGACGGCTGGAGCTTCGGGACGCTGGAACGCGACGGCTACGCGGGATGGATCAGAAGCGCGGAACTCGGCCCCCCTCTCACCGCCAACTACATGCTCGCCCTACGCGGGAGCCACCTCTACGCGTCGCCAGATATAAAACGGGAGGCGGTCACCCCGCTGTCCTTCGGCTCGCGATTCCGGATCGTGTCGGAAACCGACCACTTCTTCGAGACATCCGAGGGCTGCTTCGTGCCCAAACCGCACCTTCGGGCGATCGAGCGGCCGTTCCGGGATCCGGTGACCGTCGCGCAGCTCTTCTTTGGGACGCCGTACCTCTGGGGCGGAAACTCCGGAACGGGGATCGACTGCTCGGGCCTCCTTCAGGCCGCGCTGCTCGCCGCCGGAATCCCATGCCCCGGCGACACGGACCTGCAGGAGGCCGCGCTCGGCACACCGCTTGACCGAGACGAGACACCGAAGCGGGGAGATCTCTATTTCTGGAGAGGTCACGTGGCCATAGCTGTCGATCCAGAGACACTGGTTCACGCGAATGCGCACCACATGGCCGTAGCCTGCGAACCCATCGCGGCGGCGACCGCCCGGATCGACGCGCAGTGCGGCGGACTGGTGACGTCCCGCCGCAGGCTCTAGTCCTTCGGTTTCTCGTCATAGTCGGGATTAAGGATCCTGCGGCTGTCGCCTTCGGGATCCTCGAACTGCCCCTTCCTCAACGCCCAGAAGAAGCCGGCAAGGCCAAGCCCGCCCAGGAACAGGGACACCGGAATGAGCCAGATAAGCACGTCCATCAGCGGACCCGAAGCGCGTTCAGGGACACCGTGATCGAGGACAGGGACATCGCCAGCGCAGCCGCCAGCGGGGTTGCGAAGCCGAGCAGTGCAATCGGCACAGCGACGACATTGTAGATCGTCGAGATCGTGAAGTTCTCCTTGATCCGCGCGCGGGCGCTGACCGCGGTGAGAGCCGCATCGCCAAGCGCCGAGAGATCCTTTCCCATGAGGACGATGTCGGATGCGACCCGCGCCGCATCAAGGGCGGTGGCGGGAGAAATCGAAACGTGCGCCGCCGCCAGCGCGGCTGTGTCGTTCAGGCCGTCGCCGACCATCAGGACCTTGCGGCCTTCGGCGGCGAGATCCGCGACCATTCTGGCCTTGTCCTCGGGCAGCGCCTCGGAGACCGCCTCGTCGATGCCGATCCGGCGGGCGAAATCGCGGACGGCGGCATCGGAGTCGCCCGACATCAGGATCAGCCGCTTTCCGGCTGCGCGAAGCTCCTCGATCGCCTGTTCCGCGCCGGGCCGCATGCTGTCGGCGAAGCGGATGGCGATCGGCTCTGCCGACCCCAACCGGAGGTACGTCGCGGTTTGCGCCACCCCGTCCGCACCGACCCACGCAGCGCGCCCCAGACGGGCCCGCTCGTCCCGGACGATGCCTTCGACGCCGTAGCCCGGAACCTCGGTCACGTCCGTCGCCGGACCCGGCCGCAGACCGGCTCTGCGCCCCGCCTTGACGAGAGCCTTGGCGAGCGGATGCGAGGACGCATCGGCCAGAGCCAGGGCCGCCTCGATGTCGCGGCGCGACAACATGTCCAGATCGAGAGGCTCGGGCAGGCCCATCGTAAGCGTGCCGGTCTTGTCGAAGACGACGGTGTCGACCTCGGCCAGTCGTTCGAGCGCCGTGCCGTCCTTGATAAGCAGGCCCTTGCGGAAAAGCCGACCCGATGCGGCGGTTGTGACGGCCGGAACAGCAAGACCCAGCGCACAGGGGCAGGTGATGATCAGAGTCGCGACCGCGATGTTGAGAGAAAGCCGCGCGTCCCCGCCGGACACCCACATCCAAGCGATGAACGTCGCCGCCGCGAGGATGTGCACCACCGGCGCATAGGCGCGGGCCATCCGGTCGGCGAGCGAGTTGTAGTTCGTCCGGCCGGATTCGGCGACCGCCACCAGATCCGCGATCCGATGGAGCGCCGTGTCGCGGCCGGTCGCCGATACCCGTAGCGAGAGCGGCCCCGTCAGGTTCACTTCACCGGCATGGACGGCGGCGTCGGGCCCGGCGAAGACCGGAAGGCTCTCTCCCGTCATCAGCGAGCGGTCGATCTCGCTCGTGCCCTCGACGACGACACCGTCGACCGGGATACGTCCGCCCGGACGGACGCGCACGAGATCGCCGACGGCGAGGTCGTTCACGCGGACCTGCACCTCGGCTCCATCCCTGAGTCTCCATGCCTTCGGAACCTCGAGCGCGGTCAGTTCCTGCGCCGCCGAGCGCGCGGACGCGCGGGTGCGATAGTCGAGGTAGCGTCCGAGAAGGAGGAAAAATGTCAGCGACAGGGCCGCGTCGAAGTAGGCGTGCTTACCCGAAAGCGACGTCTCCCAGAGCGACAGGGCGACGGCGAGGACGATGGCGAGCGAGATCGGCACGTCCATGTTGAGCCGCCGCACGCGGAGCGCCGACCAGGCCGAGGCATAGAACGGCTGACCCGAAAAGATCACCGCCGGAATGGTGATCGCCGCCGATATCCAGTGGAACATGTCGCGCGTGACGCCTTCGGCCCCCGACCAGACCGCAACCGACAGCAACATCACGTTCATGTTCGCGAAGAACGCCACCGCGAGGCGCATCAACAGGTCGCGGCCCCTGCGGTCGGTCTCCGTCGCCGAGAGAGCGGCGGCGTCGAGTTCATGTGCCTCGTAGCCCAGCCCCTCGATCCGTGCGATCAGATCCTCGACCGGCGTACCGGGCTCGGTGTCTATCGAGACGCGCTTCAGCGTGAGGTTCACCCGTGCGGTCCGGACGCCGGGTGTGCTGGCGAGACCTCTCTCGACCGCAGAAATGCAGGCAGCGCAATGGATCGTCGGAAGCGAGAGCTGGACGGTGCCGGGCCCCTCGGGAAGCTTCGCATGCGCCGCAAGTTCCTCTGCCGCCGGCGCGGCCACGCAGGCCGGGCAGGCTGCGGGATGAGGGGTTTCGGCGAGGCTCATGTCACGATCTGACGTAGATCACGATGCGTTGTTCGAACAGCGTTCCGTCCTCGGCCACGGCCTTCATGCGCAGGTTCCAGTTGCCGGGCCCGGCGGAGACAGGAGCGACGTGCACACCGTCGACGAAGGCGAACTCGGGCGTGACGTCCGCCTTGACATGCGTCGCCTTGCCAAGGGTGGCGTCGATTTCGGCCGGGTCGACCGGACGCCCTTCGGCATCGGTGATCGACAGCCGCAACTCTTCGCCCGCGATCTCCGCCGAGACGGTCCAGCCGAGCGAAAGCTGCGCAGCCTTCTTCCGGTCGAAGTTCTGGCTTGCCACGTAGCTGTTCTTCACCTCGAGCCCGGGAAAGGTCCGAACCGCATTGACGGCGAGGACCATATTCGCCCCGATGATGACGCCAAAAGCGAGAACGCCGCCGATCAGCACGTGGCGTCCGGTGATTTCCTTGACCATCATTCAGCTCCTCTTCCGTTGAAGACCGTCTCTCTGGACGCACGATCGGTGTTGGAGGTGTCGTCGACCCAGAGCCGGATTTCCGTCCGGTCCGACGTGGCCGGCTCCGAGCCCGGTGGCGCGATGACGTAGACGCGTTGCAGGACCATCTCGTTTGCCGGGACGTCGACCGTCAGATCGTCCTCGCCTTCCAGTGCGACCTCGAGCGATGGCGCGCCGCTGATGGAGACGGCGAAGGTGCGCTCCTCGAGGTTCATGTTCCTCAGGCGCACGTCGTAGGTGTTACGAATCGATCCGTCCGAAAGGGTCACGAAGGTCGGGTTGCGGACCGGCGCGACGGTCAGGTCGATTTCCTGACGCATGAACAGCGCGACGACCAGACCGACGCCAACAAGCGTCCAGAGAGCGGAGTAGAGGATGACGCGCGGCCGGAACACATGCTTCCAGATCGGCCGCGGCGCATCGCCGGCACGCTCCCGCGTCTCGTCGGTCAGTGCGATGTAATCGATCAGACCGCGGGGCTTGCCGATCCTCTCCATCACGTCGTCGCAGGCGTCGATGCAGAGCGCGCAGGTTATGCATGCAAGTTGCTGACCGTCACGAATGTCGATGCCCATCGGGCAGACGTTGACGCAGGCATTGCAGTCGATGCAGTCGCCCAGAAGCTCCGCGCCTTCCGCCTTCCGGTGCTTGCCGCGCGGCTCCCCGCGCCAGTCCCGGTAGGCGACGGTTATCGAATCCTCGTCCATCATCGCGGCCTGAATGCGGGGCCATGGGCACATGTAGATGCAGACCTGTTCGCGAGCGAAGCCGCCGAACAGCAGGGTCGTGCCGGTAAGGACGGCGATCGTCGTGTAGGCCACGGGATGGGCGTCGAAGGTCGCCAGGTCGCGCAGGAGCGTCGGGGCGTCCGTGAAGTAGAATACCCACGCACCGCCGGTCGCCAGTGCGATCAGAAGCCAGAGCGTCCATTTCGTCATCCGCAGGCGCGCCTTGCGGAAATCCCACTTGGCGTTCCAGAGCCTGACGCGCGCGTTGCGATCGCCCTCCACCCAGCGCTCGACGAGAATGAAGAGATCGGTCCAGACGGTCTGCGGGCAGGTGTAGCCGCACCAGACACGGCCCAGGGCCGAAGTGAAGAGGAACAGGCCAAGGCCCGCCATGATCAGAAGGCCCGCGACGAAATAGAATTCGTGCGGCCAGATCTCGACCATGAAAAAGAAGAACCTGCGCCCGGCGAGATCGACGAGTACCGCCTGATCCGGCAGATCGGGACCCCTGTCCCAGCGGATCCACGGCGTGAGATAGTAGATGCCAAGCGTCACCGCCATGATCCACCACTTCAGGGACCGGAACTTGCCCGACACACGGCGGGGAAAAACAGGTTCACGCGCGGCGTAAAGCTGCTCTTGTTCGGTTGAACTCACAGGACGTACTCCGGGGCTCTGTTCGCGCATCCTTGTCTTTCACGGTTGCCGGTCCACATCCTTGACGTGGATCAAGAATGGGAAACGGCGGTGCCCTGAGGCACCGCCGCCCTCTGACCGAAGTCCCGCGGAAACGCGCGAACAGGATCCGGGACCGGTCTGAGATCGGGGCGCCCCGCAAGGGGCGCCCGGGTCTTTCCTACTCGCCACCGCCGAGCTGATGGACGTAGGTCGACACAGCATTGATTTCGGCCTGCGTCAGCCCCTGGGCCGGACGGTATTCTTCCGACCAGGCGGGCATGACGCCGAAGCGGCTGTATGTCACGGTCTCCGTCAGCGTCTCGACATCGCCGCCATAGAGCCAGATCGCGTCGCTCAGGTTCGGCGCGCCCTGGAACGTGTCGCCGGTGCCATCGTCCATATGACAGGCGGAGCACTGGTTGAGATAGACCTCGGACCCCGCCTCGGCGAGCGCCGCGTCATGCTCCTGACCGGAAAGCTGACGGACGTATTGCACGACCGACGCGATTTCCTCCTCCGTCAGGATTTCGCCGTAGGCAGGCATCTGCGACCAGTGCGTTTCGGGCGATTGCTCGTTCCGGATGCCGTGGGTGACGGTATAGGCAATGTCCTCGATCGTGCCGCCCCAGAGCCAGTCGTCATCGAGGAGGTTGGGATAGCCCTGCGCCCCCGCCGCACCCGATCCGTGGCACTGCGAGCAGTGGCTGCGGAACACCGCGGCTCCGCCGTTGACCGCGTAGCTGTAGAGTTCCTGATCTTCGGTAAAGGCCGCAAGCTCCACAGTCGCCAACCGCTCGATCAGCGCCGCGTTCTGAGCGGTTGCCTCATCGATGTCGGCCTGCACGTTGGCACGTGTCGAGAACCCGAGGAGCCCCGGTGTCGCCTCCTTCACAAGCGGCCATGCCGGATAGGCGATCGTGTAGAGTATCCCCCAGACAATCGTGACGTAGAAGGTCCACAGCCACCAGCGCGGCAGAGGATTGTTGTACTCTTCGATCCCGTCCCAGGAATGGCCTGTCGTTTCGGGTTCGTCGGTCTTCTTCACAGGCGTCTTCTTCACAGGCGTCTTGCTCACGAGCGCGCCTCCTTGTGATGGCCGTCGGCTTCGTCGTCCGAGGCGGGTTTGTCGTCATGCCGGAAAGGGATGTCAGCGCTGTCGCGATGTGTCTTCCTGCTGCCGGGTCTGAACGCGAACAGGACAGCGATGACGAAGGCCGTGAACATCCACACCAGCGTCCTGTTCGCCCAGATCTGTTCGAGAAGGGTCGGTTCCGTCATGGCTGCCTCACCTGCTTTCGACCGGCGTGAAGGTCGAGAAATCGACCAGCGTGCCAAGCATCTGCATGTAGGCGATCAGTGCATCCATCTCCGAGATTCCCGGTTCACCGTCGAAATTCCGGACCTGCGCCTTCGGATAGCGCTCGAGCAGGCCGTCCATGTCACCGAAGGGGTCGACCTGCACCATGAAGTCCGCCCGCGCATTCTCGATCATCTCTTCGGTGTAGGGCACGCCCACGGCCGCATTGGTCCGCAGCAGATCCTCGATATGTTCGGGCGTGATCAGCCGGTCCAGGAGAAAGCCGTATTTCGGCATCACCGATTCCGGCACCACCGACTGCGGGTCGGTGAAGTGATCGACGTGCCATTCGTCAGAGTAGCGGCCGCCGACGCGCGCGAGGTCGGGACCGGTGCGCTTGGACCCCCACTGGAAGGGATGGTCGTACATCGACTCCGCCGCGAGGGAGTAGTGCCCGTAGCGCTCGACCTCGTCCCGCATCGGGCGGATCATCTGGCTGTGGCAGACGTAGCAGCCTTCGCGCACGTAGATGTCGCGACCGGTGAGTTCCAGCGGCGAGTAGGGCCGCATCCCCTCGACATCCTCGATCGTGTTCTCGAGGTAGAAGAGCGGCGCGATCTCGACGATGCCCCCGATCGTGACCACGACGAAGCTGCCGATCAGAAGCGCCGTGGCGTTGGTTTCGAGGAACTTGTGCCGGTCGAGGATCGAGCGGCGCTTGGGCCGGTCGCCGATCCCCGTCGCGGAGGCCGGCATGGGTGTGTCGTTGTCGGATGCCATGTCTCCGATCCTCCTTATTCGGCCGGAGCCATGGCAGGTGTCGCGGCCTTGGCCGGGGACCTGCGCACGGTCATCCAGAGATTGTAGCACATGATGATCGCACCGGTGAGGTAGAGCACCCCGCCCAGGCCGCGGACCACGTACATCGGAAACTTGGCGGCAACCGTGTCGGCGAAGGAATTCACGAGGAAGCCCTGCGCGTCGACTTCACGCCACATCAGGCCCTCCATGATCCCGGTGACCCACATGGACGCCGCGTAGAGCACGATGCCGATTGTCGCGAGCCAGAAGTGCCAGTTGACGAGGCTCAGACTATAGAGCCGCTCGCGGTTCCACAGTCGCGGCACCAGGAAATAGAGCGCGCCGAAGGTGATCATCCCGTTCCAGCCCAAAGCGCCGGAATGCACATGGCCGATCGTCCAGTCGGTGTAGTGGCTGAGCGAGTTGACAGCGCGGATCGACATCATGGGACCTTCGAAGGTCGACATGCCGTAGAAGCCGATCGAGATGGCCATCATCCGGATTATCGGATCTGTCCTGAGCTTGTCCCATGCGCCCGAGAGGGTCATCAGGCCGTTGATCATGCCACCCCAGGACGGCATCCAGAGGATCACCGAGAATACCATACCAAGCGTCGACGCCCAGTCGGGCAGCGCGGTGTAGTGCAGATGGTGGGGGCCCGCCCAGATGTAGAGGAAGATCAGCGCCCAGAAGTGGACGATCGAGAGCTTGTAGGAGAAGACCGGGCGTTCGGCCTGCTTCGGCACGAAGTAGTACATCATCCCGAGGAAGCCCGCGGTCAGGAAGAAGCCGACGGCGTTATGGCCGTACCACCACTGCACCATGGCGTCCTGCACGCCCGAGAACACCTGGACCGACTTCGAACCCCAGATCGAGACCGGAAGGCTCAGGTTGTTCACGATGTGAAGCATCGCGACCGTCACGATGAAACTGAGATAGAACCAGTTCGCGACGTAGATGTGCTTTTCCTTGCGGATCATGATCGTGCCGAGGAACACCGCGAGGTAGATCACCCAGACGATCGTGAGCCAGAGATCCACGTACCACTCGGGCTCGGCGTATTCCTTGGACTGCGTCGCACCGAGCAGATAGCCCGTCGCTGCAAGCACGATGAACAGCTGATAGCCCCAGAAGACGAACCAGGCCGCGTTGCCGCCCCAGAGACGCGCGGCCGAGGTGCGCTGGACCACGTAGAAGGAGGTCGCGATCAGCGCATTGCCGCCGAAGGCGAAGATCACGGCCGAGGTGTGAAGCGGGCGCAGGCGGCCGAAGTTCATGTAGCCCTGCGCCCACTCGAAGTTGAGACCGGGGAAGGCGAGCTGGAAGGCGATATAGACCCCGACAAGGAATCCGACGACGCCCCAGAACGCGGTGGCGATCACGCCCGCCTGAATCACATCGTCCATATAGCCAGCGTCGGGGACCGGCCGCGGCTCACCCACCTGCCGCAGCGTCCATAGAAACATGCCGCCGGCGACCAGCATGATGATAATCGCGTGGATCATGTACGGCACATCGCGCGCAAAATTCGCTGCAATCGCAGCAAGGAGCGCGACAAGTCCGAGCACGATCAACTTGACGTAATCCCACATCTCTCGAATTCCTTTACGTTGTTCCGGGCCACGAGAGAACGGAGTCCGAGCCCGGTTCGACAGGCTTCTGAATGCGGGGACGCCGGTGAAGCCGCCTTGATCTGGGTCAAAGGCGCGAGAGACTTTGATTGACCAAGGTCAATGCGGTGCCAAGCGACCGGGAGGATGATCGGTTTCGCACCGCAGCCAGGGGAATACAGAAATGGACTACAAGACAATCGTCACCATCGTCCGTGACTACGAGACCGAGCAGTCCGTTCTCAGGGCCGCCGCAGCGATGGCCGATGCTCGGAACGGACACCTGACCGTGGTTTGCCTCGGAATCGACCGTACCCAGCCCGGAGCCTATTACGCGGGCGCGAACGCGATCGCGCTCCAGCAGACGCTTGCCGAAGCCCAGGCCGAGGCGCAGGCCGTCGAGGAGAAGGTGCGCGAGGCGCTCGGCTCCTGGCCGGCGAGTTGCGAAATCATAAGCGTCACGGCGCAGATCGGCGCCGTTGGCCCGCTCGTCGCGGATTTCACCCGGCTCGCCGACCTGTCCGTTCTGCTGAAGCCCTATGGCGACTCACGTTCTGTCGAGGACGTGGCGATCGTCGAGGGCGCGCTGTTCGGAAGCCGCACGCCGGTGCTCATCCTGCCGCCCGGCGTGGACACTGCGCCCAGGCCGGAATCAGCCGTGATCGCATGGAACGAGAGCATCGAATCCCTGACCGCGGTGCGAGCCGCGATGCCGATGCTGAAGGCGAGCAAGACGGTCAACATCGCCATCATAGATCCGCCATCGCACAGTTCCGACCGGTCGGATCCGGGGGGCGCTTTCGCGGAGATGCTTGCCCGTCACGGCCTCCGCCCGGACATCGCGGTCCTCGCGAAGACGATGCCGCGCGTCTCCGACGTGATCTGTCGGCATGTGCGCGACATCGGAGCCGATCTGGTCGTCATGGGCGGCTACGGTCATTCGCGGTTCCGCGAAGCAATCCTCGGCGGCGCGACGCGAAACATGCTGGAGATGGCGGAAGTCCCGCTTTTGATGGCCCACTAGGCCAGAACGCCGCCGTCCGTATCGTCCCCGGTCTCGGCCATCAGCCGGTCGACGCTGGGGATCAGAATCTGCCGCTTGCCCTCGAGCTGGATCACGCCCTCCCGCTTGAGAGCCGAGATCTGGCGGCTCACCGTCTCGAGCGTCAGCCCCAGATAGTCCGCCATCGATTCGCGCGTGAGCGGCAGGTCGATCTGGATGCGGCCATCGCTCATGCGGGACTTGGCCGATGTGTCGCGCCGCGCGATGATGGCGAGCAGGCTCGCGATCTTCTCGCGCGCCGTCTTCCGGCCGAGCAGAAGCATCCATTCCCGCGCCGCGTCGAGCTCGTCGAGCGCCATCTCCAGAAGCCGCTGACCGATATGCGGCGTCGTGAGCATGAGCTCTTCGAACTGACGTCTGCGGAAGCAGCAGAGGGTAACTGGCGCGATGGCGGTAACGTCGTACGCCGCGACCTCGCGGCCAGGCCGGCCGACGAAATCCGACGGCAGGAGAAGACCCACCATCTGCGTGCGACCGTCCTCCATCGCCTGGGTCAGCGTCGCGACCCCGGTCACGACGGACGCGACGAAATCCATCTTGTCACCGGACCACAGTATGTTCTGGCCCGCGTCGAAGCTTCGGTAGAACTTGATTTGCTCGAGTTGCTGAAGCTCGTCCGGTTCGCACCGCGCGCAGACCGCGCGATGGCGGATCGGGCAGTCGCTACAACTCTTGAGATCGAAGACCGTTCTGTTCATCTGCATTTCCCACCCGCTTGATGTGGATCAAAGCGGGATCCTTGTTCGCCTGTCAACGCTACTTGACATGAGCACGCTCTCGCAACTCCGCAAACTCGGTCTTTTCGACGCACGTGTGCCGCGATACACGAGTTATCCAACCGCCAACCACTTCTCGTCTTCGGTCGGGCCCGGGCAGTTCTCCGAATGGCTCGCGGCGGTTCCCCATGACGAGGGCGTGTCGCTCTATATCCACGTGCCGTTCTGCCGCAGGCTCTGCTGGTTCTGTGCCTGTCGCACTCAGGGGACGAGCACCGCAGCACCAGTGCGCGCTTACCTGGACACGCTCAAGTCCGAGATCAACATGGTTGCGGCCGCGTTACCCGACGGCATCCGTCTCAAGCGCCTCCACTGGGGCGGCGGCACGCCGACCCTGATGGATCCGGACATGATCACCGAACTGGCGGGCCTCGTCGCGGAGCGTCTCCCGTTCGACGACGACCACGAGTTCTCCGTCGAGATCGACCCCAACGAGATCGACGAGGCACGGCTCGACGCGCTTGCCCGCGCCGGGCTGAACCGGGCGAGCATCGGCGTTCAGGACTTCGATCCGACCATTCAGGAGACGATCGGACGTCCGCAGAGCTTCGCGATCACCAAGGCTGCGGCCGACGGACTGCGGGAGCGCGGCATCAGGAGTCTGAACATAGACATCCTCTACGGCCTGCCCCACCAGAGCGAAAAGCGCATTTCCGAGAGCGTTCAGCAGGTTCTTTCGCTGTCGCCCGACCGCGTGGCCCTCTACGGCTACGCGCACGTACCCTGGATGGCGCGGCGTCAGTCGATGATCCCGACGGAGACGCTGCCTTCCCCAGAGGAGCGTCTCGGCCTCTACGACACGGCGCGCCAGTTGTTCGTCTGGGACGGGTACCGAGAAATCGGGATCGACCATTTTGCACGGCCGGGAGACGGCCTCGAAGTGGCCGAGCGCGAAGGGCGGCTTCGGCGGAACTTCCAAGGATATACCGACGACACCGCGGCCGCGCTGATCGGCATCGGCGCGTCCTCGATCTCGCGCTTCCCGCAGGGCTTCGCACAGAACAACGCCGCGACGTCCGGCTATCAGGAGGCCATCAGGGCCGGCCGGTTCGCGACCGCCCGCGGGCACGTCTTCACGCGGGAGGATCTGATTCGCGAGGCGATGATCGGGGCGCTGATGTGCGATTTCCGGATCGATTTCGGCAGGATCGCCGGGCAATTCGGCATCACCTCGGCCGATGTGGCGTCGCGCCTGGATGGAATAGACGATGTGTTTCCGGGAATGCTGGCGCACGAGACGGACGCGATCGAAATCCGCCGGGACGCCCGGCCGCTGGCCCGGATGATCGCCAGGTTTCTCGACACATACGCCGTCAGCCAAACCGGGCATTCCGCAGCAATCTAGGACGTCAGCGCCAGTCGAAGAATCCCTCGCCCGCCTGGCCGAGAAGTCTCGCCGCCATTGCTTGACCGATCTCCGGCCCGTCCTCGACGGAGCCGGAGTCATCGTCGGAGAGCGCCTCGGATCCGTCCGTGCGGAGAATCTCCCCCCTCAGCCGGATCGAGCCGCCGTCGAGTTCGGCGAGCCCGGCGATCGGCGTCTCGCACGACCCGTCGAGCGCGGCCAGAAAGGCGCGTTCGGCCGCGAGGCGCTGTCCCGTCGCAGTATCGTGGATCGCTTCGAGCAGGGCCGCGGCGCGGCTGTCGTCCGTGCGCCGTTCGATGCCGATGGCCCCTTGCGCGACAGCTGGCAGCATCTCGTCCGGCAGGATCGCCGATGCCGCGACATGCGCCATGCCGAGCCGGTTCAACCCCGCCATCGCGAGGAACGTGCAGGCGGCGACCCCGTCCTCCAGCTTCCTGAGCCTCGTCTGGACGTTGCCGCGAAACTCGACGACCTCGAGATCGGGCCGGCGGTTGAGAAGCTGCGCCTTGCGGCGGAGGCTCGACGTCCCGACCTTCGTCCCCGGTTCGAGCGCCGACAGGTCCGGCACGGTTGGCGAGACGAACGCGTCGCGCACGTCCTCGCGCGGAAGGTAGCAACCGAGCGTGAGGCCAGCCGGCTGATCCACCGGCATGTCCTTCATCGAATGGACGGCGATGTCGATTCCGCCCGACAGCATCTCCTCCTCGATCTCCTTGGTGAACAGGCCCTTGCCGCCGATCTCCTTCAGCGGACGGTCGAGAACCCTGTCGCCGGTCGTCTTGATGACGACGATCCCGAATGCCTCCTCCGGCAGATCGAAGGCCTCGGCGAGGCGGTGGCGGGTCTCGTTCGCCTGCGCGAGGGCGAGCGGTGAGCCGCGGGTTCCGATGCGGAAGGGTTTGGCGGGGGAGGGAAGATCGAGAGCCATTCCCGACCTTTAGCCGCGTCGTGACGCGCTGACAACGCCCATTGTATTGACATTCGGACACTGGCGCGGGACGACCATAAACGAATGATTAGACGGGGAAAACGATGGCCGACACCAAGAAGCTGATGCGGGCGCTCGCGGGCGAGGTTCTTCCGGTTCCCCCGATCTGGATGATGCGGCAGGCGGGGCGCTACCTGCCCGAGTACCGCGCGACCCGGGCCGAAGCGGGCGATTTCCTCTCGCTGTGCTACAATCCGGCGCTCGCCGCCGAAGTGACACTCCAGCCGATCCGGCGCTACGGCTTCGACGCCGCGATCCTTTTCGCCGACATCCTGCTGATCCCCGACGCGCTGGGCGCGGACCTCTGGTTCGTGACCGGCGAGGGGCCGCGCCTGTCGACCATCACGTCCGAAGAGGACTTCGCGAAGCTCAAGGGACCGGGCGATATCCACGACCACCTCGCCCCGATCTACGAGACGGTGCGGATTCTCTCGCGCGAACTGCCGCAGGAGACGGCGCTCATAGGATTTGCGGGAGCCCCCTGGACGGTGGCCACCTACATGATCGCTGGACGCGGGACCCCGGACCAAGGGCCGGCGCATGCGCTGAAGGCCGAGAACCGGGCGCTGTTCGAGGCTCTGATGGAACGGCTGACGCTGGCCACCATCGAGTATCTCTCGCGCCAGATCGAAGCCGGAGCGGAGGTCGTGAAGATCTTCGACAGCTGGGCAGGGTCTCTGAAAGGTGACGATTTTCAGAAGTTCGCGCTTGAACCTGCGACACGAATCATCGCCGAGATCAAGGCGCGGCACCCGGGCGTGCCCGTCATCGCCTTCCCGCGGGAGGCCGGGGACGGCTACATCGGATTCGCAAAGGCGACGGGGGCGGACTGCGTGGCGATCGACAATTCGGTCAGCGCCGGTTGGGCGGCCGAGCACGTTCAGACGGACGGCTGCGTGCAGGGAAATCTCGATCCGAAACACATGGTGACGGGCGGCCAGCCATTGATCGACGCGACGAAGCGGATCGTGCGCGCCTTTTCCGGCGGTCCGCACATCTTCAATCTGGGTCATGGCATCACGCCCGATGCGGACCCTGAGAACGTTCAGGTCATGATAGACGCGATCCGCGGCTGAGCGCCGGAAAAACTCGGCATACGCGGCGTCGGGAAGCGCTCCTGTCCGAATAAGCGGTGCCCCGGCCGAAGCCGGGGCTCCGCCGGTGAAGACCGCGGGCGCGGTCAGTTCGAAGTCGCCCCATCGCCGGCGCCGCCTTCACCCGCCGCCATCTCTTCCTGCACGCGCATCGCGATGTCCTGCTGCGTCTCGCGGAGCGTCGGGCCGATCTCCCGGTAGAAGCTCTGCATGAAGGGCTGCATCTTCTCGGCGACCGACTGCCCCTCTTCGCTCTCGTAGAATTCGTTCAGTGCCTCGAGTTCCTCCAAGGTGAAGGCGTCGACCGCGGCGGTCGTCATCGCCGACTGGAGATTCGGGCGCACGTCCTCGAATTCCTCGTCGATGATGCCGGCAATCGTCTGGATCTGCTGGTCGCTCAGTTGCGCGCCGGTGGCCTGGAGCTGCGCGACGAAGGTGTCGGTCGAAAGAATCTCGTCGATCGCCGTCTGCATGGCCTGGCTTTCGACGTAGCTTTCTGCGGCCTCCCGCAGGTCGCTCTGGTCTTCCTGCGCGATGGCGGGCGCCGCCAAAAGCGCGGTCGCGGCGATGATGGCTATACGGGTCATGTGTCCTCCGGTCTGGATTTGAGTCGCACCGCAACGCGGGCGAGCGGCGAAGGTTTCGCCAGCGCGTGACAGACCGCTGGCATCCATCGCGCATCGGCGGCAAGCTCCCGCGCGAGTCGGGGAGATGAGACATGAAGAACACGGACCAGATCTGGAACATCGTCGACGGCAAACGCGAGGCCTACAGGGCCCTCGCCGACCGGGTCTTCGAGACGCCCGAGATCGCCTATACCGAAACCCGCTCGGCCGCCGCCCACGCCGAGCAGCTTGCCGCGGAAGGGGCGCGAGTGACGCAGACGCTCGCCGGCATCCCGACCGCGGTGATGGGGGAATGGGGCGACGGCGGACCGGTGATCGCGATCCTGGGCGAGTACGACGCGCTGCCCGGCCTCGGACAGGAGCCCGGGGTGGCCGAGGAGCGGCCGGTGGGCAGATTCGGCCATGGCTGTGGGCACAACCTTCTGGGCTCGGCGGCGCTGATGGCGGCGGCGAGCCTCGCGGGCTGGCTTAAGGAGACGGGCTGGCCGGGACGTGTGCGCTACTACGGCTGTCCGGCCGAGGAAGGCGGCGCGGCCAAGACCTTCATGGTGCGCGACGGGCTGTTCGAGGACGTGGACGCCGCGATCACCTGGCACCCCGGCGACTACACGGGGGTCGTGGGCGGCGGGTTCCTTGCGAACACGCGGATCGACTTCACCTTCCACGGCATCGCCTCGCACGCGGCGGCGGCACCGGAACTGGGCCGATCGGCGCTGGATGCCGTCGAGCTGATGAACATCGGCGTGAATTACATGCGCGAGCACATGCCCGACGACGCGCGGGTGCACTACGCCTATCTCGACGCGGGCGGCGAGGCGCCGAACGTGGTGCAGGCGAAGGCCACCGTGCGCCAGCTTGTCCGGGCGTCCAGTAACCGGGAACTTCTCGCGCTGGTCGAGCGGGTGAAGAGGATCGCCGACGGCGCGGCGCTGATGACGGAGACGCACGTCACCCCGCATGTGGTCTCGGCGGTGTCGAACGTGCTGGGCAACGGGCCGCTCGAACGCGCGATGGAGGCGAACATGGAGCGGCTGGGACCGCCTCCGTTCGACGCGGCGGACCGGGAGTTCGCGCGGAAGATTCAAGCGACGCTGACGCCGGCGCATGTCGCGGAAGCTTTCAGGCGGGCGCGGCGTACGCCGGTGGCAGACCAGCGGCTCGCGGACTTCATCGTACCGCTGACGAAGGACAGCCCTTCTCCGTCAGGCTCGACCGACGTGGGGGACGTGTCCTGGGCGGTGCCGACGGTGCAGGCCTGGGTCGCGACATCCGCCTTCGGGACGCCGTTCCACACCTGGCAGTTGACCGCGCAGGGCAAGAGCCCGGCGGCGCACAAGGGGATGGTGCACGCAGCCAAGATCATGGCGGCGACGGGCCGGGACCTCTTCGAGGATCCCTCGCTGCTGGCTCAAGCGCAGGCGGAGCACCGGACGATGCTGGAGGCAGAGCCCTACGTCTGCCCGATGCCAGACGAGGTGCAGCCGCCGATCCCGGTGGCGGCGGAGTAGGTCAGGCGGCGGCGAGCGCGCCGGTGGCCGCGTTACGGATCGAGCGGATGCTGGTGCCGTAGACCTCGGGCGCGTCGACCGAACCGCCCTTGAAGACGGCTGACCCGGCGACGAGCACGTTCGCACCGGCCTTCGCGACCAGCGGTGCGGTCGTCGGATCGATCCCGCCGTCCACTTCGAGGTGGATCGGGCGGTCGCCGATCATCGCGCGCGCGTCCCTGACCTTTTCGAGCATCGAGTGAGTGAACTTCTGTCCGCCAAAGCCCGGATTGATGGTCATGACGAGGATCAGGTCGATATCCGCCAGGATGTGCTCGATGTGGCTGAGCGGCGTCGTCATGTTGAGCGCGACCCCCGCCTTCTTTCCCTGTCCCCGGATCGCCTGGAGCGTGCGATGAAGGTGGGGGCCGGCCTCTGCATGGACGGTGATCAAGTCCGAGCCCGCCTTGGCGAAAGCCTCGACATAAGGGTCGGCCGGGGCGATCATCAGGTGGACGTCCATGAAAGTCGTCACGTGCGGGCGGATCGCGGCGACGACGTTCGGTCCGATGGTGAGGTTCGGGACGAAATGCCCGTCCATCGGGTCGACGTGGATCCAGTCGGCGCCCTGCGCCTCGACGGCGCGGATCTCGGCGCCGAGATTGGCGAAGTCGGCGGAGAGTATCGACGGGGCGATCTTTATCGAACGGTCGAAGGTCATGAGCCGGGTCTCCTTTGGCGGTGCAATAGCGCGGCGGCGGGGCCGTGTCACGCCCGCCGGGGCGCGATTTGACCCAAGGGCCAAACTTGCCTTGCCGGGTGCGGCGTGAGACGGTGACGCCTCGCCCGATGTCCCCGAGGACTGCACTTGTGACCAGGACCGAAACCGCCCAACGCACCGCGCCGCAGCTTCCCCAGCTGCACGAGCCACGCAATCCGGGGATGGAGCTGGACCTCGATTGGGTGGCGAAGGCGCAGGCCAATACATCGGCCATCGAACGCCGCGCGGCGACGCTGCCGGGGCGGCGGTCGGTCAAGAAGGACTACCAGGCGGCCTGGCTTCTGAGGGCCGTCACCTGCATCGACCTCACGACGCTGTCGGGCGACGACACCGAGGGCCGCGTGCGGCGGCTCTGCGCGAAAGGGGCGCAGCCGGTGCGCGCGGATCTCCTCGACGCGCTCGGGATGGAGCGTATCACGGTGGGCGCGATCTGCGTCTATCACGACATGGTGGCCACGGCCGTCGACGCGCTGAAGGGCACCGGCATTCCCGTGGCGGCGGTGTCGACCGGGTTTCCGGCGGGGCTGTCGCCCTTCCACCTGCGGGTGGCCGAGATCGGCGAAAGCGTGACCGCGGGGGCGCGGGAAATCGACATCGTGATCTCGCGGCGGCATGTGCTGACGGGGAACTGGCAGGCGCTCTACGACGAGATGCGCACCTTCCGCGCGGCCTGCGGCGACGCGCATGTGAAGGCGATCCTTGCGACGGGAGAACTGGGGACGCTGCGAAATGTCGCGAAGGCGTCGCTCGTCTGCATGATGGGGGGCGCGGACTTCATCAAGACCTCGACGGGCAAGGAGAGCGTGAACGCGACCCTGCCGGTATCGCTCACCATGGTCCGGGCGATCCGGGACTATCACCAGCGGACCGGCTTCCACGTGGGCTACAAGCCCGCGGGCGGAATCTCGAAGGCGAAGGACGCGCTCGTCTACCTGTCGCTGATGAAGGACGAGCTTGGCGGCCGCTGGGTGCGGAACGATCTGTTCCGGTTCGGGGCGTCCTCGCTTCTGGGCGACATCGAGCGGCAGCTGGAGCATCACGTGACGGGGCGGTATTCGGCCTCCTGGCGCCATGCAGTGGGGTGAGGCAGGGATTTGCGAACTTGGAGCAAGATGAAGCCATGAACGTCCGCGACATCTTCGAGACGATGGACTACGGCCCCGCCCCCGAGGCGGCGGGCGAGGCGAGCGCGTGGCTCGACGCGCACGGGCGCAGGTTCGGGCAGTTCATCGGCGGGGCGTTCACGAAACCCGGCGAGACCTTCGAGAGCCGGAACCCTGCTACGGGGCTGGTTCTGGCCGAGGTCAGCCAGGCCAGCGAGACGGACGTGGACGCGGCCGTCCGGGCGGCGCGGAAAGCCCAGAAGGGCTGGGCGAAGGCGGGCGGCCATGCGCGGGCGCGCGTGCTCTACGCGCTTGCGCGGCTCGTGCAAAAGCATGCGCGCCTCTTCGCCGTGCTCGAGACCATGGACAACGGAAAGCCGATCAGGGAAAGCCGCGACATCGACGTGCCGCTTGTCGCGCGGCACTTCTACTATCACGCGGGCATGGCGCAGCTCATGGAGGCGGAGTTGCCGGGGCGCGAGGCGCTGGGGGTTGCCGGGCAGATCATCCCGTGGAATTTCCCGCTTCTGATGCTGGCCTGGAAGGTCGCCCCGGCGCTCGCCATGGGCAACACGGTCGTGCTGAAGCCCGCCGAATATACCTCGCTGACGGCGCTTCTGTTCGCGAGCCTCTGCCGCGAGGCGGGGGTGCCGAAGGGCGTGGTCAACATCGTCACCGGCGACGGCGCGGTGGGCGAGGCGGTCGTGCGCCATGCGGACATCGACAAGATCGCCTTCACCGGATCGACGGCGGTCGGGCGGCGCATCCGCGAGGTGACGGCCGGATCGGGCAAGGCGCTGACGCTCGAGCTGGGCGGCAAGTCGCCCTACCTCGTGTTCGAGGACGCGGATCTCGACTCGGCCATCGAGGGACTCGTGGACGCGATCTGGTTCAATCAGGGCCAGGTCTGCTGTGCGGGCTCCCGACTTCTGGTGCAGGAAGGGACCGCGGAGCGGTTCTACGACAAGCTCCGAGCCCGGATGAACGGGCTGCGCGTGGGCGACCCTCTCGACAAGTGCATCGACGTGGGCGCGGTCGTCGACCCCGCCCAGCTTCGCACGATCACCGACATGGTATCCGGATCGGCGGGGCAGGTCTTCCACGCCGACATCCCGATGCCGGAGACGGGGTGCTTCTATCCGCCGACGCTGATCACCGGTCTCGCGCCGTCGGACCGGCTGATGCAGGAGGAGATCTTCGGTCCGGTGCTCGTGGCCACGACCTTCCGCACACCGGCGGAGGCGGTGCAACTTGCCAACAACACGCGCTACGGGCTGGCGGCGACGCTATGGTCGGAGAACGTAAACCTGGCACTGGACGTGGCGCCGAAGCTGGTGGCAGGGGTCGTTTGGGTCAATGCCACGAATCTCTTCGACGCGGCGGCCGGATTCGGCGGCGTGCGAGAATCGGGCTTCGGGCGCGAAGGTGGCTGGGAGGGTCTTCTGGCTTACACGAGGCCCAAAGGGGTGGCGAAGGCGCTGAAGAGGGTGGAGCCTGTCGCCGATCCCAGTAACGGCGAGGCGGCGGGGATCGACCGGACGGCGAAGCTCTATATCGGCGGCAAGCAGGCGCGGCCCGACGGCGGGTATTCGAAGGCGGTCTGGTCGAAGAAGGGCCGGCTTCTGGGCCACGTTGGCCTCGCCAACCGCAAGGACATCCGCAACGCGGTCGAGGCGGCGCAGGGGGCGAAGGGCTGGGGCAAGACCACGGGGCACCTGCGCGCGCAGATCCTCTACTACGTGGCCGAAAACGTCGCGGCGCGGGCCGACGAATTGGCGCGGCGCATCCACGACCTGACGGGGCGCGACGGCGCGGACGAGGTCGAGGCCTCGGTCCGGCGGCTCTTCACCTGGGCGGCTTGGGCGGACAAGTTCGACGGCCGCGCGAAGGGCGTGCCGATCCGGGGCATCGCGCTTGCCATGAACGAGCCTGTGGGAGTGATCGGGGCGCTGTGCCCGGACGAGGCGCCGCTTCTGGGGCTGGTGTCGACCATTGCGCCGGCCATCGCGATGGGGAACCGGGTGGTGGCGGTGGCGTCCGAGCCCTACCCGCTCGCAGCGACCGATTTCTACCAGGTGCTCGACACCTCGGACGTGCCGGGGGGCGTGGTGAACATCCTGACCGGCAGCCATGCCGAGTTGGCGCCTCAGCTTGCGGGACACATGGACGTGGACGCGGTCTGGTCGTTTTCGTCGTCGGATCTCTCGCAGGTGGTCGAGAGGGAAAGCGCGGCGACGCTCAAGCGGACCTGGGTGAACCAGGGTCGCGCGCGGGACTGGTTCGGCTCGGAAGGCGAGGGTCACGCGTTCCTTTCGGCCACGACCGAGATCAAGACGATCTGGGTGCCCTACGGGGAGTAATCGAACCCGGTTTGGAGGTTCAACCCGACTCACCCTAAGCTTCACGCTCGAACTGGCGGGATCCATGAACCTCGGGAGGGTTACGTCATGATGATCGCACGCTGGCACTTCGACGCGAAGTTCGGTCACAAGTCCGATGCGATCGGACTTGTTCGGGAATGGGACGAACAGATCGGACGCCAGACCAACCTCGAGACCAAGGAGGCGCGCATCGTCACCGGTTCGGTCGGTGCAAAGGAGTCGCATGTCGAGATGGAGCTGAAGATCGGCGGATTGAATGAGTTGCAGGAGTTCTTCGACCGGATCTCGTCCATCGAGATGCACGATGATTGGGGCAAGCGCATGAGCGAGGTCGTGGTCTCCGGCTCGACCTACTGGGAGGTCATGCGCGAAGTCGCCTGATCAGAGCACGACGAGCCGCGACTGCAACCGGATGCGGGCCGCGATCCAGAGGAGGTGATCGGGGTGCAGGGCGACGCAGCCCGCCGTCGGGCAACCGGCTTTGCGCCAGCGATGGAGGAAGATCGCCGATCCCCGGCCCGGGATCGCCTGCGGCCAGTTCCAGTCGGTCAGGATCACGAGATCGTAGAGCGGATCGGACCGGCGGAGCGCCTCGTGGGAGTGGCCGTGCGGGGCACGGACCATGAGGTTGTAATCCGCGTCCGCCGGGTCGTCCGACCAGAGGTCACCTGGCCGGATCGGCAGCGCCCAGTTGGCGGGTCGCGCCATCCGGTCGGGACGGTAGAGCATGCCGACAATCCGGTGGCTGCCGCGCGGAGTGGCGCGGTCGCCTTCGCGCTTGTCATCGGTGACCCCGTTACGCCCGACAGCCCGCGGAAACCGGCGACCAAGGAAGCGGAACGCGGTCGGCGTGACGACGAGATCGGCCGGTCTCATGCAGCGGTGGCGCGGGCGATGTCGATCATGGCCTCGGCGGCGATCCCGAACGAGCGAAGCCGCGCGGCGTGGTCGTGGATCTGACCGGTGAGGATCACCTCGTCGGGGCGATACCGTTCGAGGAGCGTCCCAAGCTGCGCATGGACACTGTCGCGCGACCCCACGGCGGAGATGCGCAGCGCCTCGTTCACGGCGGCGACGACCTGGGGCCCGAGTTCGGCCTCGATGTCGTCCACTGGGCGCGGCAGCTTGCCCGGGCGGCCAAGGCGCAGCCGCGCGAAGGCTTGCTGCATCGAGGTGCGCAGATAGGCGCCCTCTTCGTCGGTCTCGGCGGCGAAGACGTTGATCGCGAGCATGAAGCGTGGACGCTCAAGCCAGAGGGACGGCTGGAAGTCTTTCCGGTAGATCGTGGCCGCCTGTTCCAACGCCGCGGGGGCGAAATGCGAGGCGAAGGCGTAGGGCAGCCCGAAATGCGCGGCAAGCTGCGCGCCGTAGAGCGAGGAGCCGAGGATCCACACCGGCACTTCCGTGCCCTCGCCCGGAATGGCGCGGACGGGCACACCCTCCCGCGAGGGACCGAGATAGGCGAGAAGCTCGGCCACGTCCTCGGGGAAGCGGTCACCCGGATCCATGCCGCGCCGGAGCGCGCGGGCCACGGCCATGTCGCCGCCCGGCGCGCGGCCGAGGCCGAGGTCGATGCGGCCGGGATGCATGGTGACCAGCGTCCCGAACTGTTCGGCGATGGCGAGGGGGGAGTGGTTGGGGAGCATGATGCCGCCCGCGCCCACCCGGATCGTCTTCGTCGCGGCGGCAACGTGGCCGATCAGGACCGACGTCGCCGACGACGCGATGCCCGGCATGTTGTGGTGCTCGGCCATCCAGTGCCGGCGATAGCCCCAGCCTTCGGCGCGGCGGGCAAGATCCACGGTGTTCCGGATCGCCTGGGCGGCGTCGGAGCCTTCGGGGACCGGGCAGAGGTCGAGGACGGAATAGGTCATGGGCGCGCCTCCTTCCATCTCAATCTAGGAGCGTAGGCCCCGAAACGACAGAGGCTCAGGCGGGTTGCAGCATCCTTCCCAGCGGACGTCCCCCGAGAATGTGCAGATGGTAGTGCGGAACCTCCTGGATCGCGACCTCCCCCGCATTCCCGACCGTGCGGTAGCCCCCGCCGCCCGCGCCGGGGTTCACGCCAAGCATCTCGCAGACCTTCGATGCCGTCCGGTGGAAATCGAGTATCTCTGCATCGGAGGCGTTGGCGCAGAAATCGTCGAATGTGACGTATCGGCCCTTCGGGATCACGAGCACATGGGCCGGCGCCTGCGGGTGGATGTCCCTGAAGGCAAGCGTGTGGTCGGTCTCGAGCACCGTGTCGTTCGGAATCTCGCCCCGAATGATCTTGGCGAAAATGTTCTGGTCGTCGTAGGCATAGGGCATCTGTAATCCTCAATCGGCAAAGAGGTGATCGGTCCGGGCGAGGTCCCGCGCCTTGTCTTCTGAAATCGACAGGAAGGATGCAAGGGGCGCGGCGTTCTCCTCGGGCGTGGAGATTTCGCTGATGCGGTGGTAGCCCGGAAAGCGCGCGCTCCGGATGCGATCTGTCTCCGAGTGGATGTCGTTCCTGATCGCGGGCAGAAGGGCCGACATCGTGTCCTCCGGAGTCTCGTCGCTGGCAAGCCCGACACGGCGGGCATGACCCGAAAGGTAAGCGTCTGTCATCGAGCACTCGATCTCGAGCAGCTTCGTCGTGCAGCGGTCGGCATGGAAATCCTCCAGCAGATCGAAGTTCGACGGGTCGAGGCAGACGACGAGGCGATCTGTCCCGATGTGTTCGTACATGAGCCGCATGAGCGCGCGGCGATGGCGCGTGCGCTTGGCGAGAGAGCGCTCGACTCCGCCGAGGTCGGGCAGGGCCACGTTCTCCTCGTCGAAGACGTAATCGAGCGCAGGCACGTTGGAGACGAAGCTGAGCGCGTCGACCAGACGGCGTGCGACATGCCATTTCTTGCACGTCACGATCATGAGCTCCCGGTCGCGGCCAAGGGTCGCCCCCTCCTCCCAAAAGCGAGGGGCGAAGCGCTGGCCAACCCGCCCGCGCGAGGTGAGGAACGCGTGCACGCTGCGTCCCTCGTTCGAGATGCGAAAGGTCGCCTCCCTTGCCTGATAGAGCTCGCCGAGCCGAGCCTTGAGGTCGGATGCCTCTGGCGAGATCTTCCGGGCGAAGAACTCCTGCTGGCCGAGCAGGAGGTCGTAATGGTCGTTGTAGAAGGTGGCCGGCATTCCGTAGTCGGTGAACATGAGGAAGGTCGGCGTCCGCCGCACGATCTCGTCGGTGGGAGCGACGTGGGCGACGAGGGTCTGGAAGAACGTCTCGTCCGGAATCCATGTCGTGCGGAAGAACCGGACGACGTCGGGTCGGTCGCGCATGAAGGCCAGTACGGCCTCCGCCGTGCGGCGGCGGAGGCACCACCACTGGCTGCCGATCTTCATGGAGAGGCCATCGGGGATCTTCCGCTCGAGTCCGAGGCGCTTCTGCAGATCGAGCGCCGCGTAGAACAGCCGCTTGTGCTTCCGCTCGTTGGCGAAATGGCGGTAGATCAGGCGCTCTTCCCTGAGCCCGGTCTTGATCCAGTTGCCGGTAAAGTAATCGACGCACTCGATGTGATCCACGTCGCGGGCATCTAGGACGGCGTGAATGTACGCGGCCGACTTGATCGCCATGCAATCGCCGGAGAGAAGATAGAAATGCGTGGCATCCGTGAAGACCTCGAGCGCCGCACGCAATCCAGACAGGGTGGCGGCGACAAGGCTCCATTCCCCCCAACCGCACTTGACGCGCCTGGCGAAGGTGACGCCGGTATTGTCCTTCAGCGCCGAGCGGATCCGGTCGTAGGCCGCACGCGGGGCGCGGGCGTCGAAATGGATCGAGATGCAGTCGCCCGCCGCGGTAAGGCGGCGCGCCTGGTCGATCACCGCATCCGGCGATTTGTGGCAAAGGAGGATGTAGGCGATCTTTGCCATGCCCGGTTCGCGCAGTCCTCTTTCGATTCCGTCAGGCCGTCTTGCGTTCGAGGCCGATTGAACGGGGGCGACTTTCCTGATCTTGTGGCATGTTAATGGGCCGCATACCACAAAAAGGGATACCGGCCGAAGAGAGGACCAAGCCAGATGGGGTTCCCCGGAACCTGGATGACGGAGAGCGAAAGCCTGGTCTACAGGGTCGTGCCGAAATGCGCCTGTTCGACGATCGGGCAAATCATGTATTTCTCGGACCACGGCGACTTCTTCGACGGCGATATACACGACGCGACCTCGGGCCTTCACAAGTGGGCCATGGAGGCCAGCCAGCCCGCGATCGAGGCGAACGTCCTCGGGCACCGGTCGGTGACCTTCACCTGTGTGCGGAACCCCTACACCCGCATCCTGTCGTCGTTCTTCGACAAGATCTGCGGCATCCAGCGGAACGGGAACCGGTATCGCGGCAACCTAGTGCCGATGCTGATCCAGAAATACGGGATCGAGGTGGGCGGCCCGGACGGGAAGGAGGAGTTCGACCAGATCGCGGCGTTCAGGCGTTTTCTGCTCTTCGCGCGGGACACGATCCGCTGGCGCAAGCCGATGGACCCCGACATCCACTGGTCCTCTATGTCCGGGCACGTGTCGACCTTCATCGTGAACGGCGGCCACTACGACCACATCGTCTTCACCGAGACATTCAACGAGGGCATCCGCAAGGTGCTCGAGGCCGTGGAGACTCCGGTGCCGGTCGATCTCGCACAGGTGCCGAGGTTCAATGAAAGCGCCGGTCACGGGCCGAAGCGCGCGCACCCGGTCGAGGATTTCTTCGACGATCTTTCGATGCATCTCGTCAAGGAGATCTATCACCGCGATTTCGACCTTTTCCGCTACGACTTCGAGAACCCTGCAAACAAGATGCCGCTGGGTGACATAGACCTCGAAGAAATTCACGCGAAGCTGGGCGAATGAGGACCGGATCGGGGGACGCCTCCTGTGGACAAAGCTCGGCATAAGGTCCGCAGGCAGGTCGGCCCTCCGATCCGCACCGCATCTTCTCCGATCTCGTGGTGGCCGACGTGGCCACCGGCTGAAGACTCTGCGCGTGACCGTGGAACGCTGTGACGTTCAGACCGAATTGAACGGACGCTGAGAAAAACCCGGTCTGTGCGAGGAGCCGGCGAAGGACATCGAAGCACCTCGTTTGAGAAACTGTGGATCACGAACTCCGCGTGGAGGCATTTCGGACCGGCCTTAAAGGCGGAGCGGAGCCTCTGTGGATAAAGACCGACGTCCTCGCGCTCGCGATCCCGAAGGACTTTGCGCCTTCAAAGCAACCCGTGCTTCTGGAAAAGCTCCGTCAGGTCTGCCTCCGGCCTCGCGCCGATGTGGCTGATGACCTCGGAGGCCGCGATGCAGCCCATCCGCCCGCAATTGTCGAGCGCGTGGCCATGGGTGAGCCCCCAGAGGAACGCCCCGGCGAACAGGTCGCCCGCCCCGGTCGCGTCGATCACCTTTGTCGGGATCGCGGGCGCGTGCCAGCGCTCGCCGTCGGTGACGATATGCGCTCCGTGCTCGCTTTCGGTGCAGGCGACGATCTCGACCTCGGAGGCGGCGATGTTGAGCGCCGCGTCGAAGCTGTCGGTCTGGTACATCGACAGGATCTCAGCGCGGTTCGCGAATAGCAGATCCACGTCCTCGATGATCATGCGGCGGAAGGCGTCGCGGTGGCGATCCACGCAGAACGGGTCGGACAGCGTCAGCGCCACGCGCCCGCCGGCCCGTTTCGTCGACCGGATCGCCCTGGAGAAGGCCTCGTGGCTTTCAGGTCCGTCGAAGCGGTAGCCTTCGAGGTAGATCCACTCGGCCTCCGCCATCTGGTTCCCGTCGATGTCGCCGGGCTCCAGATGCTCGGTCACGCCGAGGTAGGTGTTCATCGACCGCTCCCCGTCGGGCGTGACGAGGACGATACAGCGTCCGGTTTCCTGAGCATGATCCTTCGGCGCGAGCTTCGTTTCGTATATCGCGCCCTGGGCGCGTAGGTCGTGGGCGAAGATCGCGCCGAGCTGGTCGTCCTTCACCTTGCCCACATAGGCCGTCCGCCCGCCGAGATGCGCGATGCCCGCGATGGTGTTCGCCGCCGACCCTCCGGAAATCTCGCGGGCTGGGCCGATCCGCCCGTAAAGATCGACCGCGCGCTCCATGTCGATGAGCTGCATGATTCCCTTGCCGATCCCGTTGTCGGCGAGGAAGTTCTCGGACGCTTCGGCGAGCACGTCGACCATGGCATTGCCGATGCCGACCACATGGAACTTCTTCACAGGTTCTTCTCCTCGTAGGCGCAGAGATCGCGGATCAGGCAGTCGGCGCAGCGCGGCTTGCGGGCCACGCAGACGTAGCGACCGTGCAGGATCAGCCAGTGGTGCGCGTGTTGCTGGAACTCGGCAGGGACGTTGTCCTCGATGGCGCGTTCGACGGCGGTCACGTCCTTGCCGGGCGCGATGCCGGTACGGTTGCCGACCCGGAAGATATGCGTGTCGACGGCCTGCGCGGGTTGTCTGAACCACATGTTGAGGACGACGTTCGCGGTCTTGCGCCCCACTCCCGGAAGCGACTGGAGCGCGGCGCGGGAGGACGGCACCTCGCCGCCGTATTCGTCGACGAGGATCCGGCTGAGCTTGAGGACGTTCCTCGCCTTGTTCCGATACAGCCCGATCGTCTTGATATGGTCGATAAGGCCGTCCTCACCGAGAGCGAGCATCTTTTCGGGGGTATCGGCCACCTTGAACAGCTCCCGCGTCGCCCGGTTGACTCCGACATCGGTCGCCTGCGCCGAAAGCGCTACGGCGACGAGGAGCGTATAGGCGTTGAGATGCTCGAGCTCACCCTTCGGCTCGGGCTCCGCCGTCTGGAAGCGGGTGAAGATCTCGTGGATCGTGCGATAGGGAAGTTGCCGGGCCATGGCGGGAGCATATGCCCGTTTCCGCAAGCCGCGACAACAGCTTGCGGGCCGGGTGCGTCCGCGATGCAAGCACGGCCGCCAGTCTTCCGAGGCAACGGGCGCCGTGTCCCAAGCAGGACACGGCGCCGGCGGGGAGAAATCAAGCGGCCTTCGCTTTCGCCGCACGCCTCCGCAGAAGCGCGAGCAGACCGATGCCACCGGCGAGAAGCGGCGCCCCGGCCGGAAGCGGAATGACCGCTGGCGTGACCGACGTCCGGATCGTGAAGCTGTCAAAGACGACGTCGGCTGCGAGCGAGATCGCGTAGTTGAGGTTCAGGTTCGCAAGATCCTCGATTCCATCTTCGAAGAAGTAGGTCTCTCCGACGAGGCATTCGTCGCCCGGAAGGTTCGTGCAGGCCGCGGCGCCTGCGACCAGCGCACTCACGACATCGGAGAAGGCGTTGTACTCGGAGTAGCCGAGCGTATCGGGATCGAGCGTGATGCCTTGGGTGCAGGTGAGAGAGCCGTCGACATCCGCGCAGGTTTCACCGGGATTGCGCCGGACTTCCCATTTCCCGTCATCATTGAGCCAGGCCACGAGCAACGCATCCGTTTCGTCGTTGTTGTCGAAGTCCCAGAACACGGCCTGTGGCACGTCTTCCTGGCTTAGCCACTCACCGAACAAAGCCTGGTAAGCCCCGTAGTAGTCGGTGCTGCTGAGGGTCGTGAGTTCCTGTTCGAGATTGAAGCCCGTCCGCTCGTCATCGAAAAATCCGTCGAGCAGGAAATTGGGGTTCGTCGCAGCGTCGCCGAAAAGGCCGAAAGGAAACTGGGTCGTCGATGACAGCCTGCTGCTGTTCGGTTGCGCGGTGAAGAGCGTGGAGAACGACAACCCGTCGCCCGCGACCGCCGACACGAAGTCGTCTCCGACACCGAAGCCAAGATCGATCGAGAACCCGGACAGCGCCTGCCCCGTCACATTGATGAGACGTCCGAAAACTTGGTAGACTGACGCAGCGTCGTCAGTCGCGTCGCTCACATCAAAGACAAGGTCCACAGGCTCGAGACCGGTCACCTGCTGCTTGATCCGCTTGCCGCTCTGGAATCCGCTCGTGCAGGTCGCAGTCGAGGAGGCCATGATGCAGCCGTCAAGCATTATCGAACTCGGGCCGGCGCCGGTATCGAGGTAGGACTCGTTGATGACCTTGATCCCGGGTGCGTCGGATTCCGGCGGCGTGAACACGATCTGGCCGCTCGACTCCGCTCCGGCCGGAACCGCGCCATCAGACTCGAGCGGTTGATCGTAAATGACGCTCGCGCCCGTCTCGAAGTCGTCAGGGCTCTCTCCGACATCGACATTCGATGTGTTCCAGCCCGTTATCGTCGCGGCGCCCGCGGCAAGCGGCATCAACGCCGCGAGACTGCCGGCGATCATTGTCCCGAGGTATCTGTTCCTGTTCTTCACTTTCACTCACTCCTTGAAACGGTGCTATGTCGATAAGGGGGACCGTCCTGGTAGCAACATCAGATGCCTCCCCCCCGAGCACCAGATACATGCGAACTCGCACATATTTTTATGCGTATATGCGATTCGCCGGTCGGCAGTTGATAAACGTCAATTCGGCCGGCCCACGATGCTTGGCGTTCGAAAGGCGCAGGAAACGGGTCGCGAAGCCGGTGGGTGTGGCGTATTCCGGGATCAGGAGAGATGAGCCATGACCGACCAGACTCCACCCGAGAACGCCTACTATTACAAACTGATGCGACGGGCGATCGACCGGATAGACTCCGATGCGGGGCGCGATCTCAGCCTAGAGGAGATCGCCCGCGAGGCAGGGCTCAGCCCGGCGCACTTCCAGCGCGTCTTCAGTCGCTGGGCGGGCGTGTCGCCGAAGCGGTTTCAGCAGTTCCTGACGCTCGAGCACGCCAAGGCGCTTCTGGCCGAGCGGCATACGACGCTCGACACGGCCGTGGACGTCGGGCTGTCGGGAACCGGGCGGCTTCACGACCTGTTTCTGCGCTGGGAGGCGATGAGCCCCGGTCGCTTCGCGGCAGCGGGCGACGGCCTCGACATCTTCTGGGGCTGGTTCGACAGCCCCTTCGGCCCGGCGCTCGTCATGGGCACCGACAGGGGTCTTTGCGGGATCGGCTTCGCGGCCGAGACCGGCGAGGACGCCGCGATGGCCGACCTCGTGTCGCGCTGGCCCGGAGCTCGGTACACCGAGAATCCCGACCGTCTGCGGCCCTGGGCGGCTTCGGCCTTCGGCGCACGAACCGAGGGCAAGAC